>WBZM01002895.1_pt1 | contig 13970 bp, 11 predicted proteins | sample 5204271 | NCBI WGS metagenome assembly WBZM01 (sample SAMN12344346, study PRJNA552823) | activated sludge metagenome | biome: Activated sludge suspended growth; feature: Nitrification reactor; material: Wastewater; isolation source: activated sludge from nitrification reactor of wastewater...
CTGAGCAGGGGCTCGGCCCGGCGGGCGTCGGGCTCGTCGCCGGTGATCAGGTCGAGGTAGATGTAGCCGCCCATGACCCGCTCGATCACGTAGGCGAGTTCATGGGGCTCGACCCCTTCGGGCAGGTTCATGTTTCCGGCATCGACCTGCCGCTCGATCGATTCCTCGACCCAGGCGATCAGCCGCGGCTGGTAACCGGTCCCCGCCCTGGTCAGCAGTGACATCGCGGTTTCACCTTCGGTGGCCAGCCAGTGCTTCATGCCCGGGTTGCCGATCACTTCCTCCGAGAACTGGATCGTCACATCGATGATCCGGTCGGGGCCGGTCGACTGGCACTCGCGGTCGAGCCGAACCAGGCTGCTTTCAGTCAGCTGCCAGATCATTTCGACCAGAAACTGTTCCCTTGACCCGACCCATCGGTAGAGGGTCGCCCGGTTGATGTCGAGCTCCCGGGCCAGCGCCGACATGTCGATCCGCTCCTTCGCCATGAAGGTGCTGATGCCGAGCCGGAGCGCCCGCAGCGGACCGGAGTCCTCGGGCTCAGTCGGATCGGTCAGCGCCGCCTGGAGCTTTGTGGCTCGCGGAGTCACGGGAAGGGGAGCATCTCGCATTTCGCCGAACTGCGCCGGATCGAACGGCCGGCGGGGGTCAGACTGCGGTGCGGATCGCCTGCTCGATCGCCCGGCGCATCAGTTCAACCGGCTGCGCGCCCGAAACTGCGGTCGAGCGGTCGAAGACGAAGGTCGGCACCCCGGTTATCCCGAGCAGCCCGGCCAGTTCCTGCTCGGCTCTGACCTCGGTTGAGAACTCATCGCCGGAAGACACTTCGGCGGCACGGGCAGGGTCGACGCCCGCTTCGGTCGCCAGCCGGGCGAGGTCGGCCGGATCGGAAAGGTCGGCCGAACCAGTGAAATACGCCGCGAAGAAGGCGTCGGCCAGAGGACCGTCCACGCCCTGCTCCGCCGCCAGTTTGAGCATGCGATGGGCGTCGAAGGTGTTGACCGCTCTCGCGTTCTCGAAGTCGAACTCGACCCCCGCTCCGTGTCCCATCGAGATCACGCGGTCGTTCATCGCCAGGGCTTCGTCCCGGGAGATCCCGAATTTGCGGGAGAGGTGGTCATAGAGATTGCCTTCAGCCCGGCGCGGTGCTTCAGGGTCCAACTGAAAACTGCGCCAGACGACCTCGACCTGCTCGTGGCCTTCAACCCCTTCCAGGGCTTCCGCGAACTGGCGGGTGCCGATGTAACAGAAGGGGCAGGCCACATCGGAGAAGATTTCAACTTTCACCCGAACCAGACTAGAGAGCCGCTGGCCTCGGCCATAGGATGCGCGCATGACAAGTGGAGAGGGAGCAGCAGCCGCGAGCGCCGACGAAGCCGGAGGCACGCCAAACAAGCCGGCGCTCGTCCTTTTGACCTTGATTCTGGTTGCCGCGGTGGCAAACCTGAACCTGGCCGTCGCCAACGTGGCCCTGCCCGACATCGGCAAGGACCTCGATGCCAGTCAGACGGGACTGAACCTGGTCGCGGTCGGCTTCTCGCTGGGGCTGGCTTCATCGGTGCTCTATCTCGGCGCTCTGGGTGACCGCTACGGCCGCAAGATGATGCTGATCATCGGCACCTCCGTTTCGATCCCGGCTGCGATCCTGGCCGGCTTCGCCCCCAATGTCGACATTCTTTTCCTCGCCCGGGTGCTGGGCGGACTGGCCGCCGGCATGGCCTTCCCGACCACGCTGGCCCTGATCACCGCCCTCTGGTCGGGTGCGAAGAAAACGAGGGCGATCGCTCTCTGGTCCGGGATCGGGGGCGGCATCTCGGCCCTCGGACCACTCGTTTCAGGTGCCCTCCTCGAGCACTTCGACTGGGGCTCCGTATTCCTCGTGACCCTGCCCCTGGCGGTGGTCGCGTTGGTGCTCGCCCTGAAGTTCATTCCTTCCCATGTCAACGAAACCACCGACCCGGTCGACAATCTCGGCGGCATCCTCTCGATCATCATGGTCGGCGGGGTGGTCCTGGCGATCAACTTCGTTTCAATGCCCGGCTACGGCGAGACCACCGCGGCGATGGCCTTGATCGGAGTGGCGGCCGGCATCGGCTTCTTCATCCAGCAGCGCCGGGAGGGTCGCATCGGCAACCCCCTGTACGACTTGAAGATCGCCGGTCGCCGCACCTTCTGGGTCGCCGGCACGGCCGGGATCATCGTCTTCGGCACTCTGATGGCGGCCATGTTCATCGGGCAGCAGTACCTGCAGAACGTGCTCGAATACTCGACCCTCGGGGCCGGTGCGGCGATCCTGCCGGCGGCCCTGGGCATGATCGTGGCGGCGCCCCGTTCCGCCAGGCTGGTCGAGTCGCATGGTTCGCGTTTTACCCTGCTCTGCGGCTTCGTCTTCTGCCTGATCGGTTTCATCTTCATGCTGACCCTCTGGGACGAGAACGCGTCTTACTGGCAGGTCTTGGCCGGATACCTTCCGGTAGGCATCGGAGTCGGTCTGGCCGGCACTCCTTCCTCGAATTCGCTGACCAGTTCGGTTCCCGTCAAGCGGGCCGGCATGGCCTCCGGGACCGCCGACCTGCAGCGGGATCTGGGCGGGGCACTGATGCAGTCGATCCTCGGGTCGGTCCTGACTTCCGCCTACGCCAGTTCCTTCGCTTCCCAGATCGCCGGCAATCCCGACGCGGCCAAGAACGTGTCCGAGTCAACCCAGTCCCAGCTCGAACGGTCCTTCGGCTCAGCCGTGACCGTCGCCGAGCAGCACCCCCAATACGCCCCGCAGATCGTGCATGCGGCCCAGACGGCGTTCCTGAACGGCGGCGATTCGGCCTATGTGGTCGGTATCGCCGCAATCATCCTCGGCGCGGTCCTGGTCTTCTTCGCCTTCCCGAAGAAGGAGCAGGAATTGAAACTGCTCACCGGGTTTCACGCCGAAGACGCGACCGCCTGAGCAGGGTCAATCAGCGAGGCAGCCCCCGGACCCGCTCAGGGGCTGACCCACGTTGCGTCGAGCTGAACGGCGCCCGCCCCGGTGGACACAACTGTGTCCAGATCCCCGCCCGATGTCTGGTAGCCACCGAGCTGGATCTTGTCGCCCGCATCGAAGTGATCAATCAGCGAAACCGATTGCCGGAATGCCCCGCCGTTCAGCGGGCTCTGCGTCGCAACGTTTCGGGTGTCTCCGTTGAGGAGGATGCGCGCCTGGCGTGATCCGTTTGTGTTCCCTGACCAACCGACCGACCCGGTAATCACATAGGTGCCGGGTTCGGTGATCACCATGGCGTCCTCAGCGTTCGAGAAGAGACCACCCTGGTTGAAGTTTGATCCGCTGAGCGAGAAGACGATGTTGGTCGCGTTCGCAGTGGTCTGCACAACGTTCGAGAAGGCCCGTGCCCCCGGCGCCGGATTCAGCTGGTCGGGGCCGACTGCGTTCTCGGCGATGCCCGGATTCGGATAGGTGCCGTTGAGACCACCGCCGGCCGGGGTCCCGGCGATCGGGCCCGCCGGACCGGTGGCTCCCGTAGCGCCCTTTGCTCCCTTGGGAAGCTGGCCCTTCCTGAAATCTTTGGCCAGCAGCGAACGGTTCTTCACCTTGGCCGAGTTGACCGCGTTCTTCCTGAGCTTCTTGGCGGTGACCGCGTTCTTCTTCAGCTGTTTCGTTCCGACCGAATTCTTCGGCAACTTGATCGCCGCGTAACTCGTACCACCCAGCGCCACAATCAAGGCGACGATAGCCACCACCATTGACGGAGACGGACGCTTCCCGCCGTCTCCCTTCGCACCACGGACTCCCGGCATGCTCTCCCCCTAACATCATCGACTCGACAGTTGCTGCCAGCCTACCCGCAGCCGCGATGATTGAAAAGGCGGTCTGGCGGTTTCTAGCCTTCAAAGAAGCGCTGGATGCCGCTCAACATCAGCTGTATGCCGATCGTGGTGATGAGGAGGCCGCCGATCTTGGTCACGACTGACTCTGCCTGTTCGGAGAGATTCACGTATTTCGCGACCAGCAGGTGACCGATCGGCAGCAGGATGACCGCAACGGCAACGGCGACCAGGGCGACGATCGTACCCTCGCCGTTGTCGGCCGAGGCGGCGATCGTGATCACCGTGGTGATCGCGCCCGGGCCGGCGATGAATGGGATCGCGTAAGGCACAACAACGCTTCCGTCAAAGCTTTCGGGCTGCTCGCGCGAGGCCTCTCCACCCTGGGCCCGGCTCGGTTCGCCACCGAAGAGCATTTCGAAACCCATCAGGCTGACGACGAGTCCTCCGGCGACCCCGAAGGCTCCGAGGTTGATGCCCATCACATCAAGCAGCTCGCGACCGACCAGGGCGGCGCCGAAGAGGGTGACCGCGACCACGATCGTGATTCGCCGGACGAACTCGCCGCGCCGTTCCGGTTCGGCAGCGGTGAGTTGCCGGAAGAAGATCCCCCGGGTCAGCGGATCGGTGATCACCACCACCGCGACGATCGACTGCAGGTAGAAGTTGAGGTCGACCTCCATCCCTGCTCCGCAGCGTAGGGACCCTCCCGGTCGTTACCGTCAGCAAACCTGCTCCCGCCGGATTGACTTATAACTTTTGTTCAGGCGGAGCAGCCCGTTCTGCCTCGTCGGGAGCAACACGGTTCACGAAGAGCTAGCTGATGTCTGAAACCAAAACCGAAGAATCTGGGAGCGGCACTCCGGAAGCCCCGGCGCGAGAGAAGGCCGTGCTCGCCGCGCTTCTCCTGGCAGCAGTCGTCTGCAACGTGAACTTTGCGGCGGCGACCGTTTCGCTGCCCGACATCGGAGCAAGTTTCGACGCTTCGCAGACCAACCTGAACCTGGTCGGTCTCGGCACCGGGCTCGGGCTTTCCATGTCCGTGCTCTATTTCGGGGCAGTCGCCGACCGGTACGGACGCAAGCAGCTGCTGCTGCTGGGCATGGCCCTGACCGTGGTCGCCAGTCTCCTGTCGGCTTTCGCCCCTTCGGTCGAGATCCTCATATTCGCCCGGGTCTTCACCGGACTCGCGGCCGGGATGTCCTACCCGACGACGCTCTCACTGATCACCGCGCTGTGGGCCGATGGCCCGAAGCGGACCAATGCCATTGCGCTCTGGGCCGGGGTGGGAGGAATGGCAAGCGTGTCGGGTGGGGTCCTGGCCGGTGCGGTCCTGGCGATCTCGTCCTGGCATATCGCCTTTCTGCTCAGCATTCCGTTTGCCCTGATCGCGATCTACCTCGTCGCCTCGGCCATTCCCTCGCATGTTGGCGAGTCAAGTGAACCGGTCGACCACCTCGGAGGGATTCTTTCGACGATCGGGATCGCCTCGCTGGTGCTCGGGATCGGACTTGTCTTTGCCCCCGGCGGGGTGGCTGTCGGCGCCACCCTTCTGGCATTGGCCGCCGTCATGATCGCCCTCTTTGTCCTGAGACAGCGTCGGGCACCCAATCCGCTCTATGACCTGAACATTGCCCGGCGTCGGCTGTTCTGGGCGCCGGCCCTGGCCGGCATGATCGCCTTTGGATCCCTGATCGGTGCAATGTTCGTGGGTGAGCAGTACATGCAGAACATTCTTGGCTACAGCCCGCTCGGAGCGGGCGCGGCGGTCGTACCTGCTGCGCTCGGTCTGGTCCTCATGGCACCGGTCGCGGCCCGCACGGTGACCGGTTCAGGAACCAGGAAAGCGATGATGATCGGGTACTCGCTGATCTTCCTTGCCTTCCTGACCATGCTGGCCTGGCGGGAACACACCGGGTACTGGCTGATCGGCCTCGGCTTTTTCATCATCGGTGCCGGTGCCGCCTTCGTCGTCACCGCCTCCTCCCGCTCCCTCACGAGCTGCACTCCGCTGCGTCGCGTTGGCATGGCCTCGGCCACTTCCGACCTCCAGAACGACCTCGGCGGATCGATCATGCAGGCCCTGCTCGGGGCAGTACTGGCCGGCGGCTTCGCCGGCGAATTCCGGAACATCATTCGGAGCAGCGGAGCCGAGCACCACATCAGCCACGAAGTAACCCGGGCGCTCCAGGCTTCGTTCGCGTCAGCCGAGCACGTCGCCACCGGATTCCCCCGCTTCTCCGGAGACATCCTCGAAGCTGCGCGCCAAAGTCTCCTGGCCGGGTCGCTGGAGGCCTACCTGATCGGCGCCGTTGCGATCCTTGGAGGTTTCGCGGTCGTCTGGTTCGGCCTGCCTTCAGGTGACCGGGAAGCCGAACTGCGCGAGGACTACGCGAAGGTGGATCAAGTTCCCGATCCGACTTGATCTGACCCGGTGGGGTTGTCAATCCGTTCACCCGCGGATAGGTTGGAAAAGACCCGGCGAGGTGGAGTGTGGAGTGGCAGGAACTCAACTCGAAGCGGTGGATCAGGCGACTGACATTCGCGGCGTTCTCGATCGTCCTAGTGGCTCTGGCTGCGGGGACCGGCCTCGCTCAGGGTGACGGCAAGGCCGACCGGTCTTTCGGGACGAAAGGAGTCGCTACCTTCGATGCCGACCCGCTGTCGATCGACGGACCTTCTGACATGGCCAGAGACGCGAAGGGTCGAATCGTGTTCGGCGGCACCACCTACAACGGGCCTGGCGGCAACCAGGCCTGGTTCGCACGGCTCAAACGAAACGGTCAACTGGATCCGACCTTCGGGACCGGCGGCGCATCCGTGTTCTCCCTGCCGGGCGGACAGTTCGTCAACGACATCACGATCGACCCGAAAGGCAGAATCCTTGCTGCCGGGAACTGGGACATTTCGCCGGACCGCGACATGTGGGTGCTTCGCCTGAAGGCCGACGGAACCCCCGACACGGGGTTTGGAACCGGTGGTGGCTACAACTACGACTCGGGCCAGGACTTCGATCTCGGGTATGGCGTCGCAGTCGCGAAAGGCGGGACGATCTACCTGGCCGGATCGACCGGTGACGGCATCACCGACAAGGCCACTGTGGTCCGCTTCACATCAGACGGAAACCCGGACCCGACCTGGGGTGTCGGCGGCGCAGTAACTCTTGACGTGGGAGGAGCTTCCTCCCGGGCCCAGGCGATTCGGCTGGACCGGAGGGGCCGGGTGGTGCTGGGTGGTTTCCGCAGTTACGGAGACGACAGCGCGGACTTCCTGGCGATCCGCCTCACCCGCAAGGGCAAACTGGACAAGACATTCAACGGTCGCGGATTCAAACTGCTCCGGTTCATGAAGGGCCAGCGCGCCCAGGTGGAAGACATGGTGATCGATGGAAGGGGAAGAATCCTGCTCGCCGGGAACGGCAACATCGCCCCGGACGGAGTACCGGACGGGCAGCTCGCACGACTCAGGCCGAACGGCAAGCCCGATCGCAGCTTCGGAAAGCGGGGCAAAATAACTCGAAGCATCTACGGCACGTCCGTGCAGGTCGCCGGTATCAGAATCGACCGGGAAGGACGGATCGTCGTGGGTGGCGGATCGACCAGCCCTACCGACATCGACAAGGCACTGCTGCTGCGCTTCAGGTCGAACGGCCGGATCGATCGCAGCTTCGGCAAGAAGGGTCAGCTCCAGTTCACCTTCGGCCTGCCGTTTGCGGCAGGTGGTCCGCTGTTGATCGACGGCAAGGGCAGATATCTGCTCGCCGGCAGCAATTTCGGCACCGGTCTCGTGTACGTGGCCCGCCGGCTCGTCAGATACCCCCGGCGCAGGTAGATCGCAATCGGGTTTGCTTTCCGCAGGCCCCCCGGATAGTTTCAAGACACATTCCGGGAGGCGGAAATGGTTTGGCAGGTTTTCAACTCCAGACAGCGGGCAAAGCGACTCACCGCCGCGATGTTTTCGATTGCCTTGGTCGCCCTTCTCGCCGGCCCGGGCCTGGCCCTCGGGGACGGCAAGGCAGACCCGTCTTTCGGCGTGAAAGGAATCGCAGCCTTTGACCCTGACCCGCTTTCGCTCGAATCACCATCCGACATGACGGTCGACGCCAAAGGCCGGATCGTGCTCGCCGGGACCACCACCAACGGACCCGGCGGAAATCAGGCCTGGTTCGCCCGGTTGAAGAGGAACGGCGAGCTTGACCCGAGTTTCGGCACCGGCGGGGTCACCCTGTTTTCTTCACCGGCGCTGCAATACATATCCTCGGTCACAACCGATTCCGAGGGCAGAATCGTGGCTGCCGGTGACTGGTATATGCCGCCGAACCGTGACATGTGGCTGGTGCGGTTGCAGAAGGACGGAACCACCGACCCGGGCTTCGGGATCGGGGGCGGTGCCGGCTATGACTCGGGCCATAGCTTCGACCTCGGATACAGCGCGGTCATCGGCAAGGACGGGCTCATCTACTTCGCCGGTTCGACCGGTGACGGTGACAACGACACGGCGACCGTGCTGCGCTACACGCCGGATGGGAACCTCGACCCGACCTGGGGAGTCGCCGGTGTGGCCAGCCTGAATATAGGTGGAACCTCCTCCCGCGCCACGGCGATCTGTCTCGACCGCAGAGGTCGCGTCGTTCTGGGCGGTCAGCGCTCCTATGCCGACGACAGCTCGGATCTCCTGGGGGCCCGGCTCACCCGCAAGGGGCATCTCGACCCGACCTTCAACAAGCACGGCTTCAGGGTGCTCCGGTTCATGCGCGGCCAGCAAGCTTATGTGACTGACCTCGCGATCGACGGCAAGGGACGGGTCCTGCTGGCCGGCAGTGGCGACATTGCCCCCGATGGTGTGCCCGACGGGCTGCTGGCGCGCCTGAAATCGAACGGGAAGCTCGACCCCGATTTCGGTCAGGGCGGCAAGCTGGTGCGCAGCATCTACGGAACCCGGGTGTACCTGGCCAAGGTGAGAATTGACCGGGCCGGACGGATCGTCCTGGCCGGCGGTGCGAGAAGACCGGACGGGACGAACAAGGCGTTGCTGCTCCGCCTCAGATCCGACGGGGGCTGGGACCGCAGCTTCGGGAAGAAGGGGCAACTTCAGGTTTCATTCGGAAAACCCGAGGGCAGCGGAACCGCGCTGGCGATTGACCGCAAGGGGAGGTACCTGCTCGGCGGGGGTGTCTTCGATAACGGCCTGGCCTACGTGGAGCGAATCCTCGCGAAGTACCCCCGGCGCAGATAGACATCCCGACCTCGCCGGGGAAACCAGACCCGGCTGGCTCAAACTCACCTCTGGCTCAGGGGCTTACCCAGGCCGCCGCCAGTGACACGGCACCCTGGCCGGTTGTCACCGAGGTGTCGAGATTGCCGCCGGAGGTCTGGAAGCCGCCCATCTGGACCTGGTCTCCCGACTGCAGCAGACCTATCCAGTAAACCGGTTGCTCAAGGACCCCACTGGTACCGGGAACCTCTGAGGTGACCGCTACCTGGTTGCCATTGATCGCGATTCTCGCCCGCCTCTGACCGGTCGAGTTGCCCTTCCAGCCAACCGTGCCCGAGACCACGTAAATGCCGGGCACCGTGATCTCCAGCGCATCGTCGGTGTCGTTGAACATCCCGCCCTGATCGAGCTGCACCTGGTCGAGATCGAAGATCGTGTTGGTATTCGTGACGACTGTCTGTACCGAACTCGCGATAACCCGTGCCGCCGGGGTCGCAGAAAGCTGGATCGGTCCGACCACTCCTGCGGCAAGGGACGGATCCGGGTAGGTGCCGCTCAGCGAGCCGCCCGCCGGCGTTCCCTCGATCGGTCCTGCGGGTCCGGTTGGCCCGATGATGCCGGTTGCACCCGTCGCTCCGTTTGCCCCATCGATGCCAGCCGCTCCGGTCGCGCCAGCCGCTCCGGTCGCCCCGCGAGCACCTGCGGGGAGCTGCCCCTTCCTGAAGTCCTTCGCCAGGAGCGTGAAGTCCTTGACCTTGTTGGAGTTGATCTGGCCGTTCTTGATCTTCCTTGCGGTTACCGCGTTCTTCTGAATCTTTCGCGCGTTGATCGCGTTGGTCCTGATTTGATGAGTGCCGACCGAGTTTGCCGGCAACCTGAACGCCGCGTAGCTTGTGCCGCCGATCGCCACTACCAGCGCGATGATCGCCACCACCAGGGCCGGCGATGGACGATTGCCTGAAAACCGCTTCCGAAGATCAGTGAACATCGTGTCTCCCCCAACTTCGACAATTTGCTTTGGGTTCAACATAACCGGACGCCGCGGGCCTGGCTAGCCGAACCCCGAGCGGTCCCGGCGGGTATGGTGGCGGCGATGGCTGACTACATCTTCACCATGTACCAGGTCTCCCGGGTTCATCCGCCCGACAAGGAGGTCCTAAAAGACATTTCGCTGAACTTCCTGCCGGGCGCCAAGATCGGCATCCTCGGCCCGAACGGCTCCGGCAAGTCCTCGTTGCTCAAGATCATGGCCGGCATCGACACCGAGTTCAAGGGTGAAGCGCGACTGCGCGAAGGCGCCACGGTCGGCATCCTCGAACAGGAGCCGCAGCTCGACGAGAGCAAGGACGTGCGCGGCAACGTCGAAGACGGTGTGCGGGAGATCAAGGACCTGCTCGATCGCTTCAACGAACTCGCCGCCAACTACTCGGACGAGACCGCGGACGAATTCGCGAAGCTGCAGGCGAAGATCGACGCGGTCGACGCCTGGAGCCTCGACCAGATGCTGGACACGGCGATGGACGCGCTCAGGCTGCCGCCCGGTGACGCCGAGGTGGCCAACCTCTCCGGCGGCGAGAAGCGCCGCGTGGCACTTTGCCGGCTGCTGCTCTCAAAGCCCGACCTGCTGCTGCTCGACGAGCCGACCAACCACCTCGACGCCGAGTCGGTCGCCTGGCTGGAGCGCCACCTCGAGGAGTACCCGGGCACCGTCGTCGCGGTGACCCACGACCGTTACTTCCTCGACAACGTGGCCGGCTGGATCCTCGAGCTCGACCGCGGCCGCGGCATCCCCTTCGAGGGCAACTACAGCTCCTGGCTGGAGCAGAAGCAGGCCCGCCTCGCCCAGGAGGAAAAGCAGGAGTCGGCGCGGGCCAGGACGATCGCTTCCGAACTCGAGTGGGTTCGCGAGAACCCGAAGGGCCGGCGCAAGAAGTCGAAAGCCCGACTCGCCCGCTACGAGGAACTGCTGGCCGAAGAGAAGAACGTGCGCCTCGACCAGGTCCAGATTCACATCCCGGCCGGCGATCGGCTCGGCAACGTGGTGATCGACGCCGAGCACCTGAACAAGGCCTTCGGCGAGAAGCTGCTGATCGAGGATCTCACCTTCAAGCTGCCCCCGGCCGGCATCGTCGGGATCATCGGCCCGAACGGGGCCGGCAAGACCACCCTTTTCAGGATGATCGTCGGGGACGAAAAGCCCGACGGCGGCACGATCCGCCTCGGCGACACCGTGCAGCTCGCCTACGTCGACCAGTCCCGTGACGCGCTCGACCCCGACAAGACGGTCTGGGAGGAGATCTCCGACGGCGACGAGAACATCACGGTCGGCTCGAACAAGATGAACTCGCGGGCCTACGTCGGCGGCTTCAACTTCAAGGGCTCCGACCAGCAGCGCAAGGTCGGCGTGCTTTCCGGCGGCGAGCGGAACCGGGTCCACCTGGCCAAGCTGCTGAAGACCGGCGGCAACCTGCTGCTGCTCGACGAGCCGACCAACGACCTCGACGTGGACACGCTCCGTGCCCTCGAGGATGCCCTGCTCAACTTCGCCGGCTGCGCCGTCGTGATCTCCCACGACCGCTGGTTCCTCGACCGGGTCGCTACCCACATCCTCGCCTTCGAGGGCGACTCCCAGGTGGTCTGGTTCGAGGGGAACCTCGAGGCCTATGAAGAAAACCGGCGGAACCGCCTCGGAGCCGAGGCGGACCGCCCGCATCGCATCACCTACAAGCGACTGACCCGTTGAGCTTCAACCGGGATGGCAGAAGTCTGTCGCATTGACTGACTTCTGCCATCCCGGGTTTACCCCCGGCGGCCGGGAGTGGCTCAGACGTTCTGCGTGTAGGTCGAGTTGACCTTGTTGCTGCCCTTGCTGCAGGAAACCCCGACCGAGTACTGGACGCCCGGCACGGACTGACGCCGGCCTTCGACGCAGCGGAACCCGAGCACCTTGTGATTGCAGCGGCCGTTGGCGCCCCCGTTGGCGGCGCGGCAGGCGTGGTAGGCCCTGACCACCCGGCGGGCACCCCGGCAGGAAACACCGCGGGCGGCGATGCTGGTCACGTAGGAGGCCGGCGGGAAATTGCCCTTGGAGGAGCAGGCGGCCGAGGCCGACGCGCCGGAATTCGCCTGCGCGGCCGAACCGGTCCCGCAGAACACGGCCAGTGCCAGGATCATCGGGATTAGAAGCTTTTTCATCTTTTCCTTGCCTTTTTCGTTGTTTGTTCCGACCGGCGCTGGTCCTCGACTCAGTGCCCGGCCTTGGGGAAGAAGTTGTGGTCGGGCATCTCGCCGTGCCTTGCCCAGGGGGTTGCCCTTCGGGCGAGGCTCGCAAACGCATTGGCGCCGCTGAAGGTCAGGTGAGTTCCGTCCGGCTGGAACCATTCGCCGTGGCCCCGGCTGTAGCGGACCCAGTCGAGCAGGACGATTCGGGTCGGGTAACGGCGAAAGGCCCGACGCATGCTCCGCGCGTCATCACCAGCCCAGCCGCCCAGCTCGAGCGGCGTCATCAGGGCGAGCACCCTCCGCGGGCCCAGCAGGTGAAGGGTGCGCCGGATCTGGGACACGGTGACGCTCCAGTCGGCGCCGAGGGCCATCAGCACCAGATGCGGGAGCCTGCGGTGCCGTTTTTCGGTGCGCAACACCTCGAGGCCTTCTTCCCATCCCCGGCATCCGCGCGCGTTGACGCGATAACCGGCCCGGGCGAGATTCGGGAGCGCGAGCAGCATCGTGGAATCGCCGATCGCCAGCGGCGCGTGGCCACCGGGGTTCACCACCCTTTTGGCGCCGGCGGTCTCGACCCCGCCACAACCCGCCCGGGCGTCGGTTGCCCAGATGAGCGACGCGATCCCCAGCACGACCACGAGGCAGATCCCCGTCAAAGCTCTCCCATGCGAAGCGACTTCCATGCACCCGTGAATTTACCGGTACCGGCCCCCTCTGGCTGCAGGTATCGGAAATAATCCGGTTTCCCCAGCGTGGATTCAGCTACCGGGGACCTCGTCCGATGCTCTTCCCCACCGTCGAATTCGCCATCTTCTTCCCCGTGGTCCTGGCGCTCTCCTGGCTCTTGATGCCGCGCCAGAAGCTCTGGAAGCCGTACATCATCATCGCCAGCTACGTCTTCTACGCGGCGGCGAACCCCAAGTTCTGCCTGCTCCTCGCCGGCATCACCCTCGGCAACCAGGCCGCCGCGAAGCTGATCGCGGCCGCCGGAACCGAGCGGCACCGCAAGTGGATCACCGGAGTGGCGGTCGGGCTCGACCTCGCCCTGCTCGGGGTGTTCAAGTACTACGCCTTCTTCGTCCAGGACTGGGCCGACCTGCTCGATTCCTTCCACCTCGGGGCACCGCTGCCGCTGCTCACCATCGCGCTGCCGATCGGGGTCAGCTTCTTCACCTTTCAGGCAATCACCTACGTGGTGGACGTCAAGCGCGGTGACGCGGAGCCCGCCTCGACCACCGACGTCGCGATCTACCTCAGCTTCTTCCCGCATCTCGTTGCCGGGCCGATCGTGCGGGCCAGCGAGTTCCTTCCCCAGCTCAAGGCACCGCGGGATCCGAACAAGGTCGCGGTCGGGGCCGGCCTCGCCCTGGTCGGCCTCGGCGTAATCAAGAAGGTCCTGATCGCCGACTACCTGGCCCGGGTCCTGGTCGACCCGGTCTTCGCAGTTCCCCAGGCCTACGCAGCACCGGACGCCCTGCTCGCGGCTTACGGCTACGCGGTGCAGATCTACTGCGACTTCTCCGGCTACACCGACATCGCGATCGGGCTGGCCCTGCTGATGGGCTTCATCTTCCCGCAGAACTTCAACCGGCCCTACCGGGCGACCGGCTTCCGGGACTTCTGGCGTCGCTGGCACATGACCCTCTCCCGCTTCCTGCGCGACTACCTGTACATCCCGCTCGGGGGCAGCCGCGGCAGCCGGCTGTTCACCTACC
>WBZM01002897.1_pt1 | contig 13968 bp, 13 predicted proteins | sample 5204271 | NCBI WGS metagenome assembly WBZM01 (sample SAMN12344346, study PRJNA552823) | activated sludge metagenome | biome: Activated sludge suspended growth; feature: Nitrification reactor; material: Wastewater; isolation source: activated sludge from nitrification reactor of wastewater...
GAAGACCACGGCCGCCCGCCGGCTCGGCGTCCCCGAGCAGGAACGGGCGGAGGTGAACGAGGCCTTCCGCGCGTCGAAGCGCGATCTCCAGGCGACCCTCGCGGCGCTCTACCGCGAGGCGGTGGGGAGCGACCCGGGCGGGCTCTCGCTCGAGGCGCTGATCAACGAGCTGCGCGACAAGGCGCCCGACGCGGTCCGCTCGTCGGTGACGTGGGCGCTCGCGCAGGAGCGGGCGGGCCTCTCGCCGTGGCGCGCGCCCGCGGCCGACCAGGCCGAGTACGAGCAGGCGATGCGCCACCTCGTGGGCTACGAGGGCGCGCTGGAGCGGCGCCTCGCGGCGATCGTCGGGCCGCGCATCGCCCACGACATGCTCCACGGCCCCGAGAGCGTCTCGGCCCACGCCTATGGGATGCGCGGCAGCGCGCCGGGCGGGCGGTAAGGCCCTTCCGCGCGCGGGTGCTCCCGGTGTAGGGATCGCCGCGCCCGATGCCCACCCCCTGGAAGAAGACCGTCAAGCTTGGCCTCGCGAAGCTCGTCCACGCCGACGCGGTCGCGTGGCTCGGCGCGCAGCCTGACGACTCGATCCACGCGGTGGTGACCGACCCCCCCTACGGCGTGAAGGAGTACGACCCCGACCAGCTCTCGAAGCTCGCGGCGGGCAGCGGCGGCGTGTGGCGCATCCCGCCCGTGCTCGACGGCCACGAGCGCGCGCCCCTCCCGCGCTTCACCGCGCTCAACGCCAACGAGCGCAAGGCCATCGCGGACTTCTTCACCGCCTGGAGCCGCGCGCTCGTGCGGCCGCTGCGCCCCGGCGCGCACGTGTTCGTCGCGGGCAACGCCTTCCTCTCGCAGCTCGTGTTCGGCGCGATCGTCGCGGGGGGCCTGGAGTTCCGCGGCGAGGTCATCCGCCTCGTCCGCACGCTGCGCGGCGGCGACCGCCCGAAGAACGCGGAGGCGGAGTTCCCCCACGTCACGACGCTGCCGCGGGGGCGGTACGAGCCCTGGGGCGTCTTCCGCAAGCCGTTGCCGAAGGGCGTGACGGTGGCCGAGTGTCTGCGCCGCTGGCAGACCGGCGCGCTCCGCGACCAGCGCGACGGGCGCGAGTTTCAAGACGTGATCGAGAGCGAGCGCACCCCGAAGCGCGAGCGGGCCATCGCCGACCACCCGAGCCTCAAGCCGCAGTCGCTGCTGCGCAAGCTGGTGTGGGCGTCGCTGCCGCTCGGCGAGGGCGTGGTGGTCGACACCTTCATGGGCTCGGGCTCGACGCTCGCCGCGGCCAACGCGATGGGCCTGAGGAGCATCGGCGTCGAGCGGAGCGCCGAGTACTTCGAGCTGGCGAAGAAGGCCGTCCCAGAGCTCGCGGAGGTCGAAGGCTAGCGAGGCGTCTGGAGGTCGGCGTGCATGTGACCAGCGATCCACGTCGCGAACGCTTCAAAGGGCGCGGCGCGGACAGCATCGTTCAGGCGAGCGACTGACCATGTGAAGGCGCTTGGTGGGCGCGGCGCTTGTTGTGCGAGAGCCCAGGTTGCGCGTATTCACGGGCGACGGGGGGAGGCGGCCGGGGCGGCGGGGCCAATGTCACGATCTCCCCGGGTCACGCTCCAAACCGCCGCAGCGGCGAGGAGAAACGCGACCACACCAGCGATGACGACCATCGCCTCGCGCCGCCGCGTCGACGCGGGGGACTGGGCGGGTGGGGCTTGAGCACCGAGCGCGGCATCGACGTCGGCCTCGGAGAAGCCGAGCTGCTGCCCCGCTTGCTTCAAATACAGGCGCTCGGCGATGTGGAGCGTCCCGTCGCGCAGGGCGAGACCGACCATGGCGAAGAGGAGGCCCATTCGGTCGTCTGGCGAGCTTGCGAACGCAGTGAAGTCGACCTGGCATCGGCGGCCGGCAGCGAGGTCCCCGACGAGCCTTTGACGCTCTTCGAGGGAAAGCCGACTTTCGTTGATCAGGCCCCCGATCATCGCGACCTCCTCGGGATGTGCGGCGCCGTCCGCAAGCATCAGGTTGATCAGCGTTTGGATCTTTGCTCGCTCGACCCTCGTCTCGAGGTCGTCGACTTCTGGCCGGCGTGACTGTGCCCACTCTGCGGGCGGAGCGACCGGAAGGGTGGGCATCGTCGGTGGAGTCGCCGGCGCTTCGGAGCCTGCTCCCAGGAGTTGGGGGGCTCATCCGCACTACCCGCGTCGACGATCGTGAGCGCGAGCATCGACGCGGCTTGTTCTCCGAGCTGCTTCGTCGTGTACCGCGCCCACGCCGCCATCGCAGCGGCCCCGACCACCGGGAGCCACTTGCCGATCATCGACTTGAGCACCCGCTGCGTGATCTGGCCGCCGAGCATCGCGATGACCTTCTGCATGACGCGCAGCGAGGCCCGGCGGACCAACAGCTTGCCCCCCTGCACCATGACGAGGCTGGTGGTGCTCCCACCGACGGCGTTTGTTAGGAGGCCAACGACCAGCTCCGCGCGCATGAACCGCTCCTGGCCGTACGCGACGCCGATGTCGTAGATCATCTCCGTCTGGTTGCGCAGGACCACCAGGATCTCTGGGACCGCTGCGACCATGCCCAGAGGGCCGGGGATCAGGTTGGCCGCCGCAGCGACCACGGCGTTCGTATTGGCCGCGCGCGCGATGATCGCGTCGACGTCCGCCCGGTTGGGCCTCTGCTGGGGTGAGCGAGCGTAGAGACTGGCTCGCTTCGCAAGCACCTCCTCGAAGAGGCCGTAGAGCGACTCCGTGATCTTGCCCTGCAGTTCCTGTTGAGCGCTCGCTCCCATCGATGCCTCTCCAGTGCGCGAGATTACAACTCTAGCGTTGTGGAGCTCAAGTCGGAGTTGCCGCGTGCATCCTGGCCATGCCCGCTCCGCGGCGACGCCGCGCCGAACGTCTCCCCCAGTACGAGGGTGCCACCTACCGTGCTCTGTTGCGGCGTTTCTCGGCGCGGCTGCGCGCCTTGCGTGAGAACCACGGATGGACTCAAGAAGAGGCCGGTGCGCGCTGCGAGATGGCGATGCAGCAATACCAACGCATCGAGGCTGGCCAGGTGAACATCACGCTCACGACGTTGGCGCGTCTCTGCGATGGCGGTGAGTGTCAAGATAGTTGTCGCCTCATTCGATCAGTCGTAGCGGCCCTCCAGGATGGCGCCGTAGCGCGGGGTTGCTCCGCGTGAGTTGTCGGCCCGGTGGACCGCCTGGGCCTTCTCGGGGCCCTGCCGGTCCACCTTCTCGGTGAGGTCACTCGCCGCGGTGCGCGCCGTCGGCGTAGCGGCCGTCGTGCGCTTCGTCGACGAGGGCCGCTCCTTGCGTCCCTGATGCTCCTTGGCGTTCAGCGTCACTTCCGCGGGACGATCCCAGCGGCGCGCGGGCCCCGACCACCGCGAAGGCTGCGCCTCGCGGGCACGCTTGTACACCGCGCGGCGCGCCTCCAACTGCTCCGCGTCGCGGCCCTGGTGGCGCGCGTCGGGCGTCACGAAGCCGATCCCGCTGTGCAGGTGCTCCGCGTTGTACCAGACCACGAAGCGCTCCACCCACGAGCGCGCCGCAGCGGCATTCTCGAAGGGGCGTCGCGGGTAGTTCGGCACGTACTTCAACGTGCGGAACAGCGCCTCCGAGAAGGGGTTGTCGTCGCTCACGCGCGGCCGCGAGAACGACGGCGTGATCCCCAGCCCGCGCAGCATCGCCAGCATCGTGCCCCCGCGCATCGGGCCGCCGTTGTCCGCGTGCAGCACCAGCGTACCGGCGTCGACGCCAGCGGCCTTCGCGGCCGCGGCGATCAACGCCGCAGCGTGCTCCTGCGACTCCTCGGTGTGCACCGCCCACCCCATGATCCGACGGCTCCAGATGTCCACGATCAGGTACAGGTAGAAGAACACCCCGCACACCGGGCTCAGCAGGTAGGTGATGTCCCAGCTCCACACCTGGTTGGGGCCGGTGGCCCGGTGCGACGGAGTCTCCCGACGCACCGGCGGTCGCGCGCGACCGCGCGGCACCAGCTCGCCTTCGGCCCGCAGCAGCCGATACATCGTCGACTCGGAGGCGACGTACTCACCGCGGTCCGCGAGCTTCGCCACCACCGTCTTGGGCGACGCGTCGTGGTGCTCGGGCTGGTGGAGCACCGCGAGCACGCGGCGCCGCTCGTCCTCGCTCAGCGCGTTGGCGGGCCGCGCGTGCGGCCCCGCGCGCCCGTCGTCGCCCTCGGGGTCGTGCTTCCAGCGCTGCAGCGTGCGAGCGCTCAGCCCCACCGCGGCGCAGGCCGCATCCTCGCGCGACCCCGCGGCCACCGCCTCGCCGATCCACTCGAGGATCATCGCTCGCTCCTGTCGTCCGTGCGCTCGTCCTCGTCCCCCAGATACGCACGAACTTTTTTTTGAAGCAGCAGCAGCGCGGCGGCCTCCGCCAGCGCCTTCTCCTTGCGCGCGAGCTCGCGCTCCAGGTGTTGGATGCGCTTGCGGTCCGCGGCGCTCGTCGCCTGTGTCGGCGCGGGCGTCCGCCCCTGGAGGGCCTCGACGACCGCGCTACGCCACGCCTCCAGCTCGGCGGCGTGCAGCCCCTCCCGGCGCAACATGGCGCCGAGCTCGTCGCCGCTGAGGGAGTCAGCCCGCGCGAGGATGCGGAGCTGCTCCTGGGGGCTGCGTGCGCGGGTCGCGCTGGCCGGCGTTGTGGTCGGCACCGCGGCCGGCGAGGGGGTGGGGGGCTTGTGCGCGTCGTCCATGGGAACCGTGATCGTACGCAGCTCCCGGAGCCACGCCGAGAGGGTCGACTGCGAGATGCCCGTCTCCTCGGCCAGGGCCGTCGCCGAAAGGGCGTTGGGCCCCAACATCCGCTGCACCATGCGAACCTTGAACTTCTTCGTGTAGGTGGGCACTACGCCCGCTCCTTCTGCCCCGCGAGGTCAGTCTCGGCGGTCGCCTCGCTTGGGCGACCGGGCGACAACTACCCTGACACTGGGGGATGGCTTCGCCGTCGACGCGGTGGACCTCCTGGGCGCCGGAGTCGACGGGCCGGAGACTCCTGCCTGACGGAGCGCTCGCCGAGGTGTTCGACCCTCTCCGCTGTCGCGCCCCGCGCCGCCTCGAAGTAGCGCCCGCGCTTCGCGCGTGCGACACGAGGGCGCCATGCGCCACGTCACCAACAAGCACAGCCACCTCGGGCGCGCCGGGCAGTTCGCGACCATGGCGGAGATCCTCGCCCGCGGATGGAACGTCGCGATCCCCGAGGTCGACGTGGGGGACGACGTGTTCGTCGCCCGTGACGATGCATCGCGCTTGACCCGCGTTCAAGTGAAGACCTCCGCGCCGACCGCGCTCGCCGGGAGGGAGGCATGGGAGACCGAGGGGATCAAGCTGGCGAGCCAGCAGCTCTTCGCGACGACCGAGGCCGTCCCGTTGACGTACGTCTTCGCCATCCCATTCGGCGAGCGCTGGGAGTTCGTGGTCGTGTCGCGGACGGAGCTCGCCGGGCTCTGGCGAGGCGTCGAGGCGGCGCGCACCGAGAGGGTCTCGCAGGGGCTGCGCCCGCGCGGTCGCCCGCGAATCGACCCCACCGCGATCCCCGACGAGATCGCGTGGGTGCTGCGGTTCACCGCGACGACGGTTACCACGACGGGCGGGCTGGACCTGCAGCCGTGGCGAAACCGGTGGGATCCGTTCGAACTGATCCTCAGCCCGTGAGGCGCCAGAGGGGGCGGTGGGTCTCCGCGTCGCGGACCTCGACCCCCCCGATGGAACGGAGCCGCTCGACCGGGAGGTTGGTCAGGAGCGGAAGGACGTGGTGGGCCATCACCTCGAAGGTCTCGGCGAAGGGGCGACGCAGGTCCATCTCCACCGTGATCCTGCCGGGCGGCGGGGGCGCGGACTCGCCCTCGACCTCGTCCTGCAGCCGCTCGCGGCTCTCCCAGTCGAGCGCGAAGGTGTACGAGTCGAACCCGCGTGAGCTCTGGATCACGAGGGGCTCGTGCGCGTTGCGAATTTGTTCGGCGGGTGAACCCATCGGCGCGAGTTTCCTCTGGATCCATCGGCGTCGCAAGAACGCGTCGCGACGCCCGCGGTGAGCCTCGCTGGCGGCGCTCAAAGGCCGTGGCGCCGCCGCCATGACGCGCCTGCAACGGTGTGTCGCGCGCGCAACGCCTGGGACTCCAGCGCGGCGCGGCCTTCCGCGGCGGCGGCGCGCGGCACGCGACGTGAAGCTCCGCCGGCACGATGACCGACGACGGAGGCACCGCCGACCCGCACGCGCACCTGGAGGACGTGTCGTACGAATTCGCCGCCGACGTGAGGCGCGCGGACGGCGAGCCGGGCGACGCGGGCCTGTGGCGCCCCTACGCGTTCGAAGTGCGCGAGGCGATCGACGACCTCTGGGACGCCACGATCGACCTCGTCTCCCACGACCTCACCGCCGACCCGACCACCCTCGCCGACCGCGCCGCGCGGCTGGTGATGCGCCGCGCCGACCCCGCGGGACGCGCCGTCGAGCGAACCTTCGTCGGCGTCGTCGCGAGCGCGCGGGCGGTGCGTCACCGAAGCCTGGGCGCGGCGACGGCCACCGTGCAGCGCGCGCGCGTCCGGCTCGTCCCGGAGCTGTGGCGCCTCGCGCAGGAGGTCGACTGCCGCATCTTCCAGAACCTCACCGTGGTCGAGGTCTTCAACGCCGTGCTCGACCGCGCGGGGCTCTACGTCGGGCGCCGCACCGACGCCCTCCGGCTGCCGCGCGAGCGGCGGGAGGTCTGCGTTCAATACCGGGAGACCTCGCTCGATTTCGTGCGCCGGCTGCTGGAGGACGAGGGCATCGCGTGGGCGCTCGAGCACGGCGACGGGGGTGAGCGCGTGGTGCTCGTCGACGCGTGGCTCGACCACCCGAAGGTGGCCCGCCTGCGCGACGAGCCGCTCCGGGTGCTCGGCGAGGGGCTGCACACCGCCGCGGACGAGTCGCTCCACGCGCTCGACTGGGAGCGGCGCGCGCCCGCGCTGCCGCCGGCGATCGAGGACTACGACTTCACCCACCCCCACCACCTCTGGGCCTCGCCGGTGCGCGACCCCGCCGCGCGCGGGCGCGGGCGGATGGAGTACGACTACCCCGCGGGCCTGACCTGGGGGCGCTACGGCCGCGGCGCCGACGACGCCCCGCGGACGCTGCAAGACGAGATCGACCCGCAGGGCGAGCTCGGGCGGCGCCTCGAGCGCTTCGACGGGGGCGTCGACCCGACGGCCACCGGTGCGCCGGAGCCCACCCTCTCGGACCTCGACCCCGACGACCCCGTCGGCCGGCGGATCGGCGCGGGCGTCTCGCGCGACACGACGGACTCGATCCCGACGCAGATCTCCTACCAGTCGAACAACCTCCGCACGATCGCGCAGGCGCGCCGCGAGGAGGCGCAGCTCCGCGGGCTGGTCGGCGTCGGCGGCGGCAACGCGATCGGGATGCTGGCGGGCGCGGTGTTCGCGGTCGAGGCCGGGCTCCCGCTCGACGCGCGGCCGCCGCTCCTGGTGACCCGGGTGGTGCACCGCGGGGTGATGCCCGAGGAGATCCCGCTCGAGGACCGGAGGAACGAGGCGGGCGAGCGGTACCGCAACGAGCTCGAGTGCGTGGCGCTGGGCGCGGTGGAGGGCGGGCGCGAGGTGGTGCGCTCGTGGCGGCCGCGGCGGGTCACGGAGCGGCCGCGCATCCACGGGGCGCACAGCGCGGTGGTGAGCGGCGACCCGACCGACGCCGCGAAGGACATCGTGCTCGACGAGCACGGGCGCGTGCGGGTGAGGTTCCACTGGGACGGGCGCGACCACGAGGGGGCGCCCGACAACGGGTGGACGTCGTGCTGGATCCGGGTGATGCAGCCCTGGGCGGGGATGGGCTACGGCCACCTCTTCGTGCCGCGCGTGGGCATGGAGGTGGTGGTGAACTTCCTCGACGGCGACCCCGACCGCCCCGTGGTCATGGGCTCGCTCTACAACGGGTGGAACCGCCCGCCGACCGCCAACGGCGGCTTCGGCAAGCTCCCGCGCGACGCCACGCGGAGCACCCTGCGCACGCGCTCGTCGCCCAACGGCATCGGGTACAACGAGCTGTCCTTCGAAGACGCGATCGGCCGCGAGGAGGTGTACCTCCGCGCCGAGCGCGACCTGCGCGAGAAGGTGCTGCGGTGCCAGAGCACCTCGGTCGGGGCCGACCAGAGCACCAGCGTGGGCCATGACCAGACGCTCTCGGTGGGCCACGACCGGACGGTGACCGTGGGCAACGCCGAGTGGACCCTCGTCGGCGACCACTGGCTCACGGCGACGCGCGACATGGCGAACACCGCGCGGCTGACGAAGGCCGGCGAGTTCACGGTCTCCACCACGAAGAAGGTCGAGCTCTCGGCCGCCGCGGAGGTCAACCTCCGGGTGGGCGGCACCGACCTCGGGCCGGAGGCCTGGGCGCAACTGCTCCCGCAGGAGGTGACCGTGGGCGTCGGGTCGGGGTGCTCCGCCGTGTTGAAGAGCAAGTCGCTCACGCTCACGGTCGGCGAGAGCAAGATCGAGGTCACGCCCGAGAAGGTCACCGTGACGAGCAAGGAGGTCGAGCTCACCACGGGCGAGGCCACGCTGACGCTCGCCGAGGGGGCGAAGCTCCGGGCCAGCGGGAACGTGCGCGTGGCGTCGAAGCACCGGGTGCTGCTCTCGGGGAAGCACATCGGCGCGGCCGCGGAAGACAGCGTCGAGATCGAAGGCCAGGGCCCGGTGACCGTCCTCGGCGCGGAGGTGAAGATCAATGACCCGTGAGCCCTCCGACGTCGCCCTGAGCACCCCGCTGGCCAACGGGTACTCCGTCGTGGCCGACGCGTCCGCCGCCGAGCTCCGCGTGGTGGCGCCCGACCAGCGCGTGTGCCTCACGATCGCCCTCCTGCCCGAGGGGCCGCGCGTCGAGCTGCGCGCGGGGAGCCTGCGCATCGCGGCCGAGCGCGAGGTGAGCCTCGCCTGCGACTCACTCACGGTCGAAGCGCGCGGCGACATCGCGCTGCGCGCCGGCGGGGCGATCACCACCGAGGCCGCCGAGCAGGCGCACCGCTCGACGCGGGGCGACGTCACCGTCTCCGCCAGCGACGACCTCTACCTCGACGGGGAGACGGTGAACCTCGACGTCCCGCACGAGCACCGCCCGCCGGCGGCCCCGCCCGCGCTGCGCACGCCCGCCCCGGGCGCGGGGGGGCCGTGAGGTTCGTCAACGAGACCGGCTGCGCGGCGGGGCTCCTGCGCGCGGACGCGGGCGACGGCTTCCTGCGCAACGCGCTCGTGGCGCGGCTGCGGTGCGGCTACGCGGGCGGCGCGCTCCACGCGCTCCCGGCGGAGGCGCAGCGCGCGACCCTCCGCCGCGAGGCCGAGCTCCTGGGGGGGGTGGGCGTCGCGCCCGACGGATTCTTCCCGCGCTCGGGCTGCGACGTGATGGTGCTCGGCGACGCGACGCCCGAGGGCGGCCCGTGCGAGGCGATGCGGGTGCGCGTCGAGGCCGGGCCCTACGACGTGAGCGCGCGGGTCACCGGCGACAGGGTGTGGGAGCGCGCGGGCGGCTCGCTCGTCCCGTCGCGGCCTACGCCCTTCACGGCGATGCCGGTCGACTGGACGCGGGCCTTCGGGGGGCGCGCGGCGGGGCCCCACGGGCCGGTCCCCTACGCCGACAACCCGGCGGGCCGGGGCTTCTACCTCGACGCCGCGGAGGCCGTCGGGGCGCCCTTGCCCAACGTCGAGTTCGAAGGCGCGCCGGTGCGCGCGTGGGACGACCGACCGCGGGCGCTGGCGTTCGGCCCGTGCCCCGCGGAGAGCGCGCTGCGCGTGGAGAGCGCGTACTCGTGCGAAGGCGGCGTCGCGGCGGTGCACCCGGAGCGGGGGCTCTTCGACCAGGCGCACCCGCTGCTCGCGGGGAGGGAGCTCGCGCCCGGCGCGCGGGTGCGGGTCACGGGCCTGTCGCCCGGCGCGCCGATCGCGTTCGAGGTGCCGCTGTGCCCGGTCGAGGCCGAGCTGCGCTTCGACGCGCTCTGCCACGTGCGCGCGCTCGCGCTGGAGGAGGTGGTCATCGACGCGCGCGCGGGCGTCGTCGAGCTGTGCTGGCGGTACTCGTTCCGCTACGCGCGGACGCGCGGGCAGCGGCGCGTGGCGGTGCTCCGCCCCTGCGAGGGATGAGCCCCGATGCCCTACGCCTTCCCCCACAAGAAGAACAACCCGCTGTTCAACATCGACCTGCACGACGGGTACTTCGTCGTCCCGGGGGTGCCCCTCCCGGTGCCCGGCAAGGCGATGCACCTCGGGGTGGCCGCGCTGGCGGCCCCGTGGCTCCGCGCGGGCACGCTGAAGGGCAACGGCGACAAGCTCCTCGAGAACGGCACCCCGATCATCAGCCGCGGCCACGAGGTGAAATACTGCATCGTCACGCACGTCAACCTCGTCCCCTTCCCGCCGACCTCGCCCAACCTCCTGATCCCGCTGCTCATCGGCGCGTCGTCGAGCAAGTGCCTCTTCTCCAACCCGCGGGTGAGGGGCACGGACGGCCCGCTCGCGCTCTCCATCCTGCTCTACGTGGGCGTCAACCAGGGCTGCAACGACCCGATGAACCTCCCGACGTCGCGGGTCATCAACTGGTCGCACGTCAAGGTCGGCTGGACGACCGGTGACCTCCTCGCGTGGGCCTTCATGGTGGCGTGGGACGCGGGCACCAGCTTCGCGGTCAACAAGGCCTTCAGGCGCCTTACGAACGCGGGGAAGGGCTGGCTCCCATCCCTGGGCAAGCGCCTCCCGCAGGGCCTCAAGCGCCGCATGGCGAACGCCTACCAGGAGTTCGTGCCGCGCTGGACGCCGAAGGGCAAGGAGACGCCGATCTTCCTCGCGGTCGAGACGCTCCAGAAGGCGATCTTCAACGAGGTGTTCGGCGGGCAGGTCGGCTCCGACGTCGGCGACAAAATCAAGCAGCGCGTCGACGACCCGACCGGGAAGGAGGCGGTGAACCTGGCCTTCGACCCCCTCGGGTGGCCCGGCGAGAAGATGGGCGAGGCGCTGGGGCGCTGGTTCGACAGCCGCTCCGAGGCGCTGCCGACGAAGTAGCGGGCGGAGGACGGCGATGCGGGTGGTGATCGGCGAGACGTACGACGGCCAGGTGATCGCGAGCCTCCTCGTGGCGCAGCGCTACGAGCTGGCCTCGGGCGGCGGGCTCCGCCTCGAATGCGACGACGCCGAGCTCCCCGACGAGCCCGCCTACCACGAGCGCGCGCCGGGGCCGCCCGCGCCCTCGCTGCTGCGCCGCGACTCCTTCGCGCTGCCCTTCCGGCTCGCGACCGACGTCGTCGTGCAGGGGACCGCGCGCAGCGAGCGCGCCGTCGCCGAGCTCCGCGTGCGGCTCTGCTGCGTCGGCCGCGACTTCGCGCTCGACCACACGATCGTCGCGACCGGCGACCGCGTGGTTGAGGCCGGGCCCGGCGGGTCGGTGGGGCTCTCGGCGCCGCGGCCCTTCACCGAGATGCCCGTCCGCTACGACCGTGCGTTCGGCGGGACGCGCGCGCTGGCCGCCGCGGTCTGCGACGACCCGCAGGAGCTCGCCGAGTCGGGCGCGCTCTCGTACCCGCGCAACCCCGCGGGTCGGGGGCACTTCCTCCTCGTAGAGTCCGCCCTCGGCGGCGCGTGGCCCAACCTGGAGTGGGCCGACGAGCGCCTCGACATCCGGGGCTTCGATGACCTGCTCTGGCCCTTCGAACGCTGGGTCGACCGGCCCTCCCAGGCGGCGTTCGACTGGGTGCCGCACGGGTGGTTCCCGCGCTGCGCGGCCTTCGGTCTGTCGCCGCTCGACGACGGCGCGCCGGCCCCCGCGATCGAGCGCGCGCTCGGCGTGCTGACGCCCGAGATGCTCGCGGGGCCGCGGCTCGGGCGCCTGCACCCGTACTGCTACCAGGGCGCGCACCCGCGGCTCTGGCAGCGGCGCCTCCACGGCGACGAGCGGCTCTACGTCTCGGCCATGTCGCCCGACGGGCGCGGCTACGACGTGCGGCTCCCGGGGCTCCGGCCCGAGGTGCGGCTGCGCGCGGGGGGCGGCGGCTTCCGCGCGGCCGGGAGCGCGCTCGACGTGGTGTTCCTCGAGGCGGACGCGGCCCGGCTGACGCTGCTCTGGCGGGCGAGCTGCCTGGTCGACGACGACGAGCTCGCGCCCGACCTCGCCGAGCGCGTCGAGCACCGCCTCTCGTGGGGCCGCGAGTGAGCCGCGCGTCAGCCGTTCGCCACGGCCTCGCGCCAGGCCGCGCGCATCGCCACCGCGTCGGCGTAGCGGCGGGCGGGGTCGTCGTCGAGCGCGCGGCGGAGCACCTCGCGGCGGGGCGCGTCGATGCCGTCGAGCGGCGCCCGCGCGACGTCGGCGCCGTCGGGCCACGCGCCCCGGAGGGCGACGTAGGTGGCGGCGGCGCTCCAGACGTCCGCGGTCGCGCGCACGTCGCGGGAGCGGCGGCGCTGCTCGGGCGGCATGAAGGCGGCCGTGCCGACGACGACGTCCGCGGCGCTCACGCCGGAGCGCCCCGCGAGCGCGAGGGGCTTGGCGATGCCGAAGTCCGCCAGCACGACGCGGGCGCCGCCGTCGGCGAGCAGCACGTTGTCGGGCTTCACGTCGCGGTGGACGACGCCGCGCGCGTGCACGTACGAGAGCCCCGTGAGGAGCTGCGCCATCACGCCGTCGGCCTCACCCGCCCCGAGCGGGCCGCCGGCGTCGCGGCGGTCGGCGACCGAGCCCCCGTCGCAGAACTCCATCGCGAACCAGTGCCCGTCGGCGAGCGCGCCGTGGTCGAAGAGGCGCACCACGTTGGGGTGCGAGAGCGTCGCCAGCAGCTCGATCTCCCGCAGGAAGGTCGCCCGCGCGTAGGCCGAGGCGCCCGCGAAGCCCCGCAGCACCTTCACCACCGCCGCCGCGCCGTCGCGCCGTCGCGCGGCGCGGTACACCGTGGCCTGGCCCCCCTGCGCGACCAGCCCCCCGAACTCGTAGCCCTCGAGCGCGGGGGGCGGCGGGGGCGCGGGGGCGGAGGGCGCGCAGAAGTTGGCCGCCGTCACAAGCTCCGTGATGCGCGTCTTCGTCATCGCCGCGTGCGAGGAAAAGTATAGGCCCCATGGGTGCCCACGGTACAGTCGTTGCGGTCGCCTCCCCGATGATGCACCGCCGCGTGTCCGCATGGCTCCTCCTGGTGACGTCGCTCGCGCGCTGCGGGGGCGCCGACGAAGCCCCGGCCCCCGCGCGCTTCACCTGCGCGCGACCCGACGAGGCGCCGCTCCCCGACGAGGCCGGCGGCTGGCGCTGCCTGCGGGTGGGCGCGCGCGAGGGTGTGCGCGCCGACGTCTGGCCCGACGTCGCGGGGCTCCCCGGCCCGGTGTTGTACGTCATGGCCACCGCGCCCGCCGGCGGCGACGGGAGCCGGGAGCGCCCGCTTCGCACCCTCGCCGAGGCCGTCGCGCGGGGCTTCGGCGCGGCCGCGCTCGCCCGCGGGGAGCACACCCTCGACGCGCCGCTCACGCTCGACGGCGCGCGCACCGTCGCGGGCGCCGACCCGGGCACCACCGCGCTGCGGCTCGCCCCCGGCGCGGGCCTCGTCGCGTCGGGCGAGCTCTCGGTTCGAGGCCTCGCGCTGCGCGCCCCGACGGCGGCGCCGACCGAGCGCGACCTGCCGCTCTCCGCCGCGCGCGGCGCGACGCTCACGCTCGACGACGTCGTGGTCGAGGGCGGCTACGACGGCGTCAGCGCGCAGGACGCCACGCTCGTCGCGCGCCACCTGACCGTCCGCCGAACCGCGCGCCGCGGGGTCTCGCTCGTCGGCGCCGGCTGGGGCATCGCGGCGTCGCTGCTCGTCCGCGACGGCGCGGGCGCGGGCGTGGTGGCCGACGGCGCGCGGCTGCGCGTCGCCGAGGCGCTCGTCGCCGCGCAGGGGAGGCCCGGGTTCACGCTGCGCGGGGCTGGCGCGGTTGCGGGGACGGCCGACT
>WBZM01002898.1_pt1 | contig 13955 bp, 9 predicted proteins | sample 5204271 | NCBI WGS metagenome assembly WBZM01 (sample SAMN12344346, study PRJNA552823) | activated sludge metagenome | biome: Activated sludge suspended growth; feature: Nitrification reactor; material: Wastewater; isolation source: activated sludge from nitrification reactor of wastewater treatment...
ATCCGACCATAGTCAGCAAGGCGACCTTCGTCTGCGAGGGCATTCCCTGCACCGAGCGCCTGCGGCCGGCCGACGACGGAACCGACTTCGGCATCTGCGTGCCCCGCGACCTTCAGGACATCTGTCTGGTCGAGGCCGCCCGCGAGCAGGGGGCAGACATTCGCGAGAGCTGCGTCTTCGAGGACCTGATCTGGCAGAGCGGGCGGGTCGCCGGGATCCGCTACCGCGACCAGAACGGCGAGTCGCATGAGGTGCGGGCGACACTCACGGTCGGCGCCGACGGTCGCCGGTCAAGTGTCGCCGCGAGGGCCGGAGCCTGGACTCCGTACCGGATGTCGAAGAACGGGCGGGGGCTGGTCTTCCGTTACATGGACGACCCGAAGATGGGCACGAAGGACGCCGAGACCTTCATCGTCTGGCGCGAGAACAAGAGCATGGCCTTCGCCTTCCCCTCGGCCCCGGTCGGAAAGCTCCTGGTCCTGTTCATGGGCCACCGCGACGAAGTCTCGGCGGCCCGCAAGGACCCCGAGGGTTACTGGCAGGCGAAACTCGACCAGCACCCGAGCATGAAGCAGCGGGTGTCGGGAGTCGACGAAGACAGCCTCACGAAGGTTCGTTCGACCGGCGACACCCCCGCGTTCTTCCGGGCCTCCTCCGGACCGGGCTGGGCGCTGGCGGGTGACGCCGGGCACTTCAAGGATCCGGTCACCGGCCAGGGGATGCGCGACGCGATGTGGATGGGCCGCACCCTGGCCGAGAGCGTGCTCCCCCATCTCGACGACCCGGCCGGAATCGACCGGGCGACCCGGCAATGGGAGGCCAATCGCGACCGGCATTGCCTGCCGGCCTACCACACGGCAAATATCGACACGCGGATCGAGACCCAGTCGGCGGTGATGCGCGAGATCTTCCGTGATGCCGGTCGAAACGGGGAATCGGACCTGAGCGACATCTTCACCCGGCACCGCACCCAGCAGGAAATCGTGGGGCCGCGACGGATGACCAGAGCGCTGGCCCTGGCCCTGATCCGCGGAGACCAGCCGCGGGGCGAGACGATCTCCCGATCGATCAGGGACCTCCGGACCGAGGTTGCGGTCCGGCGCGAAATCCGGGCCGATGAGTTCCGGGGGACCGGGACCATCAAGGGCTCCGACCATCCGGGCGTCGAGTGGCCGGCTCCGCCCAAGGCTCCGCCATCTGGCGGCAGCGGGGGCAAAGTCCGGACCGGATCCGAATCGGCGGAGATTCCATCCTGACCCGGATCGCCGTCATCCAGCCGGCTCTCGCCCTGGGCGAGGTCGAGGCCAACCTCGTCCGCATCGAGGAACTGATCCGCGACGCCCACCGTGAACACGACCCCGATGTGATCCTCGTTCCCGAAGGCTGCTCCTCCCCCAACGTCTTCGCCAGGGTTCTGCTTGGTTCGGCCCGGCCGATCGACGGCCAGCCCCTCCGGCTGCTGGCCGGGCTCGCCCGGGAACTCGGCTGCCTGATCGGTGGCGGCTTCGTCGCGGTCCGGGGCAAGGACACTTTCGGGACCTATGTCCTGGCCGAACCGGACGGATCGACCCACCTCCACGACAAGGACATCCCCACCGCCTGGGAGAACAACTACTACCGGCGCGGCGACGACGAAGGCGTGATCCACTCGAACTCACTCGGTTGCGAGGTCGGCCTGATGTCCGGTTGGGAGTGGGCCCGGAGCGGGACCTCGCGTCGGGTACGCCGGGCCGGGGCAAGGCTCGTGCTGGGCGGGATGTGCTGGCCGTCGATGCCGACCAACTGGCCGGGCCCGCTGAAGCTCCTGACCTCGCGGGAGCACCGGATCTGGAAAGAGCAGGCCCGGGCACTGCCTGGTCAGGTCGCCCGGATGACCGGGGTACCGGTTGCGATCGCTTCCCACGTCGGCCCGATCACGGGTGAGACGCCGCTGGTTCCGGGGCTCTCCTGGCCGACGACGATGATCGGCGAATCCCAGATCTGCGACCGGGACGGCACCGTCCTCGCCCGGCTCTCGGAAGAGGACGGTGAGGGGCACATCTGCGCCGAGGTCGAGCTCGCGGAGCCAGCGCCGAGCGAGAGCATTCCGGACCGGTTCTGGATTCCGAAGATGACCGCGGTGACCCATGTCGCCTGGCATGCGATGAACACTCACGGCTTCCTCAGCTACAGGATCCGCCGGGCCCGCAAGGGATTCCCCTGGCAGGACTGGCCCTCCGGCGACCTGCCGGACGAGATTCCGGCATCCGACCCCGCCGATTACCCGGTCGCGACTTCCTGACCAGTCGAGGGCCCCGGCTCAGTTTCCGCTGCGAAAACGGGCGACAGCGACGGTCTTCCGGGACCGGTTGCCAGCGGCCACCAGCCTTCCCTTTCGATCGACGAAGGCGTCGGTGAGATGGGCGGTTCCTTCTACGAACTCCATTTCCTGCGCATGGCCGTTCCGGCTGAAGCGAACCACCTGCCCACCCACGTATTCACCGGAACCGACCGCGAAGATCCGGCCGTAGCGGTCAAGCACCAGGGCAGCGGGCGAGAACCAGGCTGTATCGGCCACGCCCCTTTCGCCGAAGCTTCGGTCAATGGCACCGCCTGGCCTGAGCCGGACGATGATCCCGTCCCGCGAACCGGATTCACCAGTGACCAGAATGCGCCCTTTGCCGTCGATCGCGAGATCACTGATCTCTTCGTAGGATCGCTTTACCGCATCGACCTCCTGCCGGCCGTCGGTTCCGAAGCTGCGATCGAATCTGCCGTTCGGCAGGAGGCGAGCGACGTTGAACTCGTGCCGGTACGGCGCACCTCCGGGGCTGCCGACCACGACGCGACCCTTCCGGTCAATCGCGACCGTGCGGGTGAGCTGGTTCTTGACCGCCGGCATCTTCACCACTCCGTCTCCCGAGAATGAATCGTCGAGCCTGCCCCCGGGCAGGAAGCGGGCCACGACAGTGTTTGATGCGGGCATTCCCCCGAAATACCCGACCAAGACGATTCTCCCCTCGCGATCGATCACCATCTCCGCAGGAGTTGTACGTTCCAGCGCCTCGGGAAGGGAGATTCCTTTTCCTGCGAAATTTCGGTTCGGCCGTCCGTTCGGCGACAGGCTTGCCAGGGCAGTTCCGTATTGATCCGAATCGTCGGCCCGGCCCTCACCGGTAATGAAGATCTTCCCCCCGGGCCCGGCCACCACATCTCTGGGATCGATGGTTCCCTGATCGAATCGGAGCCCGGCGATTCCCCGATCACCGAATGCAGGATCGCGGTGACCCCCGTTGGTGTATTGGATCACCACACCAGCCTCCGACTCCGCGGTGAGCACGCCCTGGACGATTTTCCCTTCCGGGGTCCGGGCAACACCCATGCCGAGCAGGTAGTTGCCTCCTGCCGGGGAGACCGAGGCAACCCCGCCCTTGCCGAAACCGGAGTCGAGACGTAGCTCGACCGAGCTGGCGAAGACGCCTCCAGCCAAAGCCAACCCCGCCACGGCCCAGACGACGAGAACCAGTCTGAACCTCGATGTCGGGCTAGCGAACTTCAAAGCGGCCTCCAGTGCGCGTGGACATCATGACCAGAGAACCCTTTCCAGTGCGAGAGTAGCGCTCGATTCGGGTAATCAGGTGTGAAAACCAGTAGAAAACCACATCGGGTTTGACGGTACTTTCGGGATAGGAAAGGGTTTGAAGCAAGCGTATGAAGCGCAATCACAGACAGCACCACACCGGCGCGATAGCCGGATTGCTGTCGCTGGGGATCGTCCTGCTGCTTTCGTTCGCCCCGGGGGCCGCGGCCCAGGGGATCGGAAGTTTCGGATTTGGAGATTTCGCCCAGGAGCAGAACTGGATCGAGTCGGCCCCGTTGCCGGATGGCTCGACCTATCTGCTGACCGGAACACCGTTCAGACTGGTCAGGATCGGCGCCGACGGCAACCCGGACGCTTCCTTCGGCAAGAACGGCGAGAAGCGGCTGGCGACCACGATCGGCGGACGGGAAGTCGAGTGGCGAGATGTCTTCGCAGCTCCGGATCGCGGGGCGATCCTGATCGGCTCGACCGGTATGGGGACGGAGTTCGCCGTGATCAACCGACTGTTGCCCGACGGCAGGCAGAACAAATCGTTCGGTGCCCCGGGACCCGTCTTCCAGACCGACTTGAGATGGGAAAACGGCACCGTGGACGCTTCCGGCAGGATCCTGCTCGCTTCGTCGTTCGAGACGACAGTGGCCAGACTGAAGCCTTCCGGAGCGCTCGACACCAGTTTCGGAACCGGAGGATTCGCGCGGTCCGACCTCAAGTTCTCTTACTCCTCCAGCTACCCCTACGGGATGTCTGCCGGAAACCAGGGCATCTATGTCGTCTCGTACGAACGCACCTACAGGCTCACTTCCGACGGACATCTCGACCTGTCGTTCGGCGGCGGCGACGGCTGGGTCGGCCGAGGCGGAATCCGGGTCGACGAGATGCAGGACGGAGTGATCATCCAGAGCTGGAACGGGCATGTCGAGAGGCTGCTCGGAGACGGAACTCCGGATACCTCTTACGGGAGCAACGGCACCGCCTTCGGCGGCGCCGCCAACCAGGGAATCGGAACACTTCTGGAAGACGGTTCGCTGATCTTCATCTCTCCCAGAGGAGACGAGAGCGATCGCCTATACGACGTGACCCGGCTCGGCCCGGACGGAGAACCGGACCCGAACTTCGCCGGTGACGGCAGGCTGGAAGCCGACTGGCTGGACGGGACCCGCACCACCCAACTCTGGACGATCCCCGGCAAGGGTGCCGCACTCTGGGGAAGCCAGGAAGGACAGGGGCTGGTCCGGGTGGTTGACGGCGATGGCAACCTCGACCCGGGTTTTGGCAGCGGAGGAATCGCTTCGATCCGCACCCCGCTTCTGCCCGATGCCGACCTGACCGACTCGGGGCAGCGGAAGGACAAGACCGTCCTGACGGTTGGATCCGTGGCCGAGGTCGCGAGACACAACTTCGGGGTCGTCGTCGCTTCCTTCGGACGAAACGGCAAGCCGGAGCCACGGTTCGGGGACCGGGGAAGGCTGGTGCTGGTCAAACCTTCTTTCAGGACAGATTCCCGCCCGAGGCTGACCCTGCTTCCCTCCGGTGGAGCGATGATCTGCGCCAAGGCAGGATCTGCGTCGCTGGTCTGGAAGATCGATCGCAACGGGAATCCGGACAAGGGATTCGCCGAGGATGGCCGGCTCGTGCTGCCCTTCTCGAGCCGTTGCGACGACATTTCATTCGACGGTACGGGCGCGGTACTGGCCGCGATGGAGGTGAGTGATCAGCGCGGAGTGGACTTGATCCGGATCAGGACCAATGGCACCCTCGACAAGGGTTACGGAGTCGATGGCATTGCCGAGCGCACACCAATGGCCGACGGTGATTTCTACTGGGCCTATGGTTCGAGGCTCCTGACCGACCGGAAGGGACGGACGCTGCTGATTGCTTCCCGGGGGGACGCGCGCTATATCTCGCGCTACACACGGAAGGGGTTCCCCGACGAGAGCTTCGGCTTCGAGGGAAAGATCCACTTCGGACTTGATTCCGTTTCTCAGGAAAAGGACGGGCAGAAGCCGATCTATCTGCGGGGCCTAGGCTCGATCAGGGGCTTCGCCTTCGGACCCGGGGGATCGATCTACCTGACCGGCACTTACGCAAAGCGGGCCTTTGTCGCGAAACTGAACTCACGCGGATTCCCGGTCAAGCGCTACGGAAAAGGCGGGGTGGTAATCCTCCCCGAATCGGGTGAAAGCCAGAAGCCCTTCCAGCGCCGCGAAGTTCACGCCAGGGCCTACGGAATCGCGGTCCGGCCGAACGGCAGCGTGATCGTCACCGGAGTTTCCCGCCCGACCTGTAGCGAGCCCTGGGGTTGCTCCTACCCGTTGATGCTGAAGCGGGTGAAACCGAACGGAAAGGTGGACAGCCGTTTCGGCGCATGGGCCTACCGGTTCGTCAAGGAGAAGCCGGACGCGACCGGGAAGTACGTCCACTTCGCCGGCAAGCGGATCGTGGTCACCGGCTCGATCAGTTTCGCCATCGAACGCAGAAACTTCATGCTTGCGCGTTTCCGTTGAGCCGGTTCAGTTTCTTTCGCGTCAGCGGTACTTTTCTTTCCCGACCGGTTTTGAAGAACGCTGCAGCGTTCTGCCACAGTCCAGTCCCACCAAAGAAGGAAGGCGTATGAGGCGCAGTCTCGCGGTTCTTTTCGTAGCTACCGGCCTTCTGCTGAGCGGATTCTGCGCGGTCGCCCAGGCCGTTCCCGGCGGGCTGGACCGCAGCTTTGGCGAACTGCCCGGCCGCACAACCCTCGACGGCCCCAGGTCAGAGAAGAACCGGACTCCGGCGAGCTCGATAACGCTCGGGGACGGTTCAACCGTCTGGATCGGTTCCAGGTACTACGAGCGCTCGATTCTCACCAAGCACCGTCCGGACGGCAGCCAGGCGACCGAATTCGGTGACCGCGGAACGGTTCTGTTGCCACTGGTCGGCAAAAAGGCCTACTTCGGCTGGGGATTGGCCCGGCAGGACGACTCGATCATCACACTCAGCTACGGCAGCGACGACGCACAGCGGTCTGTATCGCTCGAGCGTCGCGACGGAATCACCGGGGAACGCGACCCCTCTTCCGGCACCGGAGGTGTGGTCGGGTCTGACTTCAGCGACAAGCTGGCCACCTATCGCGACCCCTACCCAATGATGCTTGACGTCGACCCGGCCGGGCGTATCTACGTGGCGGCCAGCGACGGAAGCTTCAACAGCGACCGGGCTGTGGTCCGATTCACCCCGGACGGGAAGCTCGACAAGTCGTGGGCGAAATCGGGTGTTCTGACCATCCACCAGAGCGGATGCCAGCGGTCGCCAACCGGCATCAGCCTGACCCCGCTCGGCCTTTACGCCTACTACGACGACTGCTACCGCCGGTACGACGAAACCGGCACCCTCGACCAGACCTTCGGACTCAACGAGAACTTTTTCTTCGGTCATTCCGGGCTGGTTCTGCCCGGCCCCGCCAGCACGATCTATATCGCCCTGACCCGGGACAACGGCTCGGTCCAGAGCGTGGTCCGGGTGAACGAGAACGGAACGGTCGACACATCCTTCGGCGACAACGGCCGAGTCACTCCGGAGATCGGAGACGAAGAAGTCGGCAACCTGGCGGTCGACCAGGCCCACCGGGTGATCCTGACCGGGGGTGCCGACCCGGAAGAGCTGGATCCGAACATCGAGGTCCTTCGTTTCACCACCAATGGGGATCCAGACCCCTCGTTCGGCACGGCCGGCGTGGCAAGTTTTGACTCCGGAGGCGAGGAGTCCGCGCGACCGGTGGCTTCGCCTGTTCCGGGCGGACTGGTGCTTCGAGCCGGCGGGGTAGCCACGAGGCTTGACGAAGGGGGCGTTCCCGACCCTTCTTTCGGATCTGGCGGAACCCTCGAGTTCACCGCTTTCATGCCTCCCGAAGACCGGGTCCTCGACACGATCACCCTGCCCGGAGGCGGCACCCTTGCGGCCGGCCTTTCTGACGGACAGGCGGCCTTCGCCAGATTCAAGCCCAACGGCAAGATCGACTCGGGCTTTGGCGAAGGAGGCCTTCTGACAGTTCCATCGACCACAATCGATCGTCAGGACAAGGCGACCTATGTCAGCCCCTCCACCGACGGAAGTTTCGTGGCCTGTCTGGACACCCCGGTCGGCGTGGTAGTTGCGAAGCTGAGACCAGGAGGCAGCCTCGATCCTGATTTCGGCAATGACGGAACTGTGCGAGTCACCGGAATGACCAGGTGCGGGGGAATTGGAGCGGTGGCCGACGGGACCCTGGTCGGCGGAGTCTGGAACCAGAACTATGTCGTGCTCCGTCTAACCCCTGACGGGAAGTGGGACAAGACCTACGGCAAGGACGGCTGGGCCTGGGGCCCCGAGGCCAACTGGTACCAGCCGAAACTGGCATTCACCACTTACCCCGATGGCAGCTCGCTTGTTTCCAGTTCCCGCGAGATCGCGAAGTTCAAGGCCGACGGCACACCCGACAGGAAGTTCTCCCGCGACGGCTCGACCAAATTGCCAGAAGCCGACATGCGCTTCCCGATGTCGATCCTGGTCAACAAGAAGGGTCAGATATATGTCGGTGGCCGCGGCTCTTCGAACCCGGTTATCTACAGACTCACGGCCAGTGGCAGATGGGACCGAAATTTCGGCTTCCGCAGCGTGAGGGTCCTGCGCAACCCCAAAAGCTCGGTCCGGCCCACGGACTTCAAGCTCCAACGAGACGGCAAGCTCGTTTTCGTGGCGACCGCCCGGTCGAGGGAATGCCGCGTGGACTGCGGGAAGATCTGGCTGTACAGACTGAAGGCAGACGGGAGCTTCGACCGGAAATTCGGCAAACGCGGAGTCGCCGAAGCCAGATTCGGAGCGAACACCACCGGTGATTCGGTGAGCCTTTCCCGCAAGGGGATCGTGGTCGGAGGACTGGCCGAAACGGGTGAAGGTTTCGACGACATGCTCCTGGCGAGGTTCAAGCGATGAAGGTTCGGGCGGGAAAGTTCGTGGTCGCGTTCATCGCGGCGATCGGGGTCCTGACCGGCGGGGCGGCTTTGCCTGCGGCATCCGCGGCCCCCGGGGATCTCGACATCTCCTTCGGAACTTCCGGCGGCTACACGGCCACCGACGGCGGCATCTCGACCCTGAAGTCGGGCGGATTCTGGCCGATGCTTACCTTCGGGGACGGCTCGTACATCAGCGCCTACGGGAGTGTCCTCAGCCGCCGGAACGCCGACGGAACGCCCGACACCGGCTACGGCCAGGGCGGCTTCCTGTACCTGCCGCCCCACGACCGGCGGACCACCTATGTCTCCGGCATGAGCCTGCAGGGTGACTCGACCATCGTGCTCTCGAACGGCACGGAGGGCAATCAGGGCACCATCTACCTGGAGCGCCGTGACAGCGGGACCGGAGCGATCGACCCGGCTTTCGGCACCGGTGGTCTGGTCCGGTTGACCACGGGGCAGCTGCTTTCCGAATTCGACGGTCCGATGTGGACCGAGGGACTCGATATCGACGCCAGCGGGAGGATCTACCTCCTCCTGCACCAGAGCGAAGCTCTGGCTGACGGCTTCGTGGTTCGGCTCACCGCAGACGGCGCGGTCGACAAGACCTTCGGAGACGAAGGAACGCTCGATTTCTACTCGGGAACCTGCGGCTACCCGACTGGCCTGACGGCGAGGCCGGAAGGCGTCTACGTGGTCAGCCAGCAGTGCGTCAAGCGCTTCAGCCTCGACGGAAGTCCGGATCCTTCCTTCCAGCAGACGCCCCTGAACGAGCGCCAGAACCTGAGGGGCATCATGGACGAGCCGGGACCGGGCCTCCTGGTCGAAGGCTACGACGCACCCAACCCGGGCCTCTCGGTCTGGAAGCTGAACCCGGACGGCAGCCTCGATGGAAGCTTCGGCACCAACGGCAAACTCACGACCTTCGATCCGAATGTCCAGTACTGGGGTCTCGACCGTGATTCGGAAGGCCGGTTCTACGCGACCGGCGACACGAACTTCAGCCCGGGCCACTACGTCGTTGCCAGGTTCACCGCCACCGGCGAGCGGGACCTGGGCTTCGGCACCAACGGCAAGGTCCAGACCCCGCAGGATCCGGCCAACCCCAACGGCACCCTTTACCGGGTTGTGGACGGACCGGCCGGACTGCTCGTTTACGGCGACGCCGAATTCGTGGTCGGAAGCCGGGTGTTCAGCATGCGGCTGCTCGACGACGACACCTACGACCCCGATTGGGGCGAAGGCGGCAAGTACTGGTTCAGCACACTCGCCCCGAGGTCGGACCGGATCAACGACATCGCCAGGACCGCCGACGGCAAGACCCTCGCTACCGGTGCCTCCGGTGACCAGCCGATCGTGGTCCGGTACCTCGCCAACGGCAAGCTCGACCAATCCTTCGGCGATCAGGGCCAGGTCCGGATCGAAAGCCTCTCGCAGTTCGGCGACTCCGGCGAGAAGATCGCGGTGACCGGCACCGGTGATGCCGTGGTCTGCGTGACCGGCCAGGGCATGGGATCCGTGCTGCGGATCGATGACGACGGGCAGACGGTTTCGGGATTCGGCGACGGCGGTCGCTTCCGGGAATCCGACATCTTCGGAAAGCGGTCCTACTTCAACCGTTGCGGCGGGATTTCCGCCGCTCCCAAGGGGCGGATCCTGGTCGGTGTGTCGCTCTACAACGGATCGCCCGCCGTCTTCAGGCTGAAGGCGAACGGAAGCGTCGACCCGGCCTTCGGCAAGGACGGAATCACCAAACTGAAGACTGACAATCCGGACTATCTGAGTCCGGTCACCTTCAGCGGGATGAAGGACGGGCGTTCACTGATCGCCTCGCCAAGCAGCCTGGTCCGGCTCAGGACTGACGGCAAGCGGGATCCGAAGTTCGCCAGCCGGGGCGTGTTCGACCTGACCCCCGGCAGCAGGAAGATCCTGCCCAAGCCGCGGGCGATCGCGGTCTCGTCAAAGGGTGCCGTCTTCGTCGGCGGGTCCGATGACGAGAACATGATCCTGGTCAAGCTCGACAAGTCCGGGCACCCGAGTCGCCGGTTCGGCAAGCAAGGGGTCCTGGGGATCGAACACCCGAAGTTCACGACCCAGATCAACGACATCGCGTTCCGGCCCGACGGCCGGGTGCTGCTCGCGGTGACCGGCGCCCAGGATTGCTGGAACTTCTCCGACTGCAAGGACAACCTGCTCGTGTACCAGCTCGCCGACCGCGGCCGGCCGGATCGCACCTTCGGCAGAAACGGGCTCGTGAACCGGCTGATCGGCGTGAACACAAGGGCGAACTCGCTCGAGTTGACCGGGCGCGGGATCGTGGTCGGCGGCTTCACGGAATCGGAAACGACCAGTGAAGACCTGCTGCTGCTGAGACTCAAGCGCTGAGCAAGCGGCCCGGCAGATTTCCTTTCATTAGCAGGGATTTCCGGCCTTTCCCGGACGGGCGTTCTACTCTGCTCGCGCGATGGACGGCGTAAGCGAAGATTTCAGCGGCCTGCCCGAGTACAAGTCCCGGGGCGAACGGCGTGAGGAACGGCTCGACCGGAAGTTCACCGAGCACCGTTCCAACCCCTACCGCGGCCGCCGGACCCGGATCCTGCTGGTCGGCGGGTTCCTGCTCGCGCTCTTTCTTCTGGCCCTCTCGCTGATCGTCATGTTCGCCCCGACCCCCTACCTGGGAACGAGCCACAGCGCTCTCGCGAACTCGATCGGTGGTTCGGACGCAAACGACTGCCGGCCCGCCGGCAGCAACTGGATATGCACCGAGGGTTCCGGGGCCTCGATGACCCGCTATGCGGTGAAGATCGACTGGGCCGGCTGCTGGAGCGGTCAGCTGATCGGATCAGCCGGCAGCGGCGCCGCCCGGAAGATCTCCGGTTGTGTGGCGATCATCGATCACCTCAAAGCTGACTGAAGCGGCGGTCGCCGCCCGGGTCACTCGCCGTTGAGGTCGTCGAGGACGGCCGGCGGAACCGGCATGTCGGCGTAGTTCGCGCTCTTCTTGAGCTGCGGCGCGGTCAGCCGGACCGGGCTGATGTAACCGGTGACCCGGTCCATCGGCACGACGACGCGGTTCACCCGGTTGCCGATATTGCCCTCGATCGAACCGACTGCCTTTCCGGTGACCCGGTCGATCTTCTCGACGATGCCGATGTGGCTGGTGCCGTAGGCGACCAGGTAACCGGGCTTGGCCCGGTAGGAGAAGTAACCGTTCTTTGTCGCCCAGTTGGTCAGGTCCCGGACCTGGACCCCGACCATGGTGCCGTCGAAGGATGGCCAGAGAATCCCGGTCCCGAGGTAGGCCCGGAAGCCGGTCTTGTTCCAGACCCAGGTGGCAAACGCCGCGCACCACTGATCACCGATGCTGTACGGCGCGACCTTGCCCTTGCCCTTGCGGTACCTCGGAACGTTGTCGCCCCGGCGTTCGTAGGGGTTCCTCGAGAGTTCCCTCTGGGCCAACGGCAGGATCTGCGCGATCTGCTTCGAGGTACTCGGACCGGGCAGGGTGATGCCCCCGCTCCGGACCGTCGTGGCGGAAGCCAACGAAGGAACCAGGAGAGCGATCACGGCCGCAAGAACGGCCAGCCCTGAGATGCGAGAGAACACAGACATCAGCCCTTGAGAATTTCAGGGTAGCCGGGTTCGGGTCCGGTTGTCCAGCCCGCTGCGATAAGCCGTGCAGGGCGCGACAGGTGGTCAGGGGGCCAGGCGGACGATCTTCCAGGAGCCGGTTTCGGGCTCCCGGTCGTAGCGGAACCGGTCGTGAAGGCGGGCACCCCGCCCCTGCCAGAACTCGATCGATTCGGGCTCCAGGATGAAGCCGCCCCAGTGTTCCGGGCGGGGAACATCACCCTCGGCAAACCGCTCGCCTGCCTCCTCGGCCAGACGCTCGAGAGATTCCCGGTCGTCCGGCAAGGGCTGGCTCTGCGGTGAAGCCCAGGCCCCGATCTGGCTGGCCCGGTCGCGGGATGCGAAATACCGGTCGGATTCTTCGGCGCCTAGTCGTTTGACCGATCCCCTGATCCGAACCTGCCGGTCATGCGGTGCCCAGAAGAAGACCAGGGCGGCATCACCAGTGGCTTCGATCTGGCTCGCCTTCACTCCCTGGTAGTTCGTGAAAAACCGGAATCCGTCCTGGCCGAAGCCTTTGAGCAGCACCATGCGGGCATCCGGCCGCCCTTCGGCGTCAACCGTCGCCAGGGTCATCGCCTCGGGCAGAGGAACTGCTTCGCCGGCAGCCTCGAACCATCGACCGAACTGGGAGACCGGATCGTCGTCGAGCTCGGCGCGGGAAAGCGGGCTTCTCTCCGGGGAAGGAAAAGACACGGGCCAAGCCTACTCAGGCCCGGCCGGGAACCTCAGTTGAGGGTGGGGTCATCCGGCATGGTCGCCAGCAGGGCGAAGTCGCCGCCCGGCCGCCGCACCACATCGGCCCAGAGGTCGCCTTCGGAGAAGACATCGTCGGGATCGAAGTCGGAGATGATCCAGGAGTCGCGCTCGACCTCGCCTTCGAGTTGACCGGGACCCCAGCCGGCGTGACCGACGAAGACCCGCGCCCGGGAAAACTCGGCATCCCCGTCCGGGTCGACCACGCCGATGCTGCCTTCGACCACACCGGCCGAATGCTCGGGATGGTCGAAATCCCCCAGCACCACGATCGAGTCCGGGCCGACCGGGCCGCCAACCCAGAGCGGGGCACCCTGCTCGACAAGGGGACCGAGGTCGGGGACAAGTTCGGCCACTTCGGTATCGGCACGCCGGTTGAGTACCACCCCGAAGGCTCCCTGCTCGGTGTGCTCCACGACCAGTACAACGGTGCGCCGGAAGAAATCGAAAAGGCTCGGCGCGGCTACCAGCAGACGTCCCTTGAGCGACTCCATGTAACGACTATAAGACCCGGTTCGGCGCATCCGCGCACACTGATTGTCCGCGGCACAAGGCTCAATGCGGGAAATACCTCAACCCTGTAGGGTTCTTCGCCGCACTATGGGCAGATACACAGGACCAAAAGAAAAGCTTTCGCGCCGTGAAGGCGTAGATCTCGGACTCAAGGGTGAACGCGCCCTTGGCGGCAAGAGCGCCATGGAGCGCCGCCCCTACCCGCCCGGCCAGCATGGCCGCGGTCGGCGCCGTGCTTCCGAGTTCTCGGTCCGTATGCGTGCCAAGCAGCGCGCCAAGGCCATGTACGGCCTGCGCGAGAAGCAGTTCGCCAAGCTCTTCGACAAGGCCAACCGTGAAGATGGCATGGCCGGCGAGAACCTGATGCGGCACCTCGAGGCCCGCCTCGACAACGTCGTTTACCGCCTCGGCCTCGCCTCGACCCGCGCCCAGGCCCGCCAGTTCGTCGTCCACCAGCACATCCAGGTGAACGGCAAGCGACTCGACCGTCCCTCCTACGAGGTTTC
>WBZM01002900.1_pt1 | contig 13949 bp, 10 predicted proteins | sample 5204271 | NCBI WGS metagenome assembly WBZM01 (sample SAMN12344346, study PRJNA552823) | activated sludge metagenome | biome: Activated sludge suspended growth; feature: Nitrification reactor; material: Wastewater; isolation source: activated sludge from nitrification reactor of wastewater...
GCCCCCAAGCATGTCAGCAAGACCCTCGGCCCCGTGCAGCAGGCCAACGCCGAACGCTTCAAGGTCGCGATCGCCGAGTGGAAAAAGCTCTCGGCAGCCGTCAAGACCAACTGGAAGACCAAGGCCACCCTGCTGAAGCTGACCGGCTATCAGCTCTACCTGCGGGAATACATCCGGCAAAACATCACCCCACCCAATCAGCCCCTGCTCCCCGCCTGATCCGGTCGTGATCCCCACCCTCAAGCTCCTGCCGGATGCCAGCTACCACGCGGAACTCCACGCCCGCCTGACCGCCGCCCGCCGGCGGGTCTACGTCAGCATGTTCCTCTTCTCCCCCCGCTGGTACGACAAGACCATCAATCTCATGGCGGACTTCACCGCCGCCAGCCAGCGCGGTCTGCAATGCCGCATGGTCCTCTCCGCCGCCCCGATCAAGATCGGCAAGCGCCGCCCGAATCAGGAGGCGGCCCAGCGCCTGCTCAACGCCGGCTGGCAGGTCAAGGTCATGGCGGGCAATCGCACCCTGCACGAGAAGCTGATCCTCATCGATGACGCCATCGTCCTCTTTGGCAGCCACAACCTGGCCTGGACCAGCATCAGCACCAACTTCGAGCTCTCGGTCTGCATCGAGGACCCGGATCTGAACCGCCAGGCCGAGGCCCTCTTCTGGCAACGCTGGAAGCTGGCCAGTGATCCGGACCCCAACACCTGGGAGCTGGTGACGCCGCTGGATTTGCCCTTTGTGCCTTGAATTGCTTTGCCTATCAAGTCCTGAGTTGGAGGGCATTAGCGCCCTAATATTGAATCCCAGCAGAGACCATTTGTAGGCAATTCCTGCTCGTATCGCATTGGACAGTGCCCAGCCTAGGTTGCAGGGAGGCAATCACATTTGGATTCTGAAATAGACACTGTCAAATTATCTTGGCATAAAGCGACAATCGAGGACGCAAGAATTTTTGGGATTTTCGCTATTTTCGAGTTTTAAGCTCACGCCTCTTTATCTATCAAAAAAATAAACTCACGATTAGGCTCTTCAGCATCTCTTATCCATTCCTTTGTCCATTTCATTTCAGCCATTACGTTTTTCTTATAATCAAGCTCTATTGTATTAATCAGCTTGCCGTGTCGATTCAGTATTTCGTTAAGTTCGCTAGCAGTAGCTTTTCCGCCGGAGCTATAAGAAAGCGCAACATATTTTGATTTAACCTCTTGAATAAGCTTTTCAATTGCTTTTACCGCCATGAATCGACCATCACTGTCTTTTCTAAACTCCTCAAAAACTGTCGCTGCGATTTTGTCAGAGGTATCCTCCCTACGTCGTGCTGCCCCAAAAAGTTTGGGCTTATCGTTTTTACAAATAGTTGTCCAAACATGATAATAAGACGCATAACGTACCCTAGAAGGAGGCATCTTTTCATTATTTGAGCCATATGGCGGATCAAAATAGGAAAAATCAACCTTGACTTTATCCATCGAGTCAAATATGTCTCCCTTAAGGACTATATTATCATCGTTGTTTTTGAAAACTAATGGCACCTTAAGTCGCAAATCTTTATAAGATCTAGATGACCATTCCCTTAAATAAGATGTGAAGTGACCCAATGTACTATCGACCTCATCCATAGCCAGTATGAGGCTTGTTAATGCTACCGCCTTATCAATTTCAGGTAGATTCAAGGAATCTATTTCGTCTCGAATACCATCAAGCTTTCTAGTATTATGTACTTGCCATGGTTTTTTTGTACCATCTGGCTGAACTGCGCTACCTGAGAAATCGTGTCCTCCATAATTTTCTGTAAACCATCCGTCGTACCCTTTAATGGAGTTTAGGTGGTCTATTAACTCTTTATACTGAGAAGGGTTTTTCTGATTTTTTAGGTAGCACAAACCGAACACATACGACCATTCTGATATATCGTTGCTAGTGATACTAAAACCACATTTTGCCAATGCTTGAGATACTCGAGTTGTCCCGGAGAATCCATCAAAAATAGTTTTAACTTCAATGTCATCTAATAATGACAAAATATGCGCTATTAGCTTTAGCTTTGAACCTGCGTACTTGACTCCCTGAGTTTCTGGCGTATCGAAAATGGCGCCTTCAAATAAAGACAATGTTTTGTTACCCATTGATTCCGCTCACCTGTTTCAATCTTAAAATATCAAGCTTAACTTTTTCAAGAGCCTCTTCATGCCCTTTTGCGCTTGATACCAAGGCATGAGAAAACAGCTTGACTAGAATAAGATTGTGTGAATAGTCAACCCATCCGTTTGTCACGCTGTGGAAAAATGGCGTTGCATTCTTGGTATTTGTCCAAAGTCCACGCTGCAAAGCATTGGCTGCTGAATTGCCGTATCTTACTTCGCAAATATAGTAGTTTTTATTATCAAAAAATTTGTATGCAGGATGTTTTCGTCCTGCTCCTTCAGTTTCTTTCCTAATATAAGCTGTTTGGTTTCGCGCCCGATCGGAATCAAAAACCAAAATGTTGCAGCGCTGCTTCTTCTCGTCATAAATTAGTGGGAGAACGTTAATTTCGCTAAAACATGAAAAAGCATCATTTTCAAATATACTTTCTATTTTTTCCTTTTTATCAATTATATCCCCCATGCTTTCAAGCAATGGATACATTTGAAAGTTCTTATCAGTAGATAATTGAAGCGGACCATCACCATAAGCTTTTAAGCTTATAGGGAACTTTTCATTGGTAATCTCGTTTTCTACAGTAATGTCTTCTTCTTTCGATTTTGCGCGATAGAGATCCTTCCCTACATGAACTGACTTATAGTCATACATGTATTGGTTTATGAATTCAGCGATTGCAATTTCAGCAAGATCGCCATGCGTTTTATTTCCGATAAGACGCATAGTAAAAATGTTACTTAGCGTCATAGTAATTAGACTTGGATGTTTTTTTATCAGAAGTCCGAATCGCTTCGTGAAATCTTTGTAGGCTTCTTTGCTCACAATCACCTCTATATATTTGATTTTCACATTAAGAATGGGTTTTATAAAAATAATATATATCAATAGGATGATGTTGCCAGATAACCCTAATTACCCAATAGCATGCTATTTAGACAGGTTCGCGCTAGTCGCACTGAACAAATTTATTATAAATAACAATAATGCTAGGCAGAATTTGGTGCCATAAAAAAACCGGTCAGAGCAATATCACTGGCAGTGGGTGTTGCCCGGATCCTTGTACCATCATTGATTGTCTTTTTCGATATGCACAAGAGAAATCATCACCCAAGAAAGAACACCCAGTCGCCCGCTCACAGGGCCACCGCTTCCTCCGTTGCGCGACCGTAATTACCATTTTACTGGCAGACCACCAAGAGGCGGCACCACAATCTTGGCATTATCTACTTTGATCTCCTCTCCTTATTGAGTCGGTCACTTATGTCATCAACTTACACTTGGAGGGGCAGTATGTTGCGCCACCAGACCAGGATCTTCATGCATCTCATGCAGATGAAACTCCTTAAAAAGTCGTCACGAAAGATGACTTCTTGTGTGTAACTTACTGCCCAGAAGCAGGTAAATATAATAAAAACAGCTAGTTGCAATTCAACACCATTATGATTAGCTAGGGGTGGCATCCAATGGCTCTAATGAGCAATCTACCACACCCGCCAGAAACTCGGCCACCACCTCCCCATAATCCGCCGTATTGTGCAACTGATGACACCCGCGAGGTAGAGCTACCACCCGCGCCCCCCCCGCCGCCTCCCGGGCCACCCGATAGTCGAGCACCTCGTCATCCTTCGCCAGGATGAGCAGGCCCGGCAGGTCCGCGCGGGGCGTGAAGCACTCCTCCGCCACATAGCCCTCGCAGTCTGCCGCGGTCCACTCAAAGACCCCACCGGTATCGAAGCGGATATTGGCCCCGATATAGCGCCGCAGGGACTGGGAAGGCTGAATTGCAGGGTTGAGGGCAATCCAGGCCTTGCTGAGCTCATGACCCAACTTTCGCGCCCAGAAGCCCCCCAGACTGGTCCCCATCAACACCAGGGGAGCGGCGGGGTCCAGACCCAAGCGCGCCCAGGCCGCCCGGTAACCCGCGGGTCGGTAGTCGCCATCGGTGGCGATCAGGGCCACCTCGTGGCCCAGGTCCCGGAGCAGATCGGTCTTGGGACTGGGACCCTGGGGGCCACTGGCGAAACCATGGAAATACACGATGGTCGTCATCGAGCGGGCTCCTGAGGGCGAGGGACCCACCGGGGTCCCCTGACGATAGCCAAGGGTATCACCCCCACGGATCAATGGAGGGTGCGGGCCAGAGCCGACCCGATCACCGGCGCACCGACCGGTCGCTCAGTCTCCGCTTCCTCGGGTGCCTCCTCCCCTGCCTTACTCGCTTCGTCAGCGAGGACCGCCGCGGCCGGCCGGCCCGTGACCGCCACCGCCGCCAGTGCCCCCAGCCAGTGGCAGAGGACATGGTCCCCGCATTGCAGCATCCGCACCAGGAACAGGCCAGTAGGGCTGGCGCCCTCCACGTTGGCGGACACCACCAGGCGTACCCGCCCCGAATCCCGCAGGATCTCCAGATGGGCATGGCGCACATCGACGTTGATGGCGTTGACCAGTTGGCAGGCCTCGGCGTAGTACGCCGGCTTGACGCGGAAGGGCAGATAGATAAAGACGCTCAGCGCGTCCGCCCCCTCGTCGGTGTCGATGAAAATGTCGCAGAGCTGACCGTCGATGATCGCATTGGTCGCGACGTGGCTTGCGCCGGCCGCCTCGTCATCGTCGATGTCGGCGGTCCATTCGAGCTCATCCAGGGCCTCCTGGACGATACGGGCCAAGCGGGTCATGGGGTTCCTCCTAGGCAAGGTAGCTGGGGTTCAGAGGATAGGCAGGCGGGGAAGACTGCCGTTGGTGAACAGGATAGAGGCCGGTGACGACGAAATGGGTCGCAAGGAGAACAGCTCGGCGGACGTTTTTCAGGATGGTCGGGTTACCGCAAGGCGCTATCCGTTCGCCAGTTGGCCACGTCATGGACCGCCAAACTGATGAGCATCCTTGACAGCTAACGGCCTTTTGCCCGTCAATCTTCATTTTTAGCACCGGCCATGGTTGGAATCTCAACTTTCAGGAAAAGCCAAGAGGGGGGCTCCTATGCGCGATCAGAAAGAAAGGGCCATTTCCATAGTCATCGAGGGACTTCGACGTAAGCTCCTGGAGACGGGTACTCGCAACCGGCTTATTCATGTCAACCGTGCCAATCAGCGGGCTAATTGCCTGAATATCGTCAACGAAAAACCGGATGAAGTCTTTCGCCGACTGCGCACCCAGTCGCAGCGGATGCGGTTCAAAGCGTTGGGGAAGGACCGCGAAACCGTCGGGCAGGAGCTGATGTTGGCGCTGCCGGATGAAACGCCGGCCGCCACTACGGAACGGCAAACCGATCAGTACCTTGAAACCCTCCTGGGTCCTGAGGCCCTGGCCCGTCGCCTGCTGCGTCTCGCCCGTGACGCCAAGACCGCGGAAGAGGAGCAGGGCCTGAACATCCTCTTTCTCGCCCTCGGATTTCTGCGCTGGAAGGAAGCCCCTGGCTCCGAGGTGGTCCGGGAAGCCCCCCTGGTGCTACTCCCCGTCGAACTGGTGCGGAATGAACGCACCTCCACCTTCGACCTCCGCATGCGGGACGATGACATCACCACGAACCGGCCGCTGCAGGAACGCCTGAGGCAGGACTTCAACGTCACCCTACCAGGAATCGACGAGGACGATGGCTGGGCGCCCGCCACCTACATGGGTGAGGTCATGGACGCCATATCCGGGCAGCAGGGATGGTCGGTCGATGTGGACGGCATGCAGCTAGGCTTCTTCTCGTTCGCCAAGCTATTGATGCACCACGACCTTGATCTAAAAACCTGGCCGGATAGTCTCTTGGATGCGAATGGGTTGCTGGCTGGGCTGGTAGCCGAAGGCTTTGCGGCGGATCGTCCCTTCTTCAGTCCCGCGGACAAGCTGGACACCCTGCTGGACCCGGCGGCGATCATCCAGGTCATCGATGCCGATGCCTCCCAGACCAAGGTGATCGAGGAGGTGCGCCGTGGCGCAAGCCTGGTGGTGCAGGGACCCCCTGGTACTGGCAAGTCACAGACCATTACCAACATCATCGCGGCCGCTGCCCATGATGATAAGAGCGTGTTGTTCATCGCGGAAAAGATGGCCGCGCTGTCGGTGGTGCATGATCGGCTCGTCAAGACCGGGCTGAGAGATATCTGCCTTGAACTGCACTCCCGCTCCGCGAATAAGAAGGCCTTGGCGCAGGAACTGGGTCGCACGCTGTCGGCCAGCGCAACCTCCCTGCCAACCCCCGCTGGGGTTGAAAAACTCAGGGCGACCAGGGACGAACTGAACCGAATTGCGGGCTTGCTCCATGAACCGCTGCCCCCGTCGGGGGAAAGCCCGTTCCGGGCAATGGCGGAAATTATCGGGTTTATCGGCAAAGGGACCCCCCCGCCCTCCATCCCGTTGCAGGGTCTGGAACGCCTGACCCACGCAGACCGGTCCCAGGCCTTCGCCACGATTCAACGTTACCTGACGGCACTTGCCACCGCCGGGGCGCCGGAAGACCATCCTTTCCGCGGCACGACGGTGCATGACCTTCAGCCTCCGGATCTGGATCGCTTGTCAGGTGAATTGGACAAGGCTGCTACGGCCATTACCCGTCTCTTGGACGAGGCAGCTCGACTTGGGTTAATCCTACGCCAGATGCCACCCGAAACCCTCGCGGACATGACGGCCCTATCCCAGGCGCTGTCATCCCTAGCCAAGGCGCCCGCGGATGCAGCCCCGCGCGTGCCGGTTTTGTACGCCAAGTCAGGGGATGCGCGATTGCGTGAAGGCCTGACCGCCGGTCAGGAGTGGTGGGAGGCACGGCAGGCGGCTGAGGGGATCTTCACGGCAGCGGCCTGGACGGCCGATTGGGCGTCAACCCGCGCCGGGATCGCCAAAGGCCAAGCCTCATTCCTGTCGCGCATGTTTGGTCCCTATCGCCGCGCTTCGACCGAATTGGCGACCCTGCTTGCCACCCCCCTGCCCAAGGCCCCCCGGGAGCGGCTGGCCCTGGTGGATCAAGTGGTCGCGGTGCAGGGGCGCCGTCGCCGGCTGGCCGAAGATGAGGGCTGGCTGCAGGTTGTACTCGGCGAGCACTGGCGCGGGGAACGCACCCCCTTCGCGGATTGGCTGGCCACGGCGCAGTGGTTAGGGGAGGTGAGGCAGGGCGATGGCCTTTCATCCGCACAGGATGTCGTCAACGCCCTCACAGCCCTTCCCGATCCAGCAGCCGTGGCGGAAGCCTTACGCAGTCTGGTGGAGGAGGTTCGAATCCAAGCTGAGGCCCCGCTGGGCAGACTGGGACTGAACCTGCCTGAGGCAGGACTGGCCCCCGAACTTCACCGCACTTCCTTGCCCAAGCTCAAAGGCGTAATTGATCTAATGCGCGAGGCGAAGCATCGGTACGTGGAATGGGCCGATCTTGCCCGGGCTATGGCGTTGACCGTCGAAGCCGGGGCCGGCGCCATTGTCGATACCGTCGCGACCGGGCAGCTGGCACCTTCCCAGGCTATCAGTGAATTTGCCTATGCCTGCGCCGAGGCGCGCTGGACCGCGGCCCGCCGCGCCCGGCCAGGGCTGGACCGTTTGGTCGAGCTGGATCGCCATGATCTGGTCAAGGTATTCCGGGATCTGGAGAAAGAGCGGCTACAGATCGCTCAGAACTTGATCCTGGCGAAGCATTACGAACAGATGCCTCGTGGTGCCGATGGGGAGATGCGCATCATCCGGGGGGAGATAGCCCGTCAGCGCGGGCATAAGCCCATCCGCTGGGTGATGGAAAATGCCGGAGCGATGGTCCAGCGAATCAAGCCGGTATTTCTCATGAGTCCGATATCGGTCGCTCAATTCTTGCCACCGGGTCTTCTAACCTTCGACCTGCTGGTGATCGACGAGGCGTCCCAGGTCCGCCCCGAGGATGCCTTGGGGGTGATTGCCCGGGCGAAGCAGGTCGTGGTGGTGGGCGATCAGAAGCAGCTTCCCCCGACCTCGTTCTTCGACCGCCTGGTCGATGAAGAGGCCATGGACGACAACGAGGATGAGGATACCCCCATCGGCGCGATGGCGGCCGATATGGAAAGCGTTTTATCGCTCTGCGAGGCGCGCGGCCTGCGGTCCCGGATGCTGGAATGGCATTACCGCTCCCGCGATCCCTCCCTGATCCGGGTCTCGAATGCCGAATTCTATGGTGACAAGCTGGTCCTGCCCCCCTCGCCCTTGCAAATGGATGATAACTATGGCCTCAAATTCCGTCGGGTAGCCGGAGTCTATGCCCGGGGTGGGAGTGGCCTGGGTCGGCAAGGCACCAACAAAATCGAGGCCCAGGAAGTGGTGAAAGCCATGGCTCACCACGCCCGACACTGGCCTGATCTTTCTCTCGGCGTGGTGTCTTTCTCCAAGGCGCAGGCGGATATGCTGACGGAGATCCTGGAGCATGAGCGCCGTGGCGATCCCATCCTGGATGGGTTCTTGCGGGAAGGCCGACAGGAAGATGTCTTCGTCAAAAACATCGAAAATGTGCAGGGAGACGAACGCGACGTGATCCTGATCTCCGTCGGTTATGGACCGCAGGAACCGAACGGCCGGCTGACAGCGATGAACTTTGGGCCGGTGAACGCCGACGGGGGCGAACGGCGTCTGAACGTGCTTTTCTCGCGTGCCCGCGTGCGTTGCGAGGTCTTTGCCTCCTTTGATCCCGGGGATATCGATCTCAGCCGGACCCAGAAGACCGGCCCCCGGGTCCTGAAGCGCTTCCTCGACTATGCGCAGAGTGGCATTATCGCGGAAAGCGTGTCTACTGGCCTCGCGGCGGACAGTCCGTTTGAGGAAGATGTGGCCGCGGTGATTCGGGGGCTAGGGTATGAGGCCGACCCGCAGGTCGGCAGTTCTGGCTTCCGCATCGATATCGGTGTCCGTCATCCGGATCGGCCGGGGCAATATCTCGTGGCCGTCGAGTGCGACGGGGCCGCCTATCACGCGGCGCTGTGGGCACGGGAGCGGGATCGCCTGCGCCAGGACATCCTCGAAAATCTCGGCTGGCGCTTTCACCGTATTTGGAGTACCGACTGGTTCCGCCGTCGTGAGCACGAGAAGCGCCGGCTAGCCCAAGCCCTGGATGAGGCCCGAGCGGCCGCGCAGCAGGGGATCGCCGTGGGGGGGGCCAATGCGGATGGATTCCTGAGCCCGGTTGAGACCGCGGTTCCCGAGGAGCAACCGCTTTCGATCTCCCATCTGCGACTCACCGCGCCGTCTTATCAAATGGCTAGTATCACCGTCAGTGCGACGGTGGAGCCCCACCTGGCACCCTTGTCGCAACGGGTTGATCTGATCGCTAAGGTCATCGAGATCGAGGGGCCGCTCCATGTCGAGGAGTTGGCGCGGCGCGTTGCCGCGGCCTACGGCAAAAGGCGCATTGGCGAGCGCATCAGGGCGGCGACTGAAGATGCCATAAACGCGGCGATGCGCCAGCGCAAAGGCATAGTCCGTGAAGGCGCCTTTCTGATGACCCCCGCGCAGCAGGCTGAACCACCGGTGCGGGATCGAAGTGCCCTCGCAACGAGCAACGGGCTATTGAAAGCCATGTATCTGCCACCGCAAGAAATCCGTGCCGCCGCTGCCCGGATTCGCCAGGAGAGCGGAGACATGGCGCCCGAGGAGTGGGTCCGCTCGGTTGCTCGCTTGCTGGGTTTTCTGCGAGTTGGCAATGACCTGTCGGCTGCCATCAGCCAGGCGTTGGCTCCAGACTGAAACCGACCTCAAGCCCGCTTGATTGGCGGAACTCCGGTTCCAGGAGCGTCTGGTGTGCCATAGCCCCTCGCCGCCACCAGGCTCGCGGGGTAGCCAAAACTCACCGAGAAGCGACCTGAGTCGTCGCTTCCGGGGCTTATCCTGGCTCCTGCCAACTACTGGGAGGAGGTCATGAAGCTCTATACCGTTCAACCGCTCGCTGTGTATGACCTCTTGCGCCAGGAGCAGCGCTACCAGTCCCGCCCGCTGGCCTATCCCGAATCGACGTTAAGCTTCTTCCAGGATGGCTTCCAGATTCCTGTGGCCTACGACTGGATGATCGCCAAAATGACCGAGCGCGGTCTTACCCGGCCCCACCCGGAGGTCTATCCGATTTGGGCGTTTTATCGCTGGGAGGGGGTCGCACGGCCGAAACCGGATCTGCGCTCCTATTACATCAAAGCCTCCGGATCCCAAGGTCGCCAGGTGCTCCTGACGGTGGACATCCCTGACGAGCGGGTCCTCCTCTCCGATTATTTTGCCTGGTATTCCTGCCTCAATTACTGCTACGCGGGTACGGTCAAGGCCTCCGAGGCCTTTGACCGCCGGCTGCGGAAAGCCTACGGTCCCCAGGCCAATTTTGGTCGCTTGCCGGAACCCTTTCATCAGGAATTGCTGGTGAGTTGGGATCGGGTGCTTGATCTGGCCGCGGCCCGCCGGGTCCAGCATTACGCCAAGGACAAGCAAATCATCCAGGCCACCTTCTGGGAACTGCACGCGACGGAAGTCACGGCGGTGGTGGCCTTTGGCGGGGGGCGGTTGCGAGAGCGCCTACCGCGCCCCCACCCCGCCTAGGGTCACCAGTCACCGCCCTACGGCACCTCGACCGTCAACCCCGTGGCGATGGCCTCCTCCGGGTCCCACTCCGGATCAGGTTCCTGGTTCCCCTCCTGCTCCCGGTCCGCCGCGGCTAGCAATTCATCGGCGGTACGGTTGCTCAACGCCACCGCCGCCAGCTCGCCCATCCAGGTGCCCAGGGTATTCACCCCCAATTGGATCATCTGGACGACAAAGGCCCCGGTGGGTGCGGCGCCCTCGACATCCGCGGAGACCACCAGCCGTAACCTGCCGCTATCGCGCAGCATCTCCAGATGCCCATGACGGGTCCGGGTATTGACGGCATTGATGAGCTGACAGGCCTCGGCCTGGGCGTCCGCCTTCACCCGGAAGGGCAGATAGAAGAACACCGCGATCGAATCCGTGGCCTCATGGGTGTCGATGTACAGCTCACAGGGCTGGGCGTCGATCTGGATCTTGGTCTGTACCTGGCTGGTGCCCTTCTCCTCATCGAGGCTGAGCTCATCCTGCCACTCCATCTGGTCCAGGGCCTGTTGCACGATGGCGCCGAGTCGGGTCATGGGCTTACTCCTCCGCAAAGGCGGTGCGGGTGGGGGATGGAAATGGCTGGCCGGGGGCGGCCACGGTCCGAAGGTCGGCAACCCGGGCGGAAACCTCCGCGTCACGTGGCGCCGCGTCCCGGGGCGCCAACAGCGCCAGCAAGTCCGCCGGGGTCATCCAGTCCCCCGGTCCGGGGGCCGGCGCGGGGGTGGGACGCTGCCGGGGCAGCCGAGTACATAACAGGGGCATGGCAGTCACTCCTGGGGTGGTAGAAGCCCCAGGATAACGACGGGTAGCGACAGCACGGGTCGCGTGCCGCGCGCCGTCCGTGGCTTGAGTCCTGACCGCCCGCCTGCGACCCGTCCTGTCGCCAGGGGGCCGATAATGGGTGACTCACCCCAACCTGCCAGAATGACCTGTCCCCAGCCACCCCCGGGGCGGGATGCTGGCCCCTGGGGAACCCCCCACCCCCGCGACCCTGCCGGAGAGCCGACCATGCCCGACCCCCGCCTGGACGAACTGCGCAACCTCATCCTCAAGGCCAAGCACGCCTACTACTACAGCGGCGAGCCGATCATGAGCGACGACGAGTACGACGCCCTGGAGGACCAGCTGCGCCTGCTGGCCCCCGACGATCCGGTACTGGCCCTGGTCGGCGCCCCGGTCAGCGGCGAGGCCATGCTGACCAAGGCCCGCCATGCCCTGCCCATGGGCAGCCAGAACAAGGTCAACAGCGCGGAGGAATTCCGCCAGTGGCACCTCAAGGCCGGTGGGGGCGCCCTCCACGCCAGCCTCAAGGGCGATGGCGCCAGCGCCGCCGCCTACTACCGTGACGGCCGGCTGGTGCAGGCCATCAGCCGCGGCGACGGCACCCTGGGCGAGGACATCACCGCCAATGCCCTGCGCTTCCAGGGCCTGCCCGCCTGGGCCGGGACCCCCCAAGGAGGCTTCACCGGCGCCGTGCGCATCGAGGTCATCCTCACCCTGGACGACTGGACCCGCGTCGATCCCCAGCGGCGCAAGAATCCCCGCAACGCCGGCAACGGCATCATGGGGCGCAAGAACGGCCACCAGAGCGACCTGCTCACCAGCTACGCCTTCGACCTCGACGAAACCCAGGATGGCCAGCCGGTGCGCTTCGCCACCGAGGGGGACAAGGCGCTACGCCTGGCGGAACTGGGCTTCAACCTCATCCCCCAGCAACGCTGCGCGGATGCCGAGGCCGCGGTGGCCTATTTCCACCAGGTCGCCAAAACCCGTGACCAGGTCCCCTTCTGGATCGACGGCATCGTCCTCAAGATCGACGACCTCGCCACCCAGCAGGCCCTCGGCGCCACTTCCGGCCGCCCCAAGGGCCAGATCGCCTGGAAGTTCGACTCCGCCGGTGCCGAGACGGTGCTGGAGGGGGTCCTGGTCAGCGGTGGCCATACCGGCGCCCTGATCCCCGTCGCCCACCTGCGCCCCGTCACCCTCGGCGGGACCACCGTCAGCAGCGCCACCCTGGGCAACTTCGACGAAATCGCCCGCCTCGACCTGGCCCTGGGCGACAAGGTCTGGGTGATCAAGGCCAACGACATCATCCCCAAGATCATTCGCGTCACCGACCGGCCCCCGACGCGCCAGCCGATCCCGGTGCCCAGTGCCTGCCCCTTCTGCGGCGGCGAGGTCGGGCGCAAGGTCACCACCAGCGGTGAGGAGGGCGCCATCCTCGCCTGCCGCAACCGCGCCTGCCCGCAGAAGTCCATCGGCAAGATCGCGCGCTGGATCAAGAGCCTCGACATCCTCGGCATCGGCGACGCCGTGCTCACGGCCCTGGTCGAGCGCTTCGCCATCGAGGACGCCGCGGACCTCTATGCCCTCCGTGACCAGGCCGAGGCCATGGCCGAGCTGATCATCAACCCGGAAAAGGACCTGCGCCTGGGGGCCAAGCGTACCGCCAGCATCCTCGCCGCCATCGACGCCACCCGCACCCTGACCCTGAGCCAGTTCCTCGGCTCCCTGGGGGGCGAGGCCCTGGGCAAGCGGCGCGTCGAGCTGATGATCAAGGCCGCCGGTGGCGACCTCGACCGCCTGGACGATTGGCGCAGCGGGAAGCTGCGGGACCCGGATCTGGCGGAACGGGCCGGGGTGCCCAACCTGGGCGGCCCGATCCAGGATGCCCTCGACGCCCTGGCCCCGGTGATCGACAAGTTGCTCGCCCATGGGGTGGAGATCCTGCCCCCGGCGGAGGATCTGCACGCCGCACCCGAGACCACTGGCCGGCGCACCCTGTGCATCAGCGGACGCCTGCCCAGCGGTAAGAAAAAGGCCGACTACCAGGAGGCCCTGGCGGCCCAGGGCATCGACCTGGTGGACAGCGTCACCCAGGGCCTGGACTGGCTGGTGCTGGCCGACCCGGATTCCGCCAGCGCCAAGGCGGTCAAGGCGCGCAAGCTGGGGGTGCGGGTCATTGGGGAGGAGGACTTGATCCTGCTGGCGGCGGGGGAGGTGCTGCCGGACTAGGGGCCGAACGGGCGGGGGCACGGCGGCCATTCCGCCGCCCTGGCTGGCGACCCTGCCGTAGCGCCAGACTTTCGCGGTGCTGGCGGAGCAATTGTGGGCGCAGGGGTTTCTTGTATGTACCGGCCAGTGTCCTTAGGGAGACGCTGAAGAATGACTCGATTTCTCTCGCCTCGCCCTCGGAGAGCGTCTTTTTTGACCTGGCAGCCCGTTTTAACCGGTTTATGTGCTCATTTTGGGCTCTCTAAGTGGG
>WBZM01002901.1_pt1 | contig 13935 bp, 10 predicted proteins | sample 5204271 | NCBI WGS metagenome assembly WBZM01 (sample SAMN12344346, study PRJNA552823) | activated sludge metagenome | biome: Activated sludge suspended growth; feature: Nitrification reactor; material: Wastewater; isolation source: activated sludge from nitrification reactor of wastewater...
GCGGGCCCGGAACGCCTCCCCGAACCCTGGCAGCTCCCGATCGATCAGGGTCAGCACCGCATCAGGCGTGACATCGCGCGGACCCAGACCTGTGCCGCCGGTGCAGACGACGACGTCGGCCACGACGTCCTGGATCGCGTTCGTGATGGCTTCGACGTCGTCCGGGACCACAACCGGTGCCTCCACCTCGCAGCCGAGCTCGCGCAGGCCGGCGACCAGCACCGGGCCGGTCGTGTCCTCGGTCGTGCCAGCGGCAGCCGAGTCGGAACAGACGATCACGCGGGCCTTCATCGGATCCAGTCCCCACTGCGTCCGCCGGTCTTCTCGGTCACGGCCACCGAGGTGATGGTGGCGGCGGGATCCACGGCCTTGGTCATGTCAACGACGGTGAGGCAGGCCACGGTCACCGCGGTCAGTGCTTCCATCTCCACACCTGTGCGATCGGCGGTGCGGACCTGCGCGCGCACCCGGACGACGTCCTCGTTCTCGTCGGGCGTGACATCCACGATGACCCCGTGGATCGCGATCGGGTGGCACATGGGCACGAGGTCGGATGTGCGTTTGGCCGCCATGATCCCGGCGATCCGGGCGGTGGCCAGCACGTCACCCTTGGCGATGCTGCCCTCCCTGATGGCGGCCGTGGCCCGCGTGTGGACCTCGCCGACCGCCACCGCAGTGCGCACGGTCACGTCCTTTCCTGCGACATCGACCATCCGCGCCTGACCGCGCTCGTCGATGTGAGTCAAGCCCTCACCCATGCCACACCTCCTGCCCCTAGTCTGCGGGTGTGGCCCCGTGGACAGCAATCGTGCTCACCGGAGGCGGCTCCACCCGACTGGGCCGGGACAAGGCCACGGCGGCGGTGGGTGGCCGGCGGATGATCGATCGAATACTCGATCAGATCCCGTCCGACGTCGAGGTGGTCGTGGTCGGTGCGGATCCTGAAGTGCAGCGTCCGGTGCGGGTCACCCGCGAACAGCCACCAGGGGGAGGCCCGGTGGCGGCGATCGCCGCCGGACTGCAGTTGGTGCACACCGATGTCGTTGCCGTCCTCGCCACGGACATGCCGTGGGCGGTGCCGTCCGTGATCGGACTCGCGGCGCAGATGGGGCCGGAGGACGCGCGCGTGCCGTTCGCCGGTGGACATCTGCAAGGGCTCGCGGCGGTCTACCGGGTGTCGGCTCTGCGCCGGGCCGATCTGGTGGCGGGTTCCTCGATGCGGCAGCTGCTCGACCGGCTGCAAGTGCATGTCGTGGCCATGCCGGAGGCCGTGTTCTCCGATATCGACACCCCCGCGGACCTCGCCGCGGCGCAGCGGCGACTGGCGATAATGGATCCCGACGAGGAGAGGGTCGACATGCAGAAGTGGCTGGATGCGGTGAAGAAGGAACTCGGTGTGAGCGCCGACGTGGATGTCGATCTCATCCTGGATGTGGCCAAGGATGCGGCGCACACCGTGCAGCGGCCGGCCGCTCCTGTGACGACCTATCTTCTGGGTCTTGCGGTGGGTGCCGGCGCCGACCCTGCGGAAGCGGCGGCGAAGATCGCGACCCTGGCCCAGGAGTGGGACCGCCAGGGTGAGTGAGGAGTGGTACGCAGCCCGGGCCCTGGCCTCGGCCGCGGCGGCGCTACCCGCGGAATCCGTACCGCTGGCCGCAGCGGACGGGCGCACGCTCGCCGCACCGCAGACGGCACTGACCGATCTCCCCGCGTTCGACACCGCGGCCATGGACGGCTGGGCGGTGGCGGGGGAGGGCCCGTGGCAGATCACCGGGGAGGTGTTGGCGGGGTCCGCTCCTACCGTGACGCTGACACCGGGTGCCGGCTGCGTGATTGCCACCGGCGCGGCCGTACCGTCAGGCGCCACGGCAGTGATCAAGCGCGAGGACGGCCACGTTGCGGACGGTGTGATGTCCGCGGCATACGTGCGGGGCTCCCACATCAGACCCGCCGGTGAGGAATGCCGGGCAGGTGAGGTTCTGATCGACAGCGGAACCGTGGTGACCCCGGCCATTGTCGGCCTGCTTGCGGCCGCCGGGATCGACGCTGTTGAGGTCCGCCGCATACCGCGGGTGGTGTTGCTGCTGTTCGGCGACGAACTCGTGGACGCTGGGGTGGCCGGCGTCGGGCAGGTGCGCGACGCGCTGGGACCGCAGTTGCCCGGGTGGGTTCGGCGCCTGGGTGCGGACGTCGTCGACGTCCGGCGTGTGGAGGACACCCTGGAAGCGCACGTCGCGGCACTGCGGGAGGCTGCGGCGTCCGCCGACGTGGTGATGACCACCGGCGGTACGGCGGCCGGTCCGGTGGACCACCTGCACGCGGCGGTGACCGAGATCGGCGGCCGCTTCGTCGTGGACAGCGTGGCCGTGCGTCCGGGGCATCCGATGGCGTTGGCCCAGGTGGCGCAGGCGTGGCTGCTGGCCCTGCCGGGAAACCCGCAGAGTGCCATCGTGTCTCTGTTGACGCTCGGCCAGCCCTTGTTCGATGCCTTGCTCGGGCGCAGCTCCGGGGACCTTCCGCAGGTGACGCTCTCGCAGTCGGCCACCGCACCGGCGCATGAGCACCGACTGCTGGCGTGCGAACTCAGCGGGATCACCGCTGCGCCGGTACAGCACCTGGGGTCGGCGATGCTGCGGGGCCTGGCGACCGCCGATGGTTTCGCGGTGCTTCCGCCAGGTGGCGCGGCTGCGGGGGCCAGCGTCGCCTGGCTCGCGCTGCCCTGACGCTCCTCGAGTGCTGCAATCCTGCAACGACACCCCGGCGTGTCATGCAACGTCGCAGCACTCGGCGTGACGGGTGGGGCCGATCCCGCCAGACCGACCCCACCCGGGTACATCAGGACGGCTTCTCCGCGCCAGGCCGTGCGTAGAACCACCACGTCACTGCGGCGCCGATCAGACACGTGGCTGTTCCGAGCCAATAGAGCATCTGCGTGTTGCCGGTGGCGAACATGACGCCGAACACGAACGGGCCGAAGGCGGCGATCGCGGCCGTCCAACCGATCACCCCACCGGCCTGCCGCGGCTCGAAGATCATCGGCATCTGCTTGAAGGTACTGGCGTTACCGACCCCGGCGAAGAAGAACACCGCCAGCATCCCCCACAGGAACCTCGAGAACTCGGAGACGTTCGTGGGCGCGAGCTGGAACGACGTGTACAGGGCCGACAGGGCGATCCCCAGGACGGCCACCAGCGTGACCTTCGCGCCACCGACCTTGTCCGCGATCGGACCGGCCAGCACTCGGGCGGCCGAGCCGACCAATGCCCCGAGGAATGCGTAGGACAGCGGGTTGATGCCTTCTGCTCCGAACGGTGTGCCGTACAGGTTCTTGATCAGCAGGCCGAACTGCGCAGCCATCCCGGAGAAGGTCCCGAATGTGAGGACGTACAGCAGCGTCATCAACCAGGTGTGTTTGTTGCCGAAGATGTCGAGCTGGTCCTTGACGCCGCGAGCCTTGACAGGCACCGACCGCAGCATCGTGTACGCGAAGACCACGCCGACGATCACGAACGGCACCCAGATCCATCCGGCGTTCTGGTACCAGACCTGCTTCTCGATGCCCTTGTCCGGATTGACGAACAGCTGGGATCCGCCGATGAGGGCGAACCCCACGATCCACGGCGTCACGAACTGCACGAGGCTCACCCCGAAGTTGCCGATGCCGGCCTGGATCCCGAGCGCCGTGCCTTGCTTGGCCTTGGGGAAGAAGTAGGACGTGCTGGGCATGAATCCGCTGAACACGCCACCACCGATGCCCGCGAGTGCGGCCAGAACCAGCAGGACCGTGTACGACGTGTCGGGGTTCTGCACTGCCATGCCCCACCCGATGAGCGGAATGATCAGCAGCAGGCTGCTCATCCAGACGAGTTTGCGGGTGCCCATGATCGGCGGCAGGAACATCCACACCAGCCGCAGGAAGCCGCCGGCCAACCCCGGCATGGCGGCCAGCCAGTAGAGCTGCCCTTTGCTCAACTGGAACCCCAGGTAGGACAACTGGGGGGCAAGCGCCGACACCAGGAACCAGGTGGCGAAGGCCAGCGTCAGGTTGAAGGTCGTGATCCACAGGGTCTTCCACGCGGTGCGGGAGTCCCAGTCCTCTTCGGGGTTCCAGCTGTCGAGCCAGTCGCCGCCGCGCCGCTGGGGCGCCTGTGTCGCACTCATCGGTTCACTCCTGTCAGTTGTGAGTCCGGGTGCTCCGGACTGGTCTCGTATTCGAACTTGTTGGTGAGTTCCGGGCTGGCCCGGTGCAGCATCTTCACCACGGTCAGGTGCATCCACACAGCCGCGATCAGGGTCACCGCGAACAGCACGCCGAAGGTCGCTTGTGGCGCACCGCTCCACGCGGTGGTGTAGGCGAACAGCGGCGGCAGGAAGAACCCGCCGAGGGCGCCGATCGACCCGACCAGGCCACCGACGGCGCCCACGTCGTGCGGGAAGTACTCGGGGATGTGTTTGTAGACCGCCGCCTTCCCGATCCCCATCGCGCAGCCGATGATGAACACCAGGAGCGTGAACAGCCCGACCCCCACCTGCCACGGGAGGATCTCGTTCGTGCTGCCATCCGTGCGCTCGATGACGATGTAGCCGTAGGGCATCATCAGGATCCCGGTGGCGAGCAGCATGACGCCGAAAGTCGCGTACATGACGCGGCGGGCACCCACCCGGTCGGAGATCCAGCCGCCCACAGGGCGTAGCAGGGAGGCGGGGAAGATGAACAGCGCCGTGAGCAGGGCGGCGTGGCTCAGGCTTTGGCCGTAGACGTCCACGTAGTACTTGGGTAGCCAGGCCGCCAGCGCGACGTAGGCGCCGAAGACCACGACGTAGTACAGGCTGAACCGCCACACCCGCATCTGCTTCAGGGGCTGCAGCATCGAGACCAATGAGCGGCCCTGGCCGGGAACGATGTCGTGGTGGGGTGAACCGAACCACGTCACTGCGGCCATGATCAGCAGCAACACCATGTAGAGGAACGGCACGAACCGCCAGCCGCCGGGGATGAAGCCGAGGAACCCGGCGGCAGGGACCGCGGTGATCAGTGCCGGCCCGATGAACTTCGTGACCGATGCCCCGACATTGCCCGCGCCGAACACCCCGAGGGCGAAGCCCTGGTGGCGCTGGGGCCACCAGGCACTGGTCCAGGCGATGCCCACGCTGAACGCGTTGCCGGCCAACCCGACGAGGAAGGCGTAGATGAGAAGTTGGACGTAGTTGTCCGCGGTGGAGACGAGGTAGGCGGGGATCGCGGTGGCCGCCAGCATGACGGTCATCACCAGCCGGCCCCCGATGCGATCGGCGAGGATGCCGGCGGGAAGGCGCCAGATCGCCCCGTTGAGGACCGCGACTGCGGTGATCCAGGACAGCTGGACGTCCGTGAGGCCGAACTCCTTGCGGATGGGGATGCCCAGCACCCCGAACATCAACCACACGGCGAACATCAAGGTGAAGCCGACGGTGGAGATCACCAGCACTCGTACAGCGCCTGGGCGCAGGTTCCAGCCGTGACCTGTGGTCTGCGCGGTGGTCATGTCAGCCCCTCTCTATTTTCACTACCTGAGATGTTAGCACCGGTTTTATTATCAAGAACGGTGGAATATGGTATTAAGGACATATGAGCTTCAGTGGCGCCGAGAGCATCGGTAGGACGTTGGCCCGGTTGGGGCAGATGGCGACCCGCTCCGCAGAGGACCATGACGGCAGTCGCGGCCAGATCCTGCTTCTGATCCAGGAGTCGGGCGAGCCGGTGAGCCTTGAGGACATCTCGGCGGCCACGAACTTGCACGTGAACACGATTCGTACCCATGTCGAGGTGCTTCGGGCGGCCGGCAAGATCGATCGAGTCCGTGCCATGACATCCGGACGTGGCCGTCCGCGGTGGCTCTATGTCGCCGCGACATCGGACGACCCGTACTACCGCATGGCCGGCGAGTTGTCGCAGGCGCTCAAGGCCGCCGACGATCCCGGGCTCGCCGACGAGGCAGCGCGCCGCTGGCGTGCCGCGGACCATGTTGCGAAGCAGGCGGCCGCCGATCCGGATCAGGCCGTCGATACTGCGGCGAACTCCCTGGTCGAGCTCGGCTTCGACGTCGAGGTCGCTCCGACGCGGGACACGATCTACCTCACGGCGTGCCCCTATGCGTCCCTGGTGGACGAACACCCGGTGATCTGCGAGATCCACGCTCGAGCGGTGGAGCAGGTGCTTGACGGGACGGGTCAGGACGTTCGGCTCAAGGCACTGGACGTGTTCCCGCGGCCCGGGGTGTGTGTGGCCCGGCTGAATCGGACAGATGTGGCTCCAGCCTGGACGGTGCCCGGCGCCGCTTCTGAGGATGGAACTCCCAGGAAGTCGAGGAGGATCCGATGACCACCAGCCCCACCGACGAATTCCTGGTGAAGGCGGGCCGCTTCTTCGCGCGAGGCGACGTCTCGCAGGATCTGCGGACCGTGACCCGGCACGGTGGTCGAGAGGGTGACGTCTTCTACCGCGATCGGTGGAGTCATGACAAGGTCGTCCGCTCGACCCATGGCGTGAACTGCACAGGTTCCTGCTCGTGGAAGGTGTACGTCAAGGACGGCATCATCACGTGGGAGACCCAGCAGACCGACTACCCGTCCATCGGCCCGGACTCCCCGGAGTACGAACCCCGCGGCTGCCCGCGTGGTGCTGCCTTCTCGTGGTACACCTACTCGCCCACCCGGATCCGCTACCCGTACGTGCGCTCGATCCTGCTCGAGGCCTATCGCGCCGCGAAGCTGGACCACCCGGACCCTGTGGACGCCTGGGCGGCGGTGGTGGGCAACGAACGCACCCGCCGGGCCTACCAGAGCGCCCGTGGCAAGGGCGGCCTGGTGCGCGCGTCGTGGGCCGAGGTCAACGAGATGATCGCCGCGGCACACGTTCACACCGTGAAAGCCCACGGGCCCGACCGCATCTTCGGCTTCTCGCCCATCCCGGCGATGTCTATGGCCTCTCACGCCGCGGGCAGCCGGTTCATCAGTCTGATGGGCGGGGCCATGCTCAGCTTCTACGACTGGTACTGCGATCTGCCGGTGGCCTCGCCGCAGGTGTTCGGCGATCAGACGGACGTCCCGGAATCGGCGGACTGGTGGAACGCCAGCTACCTCATCATGTGGGGTGCGAACCTGCCAGTGACGCGCACGCCGGACGCGCACTTCATGGCCGAGGCGCGGTACCGCGGCCAGAAGGTCGTGACCGTGTCCCCGGACTACGCGGACAACACGAAGTTCGCCGACGAATGGCTGACCCCGCACCCCGGAACCGACGGCGCCCTGGGGATGGCGATGGGACACGTGATCCTCAAGGAGTTCTACGTCGACCGCCAGGTGCCGCGCTTCGTCGACTACGTCAAGAAGTACTCGGATCTGCCGTTCCTGGTGAGCGTGAAGGAGAAGGACGGTGCGTACGTGCCGGACAAGTTCCTCACCGCTGCTGACCTCGGCGACGAGATGGAAGGAGCAGCCTTCAAGACGGTGCTCGTGGATGCCGCGACAGGGCGCGCCGCAGTGCCCAACGGTTCCCTCGGCTTCCGGTATGCGGAATCCGGCAAAGGCAAGTGGAACCTCGACCTCGAGGGGATCGATCCGGCGCTGTCACTGCTCGGAGCGGGCGGATCGCACACCGTGGAACTGCTCCTCCCACGCTTCGATGTCGGCCAGCAGGACAGTGAAGGCGGCGCGGTCCATCGCCGCGGCGTCCCGGTCGTGCCGATCGAGACGACCGGCGGGCAGCGTCTGGTCACCACCGTCTTCGACCTGATGCTCGCCCAGTACGGTGTCGCACGCGATGGCCTGCCGGGCCAGTGGCCCAGTGGGTACGACGATCCCGCGCCCTACACGCCGGCGTGGCAGGAGGAGATCACCGGTGTCCCCGCCGCCCAGGCCATCCGGGTCGGGCGGGAGTTCGCGCAGAACGCTGAGGACTCCGGCGGTCGCTCGATGATCGTGCTCGGCGCCGGGACCAACCACTGGTTCCATTCCGACACCATCTACCGCACATTCCTCGCGATGATCACTTTGACGGGGTGCCAGGGGGTCAACGGCGGGGGATGGGCGCACTACGTGGGTCAGGAGAAGTGCCGCCCGGTCACCGGATGGGCCAACCTGGCGTTCGCGCTCGACTGGCAGCGCCCGGCGCGGCAGATGATCGGGACCGCGTTCTGGTACGTGCAGACCGACCAGTGGCGCTACGACAACCTCGGCGCCGATCTGCTCGCCACGCCGCTCGGCGAGGGCCGGTTCGAGGGCGCGACGATGATCGACACGCTGGCCCAGTCCGCCCGATCGGGCTGGATGCCGTCCTTCCCCAGCCTCAATCGCAACCCGATCGAGGTGGTGCGCGAGGCCCGCGCCGCCGGCGTCGAACCGGTGGAGTACGTCCGACAACAGTTGCTGTCCGGCGACCTGAAGTTCGCCATCGAGGATCCCGATGCGCCGGAGAACTGGCCGAGGGTGCTCACGATCTGGCGGGCGAACCTGCTCGGCTCCTCGAGCAAGGGCAACGAGTACTTCCTCAAGCACCTGCTCGGCACCAGCAATGCGGTGCGGGCCGATGAGACCGACATCAGGTCATCCCAGATCACCTGGCGCGACGACGCCCCGATCGGCAAGCTCGATCTCTTGGTCAGCGTGGACTTCCGGATGACCTCCACCGGGCTGTTCGGCGACATCCTGCTGCCGGCCGCGACGTGGTACGAGAAGCACGACCTATCGAGCACGGACATGCATCCCTACGTGCATGCCTTCACCCCCGCCATCGATCCGCCCTGGGAGACCAGGAGCGACTACGACATCTTCCAGGATCTTGGCCGTGCGGTCTCCGACCTCGCCCCGGGACACCTCGAGACCGTCGAGGATCTGATGACGATCCCGCTGATGCACGACAGCCCCGACGAGCTCGCGGTCCCCGGTGGCGTAGTGAAGGACTGGCGCACAGGCGAGGTGGACCTGATCCCCGGGGTCACAGCGCCGAAGTTCATCCTCGCCGAGCGCGACTACACCGCGATCGGGGCGAAGATGTCCGCCCTCGGGCCCCTGCTCGAGACCGTCGGGACGGTGACGAAGGGTGTCGCGGTGAAGACGGGTCCGGAGTACGACCTGCTCAAGCGCCTCAACGGAGTCATTCCCGACGGTCCTGCCGCAGGCCGGCCGGCGCTGGTCACCGCGGCCCAGGCCTGCGAGGCGATCCTCACGCTGTCCGGCACGACCAACGGCAGGGTCGCGGTTGAGGGTTTCCGCAACGTCGAGGAACGCACCGGACAGCCGCTGGCCGATCTGGCGCTGGACAACGAAGGCAAACGGATCAGCTTCGCCGACACGCAGGCCCGGCCGGTTCCCGTGATCACCAGCCCGGAGTGGTCGGGCAGTGAACACGGTGGGCGACGCTACACGGCCTTCACGATCAACGTCGAGCGGCTCAAGCCGTGGCACACCCTGACCGGTCGCCAGCACTTCTTCCTCGACCACGATTGGATGACCGAACTCGGCGAGCAGTTGCCCACCTTCCGGCCGCCGCTGAACATGCACCGGCTCTACGGGGATCAGGGCACCGGTGATGGCAAAGAGGTCACCGTCCGCTACCTGACGCCGCACTCCAAGTGGTCGATCCACTCGGAGTACCAGGACAACCTGTTCATGCTGTCGCTGTCGCGCGGCGGGCCTGAGATCTGGATGAGTCCCCAGGACGCCGACGCGATCGGGGTGAAGGACAACGAGTGGATCGAGGCCTACAACCGCAACGGTGTGGTGGTCGCCCGCGCCATCGTCTCGCACCGGATGCCGGCGGGGACCGTGTACATGTACCACGCGAAGGACCGAGTGGTGGACGTGCCGCGCACCGAGACCTCCGGTCTGCGCGGCGGGATCCACAACTCGCTGACTCGCCTGATGATCAAGCCCACGCATGTCGTCGGCGGGTACGGGCAACTGTCCTTCTTCATGAACTACCTCGGGCCCACCGGCAACCAGCGCGACGAGGTGACCGTCATCCGTCGCCGTTCGCAGGAGGTCGAGTACTGATGGCGTCTCACAGGGTGAAGGGAAGGGACCACTCGGTGGTCGATTCGGTTCAAGGTTGTGGAGTCCTGTCATGAAGGTCATGGCCCAGATGGGCATGGTGATGAACCTCGACAAGTGCATCGGGTGCCACACCTGCTCGGTGACGTGCAAGCAGGCGTGGACCAACCGCGCGGGTGTGGAGTACGTCTGGTTCAACAACGTGGAGACGCGGCCCGGCCAGGGCTATCCACGGACCTACGAGGATCAGGCGAAGTGGAAGGGCGGATGGGTCCGGACCAAGCGGGGAAAACTCAAACTGCGCGGCGGTAGCCGTTGGCACCGGTTGTCCACGATCTTCACGAACCCGAAGCTGCCGGAGCTCAAGGACTACTACGAGCCCTGGACCTACGAGTACGACAACCTGATCAGTGCCCCGCTCGGTGAGCACACGCCCGTCGCACGGCCGAAGTCGCTGATCAGCGGCAAACCGATGAAGATCGAGTGGTCCGCGAACTGGGACGACGACCTTGCCGGGGGACCCGAGCTCGCGACCGAGGACCCGGTGCTCAAGAAGATCAAGGACGAGGTGGGGGACCGCGTCAAGCTGGAGTTCGAGCAGGCGTTCATGTTCTACCTGCCGCGCATCTGCGAGCACTGCCTGAACCCCTCGTGTGTGGCCAGTTGTCCCAGTGGCGCGATGTACAAGCGCAGCGAGGACGGCATCGTGCTGGTGGATCAGGACGCGTGCCGGGGGTGGCGCATGTGTGTCACCGGCTGCCCCTACAAGAAGGTCTACTTCAACCACCGCACGGGCAAGGCGGAGAAGTGCACCCTGTGTTACCCACGCATCGAGGTGGGCCTACCCACCGTCTGCTCGGAGACCTGCGTGGGGCGGTTGCGCTACATCGGTCTGTTCCTCTACGACGCCGACCGGGTGACGCAGGCCGCCGCGGTGGACAACGAGCAGGACCTGTACGAGGCACAACTCGATCTGATCCTCGATCCCAACGACCCCGAGATCGTCGCGCAGGCGCTGCGCGACGGAATCCCTGCGGACTGGCTGGAGGCGGCCCAGAAGTCACCGGTCTACGCGCTGGCCAAGGAGTACAAGGTCGCGCTGCCGCTGCATCCGGAGTACCGGACGATGCCCATGGTCTGGTACATCCCGCCTTTGTCGCCGGTCGTCGATGCGCTGCGCGACACCGGCAACGACGCGGAGGATGCAGGGAACCTGTTCGGTGCGCTGAACGCTCTGCGGATCCCGATCGAGTACCTTGCCGAACTGTTCACCGCCGGGGACGTCGTTCCGGTCAAACGCACGCTCGGAGTCTTGGCGGCCATGCGCGCATTCATGCGCGACAGCAACCTCAGCCGAGCGACCGATGCACAGATCCCGGCTGCAGTGGGCATGACCGAGGAACAGATGTACGCGCTGTACCGACTTCTGGCGATCGCGAAGTACGAGGACCGCTATGTGATTCCCAAGGCGCACACCGAGACGGCGCAGAACCTCGAGGAGATGGCCTGCTCGTTGGACTACGCCGGGGGCGCCGGCATGTACGAGCAGGGCCCGTTCGGGGAGGCGTCGGGCCGGCCGACCCCAGTCGCGGTGGAGACCTTCCACGCCCTCGCGCAACGCCAGCAGTCCGAGGTGATCGTGGCACCTGACGATGAGGCGAAGGTGAACCTGCTCAACTGGGACGGCCGCGGGGTTCCGTTGGGGATGCCGGCCATGCCGCCACGCACCGAGGATGGGCAGCGGTCATGACCAGTCATGAGGACGCGGTGGCGCGACTGGCCTGCGCGTGGTTGCTGTGGTACCCGGACGACAGGATGTTCGAGCGGCTGCCGGATATCCGTGCGGCACTTGCCGAACTGCCAGCGCAGACCCGCGATCCCCTGACGGCCTTCCTGGGCTGGCTCGACGAGCAGGACCGGATGGACCTCGCTCGGGAGTACGTGACGACGTTCGACATGCGGCGCAAGGCCTGCCCCTACCTGACGTACTGGACGCACGGGGACACCCGCAACCGGGGGATGGCCATCCTGCATTTCAAGCAGGCCTACCTCGACAACGGCTTCGACGCCGGCGATGCCGAACTCGCAGATCACCTTGCGGTGGTCCTGGAGTTCGCGGCGATCGGCGACCGGCTCACCGGGGATGCGCTGCTCGCCGAGCATGTCGGGGCGATCGGGCTTCTCCACTCGGCGCTGGAGTCCATGGGCTCGCCCTACGCGCTCGTCGTGGAGGCAGTGATCGCGACGCTTCCGGCGATCACCCCGGAGATCGCCGATCGGATGGCAGCGATCGCCACCCAGGGCCCGCCGAGCGAGCAGGTGGGGCTCGAACCATTCACCATCGGCACCGAGGAGGTCCGGAGATGATCGCGACCGTGGATGCCGTTGCGCCACAACTGACCACGATGGACGTCCTGCTGTGGGACGTGCTGCCCTACGTCACCATCGCCGTGTTCGTAGTGGGGCTCATCTGGCGCTACCGGTACGACCGGTTCGGTTGGACGACGCGGTCGAGCCAGTTGTACGAGAAGCCCCTCATCCGTATCGCCAGCCCGATCTTCCACTTCGGGATCCTGGCGGTCCTGATGGGCCACGTCGTCGGTCTGCTGATCCCAGAGGCGTGGACCGACGCGCTCGGGGTCTCGGAGTCGACCTACCACTTCTTCGCAGTGGTCTTGGGCGCGGTGGCAGGCGCTGCGACGCTCTTCGGGATCGCGATGCTGATCTACCGGCGGCGCACCGTCGGCCCGGTCTTCGCGGCGACGACGAAGAACGACAAGACCATGTACGTGTTCCTCACCGCGGCGATCATTCTCGGTGTGATCGCCACCCTGTCGGGTGCGGGGGTGCTCGGCGAGGGGCACAACTACCGCGAGGACGTCTCCGTGTGGTTCCGCTCGATCTTCTTGCTGGACCCGCAGGCGCAGTTGATGGCGGACACGCCGCTGGCGTTCCGGGTCCACGCGGTCGCCGGCATGGCGCTGTTCATCGTGTGGCCCTTCACCCGCCTTGTGCACGCATTCAGCGCGCCTGTGGGCTACGTGTTCCGGCCCTATGTCGTCTACCGCGATCGCGGTCCGCATGACGCGGGCAACCGTCGCCCGCGTCGTGGCTGGGAGAAGGTCGGCGGCCCGTGAGCACAGCCACGGCGAAGCCAGCGGGCAGGCGGCGACTGGCGATTCCGGCCCAGCACGGCGCGTGGGCCTTTCTCGCCGTGCCGCTTCTGCTCGGGTTCCTGATCGCCGGATGGTCGCTTCCCACGGCGCTCTTCGCCGCGGCCTGGGTCCTGGCGTACCCGGCGAGCTACTACCTCGGCCGCGCTGTCGTCATCCGCTGGCGCCGTGGCACCTGGTCGCGGCTTGCGAAGCGGGAACTGACCGACGCGGTGCCGTGGATGGTGCTGGCCACGATCCCCGCGGTCGCCCTGGTCGTCCTGCGACCGTGGTTGGTGTGGGTCGGGGCCCTGCTGGTCGCACTGTGGGCTGTCAGCGTCTGGCTCACCCGCACCGGGCATGAGCGCGGCGCGAGCAACGACCTGTTGCTGGTGACCCAGGCGGCCATCGCCGTACCCCTGATGTGGGGGATCGCCACTGACACACCCACCCTCGGGGTCGGCGACGCAGCAGCCACTGACGCGTGGCTGGCCGCGTTCATCTGCCTGGTGTTCTTCACGGGTTCGGTGCTGCACGTGAAGTCTCTGATCCGGGAGGCGGACGATCGCCGTTGGGCCGTCGCGTCCCGGGTCTTCCACGTTGCTGCGCTGGGCATGGGCCTGATCTCGCCATGGCTGCTACTGCCCTTCGGGGTCGCCGCCGTGCGCGCCTTCGCCGTCCCGCAGGGAAGCAGACCGGCGGTCATCGGTGCGGTCGAGATCGTCGTCTCGGTACTCGTCGTGGTGGGTACGGC
>WBZM01002902.1_pt1 | contig 13934 bp, 12 predicted proteins | sample 5204271 | NCBI WGS metagenome assembly WBZM01 (sample SAMN12344346, study PRJNA552823) | activated sludge metagenome | biome: Activated sludge suspended growth; feature: Nitrification reactor; material: Wastewater; isolation source: activated sludge from nitrification reactor of wastewater...
ACGTGCGGCTGCGCGAAATGGCCAGCCCACGGATTGCAGCCGCGCTTGCGCCGTACAGGCTCGCGGCGACGGTCGAGGGCGTCGAACTATGGACGCGCGCGCCCAAGACAGGGCCGGCGAAATAAAATTCTGCGCTGAAAATGAAAGGGGCCGCCCTTTCGGAACGGCCCCCCACATTGTCTTTTGCCGGCTACAGCGGCGGATTACGCGGTCCCGAACGCTCCACGAGGAGTCCAGGCGCGCAAAGTCCGCAGCGCAGACTTCGGCTGATGACAATGAGACACTGGATCACCTCCTTTCGGCTGGTTGACGACATCGAGAGAGTAGGGCGATTCTCTGACCGCCGTAAACATGGAAGCGCGATGGCAAAGATTGTTTTGGTGGCGGCCGTGGCGCGCAATGGCGCAATCGGCGTAAAAGGCGGGCTGCCGTGGCGCCTGCCGAGCGATCTCAAGCACCTTCGCGAGACGACCTGGGGGCGGCCGATGGTGATGGGCCGCAAGACGTTCGATTCGATCGGCAAACCCTTGCCCGGCCGCGAGACGATCGTGGTGACGCGCGATCGGGCTTTCGCGCGCGACGGCGTGCATGTCGCGCGTTCGATCGAAGATGCGCTTGCGCTTGGCGAATTGCGCGCGGAGGCGATGGGTGTCGACGAGATCATGGTTATCGGCGGCGGCGAACTCTATCGCGCCACGCTCGATCGCGCGGATCGTATCGTGCTGAGCGAAGTCGATCTGGCGCCCGAAGGCGACGCATTCTTCCCCGAAATCGACATGACGCGCTGGCGCGAGGTTTCGCGAAAGACGCCGCCACGGGGGGAAAAGGACGAGGCGGCGTTTACCGTGCGGACGCTGGAGCGGCTTTAGGCCGGAAAAGATCGGCTTTCCGCCATTGCAAGCCGGCTTGCCCGCGCATATCTGACCTGAACATTGCGGGCGCCGGCGGGCGCTCCTATAAGTTGCGAGCCGTTTTCGGGCGGCTGAGGGAAGGAACAATATGCCCTGGAGCAATCAGGACGGGCCGCGAAAGCCCGGCGGCCAGAACCCGTGGGGACCGCCCGGTCCGTGGGGCGGGGGACCCGGCGGCGGCCAGGGCGGAACGCCGCCTGATCTCGAGGATTTGCTGCGCCGCGCCCAGAACCGGCTGCAGGGCGCCATGCCCGGCGGCTTCGGCGCCAAGGGGCTCGTCGCCTTCCTGCTCGTCGGCGTCCTCTTGTGGCTGCTGTCTGGCTTCTACATCGTGGCGACCAACCAGGTTGGCCTCAACCTCGTCTTCGGCAAGTATGTCGGCAAGACGAAAGAAGGCCTGAACTACAATCTGCCCTATCCCATCGGTTCGGTGGTCAAGCTCGGCGTGACCGACTTCAACGCCATCGACGTCGGCTCCGCCACGCGCCTCGACACGCGCACGCAGGTCGATATTCCCGAAGAGAGCCTGATGCTGACGGGCGACGAAAACATCGCCGACGTGAAGTTCCGCGTGATCTGGAAGATCGACGACCAGAAGCCGGAAGACTATGCGTTCAACATTTCCAATCCGCCGGCGACGGTGAAGGCGGTGGCCGAAAGCGCGATGCGCGAGATCGTCGGCCGCTCGCAGATCCAGAAGCTGCTGACCGCCGAGCGCAAGGTGATCGAACCGCAGTCGCAGGAGCTGATGCAGCGCGTGCTCGACGGCTATCGCGCCGGCGTGAAGATCATGCAGGTGCAATTGCTCTCCGTCGATCCGCCAGCCTCGGTCATTTCCGCCTTCCGCGATGTGACGGCGGCGCAGCAGGACCGCGACCGGCTCAAGAACGAGGCCGAGGGCTACGCCAACAAGGTCGTGCCGGAAGCGCGCGGCCAGGCTGCGCGCATCCTTCAGGAAGCCGAAGCCTATCGCGAGCAGACGGTGGCGGAAGCCAAGGGCCAGGCCTCGCGCTTCAGCCAGATTTACGAGCAGTACAAGAAGGCGCCGCAGGTGACGCGCGAACGCATGTATCTGGAAACGATGGAGCGCGTGTTCGGCGGGGTCGACAAGGTCATCATCGACAAGGGCGCAGGGCAGGGGGTCGTCCCCTATCTGCCGCTCGGCGAGATCAACAAGGCCGCGCCGGCGCCGGCGGGAGGCGCCAAATGAAGTCGTCTTTCGGATTCGTCGTCGCGATCGTCGCGCTCGCCATCCTCGCCGTGCTGTCGGGCGCGATGTTCCAGGTCGCGCAGACCGAACAGGCGCTGGTGCTGCGCTTCGGCGCGCCGGTGGCGGGGCGCGGCCTCATCACCGATCCCGGCCTGCATTTCAAGATTCCGCTGATCGAGACCGTGGTGCGCATCGACAATCGCATCCTCGACCTGGAGAGCCCGAAGCAGGAGGTCATCGCCGCCGACAACCAGCGCATCGACGTCGACGCCTTCGTGCGCTACCGGATCGTCGATCCGCTGAAGTTCTATCAGGCGGCGGGCAGCATTCGCGCCGCCAACAACTTCCTCGCCTCGATCCTGAACTCCTCGGTGCGTCGCGTGCTCGGCGAGGCGACGCAGACGCAGATCGTGCGCGACGAGCGCGCGAACCTGACCCGCAAGATCAAGGATCAGGTGAACAACGAGAGCATGAACTACGGCATCGCCATCATCGACGCGCGGCTGCGGCGCGCCGACCTGCCGCGCGAAATCTCGGAAAAGGTGTTCAGCCGCATGCAATCCGAGCGCAAGCGCGAGGCCAACGAATATCGCGCGCAGGGCAACGAGCAATACCAGAAGATCACGTCCCGCGCCGACCGCGACGCCACCGTCATCAAGGCCGAGGCGCAGCAGCAGGCCGACACGATCCGCGGCGCGGGCGACGGCGAACGCAACCAGGTCTTCGCCGAAGTCTACGGCAAGGACCCGGATTTCTTCGCCTTTTATCGCTCGATGCAGGCTTACGATCAGTCCTTCAAGGCCGGCGATACGCGATTCGTCACATCGCCGGGCTCGGACTTTTTCCGGTATTTCGGCAATCCCACGGGCAAGTGATCGCGGGGTCGCCAGAGCGTCACTGTTTGGCCGGGTTTCGGACAGACTCTACCGCGAAAGCGGGTTGAATTCACGGAGTTGGACATGTCGCATGCCGTCAAGCTGACGCGTCGTCTCTCGCGGCCGGCGGCCGCCGCCGGGCTTGCGCTGGCGCTGGCCCTGGGAGGCGCCGCGACCGTCGCGCCGCCGATTGCGCCCGCCCATGCGCGGGGCGCGCCGGATTCCTTTGCCGACCTTGCGGCGAACGTTAGCGGCGCGGTCGTCAATATTTCCGCGACGCAGACCGTCGAGGCGAGGCGCGGCGGCGGGGGCGGCGCGGGTCCGCAGTTCCAGCCGGGCACGCCCTTCGACGATCTGTTCGAGGAATTCTTCAAGCGTCGCGGGCAGGGCGGCGGCGAGCAGCGTCAGCGCCGCTCCAACTCGCTGGGGTCCGGCTTCGTGATCGACGCGTCGGGCATCGTCATCACCAACAATCACGTCATTGCGGACGCCAACGAGGTCTATGTCGTCTTCACGGACGGCAGCAAGCTGAAGGCCGAAGTGCTCGGCAAGGACGCCAAGGTCGACGTCGCCGTGTTGCGCGTGAAGCCTGAGAAGCCGCTGACGGCGGTCAAGTTTGCCGACAGCGACAAGTCGCGCGTCGGCGACTGGGTGCTGGCCGTCGGCAACCCCTTCGGCCTCGGCGGCTCCGTGACGGCGGGCATCGTGTCGGCGCGCAACCGCAACATCGACAGCGGCCCCTACGACAATTACATCCAGACCGACGCCGCCATCAACAAGGGCAATTCCGGCGGTCCGCTGTTCAACATGGACGGCGAGGTGATCGGCATCAACACGGCGATCCTGTCGCCGTCGGGCGGCTCGATCGGCATCGGCTTCGCCACGCCCGCCAATACGGTCGTGCCGATCATCGAGCAATTGCAGAAGTTCGGCGAGACGCGGCGCGGCTGGCTCGGCGTGCGCATCCAGAACGTCGACGAAAACATCGCGGAGAGCCTCAACCTTGGCAAGGCGCGCGGCGCGCTGATCGCGGGCGTCGACGACAAGGGTCCCGCCAAGCCCGCGGGCCTGAAGGCCGGCGACGTGATCGTCAAGTTCGACGGCAAGACCGTCGACCAGTCGCGCGATCTGCCGAAGATCGTCGCCGCGACGCCGATCGGCAAAGACGTCGACGTCGTGATCGTGCGCGACGGCAAGGAGACGACGAAGACCGTGAAGCTCGGCCGTCTCGAGGACGGCGAGAAGCTCGCCAAGGCCGAGGGCGGATCGCGCGACGCGGAGCCGGAAAGCGCGGTGAAGTCGGCGCTCGGCATGGATTTCGCCATGCTCGGCGACGACGCGCGCGCCAAGTTCCAGATCAAGGACGCGGTGAAGTCGGGCGTGGTCATCACGCGCGTCGATCCCTCGTCCAACGCCGCCGAGAAGCGGATACAGCCGGGCGAGGTGATCGTCGAAATCAACCAGAAGCCGGTGTCGAAGCCCGCCGACGTTCAGGATGCGCTGAAGGCGCTGAAGAAGGACGGCAAGAAGTCGGCGCTGCTCCTGGTCTCGTCGGCCGCAGGCGAAGTCCGCTTCGTGCCGGTGACGATCGATTGAGGGCAGTCGGCGTTCGGTAGTCGGCGGTCGCGGCGTCTTCAAACCGGCGCCGGAAACAACGCCGTCATTGCGAGCCAACGGGTCGCGCGAAGCGCGCCCGATGCCTCGCGATGATGGCGGCGTGATTCATTCACTCAAGAACCGCTCCACTTCCGCAAACAGCGCGCGCCGCTCGCTCTCCAGCGCCATCGTATGCGTGCCGCGTCCCAGCAGCGTGAGCCGCTTCGTTTTTGCGCGCGTGAGCAGCGGGAATATCCTGTTCGCCATGGACGGCGGCGTGTCGGCGTCCCATTCGCCCATCACGATCAGGACGGGACATTCGATCTTGCCGGGATCCCACGTCGGGGCGTTCTTCATCCAGTAGCGGCCGGCGTCGAAGACGACGCCGTTCGGCGCGCGCAGCACGGGCGGCTGCATCGCGGCGCCCCGCGGGTCCGTCGCCTGCGCCGCGTCCCAGAAGGCGTCGAACACGCCTGGCGGAATGAGGCTCGCTTGCGCCGCCTCCGGCACGCCGCGCAGCCAGCGCTGCTTCGCCTCTTCCTTCGTCACCGCGCGCCAGGCGCCGAGTTTGGCGTTGGGATCGCCGATGGTCGGCGTTCCCGTGATGAGCCAGAGCGGCGCGAACAGCGCGAGCTTCTCGACACGCGAAGAATGCGCCTGCGTATAGCCGGCCATGATCGCAGTGCCCCAGGACCAGCCAAGAAGGTTCAGCTTTTCGATCCCGCTTTGCGCGCGGATGAACTCGACGACGGCGGCGACGGCGAGAATGGCCGTCTCCGTCGTGACGACGGGACCTGCGGCGTCTGCCGGTCCGTCCATTTCCTTCGGGCGATCGGAGCGCCCGTAGCCCGGCAGGTCCATGACCCAGACGTCGAAGCCGGCGTCCGCCAGACGATCCATCCACGATGCGCCCTCGACGGGCAGATCGAAGACGACGCTCGCGGGATAGGTCGCGCCATGCGCCATCAGCAGCGTGCGTTCCGGCGCGAACGACGCGACGCCGGTCTTGCGCTTGTTGCGCATGTAGACGCCGAGGCCGGTATTGGGCAGCGGCATCCTGAATTCGCGCGTGTCGATCCCTGCGGCCATCGCGCTCATCCTCCCGTCTTTTCCGGCTTGGTCGCGTCCGGCTGGGTCGCGTCCAATTTCGGCGCATCCGATTTGGGCGCGTCCGGCTTGGGCTTTTCCGGCTTGGGCTTGTTCATGTCGCGCACGCGCTTGGATATCTTGATGCCCCGGCTTTCCTTGCGCCGGTCGCCGTGCGGTTGCAGGAACTTGCGATATTCGTCGCGCTTTTCGTGGATGGAGGCGATGACGAAGCCCATGGGCACGCCGATATCGACGAGCACGGCCTCGGCAAGCTGCAGGCTCGCCTCGATCGTCTCCGGGATCGCATCGGTTACGCCCAGTTCGTAGAGGTGGGTGGCGTGCACCGCGTCGCGCGCGCGCGCGACGATGGTCATGTCCGGCCGGGCCGCATGGCCGAAGGTGACGACTTTTTCCACCGCCTGCGGCGCGTCCATGGTGACGACGAGCGCGCGCGCCGTGGCCAGGCCGACGCGCGCCAGGAACTCCGGCCGCGCCGCGTCGCCCCAGTAGATTTCGACGCCTTCTTCGCGCGCCTTGGCGACAAGCTGCGGCGAGCCGTCGACGGCGACGAAGGGAATGTCGTGACGCTTGAGCATGTCGGAGACGAGGCGGCCGACGCGGCCGTAGCCGACGATGACGACGCGATGTTCGGCGATGGCCGATGTCGGCGCGAGATGCGCGAATTCCAGTTCGTCCTTGGCGCGCGATTTGGTCGCGCGCGCGCCGAGCGCGCCGAGGAAGGGAATGGCCGTCATGGTCAGCGTCACGACCAGCAGAAGGTCGCCGCCCGCCTCGTCGGGAATGATCTTCGCCGCGATGGCCGCGCCGATCATCAGGAAGGCGAATTCGCCGCCGGGGGCGAGCAGCAGCGACATTTCGCGCGCCACCGGCGCCGCCAGCCGGAAGATGCGCGCGAGCACATAGAGAATGGCGGCCTTGATGACGATGAGGCCGAACGAAAACCCCAGAATCGTCAGGGGCGCTTCAACGATGCGGGCGAAATCCAGATGCGCGCCCGTCGAAAGAAAGAACAGGCCGAGCAGCAGGCCCTGGAAGGGCGCCACGGTGACTTCGATCTCGCGCCGGAATTCGGTTTCGGCAAGCAGGAGCCCGGCGATGAAGGCGCCGAGCCCCATCGACAGACCGACCGAGGCGCTGACGACGCTCGCGCCGACGACGACGAGCAGGCAGGCGGCGACGAAAAGTTCCGTCGAGCCGGCCGCGGCGACCAGATGGAACAGCGGCCGCAACACGAGGCGCCCGCCCGCGACGATGGCGAACAGGACCGCGACGGCCGGCGCCCAGGTCCAGAACAATTGCGCGCCGCCAACCGCGCCGCTCTTGGCGTCGAGCAGCGGCACCATGAAGAGCAGCGGCGCGACCATCAGGTCCTGGAACAGCAGGACCGCGAAAGCGGCGCGGCCGGCGGTGCGGTTCAGGCGCTTGCGTTCGGACAGGACCGACAGGACGATGGCCGTCGAGGACATGGACAGGGCCGCCGCGCACAGGAGCGCCTGCCCGAGGCCGAGGTCGAGCCAGGCGCCGACCTGCAGCGTGAGCAGCGCGGTGGTGACCGCGACCTGCGCCGCGCCCAGCCCGAAGACGAGGCGACGCATCCGCACGAGGCGGTCCCAGGACAGCTCGAGGCCGATCATGAAGAGGAGAAAGACGACGCCGAGTTCGGCAAGCTGCGCCGCGCCGGCGCCGCCGCCGATCGTGACGTTGGCCGCCCACGGAAATTTTTCGGCAAGACGCCCTGCGCCAAAGGGTCCGAGCAACGCGCCGGCGACGAGGAAGCCGAGCACCGGGCTGACGCGCAGGCGGCGGAACAATGGCACGACCACGCCCGCCGTCAGAAGGAAGATCAACGGCTGACGCCAGGACTCCCAGTGAAATTCCGCTTCCATCCGCACTCCGGTTCGAACACGCCCAGTGTCATTCCCGCGCAAGCGGGAATCCAGAGCTAATCTTGTTTCCTTGTCGATTGGGTTCTGGTTTCCGGATCAGACCTGTGGCCTGCGCGGAATGACAGACGGCTCAATCCACGAAGTCCTCGCGCGAATACCCTTGCGCGAACAGCAGCGCGGTGAGGTCGGCATGTTCGATGCGCGCATCGGCCGCCTCGGCGACCGCGGGCTTGGCGCGAAAGGCGACGCCGAGGCCCGCTTCGCGCAACATGGGGAGATCGTTGGCGCCGTCGCCGGCCGCAAGCGTCTGCGCCTTGCTGAGACCGCGCGCGTCGCGCAATTCGATCAGCGACGTGAGCTTGGCCTGCGCGCCGAGGATCGGCTCCTCGACGCGGCCGGTGAATTTGCCGTTTTCCGCGACGAGGCGATTGGCGCGGTTCTCATCGAAGCCGACCATCTCCGCGATCGTATTGGTGAAGGCGGTGAAGCCGCCGGAGACCAGCGCCGTATAGGCGCCGTTGGCGCGCATGGTGCGGACCAGCGTTCTCGCGCCCGAAGTCAGCGTGATCCGCGATCGGATGACTTCGGCGGGCACCGATGCGTCGAGCCCCGCGAGGAGGGCGACACGCTCGCGCAGCGCCGGCTCGAAGGCGATTTCGCCGCGCATGGCGCGCTCCGTGATTCCTGCGACATGATCCTTCAGGCCGACGAGATCGGCCAGTTCGTCGATACATTCCTGCGCGATTATCGTCGAATCCATGTCGGCGACGAACAGCGCCTTGCGGCGCGTGTCGAGCGGCTGGACCACGATGTCCACCGGCGCGCCGTCAATCGCCGCGCGCAGCGTCGCCTCGGTCTCCACCGGCTCGAAGCCTTCCGGCGCAAAGGCGATGTCGGCGGCGACGCCGGACGCCAGCCAGCGCGCGGGCTCGGCGTTGGCCAGCGCGGCGCGGGCGCGCGCGGCAAGGGCCGCGGTCAGAATCGGCGCCTGCGGATTGCAGACGAGCGTGGCGACGTGAGAAAGGGTCTTGGACATCGGACAGCGGATTCAGACGGAAATTCGAACCATGGGGCGGATTCGCGCCATCCTCATCGCAGGCCCGACGGCGAGCGGCAAGTCCGCCGTGGCCCTCGGCCTGGCGCAAGCGGCAGGCGGGGTCGTCGTCAACGCCGATTCCATGCAGGTCTACGGCGATCTCAGGGTCCTGACCGCACGGCCGACGCTCGCAGACGAAGCCGCGGCCGAACACCGGCTTTACGGCCATGTCGACGGCGCCGTGAATTACTCGGTTGGCCGATGGCTCGAGGATTTCGCAGCCCTCATGGCGGAATTGGCGGCGGCCGGCCGTCTTGCCGTCGTGGTCGGGGGCACCGGCATGTATTTCAAGGCGGCGACGCAGGGATTGTCCGCCATACCGCGCGTGCCCGAGGAGGTGCGGGCGCGCGTGCGGGCGGCGGCGGAAGGCCAGGCGGCCGCCGAGCTGCACGCCGGACTTGCGGCGCGCGATCCGCTCACGGCGGCGCGGCTGAAGCCGACAGACCCGCAGCGCATTCTTCGCGCGCTGGAAGTGCTGGAGGCGACAGGCAAGCCGCTCGCCGCCTTCCAGGGCGCGCGCGGCGCGCCTCTCCTGGCCGAGGGGTCGTGGCGCGGGTTCTTTCTCGCCCCGGAGCGCGGAGACGTGCGCGCGGCGATCGACGGGCGCTTCGTGAGGATGATCGAGGCCGGGGCGCTGGACGAGGTCGCCGCGCTCGCCGCGCGGAACCTCGATCCGGCGCTGCCGGTCATGCGCGCGCACGGCGCGCCGGCGCTGATGGCGCATCTGCGCGGCGAGATGTCGCTGGACGAGGCGATCGCGCGCGGACAGGCCGATACGCGGGCCTACGCCAAGCGCCAGTTCACCTTCGCGCGCCACCAATTGCCGGACTTCCGCTGGCTCGCGCCTGAAGCGGCGGGCGCGCAGATCGCCGCCGCGCTGGCGTGAGCGACGCGCCGTCGGTAACGTCGGAGACCGGAGGGGAGCAATGCGCAAGGTTGAGATCAGACGCGCGCCGGCGCTGACGGTCGCCGGGATCGCGTATCGCGGCCCCTATGCGGAGATCGGAGTGGCCTTCGGTCGGCTGCACGAGGTTCTGACCAACCGCGCCCTCTATCGCGACGGCGAATACAACGTCGCCATCTACTTCGACGATGCGACGGCGACGCCGCCCGCCGAATGCCGGGCGCTTGCGGGCCGCTCGATGGCCGCAGACGCGAAAATCGAACCGCCGCTGGAGCGCGTGGATCTTATGGCCGGCGAACACGCCGTCCTGCGCCACGTCGGGCCGTACGCGGACCTCGGCCGCGCCTATGCGTGGCTGCTCGGCGTCTGGCTGCCGGGCTCGGGACGCGCGGCGGCGAACCGTCCATGCTACGAAATCTACGTCAACACGCCGATGGACGTGGAGCCGAAGAGCCTCATCACGGACATCTATGTGCCGCTGGAATAGCCGCGATCTGGATTTGCCCGGCCGGCTGTCGCATTCTCGCGGCCGACAGGGGAGACGCATGAAACTCTACGATCTCAAGAACGGCCTCAATCCGCGGCGCGTCCGCATCTTCCTGGCCGAGAAGGGCATATCGATCCCGTCCGAGTTCGTCGACATGATCAAGGGCGAGAACCGCGGCGCGCGATACATGGCCATGAACCCGATGGGCACCATGCCGGTGCTGGAATTCGACGACGGCACGCATCTGGCCGAATCCATCGCCATCTGCCGCTATTTCGAGGAATTGCATCCCGAGCCGCCGCTGTTCGGCTCGACGACCCTGGAGCGGGCGCAGATCGAGATGTGGAACCGGCGCATGGAGCTGGAAATCCAGTTGCCGATCCAGGACGTGTTCATCCATCTCAATGCGTTCTGGGCGGGCCGCCGGCCGCAGGTGCCGGAATACGGGCGCGTGCGGCAGGCGCAATTGCTGGAGCGCATGGCCTGGCTGAATCGCGAGCTGGCGGACCGTCAGTATATCGCCGGCGACCACTACACGGTGGCCGACATCACCGCGCAATGCGCCTTCGTGATGGGCAAGGGGACGGGCTCGAAAATCCCCGACGACATGACAGATCTGACGCGATGGTTCGACCTCGTGAGCAGCCGTCCGACGGCGCGCGCCTGAGGCTTCGCGCCACGCGCGAAAAAGCGTCGCCACGAGGACCGAATCTGGTCTAGACCAGCCTGCCTTCAGGCGGAATCGCCGGAAGGCGGGAATGCTGCGCGCGCGTCGCGTGCGTACTGGTGACGCATGGCCGATAGATCCGAACAGACCAAAGGCGACCAGACCGCCTCTCACGGGGCCGCTCAGGACGCCACGTGGCCCTTCCGCGACGAGGACGGCGCGCTTCGCGCTGAATTCGTCGCGTTGGTCGAGCAAGCCATCGACGCTTCCGACAAGGAGCGGCTGAGCGCGCTCGCGGGCGAGATGCACAAGGCCGATCTCGCCGACCTGATCGAGGCGCTCGACGCCGACAGCCGTCCGCGCCTCGTCGAGCTCATGGGCGACGAATTCGACTTCGCGGCCCTGACCGAAGTGCCCGAGCACGTCCGCGACGAAATTCTCGAGGAACTGCCGACCGAAACCGTCGCGGAAGGCGTCAGCGAACTCGAAAGCGACGACGCGATTGCGCTGCTGGAAGATCTCGACCGTTCCGAGCAGGAGGAAATCCTAGAGGCCATGCCGGCGATCGAGCGTTCGGCGCTGCGCCGCTCGCTCGACTATCCCGAGAATTCCGCCGGCCGCCTCATGCAGACGACGCTGGTGGCCGTGCCGCCGTTCTGGACGGCCGGGCAGGCGCTCGACCATCTGCGCGAGGGCGACCAGGAGGCGCTGCCGGACAGCTTCTTCGAAATCTTCGTCGTCGACCCCGGCCACCGGCTGCTCGGCAACGTCTTTCTCGACAAGCTCGCCCGTACGCCGCGTTCGACGCCGCTCGACGCGATCATGCAGGATCGCCGCCACGTCCGCGTGACCGAGGACGAGGAAGAAGTGGCGCGCATGTTCGAGCGCTACAACATCGTCTCGGCGCCTGTCGTGGACGAGGCGGACCGGCTCGTCGGCGTTATCACCATCGACGACATCGTCGACGTCATCCAGGAGGCGGCCGACGAGGACATCAAGGCGCTGGGCGGCGTCAACCGTCGCGAGGAGCTGACCGACCCGATCTTCTCGGTGGCGCGCGGACGCTTCGTCTGGCTGTTCGTCAACCTTGTGACGGCGTTTCTCGCTTCGTCCGTGCTGGGAATCTTCCAGGGCGAATTGCAGAAGATGGTCGCCCTGGCGATCCTCGCGCCGATCGTCGCGAGCCAGGGCGGCAATGCGGCCTCCCAGACCATGACCGTGACCGTTCGCGCGCTCGCGACCAAGGAAATGTCGCGCGCCAACGCCGCGAGGATCATCTTCCGCGAATTTCTGGTCGGCGGCCTCAATGGCCTCGCTTTCGGCATTCTCACCGGCATCGGCGCGGCCGTCTGGTTCGGCCTGCCGGCGCTCGGCTTCGTGATCGCGGCGGCGATGCTGACCAATCTGATCGCGGCGGCGTTCGGCGGCATTCTGGTGCCGCTGGCGCTCGAACGGTTCAGGATAGACCCGGCGGTGTCGTCCGGGGCCTTCGTGACGACGGTGACGGATATCGTCGGGTATTTCTCGTTTTTGAGCTTCGCGACGCTGTATTTCGGGCTAAAATAGAGCGTCCGGCCCGGTGGGAAGCCGCGGGGGCCGCGCATTAACGACTCGTTACCCCGACAGGGATAATTTGCGCCGATGATGCGTACCTTCGATCTCCGCCGTGCGCCGCTGCGTCTTATCGCGGCCCTGGCCCTCTCGAGCGCTTTGGCCGCGTGCGGCTCCGGCGTCGATTCCCAACTCGGCAAGTCCCGCTTCAGGTCCTCGGCGGTTTCCTACGCCCCCACCCACAAGGTGAAGCCGAGCGAAGCCCTCGACCATAGCCGGGATTTCGAGATTCACGGCATCGACGTCTCGAAATACCAGGGCAATATCGACTGGCCGGCCGTCGCCAATTCCGACGTGCAGTTCGCCTGGATCAAGGCGACGGAAGGCGCAGACCTGCTCGACACGAAATTCCGCCAGAACTGGGAAGCCGCAAGGGCCGCCGGCGTGCCGCGCGGCGCCTACCACTTCGTTTACTGGTGCCGGCCGTGGCAGGAAGAGATGGCTTGGTTCAAGTCGAACGTGCCGCGTGAACCCGACTCCCTGCCGCCGGTGCTCGACGTCGAGGCGACGCCGGAATCGCGGACCTGCAAGCGCACCATCGTACCCGAGCAGGCCATCCCGGAAATGCGGCTGATGCTGCAGGAGATGGAGCGCCACTACGGCAAGCGCCCGGTCATCTACACGACCGTCGATTTCTACGAGGCGATCCTAGCCGATGGCGCGCTGACCGAATATCCGATCTGGGTGCGCTCGACCAAGCATCGCCCGCATGTGCGCTACGGTTCGCGCAAGTGGCACTTCTGGCAGTACCAGTCGGACGGCGCCGTGCCCGGCATCGTCGGCAAGGTCGACCGCAACGTGTTCCACGGTTCGCCGGCCGAATGGCAGAAGTGGCTGGCGAGCAATTGAGCCCGTCTGCCGGAGCGTATGCTTGCGCGACGAACAATTCAGCCGCACGGCCCGCGGCGCGGCGCTCCATCGCGCCGCCCACCAGACGCTCGAGAGCGGGCGCATCTTCCGTGATCCCTATGCGTGCGCGATCCTCGGTCTGACGCCGGACGAAGCTGTCTCCGAGGAGGGCCCGGACGAGAGCCGGCGCCGCATGCGGCTGTTCATCGCCGCGCGATCCCGTTTTGCGGAAGACAGGATCGCGGCGGCCGTGGCGCGCGGCGTGCGGCAGATTGTGGTTCTCGGCGCCGGTCTCGACACGTTCGGCTTGCGCAATCCGCATGTAGCGTCGGGCGTGAGAGTGTTCGAGGTCGATCATCCGGCGACGCAGGAATGGAAGCGCGCGCGCATTGCGTCGATGGCCGTCGCGGCGCCTTCGCTCACCTTCGCGCCCTGCGATTTCGAGCGCGACGATATCGGCGATGCGCTGACGCGCGCCGGCGTCGATAGGGGAACGCCGATCTTCTTCATGTGGCTTGGGGTGACGCCCTATCTGACGCCGGATGCGGCCATGGCGACGCTGCGCGCCATCGCGGCGACTCCCGGCGCCGAAGTCGCGTTCGACTATACGCAGCGGCGCGAGCGCCACGAAGGCGAAGCGCGGGAATTTCATGACAGGCTGCTCGAGCGCGTCGCCGCGCTCGGGGAGCCCATCGTCGGATTTTTCGATCCGCGCGAGCTCGCGCGCGACCT
>WBZM01002904.1_pt1 | contig 13923 bp, 12 predicted proteins | sample 5204271 | NCBI WGS metagenome assembly WBZM01 (sample SAMN12344346, study PRJNA552823) | activated sludge metagenome | biome: Activated sludge suspended growth; feature: Nitrification reactor; material: Wastewater; isolation source: activated sludge from nitrification reactor of wastewater...
TCTTCTGCGTGTCCTTCAACCCAACGATCTCAATGTCATCACCCGTGTGAATGATGCCCTGCTCGACCTTGCCCGTCACCACCGTGCCACGACCCGTGATCGAGAACACATCCTCGATCGGCATCAAGAACGGCTTGTCCAGATCACGAATCGGCTCAGGAATGTACGAATCGACAGCATCCATCAACGCCATCACCTGATCCTGCGCCGCACTGTCACCCTCGAGCGCCTTCAGCGCCGACACCGGCATCACCGGAATGTCATCACCAGGGAACTCGTAGCTGCTCAACAACTCACGAACCTCGAGCTCAACCAGCTCGAGCAGCTCCTCATCATCGACCATGTCGACCTTGTTCAACGCAACCACGATCGCCGGCACACCCACCTGGCGGGCAAGGAGCACATGCTCACGCGTCTGAGGCATCGGACCATCAGCAGCCGACACCACCAAGATCGCACCATCAACCTGGGCAGCACCCGTGATCATGTTCTTGATGTAATCCGCGTGACCCGGCATATCCACATGCGCGTAGTGACGGTTCTCCGTCTCATACTCCACATGCGACACGTTGATCGTGATACCACGCTCACGCTCCTCAGGAGCCTTGTCGATGTTCTCGAACGCCGTGAACGAGTTTCCCGGCACCCGATCGAACAACGTCTTCGTGATCGCCGCCGTCAACGTCGTCTTGCCATGATCGATATGGCCCATCGTCCCCACATTTACGTGAGGCTTGTTCCGCTCGAACTTCTCCTTGGCCATGGCCAACTCCTTGCAACTCTGTTGTGGGGTGGTGGTGGCGGTCAGACTTGAACTGACGACCCCTCGATTATGAGCCGAGTGCTCTCACCAACTGAGCTACGCCACCGGGGAACGGCTCACGAGCGAGCCGGCACTGCTGGGTCCGGGTCCGCTCGGGATCCGGGTGGGACCTGGTTCGATCCCGACGGGATCAGCTGCACTGGGTCCGACCCGGAAGGGGTCGGGACAGTACCGAGCCCCCTGTCAGAATTGAACTGACGACCTCTTCCTTACCATGGAAGCGCTCTGCCGACTGAGCTAAGGGGGCAGGGCACCGGCGCAAGGCGACGATGACCGGAGGGAACTCTAGCCGCGGCCCACGTGGCCCTCCAACCAATCCGCGCCTTGGTTTCGCACTGAACTACCGGCCCACGCGCCGAGGGGCCAGCGGTCCACGGCGAGATGAGTGAAACCGCTCAAGTTTCGCGTCGGGATCCGCCGAAGAACCGCGAGTGCGACTTGAGCGACTCGTCATCGAAGCAGATCAGAACACCTTCGCCCTCGACCTGCACCCACGCCTGACCGTCATCGGTGGCGTGGGGCGGCTCGAACGCGAGGGGCTGGTCAACGAGCTCGTCGGCGCGCTCGCGGGCGGCCGACAAGGCGTCCACCTCGAGCTCCAGGCCGACAACGGCTCCCGGTTCGCAATCTTCCGACCGAGTGGCGCTCGCCACCGGATCGTCGAGATCGACTCCCGGCTCGACGTCACCGATCAGTTCGCTGACGAGGACGGGATGGTGAACCTGCTCGCCCGAACGGGACTCGACGCCCGCAGCGCCAAGGCGTCGATGCGCATCAGCTCGGCCGACCTGCTGACGACCAGCGAACGCGATCAGCTGCTTCAACGCCTGGCCCACGTGAACCAGAACGAGCTGTGGGTAGCTGCAGAGACGCTGCGCTCAGCCCAACGCCGGCTCGAGGACGAGGCAGCCGCCGTCGGCTCCAACGCCGAGGACGCCGAGATCATCGAACAGATCGAGGCCCGCCACGAGGAGCACGAACGACGTCGCGCCGCGGCGGAACGCATCCGCAAGGCGACGTTCGTCGGTTCGGGCCTGTGCGCCATCGGCGTGGTGCCGGCGATGTTGAAGGTCGGCCTCCTGGCCGCCGCTCCTCTCATCGCCCTGGCGCTCGCCGGGGTGCTCGTCAGTATCGTGTCATGGCGACGGGTCCTCGCCTCCGCTCGGTCGGAGGAGCTGGCGCTCACCGAGTTCGGAGCGCAGAGCTACCTCGGCTTCCACATCCAACGGGTGAACGGCCTCCTGTCATCGGACCAGGCGCGCCGCAAGCTCATGCAGGCGGCCGAGGAACACCGCGAGGCCCTGCGCCGTTGGGCGGTCATCGCCGGGGACGTCGAACTCGACTGGGTCCTCCGCAACCGCGACCAGATCGACGCCGCGGCCCGTATCCGCAGCGAAGTGTTCGGCGGCGAACGGAACGCCGAGGCCGGTCAGGCCGAACGCGCCGCCGGCCTCGCTCATACCGTCGTCAGCCGTCTCGCCGGACTTCGGACGATCGGAGTCGGCGGAGAGAGCTTCGTCGCACTCTTCGACGAGCCGTTCTCCGACCTCGAGCCCGCCATCGTCCCGCCGTTGCTCGAACTGCTGATCCGGTCGTCGGAGCACCAGCAGATCGTGCTCCTCACCGAAGACCCCACGATTGCGTCATGGGCCCGGCTCGAGGCAATGACAGGGAACATGTCGCTCGTCGAGCCCTCACCGGAGCCGTCGACCTCGTCGGAGGTCGCGCTCTGGGATCCGTCGGTAGTCCATCTGCGGTAGCTCCCAGCACCGTTACAGTCGTCGCCGTGATCCGTGTGGCGACGACCGATGACGCCGAGGCGATCCGATCGATCTACAACCTGGAGGTCGAGACGTCGAAGGTGACCTTCGACATCGTGCCCCGGAGCCTCACTGAGCAACGGCGCTGGATTCTCGACCGGTCCGGCGCGCACGCCGCCATCGTCGCCGAGCGCGCCGGCATCGTCGTCGGCTTCGGCTCGCTCTCGCCCTACAAGGAACGCGCCGCCTACTCGACGAGCGTCGAGGACTCGGTGTACGTCCACCGCGACCACCACGGCACCGGGGTCGGGCGACTCCTTCTCACCGAGCTGGTCGACCGTGCTACCGCTCACGGCTTCCACGCATTGTTCGCGCGGATCGTCGCCGGCCACGCGGCTTCAATCGGCCTCCACACCTCGCTCGGCTTCGAGGTCGTGGGCAACGAACGGGAGGTCGGGCGGAAGTTCGGCACGTGGCTCGACGTCACCGTGATGGAGCTGATCCTGTCCGATCGATGACCTCGGGCACCCCGACACCGGGTCGCTCGCGGCTCCGTCGGGAGCTGCCTCTGTTTCGGTACCTCGGTTGGCGAACAACGGAATGCTGCGAAACGCCTCGTTGCGATCGTGTGTCAATTCGGTTCGGGCACCCCTCGCGGGGCGAAGTTCAGTAGGTTTTGGTCCGCACTCCACCCGGTATTCCCGGGCTGGCAGCAACTCACACAACCGAAAGGGTGACGAATGCAGAGCAAGCAACTGTTGGCTCGAAGCGTTGCGCTCCTCATGTCCCTCAGCCTCGTAGCCGTCGGATGCGGCGACGACAAGGCAGATGACACGAGTGGTGACTCCGATTCCACGGCCACGACGACCACCGCCGCGGAGGCAGCGAGCGACGGTGTCCTCGCAGGCATGAAGGGCACCACACCGCTCGTCGACCTCGGCGACGACTTCAAGAACCGCATGAAGGAAATCGACCCCGCGCTGGTCGACTTCAACTACGGCGCCGAGTCCTACGACGCCACGATCATCATCGCCCTGGCAGCTGCCGAGGCGAAGACCGACGGCGCCGCGTACGCCGAGAAGATCAACGGAATCACCCGCGGTGGCGAGAAGTGCACCGACTACAAGTCGTGCCTCGAGATCATCAACGCCGGCGGCGACCCCGACTACGACGGAGCCTCGGGTCCCCTCGAGTTCTCCGGCAACGGCGAACCGACGCAAGCCTCCTACGGCATCCTGCAGTTCGGCGAGGAGAAGAACTCCGATGACGGCACCGCCTGTGACAAGACCAAGGAGTGCCTCGACGACGCACTGACGAAGTTCGTCAAGGCGACCGCCCCCGAGAGCGCCGACGTCCCGCAGGTCCCGGTCACCGCAACCCGCGAAGGTGACGGCGAGCTGACCATCGGCACGCTGCTCCCCATCACGGGCTCGCTCGCCTTCCTCGGCCCGCCCGAGTTCGCCGGCGTCAAGCTTGCGATCAAGGAGATCAACGAGAACGGCGGCTACAACGGCAAGGACGTCAAGTACATCGAAGGCGACTCGGGCGACACCGAGAACAAGGTGGCCCCGGCCACCGTCGCCACGCTGCTGAGCCAGAACGCCGACGCCATCATCGGCGCCGCGTCCTCCTCGGTCTCGCTGTCCGTCGTCGACACGATCGTCACCGCTGGTGTCGTGATGTTCTCGCCGGCCAACACCTCGAAGAAGCTGTCGACCTACGACGACAAGGGCCTCTACTTCCGTGACGCCCCGTCCGACATCCTTCAGGGCCAGGTGCTCGCCGACACGATGATCGAGGACGGCAAGTCCAACGTCTACATCCTGGCGCTCAACGACGACTACGGAACCGGCCTCGCCGAAGACCTCAAGGCAGGTCTCGAGGGTGGCGGTGCCACGGTCATCGACACGAAGATCTACGACCCGAAGGCGGCTGACTACAGCGCCGAGGTCTCGGCCGCGAAGGACAGTGGCGCCGACGCCATCGCCCTGATCGGCTTCGACGAGTCGTCCAAGATCCTCGCCAAGATGGCGGAGCAGGGCATCAAGCTCAGCATCGTGTACGGCGTCGACGGCAACATGGGTAACGCCCTCGCCGAGAACTTCGAAGCCGGCAAGTAACGAACCTGTGCCGTCGACGCTCAGGCGTCGACGCCACAGAGCTACACCGGCCGAGAACTTCGAAGCCGGCAAGTAGCTGGGAACTGGTTACGTTCCGAGTGAACGGACAGGAGGCCGGGCCGCAAGGTCCGGCCTCCTTCGCGTCCCGAACGCTCCGGCGAAACGCGTCGCAGCGCAATCGCGAACGCGCGAAGCTCGCGACGCGTTTGGCGCCCCGGCTACTTGCGGGACTTGGCCAGGGTGCCCAGGTAGAGCTCGATGACCTTGGGGTCGTTGAGGAGCTCCTTGCCCGTGCCGGAGTAGGCGTTGGTGCCATGGTCGAGCACGAAGGCCCGGTCGCACACCTGCAGGCACCGCGCCGCGTTCTGCTCGACGATCACGATGGACACACCCACCTGGTTGATCTTCCGGCAGTTGAGGAAGACGTCGTCCTGGAACGCCGGGGACAATCCCGCCGATGGTTCGTCGAGCAGGAGTACAGCCGGGCTCATCATGAGCGCACGGCCCATGGCGACCATCTGACGTTCGCCACCCGACAACGAGCCAGCGGTCTGATTGGCCCGCTCACCGAGGCGGGGAAACAGGTCACACACCTCGGCGAAGCGCGTCGCCACGGCCTTGGGGTTCAGGAACGCCCCCATCTCCATGTTCTCGCGCACCGTCATCGACTGGAACACGTTCTCGGTCTGCGGGACGAAACCGACACCCTTGGTGACCAGCTCGTGCGCCTTCAGACCGGCGATCGACTCACCGTGCAACGTGATGTCGCCGGACCGGATCGGGATCAGACCGAACAGCGATTTGAGGAACGTCGACTTGCCGGCGCCATTGGGCCCGATGATGCCCACCATCTCCTGGTGGAACAGTTCCATGGAGCAGCCGTTGAGGATGTCGACGCCGGGAACGTAGCCGGCGACGAGGTTGTCGGCGATGAGGAGTGGAGTGGGAGAATCGGTCACGGTCACGTCGGGGAACCCTCGTCGGTGTTGGGGTCGGACTCGACCGGGACCTCGTGGTCGGGCACCTCGCCGTGAACGATCGAGTCGAGCTCGGCATCGTGGTGGCTGCCGAGATAGGCGTCGATGACCGCCTGGTTCTGTCCCACCTGCTCGGGCGTGCCCTCCGCGATGACCCGGCCCTCCGCCATCACGACAACCCAGTCGCTGATGTCGAACACCATGTCCATGTCGTGTTCAACGAAGATGACCGAACGCCCTTCGGCACGGAGCGACTTCACGTGCTCGAGCAACGACTGCTTGAGCGCCGGGTTCACACCGGCCATCGGCTCGTCCAGCATGATCAGCTCGGGCTCGGTCATCAACGCACGAGCCATCTCGAGCAACTTGCGCTGGCCGCCCGACAGCTGTCCGGCGAACTGCTCGCGCATGTGGTCCATCTTGAACCGGACCAGAAGTTCGTCGGCTCGGGCGGTGTTCGCGTCTTCCTGGGCCTTCCACCCGGGCCGGAACAGGGAGGCCAGGAACTTCTCGCCCTTCTGACCGGTCGCGCCGAGGCGCATGTTCTCGATGACCGTCAGCTTGGTGAGCACCTTCGTGAGCTGGAACGTGCGGATGAGCCCACGACGCGCGACGACGTGGGGCGCGATGCCCTTGAGCGACTCGCCGTTGAACGACCAATCGCCCTCCTGCGGCTGGTCGAAGCAGGTCAGCAGAGTGAAGAACGTGGTCTTGCCGGCGCCGTTCGGACCGATGAGCGCCGTGATCGCGCCGCGCTGGAACTCGACATGGTCGACGTTGACCGCCGTGACGCCGCCGAAACGTCGCACCACACCGTCGGCGACGACGATGGGGTCGGGCTTGGCGACACCCACCACGGGCTCGAGGCCCACGAGTCCGGCGGGCCCGGTCACCCCGGCGGAAGCGGTGGGGGCGTCAGCGGGCATCGAGCTCGACCTCCTTGCGGTCACCGAAGATGCCCTGGGGGCGGAAGATGACGAGCGCCATGAGCGCCAGACCGAGGAAGATGAAGGGCAACTGTCCGGCGTTCGGCTTCACCCCCGACGGGAACACGTCGGCCGCCTTCATCTGTGTGACCAGGTTGTTCATGAAGGAGAACAACGTGTACCAGATGATGCCGCCCACGATCGGTCCGCCCACTCGCGCCGCGCCACCCAAGATGAGCGCGGCGTAGGCCAAGAACGTGGTGCGGGTCACGAAGTCGTCGGGCAGCGCAAGGTTCTGGAAGATCGCCAGGATGACGCCCCCGAACGCACCCATGATCCCGCCGAGCACCAGGGCCTGCATCTTGTAGCCCTGGACGTTCTTGCCGAGCGACCGCACCGCGTCTTCGTTCTCACGAATCGAACGAAGCACCCGGCCCCACGGGCTGCGCATCAGGAGAAAGGTCAGCACAGCGAAGAAGAGGACAACGCCCCAACCGACGAGCATCACCCACAGCTCACGGCCGCTGTACTGGAACGGCCCCAACTCGTAGCGCTTGGAGTTCACGAACGGATTGGCGTCGTAGAACGGTCGGGCGAAGCCGTTGATCCCGGAGTTGCCACCCGTGCTGAGATTCTGATCGGACCATTCCGAGCGCAGGACGAGCCGGATGATCTCGGACACCGCAATGGTGACGATCGCGAGGTAGTCCCCCCGCAGCCGCAGCGTCGGGATGCCCATGAGCAACGCGAGCACGATCGCTGCGAGCACCGCCACGACGACTCCCAGCCACAGCGAGAGACCGAAGCCTCCGTCGGACTCGGGAGCTGTGACGATCGCCAGGCCGTAGGCGCCGACCGCCATGAAGCCCGCCTGGCCGAAGTTGAACAGGCCGGTGTATCCGTAGTGGATGTTGAGGCCCTGCGCCGCGAGCACGTACACGATGGCAAGCACACCGATGCTCGCGGAGAACGTGTCCGTCAAGATCTGAGACCAGTCCATCAGCCGACCCTCTCCTTCCGCCCGAACACCCCTTGGGGCTTGATCATGAGGATGACGATCAGGATGACGAGGGCACCGACGTTCTTGAGCGACGTCGGGATCCACAGTGTCGAGACCTGGATCGCGACACCGAGGACGAAACAACCCGCGGCGGCGCCGAAGCTGGTGCCGAGCCCGCCGAGCGTGATGCCAGCGAACATCAGGAGCAGGATGCTCTGGCCCTGCTGGACGTTCACGCCCTGGTCGAGCGAGTAGAGGATGCCGCCGAGGCCGGCGAGGGCGCTGCCCCCGATCCAGACCAGTTTGACGACCCGATCGGTGTTGATGCCCGAGGCCGAGGCCAACGGGCCGTTGTCGGCGACCGCCCGCATCGCCTTGCCGAACCGGGCCCGCTGCAAGAAGAGGCCCACTGCTCCGAGTACCACCACTGACAGCACCATGGTGACCACTGCCCGGGGAGGGATGACCTGGTTGCCGATCGTGAAGAGCGGCTCTTGGATGACGTACTCGCTGTAGGGCTTGGTACGGCTCCCGAAGAAGAACTGGAACGTGCCGATGAGTGCGATCGACAGGCCGAAGGACACGACCATCAGGGAGAACGGGCCGGTTCGCTTGTGGCGCAGCGGACCCCACAGGCCGGTATCGAGCGCGTACCCGCCGGCTCCGGCGAGAACGAACGCGATCAGCGCCGACCACAGCACGGGCAGCCCGGCCTCCTGGTTCAGGTACCACGTGATGATCGCCCCGAACGTCACCATCTCGCCGTGCGCGAAGTTCGTGAACTGTGTCGTGCCGTAGATCAACGACAGCCCGATGGCCGTCATGGCGATGATGAGACCGAGGCGGGCGCCGTCGAACAGCGTGCCGGGAATCTTGTCGAGCGTCGACACCGTGACACGGGTGTCCTTGCCGAACGGGAAGATGAGTGGCTTGCGCTGCGACGGGTTGACGGAGAACGAGAGCTTGGTCCGCTTGGCGTCGGTCAGGTTCACGCCCTTCGGGAGCGAGTCGGTCTGGAGCTCGGCGGTGTAGGCGCCGGGGCCGGGCAACTCGAGCTCGTATTTGCCCTCGTCGTCGGACGTCGCCGTGCCGATCTCCTTGCCGGCGTCATCGCGCACCACCACCTCGACGCCGGCCACGGGCTTGCCGCCGTCGTCGTTGTTTCGGAAGGTACCGGCGATCGCCTCGCCGGTCGCTTCGTCCTGGCGGACCGATGCCCCGGCCGGGCCGGCGAGGCCCAACAGCCCCACCATCACGAGACCGATGACGGCCATCAGCACCTGCACGCGGTGTGTCTGAGACCGAGGCCGAACGATGGTGGACGTGGCAGGAACGAGAGCATCGGTCGGCACGATTTGCGGACTATAACCCCTGGCTGTTTCCGATGCGTTACGAAGTTGTCCACGCTGAGGCAACTCCCCAGCAACCCCCGTCACCTCAGTCGTCGCCATCGGCGGGGCCTCCCATGAGGGGTTCGTCGCTCGATCGGAGATCGGCACTCGGTAGACCGTTCGGGAAGATCGACCGCACGTGGGCGACCGCAGCGAGCGCTACTTCGACGTGCTGACGCTTCGACGACTCGTAGAACTCCCGAGCCGGGCCCTCGAGCTTCGGTTGCCCGTGCAACGGCTTGTCGCTCACCACGAGCAGGGTGGACGACGGAATGCGATACCGGAACCCATTGGCCGCGACCGTCGCCGATTCCATGTCGGTGGCGACGGCCCGCGAAGCCGAGATCTCCGCGAGTGGCGACCGCTGGTTGAACTCCCAGTTGCGATTCGACGTGGTGAAGACCGTGCCCATGCGGAACGGGATGTCCCGACGTTCCAGTTCCTCGTACAACAGCTGGTTCAGCTGGAAGTTCGAGACGATCGGCACATGCGGTGGCAGCACGTCGTCGAGCACCTGGTCGGCACGCAGGTAGGTCGTGGCCAGAACGAAGTCGCCGATCTCCTGACGGTTCCGCAATCCCCCGCAGTGCCCGATCATCATCATGAGATCGGGGCGGAGCACGGCGACGTGGTCGGTGATGGTCTTGGCGTTCGACGGGCCCACCCCGATGTTCACGAGCGTGACCCCGGTGTGGCCGTCGAGCACATGGTGGAACGCCGGCATCTGCACGTTGGCTCGACTCGGCTTGATGCAATCGGGGTAGAGCTCGAGAAACGCCTCGACATGCATGTGGTAGTTGGTGAACAGCACGTAGCGCTGGAAGTCCTCCGCCTCGGTGCCCGTGTAGTGCGAGAGCCGATTGAGGGACAGCTCCATGCGCTCGGGTGGGAACAGGAACAGCTTCTTGCGCTTGAGGTCCCAGTTCGATTCGTCGGATCGCTCGAACATCGCCGGGTCGTCGAGGGCGATCCGCGGGCGCGATGGCGACACCGACAGGTCGGCCCCGGCTTCAGCCAGTCGTTCGAGTTCCCGGACCAGATACCACCGCAGCGCGGACGGCCGGGCCAATTCACCCACAAGGGTCGGGTTGTGGCTGGACCACGGCCGCCCGACGGTGAGGGCGGGATAATCGCCCCCGTCATAGATGCGCTCGAGCTCGTCGCACAGTTCACTGGCGTTCATCGACCGAACGTATCAGGGGCCTCTCGCGCCGCGCCGCCCTTCCGGTTGGGCAGTCTCAGTCCACGCGGACGTCCTCGGCCTCGACGCCGAGCCAGTCCACCAACTGGGTCGGCGTCAGCGGGAAGACAGCATGGGGGTGGCCGGCAGCGGCCCAGATCGTCTCGAACCGGAACAGATCGCGGTCGACCAGGAGCACGGTCGCCTCGGGGTGGCCCACCGGGCTCACGCCGCCGATCGCATAACCCGTCGCCTCCCGCACGAAGTCGGCGTCGGCCTTCCCGACCTCTCCGGCGAGCGCGGCGACCTTCGTGCCGTCCACCCGGTTGTCGCCGCTGGTGATCACGACCACCGCAGCGTCGTCGCTCCGCCGCCGGAACACGATCGACTTGGCGATCTCCGCGACCGAGCAACCCAGCGCCGCAGCCGCCTCGGCTGCAGTACGTGCCGAATCGGCGAGCATCGTGACCTCGCCGCTGTGACCGAGCGATTCGAGGATGCCGGACACCCGGAGGGCTGATGGGGGGAGCGAGGTGGGATCGAACGTCATGGCCGTGCAGTCTCGCGGCGCAAGGGGTGACACGAAAACCGGAACACCCCGCACCGAGGTGCGGGGTGTTCGCGTGCTCACTGTGGGCCGAGAAGGATTTGAACCTCCGTAGGCTTACGCCGACTGGTTTACAGCCAGTTCCCTTTGGCCACTCGGGCACCGACCCTGGAACGTCGGACACGTTAGCGCCCTGTTGGGCGGGTGGAGAAGTCGATAGCGTGGTGCGCCGAGATCGGCCGAGGTCACGGCCGACCGACGATCACCACCACGAGGAGTACCCGTGCCCAGCTTCGACATCAGTTCCGAGGTGGACGAGCAGGAGATGCGCAATGCCGTCGACCAGGCCTCGCGCGAGCTCGCCAACCGGTTCGACTTCAAGGACACCAACTCCTCCATCGAACTCGGTCCCAAGGAGATCACCATGCGTTCGGTGAGCCAGGACCGCCTCAACGCCGTCCGCCAGGTGCTCGAGGAGAAGCTCGCCAAGCGCAAGATCTCGATGAAGGCGCTCGACTACGGCACCGTCGAGGACGCCGCGGGTGGCACCGTCCGGCAGGTCGCGAACCTCGTCGCGGGCATCAACCGCGAGAAGGCCACCGAGCTCAACAAGTTCATCAAGGCGCTCGGCCTCAAGGGCATCCAGTCACAGACCCAAGGCGAAGAGGTCCGCGTGATCGCGAAGAAGCGCGACGACCTGCAAGCGGTGATCCAGGCGTGCAAGGAGCACGACTTCGGGATCCCCCTCCAGTTCGGCAACTTCCGGGACTGACGGGATCCGTCCTGACGTCACCTGGAGACCCCGTGATCCGATTCGCCGCGCCTGAGGTGAGTGCGGCCGACGAGGCGGCGGTGCTTCGCGCCCTGCGGAGCGGATGGCTCTCGACCGGCGACGAATGCGCGCTGCTCGAGGAGGAATTGGCTGCATTCTGCGGGGCGAGGCACGCAGTCGCGTTGTCGTCGTGCACCGCAGCACTCGACATCGCCACCGCCAGCCTCCGCCTCCGGCCTGGGGCACGGGTCGGGGTTCCGACTTGGACGTTCGCCGCCACTGCCCAACCCGCGGCACAGCTCGGCGCGATTCCGGTGCTGCTCGATGTCGATCCCGCCACGCTCAACGTCGATCCCTCGTCTCTCGAGGAGGCTCTCCCCGATCTCGACGCGGTCGTCGTCGTGCACTTCGGGGGTGTCCCGGTCGACCGTCGCGTCCTGGACGCTTGCGCTGCAGCGGGCGTCCCGGTCATCGAGGACGCCGCCCATGCCCTCGGCGCACACGATCACCGCGGAGCGATCGCGGGCCGTTCGACCGTCGGCGCCTGCTTCTCCTTCTACGCCACGAAGAACCTGACCTCTGCCGAAGGCGGGGCGCTCGTCACCGACGATGTCCGGCTCGCGGCGTACGCCCGCGCCCAGCGCTCACACGGAATGACCGATGACGCCTGGCGGCGGTACGACCCGAACGGTCCGGATCGCTACGACATCGTCGAACTCGGACGAAAAGCGAACCTCCCCGACGTGCTCGCCGCACTGGCGCGATCTCAGCTGGCACGATTCGACGAGATCCAGTCGACGCGACGGGGTCTCGCCGAGCGTTACCGGGCCTCGCTGGCGACAGTCGACGGCGTCGACATCGTTCCCGACCACCCCCACCCAGGTTCGGCCGACCACCTCATGGTCATCACGTTGCCCGATGATGTCCGACGCGACGTGGTCGTTGCGTCGATGCGCGCGGCGGGGGTGATCACGCACGTCCACTTCACGCCGCTGCACCGCTACACCTGGTTCGCAACGCATGCGGCCATCGGGCCGTCGGGGGTGAAGGCCGCTGAACGACTCGCAGACCGCGTTCTCAGCCTGCCGCTGCACACACAACTCCGACCCACCGATGTCGATCGGGTCGTCGCGACACTCGCCGTCGCTATCGATGCAGCAAGGGCTACTTCCAGTCGCCCCCACGCAACCGGCTGATGCGGTCGGCCGTGCCCGGGTGCGTCGAGAACATCTTGGCGAACGCTCCGCTGCGCAGCGGGTTCACGATGTAGGCCTGCGCCTGCGCCTGGTTGACCTGCACCGGGATGCGCTGAGCACCCATCTCGAGCTTCTCGAGCGCCCGGGCCAACGGCTCACCCGTCCCGAGCAGCCGGGCCGCAGAGGCGTCGGCCTCGTACTCGCGGCTTCGGCTGACAGCGAGCTGGATGACCGTCGCGGCGACGGGCGCCAGGAAGATCATGAGCAGGTCGGCGATACCGCCGCCGTCACGCTCGTTGCGGCCCCCACCGAACATCGCGCCCCACATCGCCATCCGGGCGGCGAACGTGATGCCCATCGCGATGGCAGCGGCGACCGAGCTGGTGAGGATGTCCCGGTTCCGGACGTGGGAGATCTCGTGTGCGAGCACCCCGGAGATCTCCTCCCAGGTCAGGTACTGCATGAGTCCCTCGTTGACGCACACCGCGGCGTGCTCGGGGTTACGCCCAGTGGCGAACGCGTTCGGCTGGGGATTCGGCGCCACGTACAGGCGGGGCATCGGGATGTTGGCCCGCTGAGCCAGGTCGCGGACCGTGGCGAAGTACTGGGGGTACTCCTGCTCGGACACTTCCTGGGCCCGGGCCGCCGTGATGGCGAGCTTGTCGCTGAACCAGTACGAGCCGCCGACGGTGACCAGGGCGATGACCAGGCCGATCGTGAGACCGCTGGTCCCACCGGCGATCGCGCCAATCGCCATGATGAGCCCGCCGAGTCCGGCCAACAGAGCGGCGGTCTTCGCGTTGTTCAGCATGGTTGCCTTCTCAGGGTCGGGAGTTTGGTCACCTCACCTAACCACGGAGCGACCCCGTTGCATCCCGAGGGTCTGTGACTTCACTCAGACCTCACACCTCGTCATGCCGGGCCTACTCGTAATAGCCGGAGTGGATGTAGACGCACGGCACGTCCTGCGTGTGGAACATGTGCACGTTGCGCGGGTCGTCCTCGAACGCGAGACGGAGGTCGAAGCCGGCGGCCCGCAGCTCGTTCACCGACCGGTGCTTGAACGCCGGCGCGACCATGTAGTCGCCGAACTCCCGCATGATGAGCACATCCCAGCGCAGGCCGTAGCGCTCCAACCATCCCAGGGTCTGCGGCTGGACTCGCATCGGTCGCGCCGTCAGCATCACGATCCGGTGGTCGGCGTCGATGACACCGAGCAGCGCGGCCACCT
>WBZM01002906.1_pt1 | contig 13915 bp, 9 predicted proteins | sample 5204271 | NCBI WGS metagenome assembly WBZM01 (sample SAMN12344346, study PRJNA552823) | activated sludge metagenome | biome: Activated sludge suspended growth; feature: Nitrification reactor; material: Wastewater; isolation source: activated sludge from nitrification reactor of wastewater treatment...
ATCAATTTAAAAAAAGGTGTCTTATGCGGAAACAGGTAGTGGGTGCTCGTGAAATGGTTTTTTTAATTTCACCTGTCAGGGGGCGAAGGGCCGACCTGACAGGTGCAATGAAAGACTATGCTGTTACAACATTGTTGAAAAACACCAATTAAGAGATTTGAAACTTTTCAGGATTAAATAAGTCGTTGTAATATTCTTTTACCTCCACAGCCGGTGGGGCTGAGTTTCCGCAACACCACTGCTTTTTAAATTGATTCAGGAAGCTGAATCAATTTAAAAAAAGGTGTCTTATGCGGAAACAGGTAGTGGGTGCTCGTGAAATGGTTTTTTTGTCCACGCATTGTCTCCATACCCTGAACTTTCTGGACAAGGGAGACAATGCTGTTACAACATTGTTGAAAACACCAATTAAGAGATTTGAAAATTTTCAGGATTAAATAAGTCGTTGTAATATTCTTTCACCTCCACAGCCGGTGGGGCTGAGTTTCCACAACACCACTGCTTTTTAAATTGATTCAGGAAGCTGAATCAATTTAAAAAAAGGTGTCTTATGCGGAAACAGGTAGTGGGTGCTCGTGAAATGAATGAGCATATAAAAAAAGGCTGCCTCAATTTATTGTTTTTAAGACAGCCTCTTTTGTATTTTATCGCTCTCATAAGACAATGCTACCGCATTACGGCAAATTTTGCTTTGTGAATGTTGCCCGAAGGCGATTGAGTTACTAACAGGTAAATGCCCGAAGGATAAGAGCTGACGTTAAGCGAATGTTGCTCATTGTGCACATCCGTTTTATAAATACATTTTCCGGTTCCGTCATAAACGGTTAGCGTATTATCATCTGCCTTTAATCCTGTTATGGTTAAAACAGTATTTACCGGGTTGGGAAATATCCTCACCTCACCCCTCTCCAAAGGAGAGGGAGCAATACCTGTGATTGTATCGCACACACTACCCGTTAACGCTCCCAAATCATAATCGGGATTATTAGGCAAACCGTAATATGTACGTTTACCGCCCAAGTAGAAACTGAATGGCTGATAATTACATGCTGCGCCAAGACTATCAGGCTCATTAATTACACTCAGGTTCATATTAATGTAATTATACATGGTATCTGCATAAGGAAAACTGTTTACACCCGGGCTTTTATAAGCACGGCTATAATATATTTTACCATCAGGAGCTAAACGCACTGCTCCGGGTTCAATTGGAAATAAATAATCATCAAGCGTATCGCAGCTTGCAGGAATATCCGATGCAGTAAGATCAAACTGCAATAAATAGCAATTAAGCAACAATGAATAGCGATTGGTAGCAATGTAAAAAACGCTGTCATTGGGTGAATACGCCCCCTCCCAAAAAACTCTGTTATAAGGAAAAGTGGTTATTTCAGGATAAATAACGTGAGGATTACTAATGACACCGCTGCAACGGTCAAAATCATACTCACACATATAACCTACAGTATTTATGTTCATTATTTTTGAACAGGTTGTATTAAAAATTATTTTTTGAAAATCCTGATCAAATGCTCCGCCAAAGTCAAAATAAAATGGACCTGATATGCCGCTGGGAGTTATAAGATATTCTATGAATCGGTTGATATGCGTTAAATTAGCATCTGACATTTTTGTAACTAACCACCAGTCCCTGCCATTGCCATGCTTAACAGCCTGCATGCAATCGGCTATCCTGTTTGTATTTATTTGCTGCCCTTTGATAATAACCTCACCCAAACCGGGCGTTCCCCATACGGTATTCATATCAATAATGGCATAAAAAATACCATCTATAAATCCGGCAACATTTTGATAGAACAGGTAATATTTATTCTGCCCGTCAGGAAAAGGCACTATTTGTAAGTCATTATACCCCCCCCCCCCCCCCATGGGGTATGAGTTTGTCATGGTATCATCCAAGGCATTCCACACAATAGTGCGTGCTATATACATCCATGTATTACTATAAAATAAAAGATTACCGTTGTTGTCTGCTATGCTAACACAAGAACCTCTGCCTTCAACAGATGAAGTAAAAGGCACAGGGTTATTTATGTTACTAAAATTAATCCCTGCGCTGTCGCCAAAGCACCAGATGCTGTTTCGGTTCTGCGCTTTTGATTCATCGGTTACTAATAACACAGAAGCTAAAAACACAAAAATGAACTTGAGTTTCATATAGCAAATATAATCAAAATACTAACGAATAATAACTAACTTTTTAATCATTTCAAGATTAGTGCTGTTGTATAACCCCTCTGGCGCACCCCGATAACTATCGGGGTGCGCCAGTGGGTGTATCTACCTAAGAGAACCAACTTTAATACTATAAACCATTATCAAATTAAACAAGTTGAAAATGACTTAAACAACAGACCACGTAAAACATTAAACTTCAAATCTCCTAAAGAACTATTTTTGTGTGAAACTTCATTTTAGAATGCAGCTTTCATTTTCTGAAACAGGTCATATATCATTATGCCTGCACACACTGCAATGTTTAAGGAATGTTTAGTGCCATGTTGCGGCAATTCTATTGCCCCATCACACATTGCTAATGTATCATTGCTTACACCATCAACTTCATTACCAAATACTAAAGCTAACTTTTCATCACTATTAGGTTTAAAATCAGGCATAGCAATACTTTGGCTTGTCTGCTCTGCAGCAAAAATCTTATAACCCTTTGCTTTAAGTTCAGTAAAACAGTCTTTAATATCAGAATAATATTGCCAGTTTACAGACTCTGTAGCGCCCAATGCAGTTTTTAAAATATCTTTGTGAGGTGGTTGTGCCGTGATGCCCGTTAGAATAATTTTTTCTACCGGAAAGGCATCGCAGGTCCTGAAAACAGAACCTGTATTTAATGCACTTCTGATATTTTCAAGAATAATGACAACAGGAATTTTTTGTATTTGCTTAAACCCCTCTTTCGAAGCGCGACCCATTTCGCTGCCGGTTAACTTTTTCATTTTTTACAATTGAAGACAAAAGAAAAAAATAAAAGCGAAACTCCGCTCATGCAGCAATACAATGCCATCAAAGCAAAGTATCCTGATGCATTACTGCTCTTTCGTGTAGGCGATTTTTACGAAACTTTTAGTGAGGATGCCGTAAAGACTTCAAAAATTTTGGGCATAGTATTGACAAAACGCTCCAATGGTGCGGCATCAGAAATGGAGCTTGCAGGCTTTCCTTATCATGCACTCGACACCTATCTGCCTAAATTGGTTCGTGCCGGACAGCGTGTGGCCATCTGCGATCAGTTAGAAGACCCAAAGACAACAAAGACCATTGTCAAAAGAGGGGTAACAGAACTTGTATCTCCCGGTGTCACCTACAATGAAAAAATTCTTGAAAACACACACAATAATTTTCTTGCAGTAGTTCATCTTACAGAAGATGTTTCAGGTGTGGCTTTTGCTGATGTGTCAACAGGTACATTTTTTACTGCACGAGGTAAAGATGCCTACATAGAAAAGCTGCTTCAGAATTTTAAACCCAGCGAAGTGGTATTGCAGAAATCCATGCAAAAAGATTTTGTTGCGCGCTTTGGCGATGGCTTCTACACCTACACGCTCGATCAGTGGGCTTTTCAGAAAGAATATGCTGAAGAAGTTTTACTCAAACATTTTCAGACCAATTCACTTAAAGGCTTCGGTATTCACCAAATGGACGAAATGATTGTGGCATGTGGTGTAGCCTTGCATTATTTCGGACAAATGCAACAACAAACATTGTCGCATATTACAGGCATTGCACGTATTGACGAAGAACAATATGTTTGGCTCGATAAATTTACCATCCGCAATCTTGAACTTGTTGCTTCGCCACATGAAAATGCACGCACCTTAGTTGATGTTATAGACAGAACCGTCACACCCATGGGTGCGCGGCTACTCAAGCGGTGGATACTCCTTCCGTTAAAAGATATTCAAACCATTCAGGAGCGGCATGATGCCGTTGCGGCTTTCACCTTAGATGAATCATTAAGAGTGCAGGTAGCAACATCACTGCGTCATATTGGCGATATTGAACGTATGCTTTCGAAAATTGCATTGCGCAGAATTTCACCGCGCGAAATGGTGCAACTCAAACGTGCTTTATCTCAGATTCAACCTATAAAAGACAACCTTGCTGCTGTTGGCAACAGTACATTTAATGTTTTATCAGAACAGCTCAATCCTTGCAACCTGCTCATCCAAAAAATTCAGGATGCACTTGTTGAAGATGCTCCACCACTTGCATCAAAAGGCGGATTCATTGCTAAAGGATTCAATCAGCAACTTGACGATTTAAGACAAGTAGCTTTTTCCGGTAAAGATTATTTGCTAAAAATTCAACAGCGAGAGGTTGAACAAACCGGAATTTCCTCTCTCAAAATTGCCTTCAACAATGTGTTTGGTTACTACATTGAAGTAACCAATGCACATAAAAATAAAGTCCCCGAAAGTTGGATAAGAAAACAAACGCTCGTAAATGCCGAGCGCTACATCACTCCGGAACTTAAAGAATATGAAGATAAAATTCTGGGTGCCGAAGAAAAAATTGCAACTATCGAGAATGAAATTTTTCAGGAGATTATCAGCTTTACACAAAACTACATTCAGCCATTACAGGTCAATGCATCTGTTTTATCGCAGCTCGACTGCCTGTTGTCGTTTGCCAATGTTGCATTAGACAACAACTACACACGTCCTGTTGTAAACGACAGCCTTGTTCTTTCCATCACAGAAGGACGACATCCTGTACTCGAAAAACAAATGCCTCCAGGTGAAGCCTATATTCCTAACTCCATTTTTTTAGATCAGCAAACGCAGCAAATTATCATGATTACCGGCCCCAACATGTCGGGAAAGTCTGCCTTGCTCAGGCAAACGGCACTCATAGTACTCATGGCGCAAACAGGCAGTTTTGTTCCTGCCAAGAGTGCAGAAATAGGCTGGGTAGATAAACTCTTTACCAGAGTAGGGGCAAGCGACAACATCTCTTCTGGCGAATCAACGTTTATGGTGGAGATGAATGAAACAGCAAGCATACTAAACAACATTACGCAGCGCAGTTTGGTGTTGTTAGACGAAATTGGTCGCGGCACTAGCACTTATGATGGCATTTCCATTGCATGGTCAATTGCCGACTTTATTCACGAATCTAAACATGCACGTGCTAAAACACTTTTTGCCACACACTATCACGAGCTCAATGAAATGACCAATACCTACAGCAGAATAAAAAACTACAATGTGGCAATAAAAGAAGCGGGCAATAAAATTCTTTTCCTGCGCAAGTTAGTCCCCGGAGGCAGCGAACACAGTTTTGGTATTCACGTGGCACGAATGGCAGGCATGCCGCCACATGTCATTAATAAGGCCGAAAAAATGCTTCAACTGCTCGAAAAGGCACACAGCAACACAGAGTTGTTGCGCAATGCCGGACATCAGGCCGACAAAGACGCCATGCAGCTAAGCTTCTTTCAGCTTGACGACCCGCTGTTAGAACAGATAAGAGACGAAATTCTTAAAACCGATGTCAACACCCTCACGCCCGTAGAGGCACTCTTTAAACTTAACGAGATTAAAACGCTGCTTTCGAAAAATAAAAAGTAAAAAATTTGTTCTTATTTTATTTTTTATAATTTTGCAATCCCTTCTAACGAAGTCGGGTATTTAAGTATTGAAATATCAAGCAATTATGCGGAAGTAGCTCAGTTGGTAGAGCGCGACCTTGCCAAGGTCGAGGTCGCGGGTTCGAACCCCGTCTTCCGCTCTCAACAAAAGTTACCGCCACACAAGTAGCTAACGGTTAGTTTCTGTTAAACCAGTAGCTGTTAATTTTAGGTAACTTTTTTTTTGAAGTTCCTTTTTATCCGGATGGTGGAACTGGTAGACACGCAGGACTTAAAATCCTGTGGACCTTAAACGTCCGTGTGGGTTCGATTCCCACTCCGGGTACAACAAGTGAAAACAAAAAGTGGGTTCTCCGCCTGCGGTGGACCACTCCGGGTACTTTTTTTCTCACTAATTTTATAATATAAAAACGTCCGTGTGGGTTCTCCGCCTGTGGTGGACCACTCCGGGTACTTTTTTTTCACTAATTTTATAATATAAAAGCGTTTGTGTGGGTTCTCCGCCTGCGGTGGACCACTCCGGGTACTTTTTTTCTGAATACTATTTTTTTAGACGCCTTATTAAATAACTTTTTGGAGCACAAGCTTCAGAAACTTCATCAGTGTTTCTGTCCTGCTGTCGCCCCGGTGCATGGCACCGCTCCCGCACAAAAATCATACAGGTCTCCATCAGGGCTATTCGCAGATGCATAGAACATTTTGATGCTGTATATTATTTGGGCTTCACACTTTTCACCTTATCACTTTTTACTTTTACATTGTACGTTAAGTATTTTATTTTCTGCATACCCTGTGCCATAACTATGTCCCCCACCTGCGTGAAATTGTCACCAACCTTTTGACCATTAAACAGCTATTAAGCCATAAAAGTCACTTGAAAGCAGTTGGTCATTTTGATAATTCGCACAAAAATCATTAACTTTGTTTATTAGATAACCCCCACTCCTAAAGGCGCAAAGCCAACATACGGTTGTTGTATTGGCGGAGGGTATAAGCGAGTTATCTGCAACCCTATGGCGATAGTGCTAACATCAAATAGACGAGCAATTATGAAAGGAAAAAACAAATTCACGACAGCAGAGATTGATGAAATCAAACGACTCATCAATAAGAAAATTGTTGCAACTAAAGACGAACAGAAACGTATTCGTGACAGAATTCGTGACATCGGCTTTTACTTTTCGGACTACAGTTCAAAGAAAGGTTATACCGTTGCTGACTTGGAAGAACTCATTCGTGCTGGAGTAATTAAAGTTGTTGACGATAGTTATAATTCAGCTTCACCAACAGTTGTCAAGAAAAATATTCAAAGACTTACTACAGCCTCTTCGGTTCGGACAACTTCAACTTCTCATTCAAAGAAATCTCTTGCTCCTCTCGTTTGGGACAACACAGAGATTTTAATTTTAGGAACAATGCCAGGCGATCGTTCACTTGAACTTGGAGAATATTATGCACACCCACAAAACAGGTTTTGGAAAATTATTTCGACAATTACTAACAATACATTGCCATTAACCTATTTAGGCAAAAAGGAACTTTTAATAAAAACCAAAATTGGAGTTTGGGACGTTGCCCACAAAGCAAATAGAAAAGGTAGCCTTGACAGTGCAATTGAAGACGAAGAACCAAACGACTTGGTTGGCTTTATTGAATGTCATAAGAATTTAAAAATTATTGGTTTCAATGGGACAAAATCCGAAGCACTTTTCGACAAGTATTTTGACAGGAAAAATGATTTAAAATATATTTCTTTACCAAGCACAAGTCCTGCAAACACAGGTATTGAATTTGACAACATTTACAAATTATGGCGACAAATTTTAGCCAAGTAATTAACGAACAACTAAGAACCACTGGCTATAACAAATAAATTGGCAATATAGCTTGAAAAGTGCTGTAATTGAGATTATGTTCGAGAGTGAACGGTAAGAGCTCTTTTCAATCCTGTCATTCGGTATGCTAAAAGTCAACCATCGTAAATTGGCATGAAAAGAGTAGTAACTTTAACAGACCACATTGTAGCATTAGACAGATTTAGACTTTTAATGAAAAATGAAGAATTATTATTATATACTCGGAGTAACACAATCATCATCTTCAGACGAAATTAAAAAAGCTTATAGAAAGTTATCTGTCAAATTTCATCCTGACAAAAACGATGGAGATATCTTTTTTGAAGAAAGGTTTAAAGAAATACAAGAAGCTTTTGAAATTCTATCAAATGAACTTCAACGTAGGTACTACGACATTCAATATTTAACTTTTTTTACAAAACAAAATTCGAGTTTTAATTTTAAGAATTATGAAGAACAAATACGAAAGGAGTATGAAACATTAATTCAAAAGGAAAGAGAATTGTTAAAAAACAAGGAAAATGAATTAAAGAAAAAAGAGGAGCAATTAAAATCCAAACAAAAGGATTATGATTCAAAAACTTCAGACTATGCAAGTCAATCAAAGAGAATATATGAAGACCAATATAAATCAAAGTTTGAAGAATTAAAAAGGGAAAAAGAAGAAATTGAAAAATTGAAATCAAAGCTAAATAGGAAAAATATTGAAAAAAAGCAAAGTTCACATAAAAGCACATTACTAGTACTCTCGATTACGTGTTTACTTCTTATTATATCAAGTATATTTTTATATAATAAATCACAATTTAAATTACCTGAAAATAGCAATCCTATAAATTTGGACTCTGAAAATGTCATTAATATTGACTCTCCTCCTAAATTAAGTAGAATTGAAACAATACGTGCAGCTTATGCAAAAATTAATGGCTGTAAAAACTGTACTGATAAAGAATATAAATCATCCTGTGGTTGGTTAAGTTTAAGATATGAAAAGGACATTCTAAATAAAATAACAATTTCGGAAGACGTTGTAGGTGACTTTACAATTGCTCGTGAATTTTATCTAAATAATATGGATTTGCTTTTTATTTATGAAATAATTGTTGATAGAGATGGAATTAAAACCGAAAATAGATATTATTTCGAAAACAATAAAATAATTAGACAAATAACACCCAATTCGAAAAGTCAATTTAGTTTTGTTTCTAATGAGACTGATTTGATTTATATTTTTAATGAAATAATCGAGAGAAACAATAATGGCAATGGATATGATGACATTCTTAGAGAATGTGGATAGTGTATAATTAATAAATTGTATGTTGTTTGAACAACTTTAGAATTTTGTTTAATAATTTTACATTAGGTATAATCCACTAATCGGTTTCGCTTATCCACCAAAATATGTTGAATAAGCGAAACAATGTAGCGGGTATAAACAAGTTATAGGCAAGCGTAACAGACGACACAACCATTAAAATGACATACAAATTATCAAAACGACAGGACAACATATAAACTTTACAGCGGACTTTTTTCCAACTCGACAGCCAATGCTTCGTGTCTTATTTTTTGCAACCGCACAAAATATTTTGAAATTCTGCCTACCGCACATTGGCACATTTGGTTTTGCTCCAACCGCACCAGCCAACTCAACTGCAAAACCAAAAGAGCCAATTTTGCCAACGCATTTATTAACTTTGTGAATTAGATGAGCAAACAAGAATACATAGAAATTGAATGTAAAAAAATAGAGCATTTACTAAAGGAAGACTTGATTCTTTTAATTACTGCAACTGATTTAGAGACAGAGTTTACACATAACAATTTAAAACCAATAGATGGTTATACTGAAATCATAAAAGTATTTGAAGGTAATCAAACTTACTATTTTGGAATGTTTGGCCTTTATAAAGTTGCACACGTTCAGTGTGCGATGGGCTCAATTTCAAGAGCAAGTTCAATAATGACAGTTTCAACAGCTTTAGGTAAACTGAAATCTAAAATTGTTATAATGGTCGGCATAGCATTTGGTGTAGACGAAAAAAATCAAAAAATAGGAGATGTATTTGTTGCTGAATCTGTAATCCCTTACAATATTAAAAGAGTTGGGAAGGATAAAGATATTTCAAGAGGCATTGAAACCCAATCAAGCCAAATTTTACTTAATAGATTTAAAAACATTAAGAATTGGGAGCATACCACTATACAAGATAATAAGTCGGAAGTAATTTTCACTAGACTTCTTTCAGGTGAAGAGCTGGTAGATAATTTAGAACATAGAAATAGTCTCGTAGCACAGTACCCTGATTCAAAAGGCGGAGAAATGGAAGGAGCAGGTGTTTATTCTGCTTGTGGTAGCAAAATTGACTGCATATTAGTAAAAGGTATTTGTGATTTTGCAGATGGAGAAAAAGGGAAAAACAAAAGGCAAAATCAAGAAATCGCAATAACAGCTGCTTTAAATTTATGCTCAATACTATTTAGTTCTAAAACAGTTTTTAAAGAGTTAAATGTATTACCCTTTGAAAATAAATCAGCAGAATCATTTTCTGAGAATAGGAATATTAATGAAGTTCTTTTTGATTTTTATGATGTTACCAAAGAACCCTACTACATAGAAAGAGAAAGCGATGCTAAATTCAATCAAGTATTAAATCAATATGGTATATGGGTATTTGGACCATCGGGATGCGGAAAATCAAATTTAATTATCCGAAACATTCTCAAAACAAAAAAGGAGTTTATTCAAATAAATTTAGCTCCTTGTATTGGTCAGGATGTTGAAAGCTTTTTTAAAGAAATTCTTTATGAAATTTCATCAAAAGTTGGAGGAGTGCAAACGCAATTTCAGCCCTCCAATTTTTCTGAATGTAGTAGAGAATTGATTTCATTTTTAAATAAATATTACGAAAACAAAGAATTAATAATATTCATAGAAGAAATTCCCATAAATTCAGAAAAAGATCAAAAAGAGTTTGCTGAAAAAATATTCTCGATAATAATATCCAAAAACTTTATCAATGGATTGAGCAAAATTAAATTTGTTTTATCTTCAATACAAAATCCAGCGGTAAACATCCCACTTGTTCAACATAAGATACATCAACAAATAAGTTTTATCCCACTTGAATATTGGTTAGAAGAAGATATTGTCGACTTAATTGAATTGATTTTGAATGAATTTAAATTTATTTTAAAATCTGAATTTAAAAAGGAATTGATAGCAAGTGCAAAAGGCTCTCCTCGTTTTATAAAGAAATTTTTCAGAAGTATTTACACTTTGAATAAAGTTGATGATAAAACTTTAAGAGTTATTCTAAAAGAAACAGAAAGAGAATTAGGCTAAAAAAAATGGAAAAAATACTTAAACCATATACAATAATTCCCGAAGAGCTTTACGTTCAAAGAGATGCTGACAAACAAGTAAGAAATATCATTGCCGATATGGGGAGACCTGGCTATGTTCTTGTTTCTAGGCAAATGGGTAAAACTAATTTGTTACTAAATGCTAAAAGTAAACTCGAAACCCCAAAAGATGCTTTTGTTTATATTGATTTATCAAATACATTTCCAACTGCAAAAGGATGTTTTGAAAATATAATTGATAATGCAATTGAAGCATATTCTGATAAATTTGAAGATGTCGCAAAAATAATTTCAGAGAGAAGAAAGGAATTAATGGATACACCAGCTCACAAGCAACATACAAATGAGCTACGATTTCTTCTTCAATCATTAAATGGCGGAAAATTAGTTATCATATTAGACGAAATAGATGCATTAACAAAAACAGATTACTCAGACCAAATATTTTCACAAATTAGAAGTACATATTTTGGTGCAAGAGTTAATTACAAAGAATTTTACAATTTGACATATTTGTTATCTGGAGTTGTAGAACCTAATGAAATTATCAAAGACCCAAAAGTCTCTCCTTTTAACATCGGGCAGAAGATTTATCTAAATGATTTTTCAAGAATGGAATTTGATGAATTCCTTAAAACAGCAAAATTGAACATTAATCAAGAATCTGCCGACAGAATTTTTTACTGGACGAATGGTAATCCAAGAATTTCTTGGGATGTGTGTTCTGAAGTTGAAAATAAAATTAAAAGTAAAGAATGTGACTCAAAACTTATAGATAAGATAGTTCAAGATTTATATTTGACATCATTCGACAAAGCTCCTATTGATAACATTAGAGAGATAGTATCTAATGACAGAGAAATTCGTAATTCAATAGTAGAAATCGAATACAAAAAAGGGAAATTAGTCTCCGATAAAATAAAAAGTAAACTATATTTAGCGGGTATAATTAATTATGATGAAGATGATATTCATATCAAAAATGAAGTTATTCGAAAAAGTCTTAGTTATGATTGGATAAGGTCACTAGAAGAAGCTGATAAAGGGTTGATAGATCTAGCTATGGAAGATTATAGCAACCGTAGATATAAAGATGCTTTGTCAACATTTGAGAAATATTTAGAGCATAATGAATTCCCGGAAAACTCAACAAAATCGCATTATTTTTATGCAATCGGCTATTCTGCATATGCTTTAAATCAATACCATAAGTCTATTGAATTTTTTGAAAAGGTAAATTTTGACCAAGATGACGAAGCAAAATACTATTTTGAACTACATTATCGTAAAGGCATAATTTACTATTATTTAAATAAAATTGATGAGAGTCTGGAAAATTTCAAGAAAGTAATAAGCAATGGAAAAAAATCAAGTGTCTACGCTCTTTCTCTATTAAATTATGGAACAGTCTCATTAAAATCAGATAAAAAAATTCACAAGGAAGATTCTATTAGAATTTTTAAAGAAATAATAGATGAAACTGCCTTCCATAAGGAAAAACAAACGCCTGAATTTGTTTCACATCTAAAATCAATCGCATACTACACATTAGCCGAGATTGAAAGAGTGGATAATAATTCTGAACAAGCATTGTTGTACTATTCTGATGCAATAAAATTAGGCAACAATAATTCAAGACCTAAATTCATTCTTGCCTATATAAAACTTAATAAAAATGAGAATGAAAATTTCGAATTATTAAGCAAACTAATTGATGACATATGTAATGACATTATTGTTCCTTCAAATACTGAAAACGATAGTCAAATTGTATTTAGTTTAGAAGAATTTAAGCAAATTGCATTATTAGCATTTGTTAATTATAAAGAAAAACTGTTTGACAAGCTTATACCTAAATTTTATTTAATAGATCAAAACTCTTTTCCAAAACAACTTTATGAATTGGCAGTTTTTTCTTTAAACACTGAAACTAATTGGGATAATGGACTCCTGTTATTAAACTATCTTTATGATTCTATTAAGCGCAAAACAGTAGAATTTGACAATGAAACTCAATATAATACTTTAAAGCTACTTGCCTACGGTTCTGGAAGAAATGAACCGAAAGGTTTTGATATTGAATATATAAGCATATTTAAGAAAAACAGAATTTCACCAATCGACTTTTTCGATATGGAAATTTTTATAAACCTGATTTTTTCTTTAACAGAAAAAGGAAAATTTGATGAAGCACTTAAATATGCTAACCTTATTGTATCACTTAAAGACTCTGCCCCAGAACAGAATTTAATTAATTATTTGGTTGTTTATCATTTGCAACTAAATATTTATACATACTTAAATGACAAATCAAATTCGCTACTAAAAGCAGAACAAATCCTTGAACTTGCAAATAATGAAATAATCAAAAAGCAGAAAAGTCATTTGTTAGGTGAGACAGGAATGGATATTATAAAGCAAAATGCCGAAGCAATTTTACGACCTAAAGAAAAGAATATTATTCCAGTAAAGAGTGCAAAAGTTTATGGGAGAAATCAAATTCTAAAAGTCAGATATAAGGATGGTACTATATTAGAAACCAAATTTAAGAAAATTGAAAAAGACATAATTAATGGAGATTGTATGGTTTTAGAGTAGCTATCGCACAGGCGTAAGCACATTTGCAATTCGCACAAGCAAGCGCACAGAACAAAAATTGCAAAAGAGCTTACACCTTACCGACACAAGAAAGAATTTCAAAATATTTTTTTCAACGCTTAAAAAAAATAAAACACCCGACACACAAGCCAGACAAAAAAGCACTCAACTAATGACAATAACGGACGACATAAAAATGGTTGTAACCCACGACAGACAGGAACGCCAGCCTATAACAGCACCTACAAGAAATTGGCGGTTTAGTGCTTCGTATGACAGTTTTTGGGTGGCACAAGCATTCGTTCTTCGAATGAACATTTGTGGTGAAAATCGCCAACTTCTTGTAGCCGCAAACCGTCAGGCTGTGAAAAAAGTCATTTTCTTTTAAAATACTGCTTTTAAAATTAATGTAGAAGTGCTCTTCTCTGTTTTAAGATGGCTTGATTTTATGCAGCGATATTTTCTT
>WBZM01002907.1_pt1 | contig 13905 bp, 14 predicted proteins | sample 5204271 | NCBI WGS metagenome assembly WBZM01 (sample SAMN12344346, study PRJNA552823) | activated sludge metagenome | biome: Activated sludge suspended growth; feature: Nitrification reactor; material: Wastewater; isolation source: activated sludge from nitrification reactor of wastewater...
GAACAGCATGAGCAGCGCGTTGCGGATCACCGGGTCGTGCTTCTTGAGCAGTTCGGCCGTCACGGGGTCCTCGGTCATCGCCTGCACCGTCACCTGCAGGAAGCGCACCGCGTCGTTCGAGGCGAAATTGACGACGAACGGCGGGTCGAGCGGCACGAAGATCGGCTCGACGTGCGCGGGCTTGGCCGGCTCGGCCTTGGCGTCGTCGTGGCCCTGCATGAAGTACAGGGCGGCCCCGCCGCCCGCGATCGCGAGCACGGCGACCGCGGCGATGATGATGAGCAGTTTCTTCTTGCCGGCCGGCTTCGGTTCGCTCGCCGGCAGGTCGGTCGCAGCAGGGGCTTGGGTTGCCATCGTCGGGGCCTCGCGCCGCAATCAGGCGGCCATGCCCGGATGAAGCAATCCCCGTGCCAACTGCGGCGACGGAGATTTGGCGCGTCAGGCGTAGGCGTCGACGAGTCCCACGCGCACCAGGCGGTCGACGGCCGGGACCTCGACGACGGCGCCGTCGCTCCCCGCCGGTCCCGCGAACCCGCCCGCGTGGCCGGGCGTCCCGGCACGGCCGGACATGTCCTGGCGGACGCCGGTGTCGCCGAGCGTCAGCCCGGCGCCGGCGAACATCTCCCGCAGGCGCGGGATGGCGTCGGTGAGGGCGGCGCGCGTATCGGCGTGGGCCGCACCGAACCAGACGTTCGCCTTGTCGCCACTGAGATCGATTCGCACTTCGACCGGGCCGAGGTGCTCGGGGGACAGCTTCAGCGTCGCCGACGGGAGGCCGCGCTCGACCAGCAGGCGCACCTCGTGGCCGACGCTCTCGGCCCAGCGCGGGTGCCCGACCGGTACCTCGATGCGGCGGACGACCAGGGTCTCGCGCCCGTCGGCGCCGGCTTCCACCCGGGGCGCGGGGGCCGCGAGCGCGCCCGGCGCCTCGCTGCCGTCGGCGCTGGCGTCGGCATCGAGCATCGGATCGTCGGGCGACACGAGCCGGGCGGCCTCGTTCGCCGCGGGCAGGGCGGGCACGCGGCCGTCGAGGACCGGCGCGAGCGCCTGCAGCGGATCCGAAGCGGACTCGCCCGGGGCACCGGTCGCCGTGCCCGCGGGCGGCAGCGGGCCGGCCGGCACCGGCAACGGCACGCCCAGCGGCCAGGCCGCGAGCGCGGGATCCACCGGGACGTCGTCGCCGGCCGCGTCCTGCGCGGCGAGCGCCGGCGGGGCGTCCTCCGCCGCCAGGGCCGGCGGCGCGATCACCTGCGCGAGCAGCGCCAGGAACTCGTCGCCGGACAGGCCGCCCGTCGCACCCGGGCCCGTGTTGCCGCTCGCGCCCTGCACGCCGGCCGCCGCACTGGTCGCCACGCCGCTCTGGCTCATCTGGATCACTCCCGGGCCCTCGTGGCCGCGAAATTTCGCTGCGCGCGCTCGTCGCAGTCGGATTGCTCGCGCCGCTCCGCCTCGCGGCGCTCGTCGGTCGCCGCGTGCTCGATCACCTTGCCGACCGCGCGCGACCGGCGCGAGGCCTCGAGCCAGCGTTCGCGCAGCGCGTCGCGCTCGTCGCTCGCCCGGCCGACGAGCAGGGCCTGCTGGGCCACCGCCTCGCCGAGCTTCGCGATGAACGTCTGGAAGGCGCGCAGTTCGCCGATGCCGATGCCGGCCGCGGTCCGCTCCTGCAGCGCCACGCGGTACTCCCGCTCGTAGCGCTGCAGTTCCCCGAGCCGGGCGCGCGCCTGAGTCAGGCGGGTCTCGCCCGCGCCGAGGGCCTGCGCGGCCTGCTCCTCCGCGTGCGACGCCACTTCGCGCACCGGTTCGAGTCGACGGGAGCGCAGCATCAGCCTTCACCTCCGCGCGAGGCCGCGCCCGGGCCGGGCGGCAGCAGGGTCGCCTCGAGGTCGCGCAGGCTGGCGGCGAAATCGCGGCGCTCGTCGAGCGCCTGGCGCATGAAGCCTTCGATGCGCGGCTTGAGCGCGATGGCCGCGTCGACGCGCGGGTCGCTGCCGCGCTGGTACGCGCCGATCGAGATCAGGTCGCGGTGGCCCTCGTACATCGCGTTGGCCTGGCGCAGCAGCCGCGCCGACTGCAGGTGGTCGTCGTCCACGATCTCGTGCATCACGCGGCTGATGGAGGCGTCCACGTCGATCGCCGGGTAGCGCCCGCCCTCGGCGATCCGGCGCGAGAGCACGACGTGGCCGTCGAGCACCGCGCGCGCGGCGTCGGCGATCGGGTCGTTCTGGTCGTCGCCCTCCACCAGCACGGTGTAGAACGCCGTGATCGAACCGCCGCCCTCCTCGCCGTTGCCGGCGCGCTCGACGAGCTGCGGCAGGCGCGCGAACACCGACGGCGGATAGCCCTTGGTGGCCGGCGCCTCGCCGATCGCGAGGCCGATCTCGCGCTGGGCCTGCGCGAAGCGGGTCAGCGAATCCATCAGCAGGAGCACGTTCAGGCCCTGGTCGCGGAAGTACTCGGCGATCGCCGTCGCGAGCCAGGCGCCGTGCAGGCGCATCAGCGGCGGGTGGTCCGCCGGCGAGGCGACCACGACCGAGCGCGCCAGGCCCTCGGGACCGAGGATGCGCTCGATGAACTCCTTCACCTCGCGGCCGCGCTCGCCCACCAGGCCGACCACGATGACGTCCGCGCTCGTGTAGCGCGCCATCATCCCGAGCAGCACGCTCTTGCCGACGCCGCTGCCGGCGAACAGTCCGATGCGCTGGCCGCGACCGACCGTGAGCAGGCCGTTGATGGCGCGGATGCCGACGTCGAGCGGCTCGCGGATCGGCGCGCGCGCTAGGGGATTGAGCGGCACGCCGGTGAGCCGCACGCGCGTCTCGGCCTCGATGGGCCCGCGGCCGTCGAGGGGCTGGCAGCCGCCGTCGACGATGCGCCCGAGCAGGCGACGCCCGACCGGCACCCGGCCGGCGTGCGGCCGCGGGATCACCCGCGCATCCGGGCGCAGCCCGTGCGGGTCGCCCGTCGGCATCAGGTACAGGCGCTCGCTGCCGAAGCCGACGACCTCGGCCTCGACGCGGCTGCCGTCGAGCGCGATGACGTCGCAGCGGTCGCCGATCGCGGCCTGGCAGCCGGCGGCCTCGAGCGTGAGGCCGATCATGCGGGTCAATCTCCCCTCGACGGGCAGGTCGGGCACGCGATCGAGATGCGCGCGACGGGCCGCCAGCGCGGACGACCAGCGGGCGACGTGCTGTTCGCGCAGCGCGCTCATGCTCGCGCCTCGCCGCGGGTGCGCTTGTCGCCGAGCACGGCCGCGATGGCCGCGCCGAGGCGCGCCTCGACCCGCGCGTCGACCTGGGAGTGCTCGGCGCTCACGCGGCAGCCGCCGCGCTCGAGCACGGGGTCCTCGACCAGGATCCAGGCCCGCTCGGCGTGCGGCTCGGCGAGCCGCTCGCGCAGCAGCGCGGCGTCGTCCGGGTGCAGGTGCACGCGCACCTCGCGGGCCGACGACGGCAGCAGCGAGACGGCCTGGCGCACGGCGGCGATGATCTGGCCGGGATCCGACTGCAGCTCGCGCCGCACGACCTGGCGGGCGATGGCGCAGGCCAGCGCCGCCAGTTCGTCCTCGACGACCGAGTCCAGGGCCGCGAGCGGCGCGGACAGCAGGTCGAGGATCGAGGCGAAGCGCTCGACGCCCGCCTCGAGCGCCAGCAGGTGCGGGCGCTGTTCGCTGAGCGCCGCGGCCCGGCCGGCCTCGAGACCGCGCGCGAAGGCGCTCTCCCACGCCTCGCGCTGGATGCGATCGAGGTCCGCCGCCGGGTCGGCGCCGCCGGCCTCGGCCGGCGTGATCTCCGGCGCGACCCAGGGGACGACCGTCGCCCGGGCCTCAGACATATTCGTCGCCCCGGCCGCCGAGCGCGAGCGCGCCCTCGTCCGCCATCTTGCGGGCGATCGCGAGGATCTCCTTCTGCGCGGTCTCGACCTCGGCGAGGCGCACCGGCCCCTTGGCGTCGAGGTCGTCCATCATCATCTCGGCCGCGCGCTGCGACATGTTCTTGAAGATCTTCGCCTTGAGCCCCTCGTCGGTCGCCTTCAGGGCGATCAGCAGCCGCTCGCTCGGCACCTGGCGCAGCAGCGCCTGCATGCCGCGGTCGTCCAGCTCGATCAGGTTCTCGAAGGTGAACATCAGGTCCTCGATCAGCGCGCCGAGCTGCTCGTCGACCTTGTGCATGTGGGCGAGCACCGCCGATTCGTTGGTGCCGTCCATGAAGTTGAGGATCTCGGCGGCGACCTTCGGGCCGCCCAGGTTGGACGACTGCCCGACGGCGTTGCCCGCGAAGCGCTTCTCCATGATGTCGTTGAGCTCGCTGAGCGCCGACGGCTGCACGCCGTCCAGCGTCGCGATGCGCATGACCACGTCGGCGCGCAGCCAGTCCGGCAGGTGTGCCAGCGCCTCGGCGGCCTGGTCCGGGTCGATGTACGCGAGCACGATCGCGATGATCTGCGGGTGCTCCTGGCGGATCGCCTCGACGATCGCGCGCGGCTCCATCCACTTGAGCGCCTCGAGGCCCTTGCTGTTGCGGCCGAGCTGGATGCGGTCGATCAGGCCGCCGGCCTTGTCCGCGCCGAGCGCGTCGATCAGCACCTTGCGCACGTACTCGTCGGAGCCGACGCCGAGCGAGGTCTGGTTGTCGACCGTGCGCGTGAAGTGATCGAGCACCGTCTCCACTTCCATGCGCGACACGTTGGTCAGCTGGGCCATGGCCGTGCCGACGCGCTGCACGTCCTTGGCGCCCATGTGCTTGAGGATCTCGGCCGCGTTGCGCTCGCCGAGCGTCATCAGGAAGATCGCGGCCTGCTCGGTCCGCGACCGGTTGCTGCCCGGCAACTGGTCACTCATCGGTGTTCACCCAGTTCATCACGACCTGCGCCACGCGCTTCGGGTCCTGCGACACGAGCTGCTGCGCGACCTCGACCTGCTTCTCGTAGGACATGCGCGGCGCGGCCGGCGCGGCATGCTCGGCGTGCCGCGGCTCCGGCAGCGACTCCCGCGCGGCCGGTCCGTGCAGCTGGTCGCCGGGGTTCGGCATCGCGCCGCCCGGGATCTGCGGGGCGCGGCCGGCGCCCTTCGGCGAGATCAGGCTGCTGACCAGCGGCCGCACGACCGTGAGCAGCAGCACGATGGCGATGGCGGCGCCGAGCACCAGCCGCGCGACGGTGAGCACGATCGGCTGCTGCCAGATCGGCACCGGCTCCGGGTCGAGCCCGGTCGACTCGTCCACGAACGAGGCATTGACCACGTTGACGCTGTCGCCGCGCGACGCGTCGTAGCCGACCGCGTCCTTGACCAGGGCCGTGATGTCGGCGATCTGCTTCGCGCTCAGCGGCCGGGCCGCGACCTTGCCGTCCTTGCCGGGGACGCGCAGGTTGTCCACCAGCACCGCGACCGTGAGCCGGCGCAGGCGCCCGGCGGGCTGGTTGGTGTAGGAGAGCGTCCGGTCGATCTCGAAATTGCGCGTGCTCTGCTTGGAGACGCTGTCGGGCTCGGCCGGCGCGGCCGCCACCTGCGCCGCCGCACCGTTCGCACCCTGGGCCGCCGGGGCGGCCGACGCGGCCGGCGGCGCGGCATTCGGGGGCAGCGCGACGCCCGCGGGCGGCGGCTGGTTGGTCAGCGCCCCCGGCACGCCGCCGTTCAGCGCGCCGTTGCGGCTGGTCTGCTCGGCGAGTTGCTCGCTGCGCACGACCTGGCTGTCCGGCGCGTAACTCTCGCGCGTCGTCTCCACCGCGCTCGCGTCGAGCTCGGCGGTGACCTGCGCGCGCACGCGGCCCGCGCCGATCATCGGCGCCAGCAGCTCCTCGATGCGGTCGATGTAGGTGGTCTCGATGCGGCGCGCGGTCTCGGCGCGCTCGTCGGCGGCGCGCGTCTCGGCCGACTTCGGCGCGGACAGCAGGCGGCCCTGCTGGTCGACCACGGTCACGCCGTCGGCCTCGAGACCGGGGATGCTGGAGGCGACCAGGTGCACGATCGCGCTCACCTGCCCCTGCTCGAGCTGGCGGCCCGGTTTCAGCTTGACGAACACCGACGCGCTGCCCGGCCGGCGGTCGCGCACGAACGCCGAGGGCGCCGGCGAGGCGAGGTGCACCCGCGCGGCCTCGACGGCCTGCAGGCTGGTGATCGTGCGCACGAGCTCGACCTCGAGCGCGTGCTGGTAGCGGGCGTTCTCCATGAACTGGCTGATGCCGAAGCCGGGATCCTTGCGGATCAGCTCGAAGCCGGCGTCGCTGCCGGCCGGCAGGCCCTGGGCGGCGAGCTTCAGGCGCGCGTCGTTGATGCGCTCCTGCGGCACCATGACCGCGCCGGTCGTGGCGTCGACCTTGTGCTTGATGTCGACCGCCTCGAGTGCCTGCGCGACCGCGACCGCGTCCGAAGGCGCGAGGCTCGCGTACAGCAGGCCCCAGTTCGGGCCCTGCGACCATAGCGCGACGGTGACGCCGGCCGCGACGGCGGCGGCGACGCCGAGGAGCACGAGCAGGGGACGCAGCCCGGCGCCGAGGCGCGCGAGCTGCGTCGGGGCGGGAAGTGCGGCGGCGGCGGTGGTGGCCATGGCGGTTGCTTCGTCCGTTCAGCGTGGTGAACCTGCCGTCAGATCGGCATGTTCATGATTTCCTGGTAGGCGGCGACGAACTTGTTGCGCACCTCGGTGGTGGCGCGGAAGGCCACGTTGGCCTTCTGCACCTCGACCATTACCTGGCCGAGGTCGACGCCCGGCGTGCCGCGCTCGAAGGCGGTCACCATTCCGTCCGCCTTCTGCTGCATCTGGTTGACCTGGTCGACGCCGCGCTTCAGCACGTCGGCGAACGAAGGCCCGGCGACCGGCGACTGGGCGGACGCCGCCGGACGCGCGAGGCCGCCCGGCTGGGCGGCGTGCAGCGCGCGGATCTGCGAGAGCACCTGGTCGATGGCGAGACTGCTCATGCGGCGGTTCCTTCGGCGTCGAGCGGCAGGCCGAGCCCGCGCAGGCGGGCCAGCTTGTAGCGCAGCGTGCGGGCGCTGATGCCGAGCTGGCGCGCAGCCGCGAGGCGCGTGCCGGACGCGCGCAGCGCGTGGCGGATGAGTTCGCGCTCGGCGAGCGCGAGGTGGTTGGCGAGGTCGGCGGACCCGGCCCCGGGCGACGCGGCGGGCGCGGCCTCGGCCGGCGCGATCTCGGGCTCGAAGAACAGGTGCGCGGCCTCGATCAGCGGGCCGTTGCACAGCACCAGCGCGCGCTGCATGAGGTTGTCGAGCTCGCGCACGTTGCCGGGCCAGCGGTAGGTGAGCAGGAGGTGCGCGGCCTCCGCGGACAGCGCCGGCACGCGCGCGCCGGCGGCGCCGTGGGCGGCCACGAAGCGCATCGCGAGCGGCAGGATGTCCTCGCGGCGCTCGCGCAGCGGCGCCAGCGCGAGCGGGAACACGTTCAGGCGGTAGTAGAGGTCCTCGCGGAACCGGCCGGCCGCCACGTCGGCGCGCAGGCGGCGATTGGTCGTCGCGATGACGCGCACGTCCAGGGCGATCGGGGTGCGGGCGCCGAGCCGCTCGACCTCGCGCTCCTGCAGCACGCGCAGCAGCTTGGCCTGCAGCGCGAGCGGCATCTCCGAGACCTCGTCGAGCAGCAGCGTGCCGCCCTGGGCCTGCTCGAACTTGCCGGCGTGCGAGCCGTGCGCGCCGGTGAAGGCGCCCCGCTCCCAGCCGAACAGCGTGGCCTCGAGCATGGTCTCGGGGATCGCGGCGCAGTTCACGGCGACGAACGGACCGCCCGCACGGGCGGAGTGGCGGTGCACGTACTGGGCGAGCACTTCCTTGCCGGTGCCCGACTCGCCGGCGATCAGCACCGTGCAGTCGCTGGCGGCGACGCGGCGGGCCGTCTCGGCGATGCGCAGGGACTCCGGCGCGCAGACGACGAGGTCGCGGTCGACGCGGGCCGCCCCGGGGGCGGGGACCGTCGTGGCCGTGGAGTGCGTCTGGGTCATGGCATCGGTTCCTGGCGTCCAAAGCGTGGCGCTAACGCTTTGGGTGCAAGTTCCGTGCCGGCCGCCGCTGGGGGGTTCAGGGGCCCGTTACGGGCCGCGGCGGCCGTCTCGGCGTCAAGTTTCCGGCACGCAGGCGTCGGAGGACACCAGCGAGAACTTGCGCAGTTTCTCGACCAGCGTGGTCCGGCGCAGCCCGAGCAGGCGGGCGGCGTGCGCCACGATGCCGTCGGAGCGCTGCAGCGCCTGCTCGATCAGCTCGCGCTCGATCGAGTCGAGGTGCGCCCGCAGGTCGATGCCGTCGTCGGGCAGGCGACGCAGCGGGGCGTCGGCCGACGCGGCCGCGGCCGGGGTGACGTCTTCGATGCGCAGGACGGCCTCGACCGGCACGTCGGCGGCGCGGCGGCCGTCGCCGGCGAGCTCGCGGGCATCGGCTTCGAGTTCGGCCGGGCTCGGCTGCCAGCCGGCCGGCCGGTAGCGCGCCGGCAGGTCGCCGACCTGCACGAGGCGGTCGCCGCACTGGATCGCCAGGCGCTCGAGGAGGTTCTGCAGTTCGCGGACGTTGCCCGGCCACGAATAGCGGCGCAGCGCGGACAGGGCGCAGGTGGACAGGCGCAGGCGCGAGCCCTCCACGATCGACAGGCGCTGCGCCATGTCGTGGACCAGCATGTCGAGGTCCTCGATGCGGTTGCGCAGGCTCGGCATCTCGATCGGGAAGACGTTGAGACGGTAGAAGAGGTCCTCGCGGAAGGTGCCGGCCTGGATGGCGGCCTCGAGGTTGCGGTGCGTCGCGGCGATGATGCGCACGTTGCAGCGCTGGGTGACCTGGCTGCCGACGCGCTCGAAGGTGCGCTCCTGCAGCGCCCGCAGCAGCTTGACCTGCATGTTCGGGCTCATGTCGCCGATCTCGTCGAGGAACAGCGTGCCGCCGTCGGCCAGCTCGAAGCGGCCCTTGCGCGTGCTGATGGCGCCGGTGAAGGCGCCCTTCTCGTGGCCGAACAGTTCGCTCTCGAGCAGCTCGGCCGGGATCGCGCCGCAGTTGACCGGCACGAACGGGCGCCCGGCGCGCGGCGAGCAGTCGTGGATCGCGCGGGCGGCGACTTCCTTGCCCGTGCCCGACTCACCGAGCAGCAGGACGGTGCTGTCGTGGCGCGCCACCTGGCGGATGAGCTGGTTGACTTCGCGCACCGCGCCGGAGGTGCCGGTCGGCAGTCGCGCGCGCGTCGGTGCTTCGCTCGTGCGCTCCACGCACGGCAGGTCGAGGTTGGTGAAGTTCGGCAGCCGCCAGCGCCCCGTGGCCGACACTTCTGATCCTTGGGTGGACATCCTCTCGCTCCGCTCGTCTTTTCGTTGTATCCCGCGGATCATCTTTCCAAAGATTCAAAGCGGGTGGAGACGTGAAAACTCCTTTTTGGATGGATCTCCCCCGGATGAGTGTCAACGCACACGTCGCGAAACTGCGACCTGTCTCCGGTGGTTCCGGAACGCAAATTTGTCGATCAGGTCACCGACAGGCTCCGCGAGCGGCAAAAACCGAAGCTTCGCCTTGCCTTTTTCGACGGCCACGACGCGCGCCGGCAGCGCGAGCGGCTGCGGGAGCGCGTTGCGCAGGAATATGTCAAGCCTGCCGCAGACGCCGACCTGGAACGGGAAGCGGTCCGCGTCGATGGCCGCGCCGATGGAATTGAACCGCACCCGCACCGCGCCCGGGCGCTGCTGGTCGCGGCTGGCGAGGTGGACCAGCAGGTCGAGCACCAGCGTCAGCTTGGAGTCGAGCCGCGCGAGCTCGGTCATCACCGGCGAGCCGTCGTCCGGCTTGTCCCGCGGCAGCACGGGCTGCTCGTCGAGCGCCGCGCAGGCGAGCAGCAGGCGGTGGTTGCCGTCGTCGTAGCGGCGGGCCGCCAGGTCGTCCATGGGCTCGGCGGACGGAGTCCAGACCACCGGCAGGAGGTCGTCGTACGCGATCTCCTCGAAGACCAGGGTGGTGTCGCCGTCGTCGGACATGCCGGTCGTCGTCAGGCGGGCGCGACCGCACGCCGGTAGGCCATGGCGTTCCACGCGTCCCGCAGTTCGCGCAGCAGCCCCGCCACTTCGTCGAGGGCCTCCGCGTCGTTGGCGGCGTTGCCGGCGATGAGCCGGCGCGTGACGTAGTCGTAGAGGTCGTCGAGGTTGGCGGCCACCGCCCCGCCCCGCACCAGGTCGAGCGAGCCGCGCAGCTCGCCCACGATGGCGATGACGCGCGTCAGCAGCTGGGCCTTTTCGGCGAGCTGGCCGTTGCGCAGGCAGCCGCGCGCGGCCGCGATGCGCTCGAGGGCCCCGTCGTACAGCATGAGGATCAGGCGCTGAGGGTCGTCGTGGGCGACGCTGCCCCAGGCCGCGACGCTCTTGTAGGCCGCTGCGCCGCCGTATCGGACCGCCGTTTCCATGATGCGCCTCGCTGCGCGGCGCGACGTGCGCCGCCTCGTGAGGTGTAACGGCGCGGCGGCGGTCATCTTGAGCGCGGGGCGCGCCCGCTCAGATGCCGAGCTGCGCCGTCAGGAAGGCGCTGGTGGTCTGCATCTGGCTGAGCAGCGTGTCGAGCGCCGTGAACTGCGCGCGGTAACGCGTCTCGATGATCGACATCTTGCGGTCGACTTCGCTGGTCTCGTCGGTGAGCGTCGTCAGCTTCCTGTTGAGCGTCTGGGTGCGCTCGGAGAGCTGCGCCGTGCTCTTTAGTTCCGCGTCGAGGCGCGTGTACAGCCGCGCGGCGATGCCGTCGTCCGAGCCGAACAGGCGGGCCACGTCCTCGAAATTGGCCTTGAGCGCCGCGGTCAGCTTGGCGTCGTCCACCACGAGCTGGCCGGTCGCGTCGGTCTTGATGCCGAGCGAGGCGAGTGTGTCGTAGCCGCCCGTCACCCCGCTCACCGGGTTCGAGATGTCCATGCGGACGCCCTGATGCACGCCGCGCACGTAGGCGTTGCCGATCAGCGGGCCGGCCGTGCCAGTGGTCGCGTTGTAGGCCTGCAGGCCGCTGAGGTTCTTGGCGAGCGAGTTGTAGTCCGTGACGAACTTCTTGATGCGGGTCGTGACCGCCGAGAGGTCGTTGGCCACGTCGAGCGTGTAGGTCGTGCCCGGGTCGGCCTTAAGCAGGCTGATGGTCAGGCCGTCGACCGCGCCGGTCACCTCGTTGGAGGCGCTCTGGTACTCGTAGCCGTTGACGTAGATCGTCGCGTCGGCCGCGGCGGTGGTCTGCGTCAGGGTGTTGGCGCCGAGGTTGCCGGCGTCGTAGACCAGCGCCGCGAGGCCGCCGTCGCCGCCGGCCTGGGTGATGGTGAGCGCGTTCTCGGCCCCCGTGCTGCGGGCCGTCAGCACGAGGCGGCTGCCGTCGGTGCCGTTGATGATGCTGGCCGTGACGCCGTCGTTGCCCTCGGCCGAGTTGATGGCGTCGCGGATGCCGGCCAGCGTGTTGTGCGTCGAGTCGATCTCGACGTCGAAGCTTTCCTCGCCGTACGCGATGGTCAGCGTGCCGGTCCCGACGATGGCGTCGCGACCGTCCACGAACGGCCCCGACGCGAGCTTGTGCGCCGTGGCGAGGTTGCCGACCTCGATTTCGTAGCTGCCCGGCCCCACCGATTCGTCGGCGGTGGCCGTGAAGATGGTCTTGTCCGAGGACGTCGCGGTGCGCACGGCGAAGGACGCGATGTCCTTGATGCTGGCGAGCGCGTCCTTGAGCGTCGACATGCTGCTCTTGAGCGAGCTGAGACCCGAGATCTCCACGTTGACCGCGCTGCGCTGGCGCGTGATGCGCGCGTCGAGCGGCGCGCGCTCGGCGGCCACGAGCTGCGAAACCAGCGTGTTGATGTCGAGTCCGGAACCGACGCCCGATGCCTGGATACCAGCCATGAGTCACTCCCGGCCGCGCACGGCGGAAAACCGGCGGCCCTGCCCAGAGGAATGCAAGTCGCGGGCCAGCCCCATCAGGACAGCTCGTCGACCAGCGCGGCCCCGGCGGTCTCGAGGCTGCGCGCGATGCGCAGCACCTCGTCGCTCGGGATCTGGCGGATCAGGTCGCCGGTGGACGGGTCGCGCACCTGCACGACGAACCGGCCGAGGGCCTGGTCGACCACGATGTTCAGCTGGTGGCCGCTGCGCTTGAGGAAATCGTCGATCTGCGCCGCCGACTTGTGCACGTCCTGCACCGGCACGGCCATGGGATGGGGTTCGGGCACGGACATGCGCTGCGGCAAGGGCTGGCCGGTCGCCGGCGCGGTCTTGCCGCCGTCCGCCGCCCCGGCCTGCGCCGCGAGCTGACGGAGAGACTCCGGCTTCGCGCCGGTCGCCTCCACGGTCGTCACCGCCTGTATGCTCATGATCGCCTCCTCGCCCCACCGCTCGAAAACGGCGGCGGATGACAGCTTTCCAGCCGTCACCCGCCGCTTTTACGGACCCGGACCCGAGGGCGGTCCGGGGCTGCTACCCGATCAGCGGAGCAGCGACAGCACGTTCTGCGGAACGGCGTTGGCCTGGGCCAGGATCGCCGTGCCGGCCTGCTGCAGGATCTGGGAGCGGGTCAGGTTCGCGGTTTCAGCCGCGAAGTCCGCATCCTGGATGCGCGAGCGGGAGGCCGACAGGTTCTCGGACGTGGTCGACAGGGTGTTGACCACCGACGAGAAGCGGTTCTGCAGGGCGCCGAGCTGGGCGCGGCCGGTGTTCACGGCGGAGAGGGCCGCGTCCATCGCGGTGATCGCAGCGTCCGCACCAGCGGTCGTGCTGATGTCGAGGGCGGCGAAGCCCGTGGCGGTCGTGGTGGCCGTCGTGGCGGCGGTCAGGCCCGTGGTGGCGGTCGTGGCGGTGGCGCCGGCGAACGCGATCGTGATGTCGTGCGAGCTGGACAGCACGACCTGGGTCGGGGCCGAGGCCAGGATCGTCGCGTACACGCCCGTCTGCGAGGCGTACGAGTTGACCGCAGCCATGAGGCCCGACGCGCGGTCGGCGGCGTTGGTGTCGGCCGCGATCGCGCCGAGCGCAACGGCATTGCCGTCGCCGTCTTCGATCGTCAGGTGGCCGGCCGTGATGGCCGTGAACGCCGACGCGGCGGCGCCCGTCACCTGGGCGATGGACGACGTGCCGAGGTTCGAGCTGGTGGCGTCGACGATGTCGCTGACGGTCAGCGTCTCACCGACGTTCGCACCGACCTGGAACACCTGGTTCGTGAACGAGCCGTCGATCAGCTTGGTGCCGTTGAACGACGTGGTCGTGGCGACGCGGTCGATCTCGTTCTTGAGGGCAGCGGCTTCGACCTGCAGCGCGGCGCGGTCGGTGTCGCTGTTCGTCGCGTTGCGCGACTGCACGGCCAGCTCGCGGATGCGCTGGAGGTTGTTGCCGACTTCGGCGAGGGCGCCTTCGGCCGTCTGCGCGAGCGAGATGCCGTCGTTCGCGTTGCGGGCAGCCTGGTTCAGGCCGCGGATCTGGGCGGTGAACCGCTCGGAAATGGCGAGGCCGGCCGCGTCGTCCTTCGCGCTGTTGATGCGAAGGCCGGACGACAGGCGCTGCAGGGACGTCGACAGCTGCGAGCCGGACGTGTTCAGGTTGCGCTGTGCATTCAGCGACAGGACGTTCGTGTTGATGACTTGGGGCATGACAATCACTCCTCAGTTTGTTGAGCCCCAGGCGGCGCCGGGAGCCTCCTTTGCGCGAGCTGCCGATCGGTGTGATCGCTGCTCTCGGGGTCCTGTATCGGGTTGCCGGGGGCAACCTTGAGCGGCGGTTCCATCCGCTTTGGAGGTATCTGTGCTCCGGGTCTCGAAAATCGTGCGAGCCGTTCGCAACCGCGCGAACGGCCCGCCCCGGGGGAAGATCCGGCGTCAGAGATAGTTAAATAGAGACAGGTCGCCGACCTGGGCCATGGCCTTCTGGGCCGCCTGCAGGCCGGCGTACTGCAGGTTCAGGCGCGACACGGCCTCGGCGTAGTCGAGGTCGCGCACG
>WBZM01002911.1_pt1 | contig 13899 bp, 13 predicted proteins | sample 5204271 | NCBI WGS metagenome assembly WBZM01 (sample SAMN12344346, study PRJNA552823) | activated sludge metagenome | biome: Activated sludge suspended growth; feature: Nitrification reactor; material: Wastewater; isolation source: activated sludge from nitrification reactor of wastewater...
GCCGAGGAATAGCGAGGCGCAGCGGTGCGGGCACCGATGGTCAAGGATGCCGACTCGGCCCTGGGTGTCGCGGAAGGCGATGAGCTTCTCGCCCAGAAGCATCAGCCGGACCGGGTCGCCGTCCGCCTTCACCTCTGACGACATGGCCGCGGGCATCCAGTACTGCCGCATGAAATTGCCCATGACCGTGCCAGGACCCACTCGGGTAAGGTCTATGCTGTCTTCGTGTTTCATTTTTCGTTCCTTGGTAGGGGTGTATTCAGCGCCCGCGTCAGGCCAGGGCGGGGGACTCCTGCCGGTGCAGGGTGTCCAGCAACATGCGTGCTCGGTTGACGGCGCCATCGCTGGCGATGCCGACGAAGCGCTCGTCGGGCGTGTCGTTGATGCGGCGCTGCTGCGATTCAAGAGCCCGCTCGTCTTCACAGATGGTGTCGTGGAACTGGTCGAACAGCAGCTCGGGAACACCGCTCTCGCGCGGCGCGTTTGTGCAGATGGTCCAGATGTAGTGGGTGGTCGTCTCAGTCTCTGGCGTGACGCCGTGGATGTTCACGAGGACGAAACCGTTGTCGCGCCGGCCTTCGTAGGCGCCTGTACCGACGTCGCAGGCGCCGGCATTGACGCGAAGCACGTTGCCGCCAGCCGGCCGGTACTGCACCTGTTGCCAGCGGTCAACGTTCCCCTTGAATCCGCCCGCGGCGATGTAGGTCTTGGGCGGGATGGAGTTGGGCATCTTGCGCAGCAAGGTGACTTTCTCGCCGTCGAAGTCGACGCTGACGTCCGCATTGAAGTGGGTCTGAGGATTGCCGCCAATGGTGTTGGCGTGGATGTAGGCGACGTGCGTGAGGTCGAGGATGTTGTCGACCAGCAGCTGCCAGTTGGCCTTGACGTGCATGGTGTAGGGACGCCAGCTCCACGACGGATCGCTGTGTTCGGGGTTGGACATGATCTGGGTCGGATCGGCAAGCTCTGGAGCACCCATCCAGATCCAGATGAAGTCATCCTTCTCGCACACCGGGTAGGCGCGCAGGTTGGCCGCACTCGGCACACGGTCCTGCCCCGGAATCCGCGCGCATGCGCCGCTGGGCGCGAACTCGAGCCCGTGGTACGGGCAGCGGATGATCTCCCCGTCCACATGACCTTCGCTCAGGGGCATAGCACGGTGGCTGCAGCGGTCGGTGAGTGCGCTCAGCACCCCCGACTGGGTGCGGAACATAACCACGGGTTCGTTCAGAAAGCGCCGGGCCAGGCACTTGCCGGGTTGTACGTCGGTGGAGAAGCCCGCCACGTACCACATGTTTTTCAAGAACATCTTGTCTCCTTGAGTCGCCGCTAACGCACGTTAAGTGCGTCATGAAGTGGCTTGAGGTAGATACTAAGAGCGGATAGTGCGGCCGTGGATTCAATGCAGGACCTGGGCATTCAAGAATCGGAAGTCTGGACCGTATACTGAGCGGAATCCGACCAAACCATGATCCAGTCGCCCCAACGATCCGCTCCATCTGCCGCGGTGATGACCAGTCCCTACGATCTCAACCTGCGCCATCTGCGGGGGCTTCTGGCTGTCGAGGAGCACGGCAGCATCAGTACGGCCGCACAGGCGATTAGTCTGAGTCAGCCCGCGCTGACCCAAGGCATCCTCAAGCTGGAGAACCAGCTCGGTGAGGTGCTGTTCGACAGGCGCTCCGACGGGATGGTCCCCACGACCGCCGGCAAGCTCGTCCTGGACCGGGCGAGGGCATGCATGAGGCACCTGACCACGGGGGGGGCGCTTGGTGACGCACGCCAGTTTCGATCCGGACCGCCGCCTGACCATGACGCAGTTGCGTGCCTTCCTGGGGTTATTCCAGTCGGGTAGCTTTGCTGCAGCTTCCCATGGTCTCGGGCTTTCGCAGACGGCCGTGCACCGGGGCGTTCGCGAACTTGAGGACACGCTGGGACGTAAGCTGGTCGAGCGCCGTGGACGTGGCGTGTACTTCAACTTCGCTGGTAGACGATTCGCCCGAAGCTGCAGACTCGCCGTGGGTGAGTTGCAGGCAGCTCTTTTGGAGCTTGGACTCGATCCAAGCAATCTCACCATCGCGGTCGGGACGACGCCGTTGGCTCGTGCTTTCCTCGTACCAGAGGCGATGGCGCGGATGGTAGCCCAGAGTCACTCCGCCGGATTCAGAATCTCCGAGGGCAGCTGGGGCGAGCTCGTGGAGGCCCTGCGCGACGGCCACATCGATATGATCGTCGGTGAGTTACCGACTGACGCGATCCCTGACCTCGCGATTGCGCCGCTGTACGACGAGGCGCCTGTCATCGTGGCCGGTAACCAGCATCCACTGGTGGGCAAAACGGCGCCCTCGCTCAAGACCCTGGCGTCCTTCCCTTGGATCATTGCCCCTGAGAGCTCGCCCCTGCGAGCACAGTGGGAGCACCTGTTCTCGTTGACGCGGCCGCAGGCGCCCATCGAGTGCGAGTCCATCATGATCATCGGCCGCCTCCTGACAAGTAGTGACATGCTCACGCTAGCCATGCCCGACCAGGTCGCGCTCCAGATCCGTAGCGGACTGCTGGCGAGAGTCGGAGGGCCGATGGCAGACAGCATGACGACGATCGGCGTGACGATGCGGAACGGCTGGAAGCCCACCCAGGTCCTTGGCCGCTTCATCGATACCTTGCGTGGTATCGGGACGGAACTCAATGCGCAATCGGGGCGCAACTCCATCATCGAGCCGCGCTGGGTCTAAGCCTGGTCGGCAGTTTATTTGTTCAGATCGAACTTCCGGTTAGTGAATACCCCTCCGTGTTTTTGAATTCAATGGTTGGTCCAATGACCGTACATTGACGCTCATCAAAGACAAAGGGCAGTCCGAAGACTGTGCCAGGAGACAAGCAGGGCACGAATGTTGCGGGACGCAATTCCTGCGCGTCCGATGTCGCCGACCGCGAGTTGATCGCTGACGGCAGGCTTCTTGGCCAGATCCTCCCGTCACTGGCGGCTGCCCTTCACGGAGACCTCCATGCAAGAACAGTCGCGACCACCACTTCCAGCCTTCCTCCAGCAGCAGGGCCCCAAGCTTCTCTTCATCAACGGCAAGCATGTGCCCGCGTTGTCGGGTAAGACCTTTTCGACGGTCAATCCCGCCACGGGACAGGTGCTGGCTGAAGTGGCCCAGGCTGGTCCCGAGGACATCGACATCGCGGTGCAGGCTGCGCGCCGTGCATTCGAAGGCCCATGGAGCAAATGGCGTCCCTTCGAGCGCCAGCAGGTCATGCTGCGCTTGGCCGAGTTGGTGGATCGTCACTACGATGAGCTCGCCATGCTCGATACGCTCGACCTCGGCGCTCCCATTTCGCGTACGGTGCTGGGGCGCAAACGCGCATCGGCGCTCCTGCGCTACTACGCCGGTCTGGCGACTTCGAGTCATGGCGAGACGATCGACAGCTCGTTCATGCCCCATGAGTCGCTGACCTACACGCTCAAGGAGCCCATTGGGGTGGTCGGTGCCATCAACCCGTGGAACGGCCCGATCGGCATGGCGATCTGGAAGCTGTGCCCGGTGCTCGCCTCCGGTTGCACTGTCGTCCTCAAGCCGGCCGAGCAGGCGCCGCTCTCGCCCTTGCGTCTGGCCGAACTGTGTGCCGAAGCAGGCGTGCCGGACGGTGTAGTGAACGTCGTCACCGGATTGGGTGATGCTGGCGCGGCTCTCGCTGAGCATCCGGGCGTCGACAAGATTGCCTTCACCGGATCGACCGAGGTCGGTCAGAAGATCGTCCGTGCCTCGGCCGGTAACCTCAAACGCCTGTCCATGGAACTGGGAGGCAAGTCGGCCAACATCGTATTTGCCGATGCAAACCTCGATCTTGCCGTGCCAGGCGCCGCGATGGCGGTCTACATGAACTCGGGACAGATTTGCAGCGCCGGCACGCGCCTGTTCGTGCAGCGTCCTATTTACGACGAGTTCGTAGAGCGCGTAGCTGCTTTCGCCCGCCAGATGCGCGTGGGCGATCCGCTCGATCCCCAGACCCAGATGGGGCCGTTGGTGTCTGCCGAACAGCTGGAGCGTGTGTGCAGCTACCTCGAAGTGGGTATTGCGCAAGGTGCTCGCGTCCTCGCCGGCGGCGCGCGGCTCGATAGCGGTCCGCTTGCCCAGGGCTACTTCGTTCCTCCGACGCTCTTCGCCGACGTGAGCGACGACATGCGTATTGCGCGGGAGGAGATCTTCGGGCCGGTCGCCGCCGCACTACCGTTCGACACGCTTGAGGAAGCCGTAGCACGCGGTAACGACAGCCAATATGGACTGGGTGGCGGGGTCTGGACGCGCGACCTGAACAACGCCCACCGCGTGGCCAAAGGGCTGCGCACGGGAACTGTCTGGGTGAATTGCTACCAGGTGCTCGATCCGGCCGTTCCGTTCGGCGGCTACAAGATGAGCGGCTTCGGTCGCGAGTCGGGTAATGAGCACCTGCAGGAGTACCTGGAAACCAAGGCGGTCATGGTCAAGTTTGACCAATGACCACACAACTTCGCACCTAACTAGGAGACAAACATGAGCCAAGCAAATCAAAAATCGTTCTTTCGCAAGTCCATGCTCACTGCAGGCCTCGTGGCGGCCATGTCGGGCGCAGCGGCACAAGAGTTGAAGGTCGGCACAGTGCTGTCGTTCTCTCAGGTGATGGGCGTCTACGGCAACGCCATTCTCGATGGTATGAATCTGGCCATCGAGGAGGCCGGTGGTAGCGTTGCCGGCCGCAAGATTGTGATCGTCAAAGAAGACGACAAAAACGATCCCAAGGTGGCCTTGCAACTCACGCGTCGCTATGTAAAGGATGACAAAGTCGACTTCATCGTTGGCCCTGTGGCTTCCCACCTTGCAGCGGCTATCCGTGATGAGGTGCATCGATCCAAGACCTTCCTGCTGATTGCAAACGCGGGCAACGACGAACTCACCCGTGAGCTCTGCAGCCCTTACATCGTTCGCACATCGTTTTCAAACTGGCAGTGGAACTACCCAATGGGTGAGTACGCAGCGGCCAAGCTGGGCAAGCGCGCTGCGATCGTCGCCTCCAACTACGTGGCTGGCAAGCAGATGGGCGGCGCCTTCGCCGACGGCTTCAAGAAGGGCGGGGGGACTGTCGTCGATGAGCAGTGGCCCGCGATGGGCACGGCCGACTTTGCCAACGTCATGACCAAATTGCGCAGCGTGAATGACAAGGTTGATGTCGTCTGGAACTTCATCCCGGGCAGCGGTACGGTCAACTTCATTAATCAGTACGCCCAGGCCAAGCTCAAGCCGGTGCAGGTCGGCCCGCAGAGCAATGCAGACGAGTTCTTCTTCGATGCGCTCAAGGAAAGCGCCTTAGGCGTGATCGGGTCCGGTCAGTACGTCCAAAGCATGAACACGCCGCGCAACCAAGCGTTCATAGCGGCGTACATGAAGCGGTACAACCGCCTGCCTGCAGCTGTCGACGTGGCCGGCTACGACTCGATGCGACTGATCATCGATGCGGTCAAGCGCCTGAACGGCAACCTGTCGGACAAGAAAGCGGTGCGGCAGGCGATGGTCGCAGCCGAGATCGACAGCCCGCGCGGGTACTTCAAGATCGACCCGAAAGACGGCAACGTTATCCAGAACATCTACATCACCAAGGTGGTTAAGCGTACCAACGGGACGTATGGGCACGAGGTGCTGCAGACCATCGACAAGGTCCAGGACCCCGATACCTCTTGCAAGCTGAACTGGGAATGATGGGGGTACCGCTGTGAATATCGGCAGCCTTGTCGAATACCTGGTGAATGGTTTGCAGGCCGGGCTGCTGCTGTTCGTCATCTCTGCCGGCCTGACGCTCAGTTTCGGCCTCATGCGGGTTGTGAACATGGCGCACGGGTCGTTCTACATGGTCGGCGCTTATGCCGGCCTGACCGCCGCCCAGCTCAGTGGCTCCTTCATCCTCGGCCTGCTGATCGCTGCGGCGGTGGCGGCTGCGACTGGGTGGGCGGTCGAGCGCACGCTCTTCCGACGCTTGTACCCACGAGGTCCATTCTCACAGATGCTGGTGTCGTTCGGCCTGATCTTCGTGTTCGACGAACTGGTGCGCATCATTTGGGGCGGCGACATCCGCAGCCTACCCAGACCCGAGGCGCTCAGCAGGTCCTACGAGTGGATGGGCGGTAGCATCGAGGGCTACCGGCTGTTCCTTATCGCCTTTGGGGCAGTGCTGAGCGCGGGCCTTTTTATCGGCCTTGGCCGCACGCCCCTGGGCACGGCCGTACGGGCTTCGGTCGACGACCGCGAGGCTTCGGAGCTTCTGGGTATGAAGGTCACCACGCTCTTCAGCCTGGTGTTCCTGCTGGGAGCAGCCCTCGCGGGCGCCGCTGGTTATGTGGCGATTCCAATCGTCAATGCGTTCCCCGGGATGGGTGATGACGTCCTTGTTTCCTGCCTGGTGGTCGTAGTGATCGGAGGGCTCGGCTCGGTTGCAGGTTCGCTGTTCGCCAGCTTGTTGATCGGTTACGCGCTGACGATTGGTCAGGTGTTCGTGGCGGGCTATGCGCCTGCGGTGATGTACGCGGTGCTCACGCTCGTGCTCCTGGTGAGGCCGCATGGACTGCTCGGGAAGGCGGAGGGCACATGAAATCATCTGAACGCAGCCTGGCGACGACTGTCCTTGTCGCCTTTGGCGGACTCGCACTCCTCGCCGTACCCGTTTTTTCAAGGGGTTCCGGTACCGAGTTCACCGCCGACATGCTGATATTCGCGATCCTGGCCGTGGGCCTGTACGTGCAGATTGGCCTTCTGGGCCTTGTCAACTTCGGCTACAGCGCGTTTTTCGGTATCGGCGGCTATGTCGGCGCGCTGTTCATGATGCGGCTGACGCCCGCGCTCGTGCCGTCTCTGTTGCTCACGATCCTTGCCACGGCAGCCGTGGCTGTGGTGTTCGGCTGGGTGGCGCTAAAGACCAAGGAGGTCGCTTTCACGATGATCACCTTGACCTTCGCGCAACTGCTCTACGTCTTGGCGGTGGCAGACGATCGCTGGACTGGTGGCGTTAACGGCCTCAGTGGCGTGCCTCGTCCGCGATTGCCCAAGTGGCTGATGGACACACTTGGACTACAGCTTGACACCGATGTGGGTTATTACGTGCTGGTGCTCACGCTTTTCGTCCTGGTACTCGTCTTCGTTCATCTGCTTTCCCGCTCACGCCTTGGCGCCGTGTTCGCAGGCATACGGGAGAACGAGGAGCGCATGACGGTGTTGGGCTACCACACCCAGAACTACAAGCTGGCCGGCTTCGCTATCTCGGGCGCGATCGGCGGCGTGGCAGGCTACCTCAATGCGTCTCTGTTCGGATTTATTGGGCCGGGGTCGCTCTTTTGGACCGTATCCGGCGAGGTGATCCTGATGGTGATCTTGGGCGGAACAGGGTCGCTGCTTGGCCCGGTACTGGGGGCCGCCCTCTACGTCGGTCTGTCCCATGTGGCGGTCTCGTACACGGACCATTGGCGACTGTTCGTCGGCGTTGCTTTCATTGCCCTTGTGATGTTCGCACCGGAAGGGCTGACCCGCATACTGCATCGGCTGCGACTGCCGACAAGCCGGAGTACTGATTCTGTCGCTGTACCTACTGCTAAGGAGAATGCCACATGAATACCGCCATCGAATTAGCAGGCGTAACCAAGCGCTTCGGCGACTTCGGTGCCGTCAACGGCGTGGACCTTCAGGTGCCAGTTGCGCAGCGTTGTGCCCTGCTCGGCCCCAACGGCGCTGGTAAGACCACTTTGCTGAACCTGATCAGCGGACGCCTATCGCTGAGCGGCGGAGCGATCCGGGTCCAAGGTGAGGACGTCAGTCGAGCCAGTACGCGCCGACGGGCGCAGTTGGGAGTCGGCCGTAGCTTCCAGAAGACAAACATTTTCCCCGAGCTCAGCCTGCTGGATAACGTCCGTCTCGGTCTGCATAGCCGCGACGGCTGGCGCAACTGCAGCCCGTGGCGGTCTGCAGCGCGTGACGAATGTGCGAACGAAAAAGCGCATGATTGGCTGCGGCGCGTTAACATCCGCCGTCCACCTGAAGCGCGGGCAGCGGATCTTTCCTACGGCGAGCAAAGGCAGCTTGAACTTGCCATCACGCTCGCTACGGAGCCGCGCATCGTGCTGCTCGACGAGCCGACCGCGGGCATGAGCCACACCGAGACTGCAGTGATCCTCGAGCTAATGGCGGAGCTTCTCGAAGGTCTGACTGTCGTCATCGTGGAGCACGACTTGAGCGTGGTGGACCGCATCGCGCACCGTGTCGTGGTCCTCGAACGTGGTGCAGTGATCAGTGACGGCACGCCATCGCAGATCAAGGCTGATGCGCGTGTGCAGAGCGCATACCTTAAGGGGGCCAATCGTGCTTGATGTCCGCAGCCTAAGTGCCGGTTATGCGCAGTTCGGCGTCTTGCAGGACGTCTCGTTCTCCCTGGACCAAGGAGCCTTCCTGGGTATCCTCGGGCGCAATGGAGTGGGTAAGACCACACTGCTCAAAACGCTGTCGGGGCCGGTGAGGCCGACGGCAGGTTCCATTACGTTCGGTGGTCAGGACATCACCAGATGGAGCACCTCTGAGATCGCTCGCAGTGGCCTGGCGCTGGTCTTGGATCGCAAGGGCATTTTCCCCAGCCTGAGCGTTCTGGAAAATCTGCGCCTGGCAGCGCGATTGCACCGTAGCCGCCAACAGCGTTGGTCGGTGGACGATGTGATGCAGATGTTCCCTCGCCTGTCGGAGCGCTCGAAGGCGCCCGGCGGTGGGCTCTCCGGCGGCGAGCAACAGATGCTGGCGATTGGCCGTGCCCTGTTGTGCCAGCCGCGGCTGCTATTGCTCGACGAGCCGACCGAGGGCTTGGCACCAAAGATCGTCGACGAAGTCGTCGATATGCTACAGCGACTGCGCAAATCCGGCCTCACGGCTGTGGTGGTCGACCAACGGCTTGAGACGGTCTTCGACACCTGCGACGAAGTGATTGTGATGACCCGCGGCACGCCCGCGCTGCGCAGCACGTCCGAAGAGCTCCGTCGGCGGCCAGAGGTGCTGGAGGAGCACCTCGGCGTCTAAACCCCCCAAAAAAAATTCCCATGCCTGGATACGACTACATCATCATCGGCGCTGGCTCTGCCGGCTGTGTCATCGCTAACCGCCTATCGGCAGACCCCTCGGTGCGTGTGGCCCTCCTGGAGGCCGGCCCATCAGACCGCGGCTTCCCGACCAATATCAAGGCCACGCTGCCGATTGGGAATGTATTCCTGCTGCCGCACGCGAAGTACAACTGGCAAGACCAGTTCACTGGCGGGGAGGGGGTAGGTGGACGCTCAATCCCCTGCCCGCGCGGCAAGATGCTGGGCGGGTGCAGCTCGGTCAACGGCTCGGTCTACATCCGAGGCCATGCCAGCGACTACGACGGCTGGGCTGCTGCAGGCAATGAGGGATGGGGATTTGATGACGTCCTCCCGTTCTTCAAGAAGCATGAGCGCCGCGTCTTCGGCGATGCCGCTTACCACGGGCGCGGTGGTGAGCTCGATGTGCAGCAGCCCCGATCTACTAATCCGTTGACCCGCGCCTTCGTCGACGCGGCCGTCGCCGCCGGCCATCGTCGCACCGACGATTTCAACGGACCCGAGCAGGATGGATTCGGAATCTGGGACGTGAATCAGCGTAGCGGCTCTCGGCTGTCCAGTTCGCGTGCCTTCCTCCATCCCGTGCTCTCGCGCCCGAACCTACAGGTACTGACCGACTGCCTCGTCGAGCGTGTAGTGATCGAGCGTGGGGCTGCCACCGGTGTGGTCGTCGTGCGCGGTGGCCAGCGAGAGACCATCGGCGCTGCCCGCGAGGTGATCGTTGCTGCGGGGGCCATCAACTCGCCCCACCTGCTGATGCTGTCAGGCGTTGGCGACGCTCGGGTCCTCGAGCAACACGGCATCCAGGTGCTGCACGACCTGCCTGGCGTTGGGCGGAACCTGCAGGATCATCCCTCGGTGCCGGTGGCCATGAACGACGACAGCGCCACGGCCTACGCACTGTCCATGCATTCCTTTCCACGTGTGGTGGCCAGCCCGCTGCAGTACCTGTTCGGCCGGCGCGGCATGCTGGCATCCAATGCCGCAGAAGGCGGAGGATTCCTGCGTACCCGTACCGAGCTTGATCGTCCGGACGTGCAGCTGACGCTGCTCGCGGGGCTCAAGGGCACGGCGCGTGCAATCCCCCGAGAGCACGGAATCATGTTGATGGTGTTGCTTCTGCGGCCGGTCAGCCGCGGCTGGGTGACTCTCGCATCCGGACGACCGCAAAGTCGGCCGGTGCTTCATCCGGCCTTCCTGGAGGATCGGTCAGAGGTCCAGACGCTGATCGCAGGTGTGCGCGAGACCCGGCGCATCCTGGCCATGTCGCCCATCGCCGAGTATCTCGGGGCGGAACGCACGCCGGGTGCTGACGTGCAGTCGGATGCGGAGCTTGAGCGCGTGATCCGTGCGACCTTGTCGACCGTCTATCACCCGGTGGGGACCTGCAAGATGGGCCCCTCGACCGACCCGCAAGCGGTGGTCGATGCGCGTCTGCGAGTGCATGGCGTAAAGCGTCTGCGAGTCGCAGACGCATCCATCATGCCGGACATCATCGGTGGCAATACCAGCGCTCCGAGCATGATGATCGGTGAACGGCTCGCCAGTTTCATCCTCGACGACGGGCACGCAGCGACGCGTTCGTCCCCGCGGCCGGAAGCCGTCGTGGCCTAAAGCCAGCCATGCAACCCTTCAAGGTCGACATCCCGGACACAGCGGTCGACCGCATCCTTCAGAGGCTACGCGATGCACGCTTCGCCCCCGCGCCTTCGGATGACGATGATTGGATCTACGGAACGGATGCCCACTGGCTGACCGCGCTTGTCGAATATTGGACGACGGCGTACGACTGGCGAGCCGCTGAACGCACTTTGAACCGCTGGCCGCAGTTCAAGGCTCAGGTGGACGGGATGTGGATCCACTTCTATTACGTCAAAGGATCTGCGAGCCGGCCGCGCCCGCTGCTGTTGACCCATGGTTGGCCAGGATCGGTTGTGGAGTTTCTGGGCTGCATCGATCGGCTCGCCCATCCCAACCGCCAAGGGGGCGACGCGGAGCAGGGGTTCGACTTGATTATCCCCTCGCTCCCTGGCTACGGCTTCTCTGACCGCCCGACCCGCCCGATGGGACCGCGAGCCGTTGCGCGCTACTGGCGAAAGCTGATGGTGGACGTGCTGGGATATGCCTCTTTCGTGGCGCAAGGCGGCGACTGGGGTGCCGCCGTCACGAGCTGGTTGGGGATCGACCATGCCGATGTCACACGGGCAATTCACCTGAACATGCTGCCAAGCTGGGTCTTTGCGCCAGCTGCGGATGCGGGCGAAGATGAGCACGCTTACCACGCTCGCGTTGCCGCGATGCGGGCAAGCGAGATGGGTTATTTCATGGTCCAGAGCACTAAGCCTCAGACCATCGCGCTGGCCCTGGCCGACAGCCCGTTGGGCTTCGCGGCGTGGGTCTGCGAGAAGTTCCGGACCTGGGGCGATACGCACGGCGACATCGATCGCCGCTTCAGCCGTGATACCCTGATCACGAATCTGATGCTCTACCTGATCACGGACAACGTCGGCCCCGCCATGTGGATGTACCGCGGGCGCGCCGAGGAGAGCCCCCCCGGAGCCGTCGTGCCCCGGGTCGAGGTGCCGACGGGTGTGGCCTGCTTTCCAGCCGAGGTGATACCGTATCCTCCCAGGCATGTCGCCGAGAGAGCGTACGCCGTCGCCAAATGGTCCGAACTCCCTTCTGGGGGGCATTTCGCGGCCCTCGAGGAGCCGGCCGCCTTCAGCCAAGATGTTAGGGAGTTCTTTGCCCATGTCGGCTTCTGATCCGCGTAGCCGGGCTTCCCGGGCACGCAGCCCGGCTGGTGAAGCGCGTACCGGTCGTGTCACTGTGGACACCTTCCCGCAGCCGAAGACGGCTGCGCGCGCCATGGATGAAATTGCAGCCCACTTTCGTGCCATGGTGGCCGATGGCCAACTGAAGCCGGGGGATCGTCTCCCCGCCGAACGTGACCTCGCCCATCGCATGCAGGTCAGCCGCAACACCGTGCGCGAGGCGCTTCGTACGCTAGAGCACGCAGGCCTGCTCGAGATGCGCAAGGGTGCCACAGGAGGTGCATTCGTGCGCACCGGCAGCAGCGGCGCCATCGTCACCGGCCTGAGTGACCTGTACCACCTGGGGGCGATCACTCCCCGTCAGTTGACCGAAGCGCGCATATGGCTGAGCGAGCTCGTAGTCCGTGTCGCGTGCGTCCGGGCCAGCGATCGCGACTTCGCTGACCTCAAGGCCAACGTGGCTGCTGCAGCGGAGGCCCATCGCGGCGGACGATTTGACGACCGCCAGAAGCTGCACCGCGAGTTCCACATCATCTTGGCACGCTCGACCCAGAACCCGATCGTCGCGATCACGATGGAAAGTGTGATGGAAGTCTTCGGCCGATTCATCGAGAAGATCGGTCCGCAGGAGAACCCGTACACTTTGCCTTCGCGGCGGCGTTTCCTGCGGCATCTCAAGGCCCGTGACGCAGAGAAGGCTGTCGCTGAGATGGCTAAGCACCTGCGGCGGCTGCACGACGATTATCTGGCCCGCTGGGACGATCTCGCGCCCTGAGACCTTCCGCCGCAGCGGCCATGGAGCGCCTGACACAAGCCCTTGCGGGTGTACTACTTCGGCTCTCAATTCACTAGTGTAAGGACACACATGATGGAGAACGGTATGTCCTCCGAGGATTCGCGCGAATCCGGCACCGGCACCGTCATCGCGGGCATAGTCGAGTACCTGCGTGAGCGGCGCCTTCAGCCCGGGGACCGTCTGCCTTCCGAGCGCGATCTGGCCGAGCGGCTCGGTGCGGGACGCAACGCAGTGCGAGAGGCGCTGGCCACGCTTGTGACACTGCGCATGGTTGAGTCGCGTCCGAACTCTGGGATCTATCTGCGCCACATGGCGCGGGACAGCAGTTTCGAGGCGATGGTACTGCTGGCCGACATGGGCGCGACGCCGACACCGACCGAAGTCGCAGAGACCATGGAGGTCCGAGCCCACTTGGAAGCCTTGTCGGCACGGCTGGCTTGCGAACGCCGCAGCGACGAAGATCTTGCGCGACTCGAGGCGATCCTCGCCCGCACCGAGGCGGTGCTCGCTGAGGAGGGAAACATTGCCGACGTGGACACCGAGTTCCACGTCGCGTTGGTCGATGCGACACACAACTCGGTGCTGGTGCGCGTGATGCACACCTTCTACCGGTTTACTGCGCGTCGGCGACGTATCCTCTTCCGGGACCGCGCGCAGGCGTCTGCCTCCGCCCGCGATCATCGAAAACTCGTCACGCTCATTCGCCAGCGCGATGGGGCCAAGGCAGAGCTACTGATCTTGCGTCACATGAGCCGTGCGCGCAGCTATTGGTCAGAAGTGCTGGGCGAATCGCGCCCAACTGCGGATTCACCCCAAGTGAAGGTCCCGCGCAAACGCATCAAGCGATCATGAGCGGCGACTGGGCCGCTTGCGATCGGTCGACGCGGTCGTGATCTTGCGCGGGTTGTCCTTCGGGTCGCGAGCGGTGTTCTCGGCGGGTGTGCGGCCCGGCGCCAGCTTCTGACCGCCCCTGCGCCGCAGCGCCGGAGCGTCTGGAGGCATGCCCAAGGCGCGGCGTTCACTGCGGATGAACTCCTGGGAGGCGCTTTCAACTTGCGGCAGATTGGCATAGACCCGACGCAGAAGGTCGCGCAACATGTCCACCTCATCGTCGCTGAGCACCGAGAGCGCGACTTGCTCGCGCAAGACGGCGAAACGGATGATGCGGTCGTGCAGCGCCCGTCCTTGCG
>WBZM01002914.1_pt1 | contig 13883 bp, 12 predicted proteins | sample 5204271 | NCBI WGS metagenome assembly WBZM01 (sample SAMN12344346, study PRJNA552823) | activated sludge metagenome | biome: Activated sludge suspended growth; feature: Nitrification reactor; material: Wastewater; isolation source: activated sludge from nitrification reactor of wastewater...
ACCTCACGGGCGTGCTGGCCCTGGTCATTCTTGGTGGCGAGTCCGGCGATAAAGGGCCCGCGCTCGGCCAGGGGTAGAAAATAACTGTAGACACTATAGGATAGACCCCGCTTCTCACGCACCTCCTCCATGAGCAGGGATACCAGCCCGCTCCCGCCCAGGATATGGTTACCGACGTAAAGCGGAAAGTAATCGGGGTCCGTGCGGGTCATGCCCGCCTGGCCGGTGAAGCCGTGGGTCTGGGTGGAAGGGAAATCGATCCGCTCCAGGGTGGCGCTGAGATTGGAGGGGAGCGGTGGCAGGGGGGTGGCGGGTTCTCCGGGTGGCAAATCCGCGGTGATGCTCTCGGCGATGGCCTCGGCCTGGGGACGGGAAATGGCCCCCACCAGCGCGATGACCGCCTGACGTGCCACATAATGGCGGGCATGAAACGCGACGAGGTCCTCCGGGGTAAGCGTCGCCAGGGACGCGGGGGTGCCAGCGGGATCGCTGGCGTAGGGATGATCGCCATACAAAAGCCGATAGAAGGCCTTCTGGCCCCGGGTGGCGGGGTCCTGGTCGGCGCGATTGATGGCGACCAGGGTATTGGCGCGGATGCGGGTGAAGTCGGCGGGGGCAAAACGCGGCCTGCTGATGAGTTTTCCCAGGGTCTCCAGGGCCTGGCCCAAGGCGGGCTCGCGGGTCAGGGTGCGCAAGGAGATGGCGGTCAGGTCGCGCTGAGTCTCGATACTGAGCTCCGCGCCCACCGTCTCCAGGCGCTCGGCGATGGTGTCGGCGTCCCAGTCGCCAGCACCCTGGTCGAGGAGGTCCGCAGTCAGCGCGGCCAAACCTGGCCGGCCGCCATCGCGCGCGCTACCAGCGGAGAAGACGATGCGCAGGTCGAGCATCGGCAAGTCGGGGGCCGCCACGAAGAGTACTTTGGCGCCCTTAGACGTCTCCCAGGTGTCGATCGTGGGCGCGGCCAGCAGCGGCGGGCTCATAATCAAGGTGGCCAGAATGAGGACCCATCCCGCCAGCCGGGACAGGGAGTGGTCAGTGGCTGGCATTGGCAAGTCCTCCTGGCAGCATGGCGGCGGTAGGCGGGGCAGTTTGCCCTTGGGGATCCAGGACGGCAATGGTCAGGTTTTCAGGAACCAGGTATTTGTTGGCCACGGCCTGTATCTGTTCCGGGGTGATGCGGCTGAGATGCTCGACGTACTGATCCATCAGCTCCCAGCCCAGGCCAATGGTCTCCAGGCTGCCGATCTGACGGGCCTGGGCGTAGACCGAGTCCTTTTCATAAACCTTGGCGGCAATGAGTTGATTGCGGATGCGCTCCAGTTCGGCCTCCCCCACGGGCTCCTCGCGCAGGCGCTGCAACTGGGCCAGCAAGGCCTGTTCCAGTTCCTCGATGTTGTGACCCTGGGCGGGAATGCCATCCAGCAACAACATGCCGGGCAGACGAGTGAAGGCGCTATAACTGGCCCCGGCGGAGGCCGCCAGATGGGAGCCACGGATCAGGTCACGACTGAGGCGGGCGCTCGAACCGCCATCCAGGATCGAGGCGAGCATCTCCAGGGCATAGGGCTCCCAAGCCTCGCTGGCATGACTGATCGCCGTCGTCTTGTAGCCCAGCAGCAGATAGGGCTCCTTGGCGGGCGCCTTGACCTGAATCCGTTTGGTCCCCCGTTGGGGGGGATCGTTGCTATTTCTGGTCAGGCTGACGGGTTCGGCGGGCAGGGGACCGAAGTATTGTTCGGCCAGGGAAAAAACCGCCTCGGGGTCCACGTCCCCCACCACGACCAGGGTGGCATTGTTCGGGGCATACCATTGGCGATACCAGTCCCGCAGGTCGGCGACCCGCATCCCCTCCAGGTCACTGGCCCAGCCAATGATCGGATTGCGATAGGGGGAAACCTCGTAGGCCATGGCATTGAACTGCTCGAAGGTCAGGGCCTCGGGATCATCCTCGGTGCTCAAACGCCGCTCTTCCTTGACGACCTCCAGTTCCTTGACAAACTCCGCAGGGGGCAAGGCCAGGAAGCGCATCCGCTCTGCCTCGAGTTCGAAGGCGATGGGGAGACGATCCGCGGCCAGGGTCTGGAAATAGGCCGTGTAGTCCCGACCGGTGAAGGCGTTTTCGTCCCCGCCGTTAGCGGCAATGATACGGGAGAACTCGCCGGGGGCCAGTTTTGCCGTGCCCTTGAACATCATATGTTCAAGGAGATGGGAAATCCCGGTATGTCCAGCAGGTTCGTAACTGGACCCGACCTTGTACCAGACCTGGGAGGTGACGATGGGTGCGCGCCGATCCTCTTTGACGAGAATCTTGAGCCCGTTGCCGAGGACCCGTTCCTGAACTTGGCTGGCGTGGGCCGGGGAAATCGCTGACAGGGTCCCGAGCAGGAGTGGGAGTAGCAGCAGGACCGACCAGGTGGGTATCTTCATCGCAAACCCGGAATAAAAGTTAGACATCCTCATCTCAACCCTAAAAAGGTTAGGCGCAAGAGGCGGGCGACCACGGGTTCGCGGAAGACGCCTCCGGTAATGTTTGCTAGCATGGCCGCTAAGGCCAGGAGTTGACAAGACCCTGGGGGAATCGTTCCCGCGATTTCGACGTAACCAAGTGTCAGGTCGGTTGTTTATGTTTGGTTTTGGCAGAAAGAAACCGGTAGCCACCACAGCGGCTGAGACGGAATCTGTCCCTTCGCCCGAATCGCCGGCGAAGGAGCAGCCGAAGGCCAAGGGCGGTTTCCTGGCTCGCTTGCGCGATGGCCTGAAGCGTACCCGGGCCGTCCTCAATAGTGATGTCACGGATCTGATCCGCGGCCGGAAACGCATCGATCAGGACTTGCTCGACGAACTGGAGACCCTGCTCCTGACCGCCGATGTCGGCGTGGATGCCACCAGCCGCATCATCGCCGACATGGCCGCGCGGGTGAGGCGCCACGAACTCGCCGATCCCGAGGTCCTCATCAGCGCCCTAAAGGAGGAACTAGCCCAGATCCTCCGCGTCTGCGAGTCTCCGGTGCGGGCAGCCGCCCCGGGCCGGCCGCAGGTGATCCTGATGATCGGTGTGAACGGGGCCGGCAAGACCACCACCATCGGCAAGCTGGCCCGGCGCCTGCAGCAGGAGTGCAACAGCGTCATGCTGGCGGCCGGCGATACCTTTCGTGCCGCGGCGGTCGAGCAGCTCCAGACCTGGGGGGAGCGCAATGGTGTCCCGGTGATCGCGCAGCAGTCAGGGGCGGATTCCGCCTCGGTCATCTTCGATGCCCTGCAAGCGGCCACCGCCCGGGGTGTCGATGTCCTGATCGCCGATACCGCCGGGCGCCTGCACACGAAAACCAACCTCATGGAGGAACTCGCCAAGATCGCGCGGGTGATGAAAAAGATCGACCCGGAGGCCCCCCATGAGGTCCTGCTGGTGGTGGATGCCACCACGGGTCAGAACGCCATCGTCCAGGCCCTGCAATTCAATGCCGCCGTGCCCCTGACCGGTATCGTGCTGACCAAACTCGACGGTACCGCCAAGGGTGGCGTGCTCTTTGCTGTCGCCGAACGGCTGCGGGTGCCCATTCGCTTCATCGGCGTGGGGGAGGCCCTGGAAGATTTGCGTCCCTTCGTCGCCGAGGAGTTTCTCGAGGCCCTCTTTGGCCAGTGAGCCCCTCCCGCCCATGATCCGCTGCGATCAGGTCAGTAAGCGTTACGCGGAGAGTGGCGAGGTCCTGAATCATCTCAACCTGGAGATCGCGGCGGGAGAGATGGTCTTCCTGACCGGTCCCTCGGGGGCCGGCAAGAGCACGCTCCTCAAACTGATCGCCTGCCTGGAGCGCCCCAGCCGTGGACAACTGCTGGTGGATGGTCGCAATGTCGGTCGCCTGCCCTTGCGGCAGATTCCATACCACCGGCGCCAGGTGGGCATGATCTTTCAGGATCACCGCCTCCTCATGGACCGCAGTGTGTTCGATAATGTCGCCCTGCCGCTGGTGGTGGCCGGGTTGGGCTCTCAGGAGGTCGCGCGCCGGGTGCGAGCCGCCCTGAACCAGGTTGGCCTCTTGATTAAGGAAAAGGCCCACCCCCTGGCCCTCTCCGGCGGCGAGCAACAACGCGTGGGTATCGCCCGGGCGATCGTGGGGCGGCCCCCCCTGCTGGTCGCCGACGAACCGACGGGGAATCTCGACCCCCGGTTGGCCCGCGAGGTGATGGGCCTCTTCACCCGCTTCAATCAGGTCGGTGTCACCCTGCTGATCGCCAGCCACGATCTGGCCCTGATATCCAGCTTGCCTTACCGGACCTTGACCCTCGACCGGGGACGCCTGGTCGCCGACACCCATGCCACCAAGAACACCACGCCAGACCCGCCCCTCAGCGCCTGAGCATGCCACTCAGTCTCGAATCCAGCCACGGCGGCGGCCACGCACCGCCCCGCGGCGCTGGTTCCGCAACTGGCTTGCCCTGCACCACCAGGACGCCTGGTCGAGTCTCACCCGCCTGCGGGGCAGGCCACTGCCCACCCTGATGACGGTGCTGATGATTGGCATCGCCCTGGCCTTGCCCGGGACACTGTACGTGCTGACGCGAAATCTCACCTTGCTCGGGCACGGCTGGGAGCATACGGCGGCCATTTCAGTGTTCCTCAAGACCGAGGTGAGCGCGGAGCAGGCGCAGGCCTTGGCGCGCCGCCTGGCGGGACGCCAGGACCTGGAGAGCGTGATCTTGATTCCCCCGGAACAGGCCTTGCAGGAACTCCGCGCCGAGACCGGGTTCGCCGAGGCCGTGGAGCAGCTCGAGACCAATCCGCTCCCCTACGTGCTCTCCCTGCGGCCTAAAAATCATCTGGATAGCGCCGCCAGTCTGGAAGGGCTTCGTGAGGCCCTGTCCGCATTGCCGGAGACGGATCTGGTGCGCATGGACACCCTCTGGGTGCAGCGCTTCCAGGGCATTATCCGGGTCGGGGAACGGGCCGCCCTTGTCCTGGCCAGCGCGCTGGCGATGGGGGTCCTGCTGGTCATTGGCAACACCATCCGCCTGGAGATCGAAAACTGCCGGCCGGAGATTGTCATCATGGAGACGGTCGGTGCCACCCGGGGATTCATTCGCCGTCCCTTCCTGTGGCTGGGGCTCTGGTTTGGCGGTTTGGGGGGGATGATGGCCTGGTTCCTGATTGCCCTGGCAAGGTGGCTGATGCAGGCCCCCGTCTCGCAACTTGCCGCCCTCTATCAGGCCGACTTCGTGCTCGTTGGCCTGGGCCCTGCCGCTCAGGGGGTGCTGCTTGGCGGCAGTCTGCTCCTGGGCTTGGCCGGAAGCTGGATCTCGGTGGCCAGGCATCTTGCCGCGATCGAGCCGGCGTGAGGTGGCGGTACGCATGTGCGCGACCAACATCTAGGTTGTGAAACCCGCGAGAGGTTTGCTACACTCAATTCCAGACAAAATTACTTGGGTATTGGGACCATGACTAAAGATCTTGCCTTGCTCCCGACTGGAAACATCGATTCCTACATCAGCGCCGCTTATCAGATCCCGATGCTGACCCCGGACGAGGAACGGGATTTGGCCGTTCGCTTGCGCGACCAGGGGGACATGGATGCCGCCAAACGCCTGGTCATGTCCCACCTGCGCTTCGTCATCCGGATCGCCCGCGGTTACCTCGGCTACGGTCTCCCCCTGCCGGACCTCATTCAGGAGGGCTCTGTCGGCCTGATGAAGGCCGTGAGGCGCTTCGAGCCCGACATGGGAGTGCGGCTGGTCTCCTTTGCCGTCCACTGGATCCGTGCCGAGATTCACGAATACATCCTCCGCAACTGGCGGATCGTCAAGGTTGCCACCACCAAGGCCCAGCGCAAGCTGTTCTTCAACCTGCGTAGCGCCAAGAAGCGTCTGGGCTGGTTCACCCGCGAAGAGGTGGAAAGCGTGGCCCGGGACCTTGACGTCAAGCCCGAGACTGTTCTGGAGATGGAGTCCCGGCTCTCCAATCAGGACCTGGCCTTCGATGGAGACGATAGCGACGAGGATGAAGGGCCCGCGGCCCCTTCCAGCTACCTGCCGGATATGCGCATGGAGCCCGCCAGCGCCCTGGAGCGTCAGGACACCATGATGGACCGCCATGACCGGTTGCATGCCGCCCTGGCGGGCCTGGACGAGCGCAGCAAAACCATTCTCCAGGCCCGCTGGCTGACGGAGAAGAAACAAACCCTCCACGAGTTGGCCGAACAATTTGGTGTTTCGGCGGAGCGTATCCGCCAGATTGAAAAAAATGCGATGAGAAAAATGCGCGTTCAACTCGAGGCGTGAGAGAACGCAGCTAAGAGAAAAGCGGGGGCCGGCGCAAGCCGGCCTTTGCTTTTCACAAACACCGCGTTTCAGTTTTCGGCATCGACGGGGGTGTTGTTGTGGCGAGGGTGTTGACCGTGGGTGCAGTCGTCAAGCCAACTGGGACATACTCATATTGTCCCCGCCAGAGACTTACGCCACCCGACCCGGATAAATCGAAACCTGCTGTGCTATGCCTATCGCAAGACGGTTTTCAGCTTTGGAGCAGGCATTCCCGGTTCAATAGTCGGCCGAGTGCCATGGCCAACCGCCACTGAAGATCTTCCATCGTCAGGTCTACCCCGAGATCGGTAAGGCGCGTGATGGCCAATCCTGGATATCCACAAGGGTTGATGCGGGAAAAGGGCGTCAGATCCAGATCGAGATTCAAGGCGAGACCATGGTAGCTACAATGGTGGCGGACCCTTAGTCCGAGTGAAGCGATCTTGGCCCCTTGAACATAAACCCCCGGCGCTCCAGGCCGGGCTTCGGCAGTGATGCCCAAGTCGGTGAGCAAATCAATGACCGCCGCCTCCAGGCGATTGACCAAGGCCTTGATCCCCAAGCGGGCACGGTCGAGATCCAACAGTACATAGGCGATGAGCTGGCCAGGACCGTGGTAAGTCACCTGGCCGCCCCGATCCACCTGGAGTACTGGAATATCACCCGCGTCAAGGATGTGTTCGCGGCGACCTGCCTGACCTAGGGTAAAGATCGGCGGGTGTTCCAATAGCCAGAGTTCGTCCGAGCTGGTGGTACAGCGGCAGTCCGTAAAGGCGCGCATGGCTTGCCAGGTGTCCTGGTAATCACAGATCCCCAAGCGCTTCACAAGCAGGGTTTGCGGTTCCGTGCCAGCCGGGGGCGGAGGTAACGCACCAGGAACAGGGGGATTAGAGTGTCCAGGCAACCCGGTCATGGCTGCTGAGATCCCGGTAAATGGCATCGAGTTGCATCTGGTTTTTAGCCAGAATCACGAGGGTTACCGAAAGCCATTTGCCGCCGCTACTCTCCCGCACGCTGACCTGGTTGATACTCAGCTCTGGGGCATGACGACGGACAATCTCCATCACCAGTTCCCGGAAATCGGCCTCGGCCTTGCCGATGGCCTTGATGGGGAAGGTGCGGGGGAAATCCAGGAGCTGCGCCTGTGGCTCGCTCATGGGAATCTGCTTATTGGAACCACCGCAGAATGGTATCCCGCAGCCATTCCCACCAGCCGCCCCTCGGGACATCCTGTAAGGCAACCAGGGGGACCCGACCAATTTCCTTGGCCTCCAACTCCACAACAATTTCACCAACCTGATCGCCTTTGACGACTGGGGCGACAAGGTCCGCGTTTTTCTCGATACGTGCGCTGAGTTGAGGGTAGCGCCCCCGGGGAATGGTGGCATGGAGGTCCGCGGCGGGTCCCACGGGGAGCTCCTTTACCTCCCCCATCCACACCCGGAGGTTCTCAACGGGCTTGCCATCCGGATAGAGCTGGGGCGATTCATAGAACCGAAAACCGTAATTGAGCAAGGCCAGGCTGGCTTCAGCCCGGGCCTTTTCGCTCTTGGCGCCCATGACCACGGAGGTCAGGCGCATGCTCTCCCGCTTGGCGGAGGCCACCAGGCAATAGCCGGCGGCTTCGGTATGGCCGGTCTTTACGCCATCGACAGCGGGGTCCTGCCATAGAAGCCGGTTGCGATTATTTTGTTTGATGCCGTGGTAAACGTATTCCTTTTCCGCGTACCAGGCATAGTATTCAGGAAACTCGCGGATGGTCGCGGCCGTGACCAAGGTCATGTCGCGGGCGGTGGAATAATGTTCCGGGTCAGGCAGGCCGGTGGCATTGATAAAGTGACTGTTGACCATACCCAGGCGCTGGGCATTGCTGTTCATCAGGTGGGCAAAGGTATCTTCGCTACCCGCGACGTGCTCGGCCAAGGCGACGCTGGCATCGTTGCCGGACTGAATGATCATGCCATGCAGCAGGACCTCCAGGGGGATACGCTTGCCAAGTTCGATAAAGGTCTTGGAGCCACCCGTCCGCCAGGCCTTCTCGCTGATGAGGACCTCATCCGTCAAAGCGATCTTGCCCGCCGCTAACTCCCGGAAGACGACGTAAGCCGTCATGATTTTGGTCAGGCTTGCGGGTTCCAGGCGCTGGTCGGGATTATGTTCGGCAATGACTTTGCCGGTGTGATGGTCTACCAGCAGGTGGGCGGAGCTGGCAATGGCCGGCGGCTCCGGTATGGGGGCCTGAAGGGTGCTGGGGGCCTTGTCCTGGGCTTGGGCGGGGAGGAGAAAGAGCAGGGCCAGGAGGCTCAGAATGTTGGCGTAAGGCTTCATGCGGGAGGGCGTGGCGCTGGCTTGTATGGTTGCAGAGAGTGGCGAGGGAGCTTAACCCTACTAGCCTGATCACTCATTCTAAGCGTTGCGAAGGGGAATTTGCAGCCGCTTGGAGTGGGAACCTCCGCGCGACTGGGAGAAGGGAGGGTGCTCTTGACATACTGGATGATCAGGTCTGTCAGTGGAGGACTTTACTCATTCAATTTATGAATAATTTATATGAGCTTGGGGCGCGAATTGCCGGTGTTGGACAGCGTTAACGCATAACAACGGTGGGGTCGGTGATCCCCAGTGAGGCCAGTCGCCGGGAGAGGAGCCCGGCTTCAACCTTGGAATCCAGCGGGCCCACCTGAACCATGTAGGGGGTCCGGTCGTTAGCGGTATCCGTTCGAACCATGACCGATTCTTCCAGTTCATCAACCAACTCTTGGCGCAATCTTTCCGCATGGGTCCGGTTGTCAAAATGGCCCACCTGCAGATAGATTGCCGCGCTTGCGGCCACCTTGGGTTGGTTGTTACCCGTCGCAGCGCCACTGACCGGAGCATCAGCATTGGCGATGAAAGGGCTAGCCTGGGTGTCCGCTGGCCTTGTCTTGCCTTGCAGGTCTGCATTGGCCTTGTCGGCCGCGGCGACAAACATACGCTGCAAACCTGCATTCAGACCAGTAGTTGCCGTATCCAGGACCTGGATTTCTACCTTGGCCATGCCTTTGTCAACCATATCCAGTTGGGATGCGGCGGCGAAGGAAAGATCCAGCACCCGATTGCCGTGGAAAGGACCGCGATCGTTGACACGAACCACGGTGCTTCGGCCATTCTCCAGATTCGTGACCTGGATCAGGCTGGCAAGGGGAAGTTTCTTGTGAGCGGCAGTCATCGCATGCATGTCAAAACGCTCACCGCTGCTGGTACGCCGCCCGTGAAAACGTTTTCCGTACCAGGAGGCGGTACCGTTCTCTACATGTCCCGGGGCCGGTTGGTTAACGTGGTATCTCTTTCCCTTCACGACATAACTTGAAGGCGACTCTGTCTTGGCCACGACCTGCTCGGGGGGAGAAGCATTCACAATCCCTGCCGAAGTGGGAGTAGCCACCTGCTCTGATTGACCCGTGGTCCCGGTGGTGACACACCCAGTAGCCAGCAGGGTCGTAAGAAAAGAAACTACCAGCAAACCCGAAGGTTTGCCCAGTTGGACGGCTTGCCATGCGCTGTTACCCGCATCTCTCGTCGTCATAATCAGCCCCCATTTTTCGCGATATCACCGTCGAGCGATAATTTTCCTTAGGCTCGAAGTACTTACCTGATTTCGGTGCCGCTGATACACGGTCAGGAATCCTAGAATAGCCCCTGAAGATCGGCTTGGCACATAGAAATGATTGATGGCTGAAAAGTAAAATTTATAGAAAGCGGAGCGCGATCTACTTAGCTGGTGTCATCATTCTCTGGCGTGGGCTCTCAACCTGTTAATTTAATGGATAATTATGACAATGACCCTCGGTGGGCCCGTGCGGATTACCGGGTCAAGGAGAACTGGCCGAGGATCGCGGCAGGCTCTATCATCCTCACGGGATACGTTTTCTAGACCGACGGGAGAATATCGAATATGAGCAACGTATTGGTTGGCATCATCATGGGCAGCGACTCGGACCTGGGGGTCATGCGTGGGGCTGCCGAGGTGCTTGATGAGCTCGGGGTTCCCCGTGAGATGACCATCGCCTCCGCTCACCGCACACCGCGGCGGGTCATCGACTATGTCGAGAGTGCCCGGGGCCGGGGGTTGAAGGTCATCATTGCCGGCGCGGGGGGGGCCGCCCACCTGGCGGGGGTCGCGGCGGCCTTTACACCCCTGCCCATCATCGGGGTGCCGGTGAAAAGCGCCAGCCTTTCCGGGCAAGATTCCCTGTTGTCCATGGTGCAAATGCCCCCCGGCGTGCCTGTGGCGACCGTCGCCATCGATGGCGCCCGAAATGCCGGCATCCTGGCCGCACAGATCATTGCCACGGGTGATCCGGCCCTGATGGACCGACTGGTGCGTTTCAAGCAAGACCTAGAGACGGCGGTCCTGGCCAAGGCGCAACGCCTTGCCTCGGGCGAGATGGGCTGATCTTCTGACTCACTGTCATGTAAGAGTCTGCCACACCCCAGAGGATGGAAGGCGCTTGGGTGTCCTACCTATTCGCCAACTTATTATGTTGCGGACTGTCCCAACCCGATAATGAAAGGACTCGTTGGTGGCCTTCGCGCTAACGGCCAGGGACACCAGTTGTGATAGGCCAGGGTCGCCCGGTGTGTTTGAGCCCATCAGTAGCGCGGTTGTGCCCCGGCCGGGAACTTGAGAGGATTCTGTGATGGATATCGCCGAATTGCTGGCGTTTTCGGTCAAGAACAAGGCCTCGGACCTGCACCTGTCCGCCGGCCTGCCACCCATGATTCGCGTCAATGGCGATATGCGGCGTATCGACCTGCCGGCCATGGACCATCGGACGGTCCAGGGCCTGGTCTACGACATCATGAACGATAAGCAGCGCAAGGATTACGAAGAGTTCCTGGAGACGGACTTCTCCTTCGAGATCCCCGGCCTGGCCCGCTTCCGCGTCAACGCCTTCAATCAGAAGCGCGGCGCCGCCGCCGTGCTGCGCACCATCCCCTCCAAGGTCCTGTCACTGGAAGAGATCAACGCCCCCAAGATCTTCCGCGAGATCGTCGAGGTCTCTCGCGGCCTGATCCTGGTGACCGGTCCCACGGGCTCGGGTAAGTCCACCACCCTGGCGGCGATGATGGATTTCCTCAACGACACCCGTTACGAGCACATCCTCACCATCGAGGACCCCATCGAGTTCGTTCACCTCAGCAAGAAGTGCCTGATCAACCAGCGTGAGGTCCACCGCGACACCCTAGGCTTCGCCGAGGCCCTGCGCTCGGCCCTGCGCGAGGACCCGGACATCATCCTGGTGGGCGAGATGCGCGATCTGGAGACCATTCGGCTAGCCATGACCGCCGCCGAGACCGGTCACCTGGTCTTTGGCACCCTGCACACTACCTCCGCCGCCAAGACCGTCAACCGCATCATCGACGTCTTTCCGGCCGCGGAGAAGGACATGGTCCGTTCCATGCTGTCCGAGTCCCTGCGTGCCGTCGTTGCCCAGACCCTGTTGAAAAAGGTCGGCGGCGGCCGGGTGGCGGCCCACGAGATCATGATCGGCACCCCCGCCATCCGCAACCTGATCCGCGAGGACAAGGTCGCCCAGATGTACTCCGCCATCCAGACTGGCCAGGCCTACGGCATGCAGACCCTGGATCAGAACCTGGCGGACCTGCTCAAGCAGGGGCTGGTCACCCGCGCGGATGCCCTGTCCAAGGCCCAGAACAAGGATTCCTTTGCCTGATCCCCTCCCCCCGCCCACAGGCCGACACACCCCACGGCACCCGAGACACCATGGACTTCAACCAGCTCCTCATCCTCATGGCCCAGAAGAAGGGCTCTGACATGTTCATCACCGCCGGTCGGCCACCGGGGATCAAGATCGACGGGGTCATCCGTAACGTCGGCAATGAGCCCCTGACCGCCCGCCAGGCCCATGAGCTGGTATATAGCGTGATGAACGAGAAGCAGCAGAAGGAGTTCGAGGAGACCAAGGAATGCCAGTTCGCCATCGACGCCAAGGGGGTGGGGCGGTTTCGCGTCAGCGCCCTTGTGCAGCGGGACGCCGCTTGCATGGTGCTGCGCCGCATCGAGACCAAGATCCCCAGCCTGGATGACCTGCGCCTGCCCCCGGTCATCAAGGAGCTGGCGATGACCAAACGCGGGCTGATCATCTTCGTCGGCGGCACCGGCACGGGCAAGTCCACCTCCCTGGCGGCCATGATCGGCTACCGGAATCAGAACAGCTCCGGTCATATCATCACCATCGAGGACCCCATCGAGTTTGTCCACGAGCATGCCGGTTGCATCGTCACCCAGCGTGAGGTCGGGGTTGATACCCTGTCCTTCGATGCCGCCCTGAAGAACACCTTGCGCCAGGCCCCGGACGTCATCCTCATCGGAGAGATCCGCACCCGGGAGACCATGGAGTACGCCATCGCCTTTGCCGAGACCGGCCACCTGGTGCTGGCCACCCTCCACGCCAACAATGCCAACCAGGCCCTGGATCGCATCCTCAACTTCTTTCCCGAGGAGGCGCGCAACCAGCTTTACACCGACCTGTCGCTCAATCTCAAGGGCGTGGTCGCCCAGATGCTCTGTCCGCGCATCGATGGCAAGGGCCGGCGCGCCGTGATTGAGGTCCTGGTCAACACCCCGCTGGCCTCCGATCTGATCCGCAAGGGCGAGGTCACCAAGCTCAAGGAATTGATGAAAAAATCCCGGGAGCAGGGCATGGTCACCTTCGACCAGTCCCTGTTCGATCTCTACGAGGAAGGCGAGATCAGCTACCAGGATGCCCTGCGTCTGGCGGACTCCGCCAACGAGGTCCGGCTGATGATCAAGCTCCACGGCACCCGCGACAAGGGGGCGGCACTGGATGAAGGCCTGGAGGGCATGGCCCTGGTGGACAAGGACGAGTAAGGGGGCCGTTAAATTCATCGCACCTCGATTTTCGGTTTCGCCGGATCGGGTGGCGTCTGCCGGGGGACGACATGGATAGGTGCCCCCTCCCCATCCGCCTCCGATACCGAAAACTGCTAGGCGAGGTCTATAAAAGGTACGACCAGCCGACCCGAAAGGCCTGTTCCACGCCAAGGGTGGCAGAGGTGCCATAATCTGTATTATTCATCCTCCTCCCGCAGCAAAAATCACCATGGCATCACTTGTCGGTCCCCTCCCTCGATTACATGAACGGCTCTTGCGGCCCTTCCTGACCACCCTGGCACTCCTGGTGTTGCAATTCGGGACTCTCGGTTGCGTCCATCTTCCCAGTTTTGCCGAGGAACTCCTCGCGGATGCCAAGGGTGGCGACGAGGAAGAGCAAGGTCAGGTTCAGGCAGCGGTTGAAACTGCCCCGCCGCCACCCGTCCTGCCCATGGAAGTACAGGAACCCCCACCCCCCAAAAGCAAACGTTGGGAATGGTTGGGGGATAAGCGCCAGATCACCCACATCTGGGTCGATACCGAGACCCAAAAGGCCCGGTTTTACGATGGACCAGAACAAGTCGGTTGGAGCTACGTGGCCTCGGGAGTCAAGAAGTTTCCGACCCCAACGGGTAAGTTTGCGGTCATCGGCAAGGAGAAGACCAAGGAATCGAACCTCTACGGCAAAATTTAT
>WBZM01002915.1_pt1 | contig 13879 bp, 15 predicted proteins | sample 5204271 | NCBI WGS metagenome assembly WBZM01 (sample SAMN12344346, study PRJNA552823) | activated sludge metagenome | biome: Activated sludge suspended growth; feature: Nitrification reactor; material: Wastewater; isolation source: activated sludge from nitrification reactor of wastewater...
AGCTAAATGCCTATGGCGAAATCGCCCCGCACGATACGGCTATCGGCCGGTTGCTGGCCTACCTGCTGGCTGACGTTGCCCTGCCGCCGGCCCACAAAAATGTGATCGCCGCGATAGCCACAAAGTACAGTCTGCCGATCGGCTAACTGTCTCACTCATTGAAAAACCCATAGGAGCGCATCATGGCCGAACAGTTTTTAAGCACCAATGACCGCATCAAGCTGGCCCAGACACTGGAGCGCGTTTATGAGATGCAGCTTGGTCCGGCAGCTCGCTTTGGGCTGCTGGATAAGGCTGGCTTGCGTCGCTTTGTGCCCGGCACCGACCTGGCTCAATCACCGGGCGTGCTGGCCGGTGTGCTCATCGGCAAGCTGGAGCCGTACGGGATGCTGCCCAACCAACCCAACTACCATGCCTTGGGGGCGCTGGTCAACTATGCCCTGATCCAGCCCGATACGCCGCAGGACGACGCGCGTTTCCTGGCGGAGATCCTCGTGAAGTACGAGTTGATTGCCGACCCAGATTACCTGGCTGGGTTGCGGGCGCAGTATGGCCTCGATGTGCAACCGGCGCGTCAGGTCGACGCGGCGCTGCTGCCGCCGACCGAGCCACCGGCCCCGGCCGACGAGCCGGATTTCGACCCGGCTGTCGGCGATCAGGAAGAGCTGGAGCGCATTGTCAACTCCGAGGATAACTTTCTCGACATCGACATGCTGGCCGGGGCCATCTACAGCGCCCAGGCTGTCGGCCGCATCGAGCTGCCGAAGGGCCGCGCCCACGGCACCGGCTTTCTCGTCGGGCCGGATTTGATCCTGACCAACTACCACGTCTTCAAATCGAAGGACGTTCTGGAGAGGGCTGTCATTCGCTTCGATTATCACGCCAACGCCGACGGCGTTGTGACGCAGGGGCGCGTGTTTGAATTCGTGCCCGACTTCTATGTGGGCAGCCCGGACGTCGAACTGGACTTCGCCCTGGTGAAGGTGAAGGGGGAGCCGCTGGCCGAGCGGAAGATGGGGCCGGATGACGTAGGCCTGGACTATCTGGAGTTGCTGCGGCGCGGCCGGCACCGCGGCTATCTGCTCGTCTCGCCCAGTCTCATCGTCGAGCACGAGCGAGTCAATATCGTCCAGCATCCCAACGGCAACCCGCAAAAGGTTGTATTGACGCAGAACTACGTCCTCAACAACATGAGCGCCGACCGCGTCCACTATTTGGCTGATACGTTGCCCGGATCATCGGGCTCGCCGGTGTTCAATAATCATTGGGAGGTCATCGCCCTGCACCACAGCGGCGGCGCCCACCCGCCGCAGAAGGCATCGACCGATCTGCAGAAGCTGCTCAAGGGGCATTATAAGTTCAACGAAGGTATCCCAATGCGGTCAATTCTGCCCAAGATCGAGCGTTATCTGCCGCGTAATTAGGCGAGAGAAATTTTTACGGGGCGACGGTAAAAATTTACGAATCGAGCCGGTGCGGAGCATGCCGTCCGCGATCAATTGTGGTTCAATTGACGGTAACACATTCAGCGAAGTACTGGAACCGAAAAATACATCTACCATGAGCCGCGGGCGCACGAGTCTTTCGGCATTATTCATTTGAGGAGGAATTGCTATGGGGCGTCGGATCATTACACCTGGAGCGCTGGAAACCATGAAAGGCGCCGAGGGGCCGGAGTCCTTGGAGGGCGCGGCCATTGGCGTGCAACAGATCGATGGCTTCTGGGACCGGGTAATCAAGAATATTCCCGGTGACGTCGTGGCCGGTTGGACGGCCATTCTGGGGCTGTTCGGCGCCTCGCCGGGAGCGGTGGTTCGCGAATCGAGCACGTCCAATATCCTGTGGATCATGTGGGCCGCGCTGACGATCGTGACGTTCTTCTGGACCTACCGCCAAACCAAGGCGCCCGCCTTGCAGCCGGCATGGACCCAAATCTTCATTTCAACCTTCGCATTTGTGGTGTGGGCGCTGGCACTGGGCGTGCCTTTTAACTCGTTGAGCTTCTACGATTCACGAGTGGCGGCGTCGCTACTGATTGTCTTCACGCTGGCCGTAGGCGCGCTGCAGCCAAAGGAGTAGGTTAGAAACCGGGTTTCGAGGAGTGAACTCCCGTTCGCCGAAACCCGGTTTCTAAATTAAATTACATCGTCGCCATCAAGCGGCGAAGATCTTCCAGGTTGGCATCGACGCGGTAAGGCTGCGTGCCGACCATCTCGACACCCTTCATCGCCCCCGCAACGTCCTTCAAGCCGCTGCCTGTGTTGAGCACGACGATCCGCTCATCGGCCGACACCATCCCCTTCTCGACCGCCTTCACCAGCCCGGCATAGGCGGCCGCCCCGGCCGGCTCGGCGAACACGCCGGAGCCGCGGGCCAGGGCCGGGATAGCCGAAAGAATCTCGTCGTCGGTGACGGTGAGGTACGCGCCATCCGTTTCCTTGACGGCTGCCATTGCCTTCAGCCGGTCGCGCGGCAGTCCGGAACTGATGCTGTCGGCCACGGTATGATCGTGGATCGGCGCTTTTGTCAGGACGTCTTCACCGTTGGCCCAGGCTTCGGCCAGGTAATTGCTGCCGGCGGCCTGGATACCCATCAGCTTGGGCATCTTCTCGATCCAGCCCAGGGCCATCAGGTCCTTCAGCCCCTTGTGCAGACCGCCGATGATACAACCATCACCGACACTGACAAAGATGCGGTCCGGTGCGTTCCAGGCTAACTGCTCACAAATCTCGAGCGTAGCTGTCTTTTTACCCTCGCTCATGTACGGGTTGAAGCCGGTGTTGCGGTTGTACCAGCCGTAGGCGTCGGCCGCTTGCAGGCACAAGTCGAAGGCGTCGTCATAGGTGCCGCGCACCAGCATGACCGTCGAGCCGTAGGCCAGCAGTTGGGCGACCTTGGCCGACGGCGCTTTCTCCGGCACGAAGATGACGTTTGGCTGGCCAACGCTGGCGCAGATGCCGCTGAGGGCGGCGGCGGTGTTCCCGGTGCTGGCCGTGGTGATGATCTTGGCCCCGCGCTCGCGGCCCTTGACCACGGCGATCGCGCTGGCGCGATCCTTGAACGAGGCGGTGGGGTTGCGGCCGTCATCTTTAACCCACAGGTGGCGCAGTCCAAGCTCCGCGCCTAAACGCGGGGTCGCATAGAGCGGTGTCCAGCCGATTTGCAGCGGCGGCACTTCGGCGTCCGGTTTCACCGGCAGCAGCGGCTTGTAGCGCCATAGAGAGTAATCTTCGTTGCGGCGCAAACTCTCGCGGCTGATATGGCTCTTGACAACGTCATAATCATAGACGACATCGACGATGCCGTCCGGCCCGAATTCCGGGTCAACGTAGTCGATTTCATCCGTTCGGAACGTGCGACCGCTGAGGAGGCTTCGAAGGTGTGATACGTGATCCATATGTCAGTATCCAGTATTCAGTAGGTCAGTGGACCAATGGGTCAGAGCGCCAGCAGGTCAGTAGTCGATTGTACTGACGGGCTAACATGCTGTTCTACTGACCGACTGCTACACCGCTTATTGTACAAAATGCGTGCCCGTCTGGCCCGCCAAGGCCTGCGGGATGCTCGCGGGATCGGTCACGATGGCGTGCGTGCCGCCTGCTTCCAGGAAGTTGATGATCGCCTGGATCTTGGGAGCCATGCTGCCCTTGGCGAAATGGGTACCCTCGGCCAGGAAGGCCTTGGCTTCGGCCAGTGTCACGCGGTCGAGCCATTTTTCGTCCGGCTTGCCGAAGTTCAGGGCGACCTTCTCGACGGCCGTGCTGATGATGAACGTGTCCGCGCCCAGCCGGGTGGCCAGCAACGACGAGGCGAAGTCCTTGTCGATGACCGCGGCAATGCCTTTCAAATGGCCTTGTTCGTCGGCCACGACGGGGATCCCGCCGCCGCCGACGGTGATGACGATGTGGCCGGCGTCGATCAGTGCCTTGACCGATTGCTCCTCGACGATGCGCATCGGGAGCGGAGACGCGACCACGCGCCGCCAGCCTCGACCAGCGTCCTCAGTGCAATCCCAACCGTCTACCGCAATGCGCCGTTGCGCGTCTTCTTCGCCCATAAACGAACCGATCGGCTTGGATGGATTCTTGAAGGCGGGATCGTTGGCGTCCACCTCGGTCTGGGTCACGATCGTCGCGACGGGCTTGTCGATGCCCATATCGAGGAAGTGGTTCTGCATGCTCTGCTGGAGCGCATAGCCGATTGCGCCCTGCGAGTCCGCGCCGCAGACATCGAGCGGCACTTCGTGCAGCTCGTGGGCGGCCAGTTCGGACCGGCGCAGGATGAAGCCGACCTGCGGGCCGTTGCCGTGGGCGATGGCGACGTTCCAGCCGTCCTTAATCATCTTGGCGATGTGGCCGGCGGTTTCGTAGGCCGCGTCGTACTGATCCTCGACGCTCTGGTGTTGCTTGTCTTTGATCAGTGAATTACCACCGATGGCGATGACGGCTAGTTTGCCTGTCATGTGTCTCTATCTCCGTAGTGGGGTTTTGGGATTCGTGGCCTGAAGGATGAGCGACGACGGGCCACGGCCGAACGGTGACGTTCCGGCCGTGGCCTGTCGTCTGTCAATTGTAGATTACATGGTCAGGGCCATGGCGGCCTTCTGAACGTGCAAGCGGTTCTCTGCCTCGTCATAGACGACGCTGTTTGGGCCATCGATGACACCGTCAGTGACCTCGATATTACGGTCGGCCGGCAGGCAGTGCATGTAGATGGCGTCTTCCTTGGCCATGGCCATGCGCCGCTCGTCGGTGATCCAATTGGTGTATTGCTTGCTGATCTCGGCCGATTCTTTGTGGTCGGCCGTGGTCAGCAGGCAGCCCCAACTCTTCGGATAGACCACGTCGGCGCCCTTGAAGCCGGCGTCGAAGTCGTCGAGCACCTCGAACGAGCCGCGCGCCTTGCGGGCGTTTTCCTTGGCCTGTTCCATGATGTCGGGCATCAGCTTGAACTCCGGCGGGTGCGTCAGGCGCACGTTCATGCCGAAGCGGGTCATGAGCAGGATGAGGCTCTGGGGCACACTGATGGGCTTCTGGTAGCTGCTGGCGTAGGCATAGCTGACGTTGATGGTCAGGCCGCGCGGGTCGCCCTTCTTCTCGATGATAGTCATCAGGTCGGCCAGAATCTGGAAGGGATGATAGACGTCGCACTGCATGTTGAGCACCGGCACGCGTGAGGCGGCCGCCACTTCGCGGATATACTTGTTGCCGTAGTCCCAGTCGCACTGGCGAATGGCGATGCCGTCAGTATAGCGGCCAATGATCTCGCCGATCTCCTTGGCTGTGTCGCCGTGGCTGATCTGCGTGGTCTGGCTCTCGATGAACTGCGCATGGCCGCCGAGTTGGGCCATGCCCGACTCAAAACTAACGCGCGTGCGCGTGCTGCTGAAGAAAAACAGCATGCCCAGCACCTTGTCACGCAGATAAGCGTGGGGCTGGCCCAGGGCGCGCTTTCGCTTCAGGTCGAAGGCGACATCGAGCAATGTATCGATCTCTTCCTTTGTCCATTCCTGGGTGGTGATTAGATCACGACCGCGTAAATTGGTTTGCATGTTTCCTCCACTATGATTAGTGTGATACGGGATAAATTTCCAAGGAGCGCTTAATTGAAAAATCGTTAGTGCTGAGCCTGGTTATTTCTGAACTTTATTGAGCATGAGCGGTAGCAGGGCGTAGAACTTGGTCGCCTCGACAACGTCTTCCAGCGGCACGTGCTCTTCGACTGCATGAGCGTAGATCTCGTCGCCGGGGCCGAAGCCGATGCTGGGGATGCCGGCCTTGCCGCGCCAGTAGTTGCCGTTGGTCGAGAAGTCCCATTTGCCCGCCGCCACGTTGCGGTTCCACAGAGCCTTGATCGCCTGCGTGCCGGCCACGACGAACGGGTCGTCCTCTTCCAGCGCCCACGCCGGGAAGTATTTGTCATAGACGAAGACCGCGCCGGTGTGGCTCGGCTCATTATAGACCAGACGGTTGACAGTGAAATCCTTGCGCGTCTCCTCGGGAATGAGCGCTTCGATGGAAGCGATGACCGATTCCGGCGTCTCGCCAAAGGTGACGCGGCGGTCGATGAAGATGCGGCACTCGTCGGGCACGGCGTTGTCGCTGGGGCTGACGCTGGAGATGCGGGTGACGGTGATGCGCCCCTGGCCCAAAAATTCGTGGGTCGGCAAAGTCGCATCCATGTCGCGAATCCCGGCGATGACCGGCAGCATCTTGTAGACGGCATTGTCGCCCATGTAGTTGCTGGCGGCATGGGCGCTGACGCCCTTGCACACGACTTCCAGTTCCAGACGTCCCTTGTGCCCGCGATAGACATTCATCTTGGTCGGCTCGCCGATGACGACGAAGTCCGGGGTGATGCCTTCCCATTCGACAAAAGCCTGGCAGCCGATGCCATCGCACCACTCCTCGATATTGCCGAGGTAGTAAGCGGTATAGCCGTCGAGCAATCCCAGTTCGTTGGCGATGGCCAGTCCGTAGACCATGCCGGGGGTGCTACCCTTCTCGTCGAGCGCGCCGCGAGCATAAAAGTTACCATCTTCGATCTTGCCCTTGAACGGGTCCCACGGCCACTGGGTCGGATCGCCGATTCCAACGGTGTCGATGTGGCTGTCGTAAAGCAGCTTGGTTGGGCCACTGCCGATTTGTCCGACGATGGAGCCGTAGCGATCCACGTACACCTTATCGAAGCCGAGGCGCGTCATCTCTTCGCCGATACGCTTGCCAACCGCCTCGATGTCGGAATCCATACTGGGTATGGCGACGATCTCGAAGAAAAAGTTTAACAAGTCTTCGCGGGACTCAGCTACACGCCGGTTGAGTTCATCAATTATCTTATCCATTAAGTTTTTCCCTCGTAAATGTGATCACAAAACTTCTTGTTTCCGCAATTCGCAGCGCAAAGCCTGGGCCTGGCTGCTGACCCTAAGCATGCTCATCTTTAGATGCGGCGACGAAGCAGGCGGAAGCGCAATAAATCGTCACGAAAGAAGGAGTAGGCCTTCAGGATTGGCTCACTGTCGTTGTTGTAGCCGGTCTCATCGAAAGACAGCAGCGGCGTGCCGCTGTCGATCTGCAGGATGGCGGCCATGTCGGGCCCGGCGGTGATGGGGATGATCTCGGAGAGATAGTAAGCCAGACGGTGGCGGCTGAAGCGCTCTAGAAAGTCGTAGATAGGGCGCCCCAGATCGTCCGTTGAGTAGGTATCGGTCGTCAAACGCAGGGGGAGGTAGTTGTGAGCCAAGATAACCGGGAGATCATCTTCCTGAAACAGCTTGCTAACGAACAGCACTTGTTCACCCTCGCCCAGCGCCAGCGTCTCCGCGATGCCGGGTTCCATAGAGGGATCGCCGACAGTGTAGATGCGCGACTCAAGTACGTGCGTCGAAGGGGTGAAACCGTGGGCCTGAAGCATGGCCTCATAGGACCATATTTCCTCCAGCCGCGAACGAATTTGCAGGACGGGGTCGTTTACGAATGTGCCCGAGCCTTGCCGGCGGCTGATCGTGCCTTCCATCTCCAGGCGGCTGAGGGCGTCGCGGACGGTGGTCCGGCTGACGCCCAGCGCCTCGGCCAGCTCCATCTCCGGCGGTACGCGGCCGTCGGCAAACTCCCCCTGGACAATCATGTCTCTGATGTGAGCCTTGACCTGGTCAGTTAATGAAGGAGCGCGTCTGAGCATAAATTGGTTACTTGTATGATAGTATGGTTGTATGATGAATATTACTGGTTTGTGGGCGGGTGTCAAGTGAGTTTTGTCATGTTTTAATGCCGAGATACATGACAACAGAGCAGGTCTTGCGCCGCATAAGTGTTCTTGCGGCACGGCGCGGGCTATGATAGCATTATGAGGGTATTGGGGCGTCGCCAAGCGGCAAAGGCATCGGACTTTGAATCCGACATCCGTAGGTTCGAATCCTACCGCCCCAGCCAAAAAAGCATATATTCAACCATTCAAAAGAGGTCGCGGCTAAGCCGTGACCTCTTTTGAATTATTCGCCTGCAGATTAATTACGCCTATGCCTTGTGGCATATGAGCAACTTCATTGTATCATTTCATCGAGCGCTTCTCTCCGATACACGAGAACGTACCTTAAAACGGATTGTTACAGGAGTGATGACCCATGAGCGTAGATTTAGCCACCAAACGAGCGACCTTTCGCCAGCTCCACAAATCCGGCCACTTCATCATTCCCAATCCCTGGGACATCGGCAGCATCCGCCGCCTGGAAAAACTCGGGTTCAAGGCGCTTGCCTCAACCAGCGCCGGCGCGGCCTGGACTTTGGGGTTAGAGGACGGTGAACTGACACTGGGGCAAGCTCTGGACCATTTACGGATGTTGTGTTCCGCAACCGACTTGCCGGTCAACGCCGACTTTGAGGGAGGGTATGCCGACCGACCTGAAGATGTTGGAACGAACGTGGCCCTGGCTGTCGAGACAGGCGTGGCCGGTCTTTCCATCGAAGATCGGATCGGTACAGACCTTTATCCTCGATCGCTGGCAATTGAGCGCATGCAGGCGGCGCGCGAAGCCATCGACAAAACGGGTCAGGACGTGTTGCTCATCGGCCGTACGGAGAGCTTTCTGATCGGGCGCACGAATGTCGATGAGGCCATCGACCGGCTTCTGGCCTATGCTGCCGCGGGGGCTGACGTACTCTATCCGCCCCGCGTTCTTGATTTACCCACGATCAAAACCATCGTGGAGGCGGTCGCCCCAACGCCGGTCAATATTTTGTTGCGCACGCCGGAGATGAATGTTGCCGATCTGGCGGCCGTCGGGGTACGTCGCATGAGTGTTGGCGGCCTTTTGGCTTCCTATGCCTGGGCAGCATTCGATAAAGCCGCCCTATCTGTACGCGATGAAGGCCACTTGCCCTTTTAGGAGGTGAGCGGAATGGATAAACGCCAATTTATTGCCAAACTCGAAATCGCATGGTCAGCGCTAGAAGAATCTTTCGCAGGCCTGACCGATGAGCAGATGATCCAGCCCGGTGTCACCGGCGACTGGTCGGTGACGGACATCCTCGGCCATGTGACGGCCTGGGAAGAGGAGGCGCTGAAGCACCTGCCCCACATCCTGGAGGGGAAACGGCCGCCGAAGTACTCCGACCTTTACGGCGGCATCGACGCCTTCAATGCCCTCAAGACAGAGGAAAATCGCCGCTACCCACTCGACGAAGTACTGGCGCGGCTCCACGATGTTCACCGGCAGCTCGTGGCCTACATCGCCGCCGCCCCGGACGAACTTATCACCACCGAAACGCGCTTTCGCCGCCGCATTCGCCTCGATACCTACAGCCATTACCCCATCCATGCCGAGGCGATCCGCGAGTGGCGGGCCGCGCAAGGAATCTAGGCAGTCCCCATAAGAGGAGTTAAACGCGGTTTCACAGAGTCCTTTGACGTATAATCTGTGAAATCTATGAAATTTGTGGATACTCTTCTCTCATGATCGCTGTCGTGCTTCTCGCCGCCGGGCAAGGCGTCCGGATGAACTCCAAAAAGCAGAAGATATTGCACGAAGTCGGCGGGCGGCCGATGGTGTTCCACGCTTTCCGGGCCGCCGAGGCTGTCGCCGATCTGCCGCCGGTGCTGGTGGTCGGGCCGGGGGAGACGGGCGTGCGAGCGCTCATCGGTGATCGGGCGACCTATGTCGTCCAGCCCGAGGCGCTGGGCACGGGCCACGCCACGCGGATGGCCGCCGACGCTCTGATCAGCCGGGCCGATCAGGTCATCGTCACCTATGGTGACATGCCGCTGTTGCGGGCGGAGACGATGCGCCGGCTGGCTGATGCCCAACGGGAGAGCCGCGCGGCCATTGTCCTGCTGTCCGTTCTGGGCGAACCGAGCAGCAGCTTCGGCCGCGTCGTGCGCGACAAACGCGGCCAGGTGCGCGAGATCGTCGAGGTGGCCGAGGCGCGGCGGCGTCCGGAGGCCGGTGAGTTGCTGGCCATCCGCGAGCTGAACGCCGGCGTCTATTGTTTCGACGGCGACTGGCTGTGGGCCAACGTCGACGCCCTGCCCCTGCGACAGGCGCGACGCGGGCCGGAGTATTACCTGACCGACCTGATTGAGATGGCCGTGGCCCAGGGGCGCGGCGTGGCGGCGGTGATGGCCGAGGATGTCGACGAGGGGCTGGGCGCGGGTACGCGAGCCGAAATGGTCGACGTCGAGCGCGCCTTTCGCCGCCGCGTGAACGATCATTGGCTATCAAACGGGGTGACGCTGGTCGAGCCGGACGCGACCTACATCGGGCCGGACGTGACCATTGGCCGCGACACGGTCATCTGGCCCAACACCTTCTTGCAAGGCCGCGCAACTATCGGCGAGGAATGCGTCATTGGCCCCAATGCCATCATCCGTGACGCATCAGTGGGCGATCGCTGCCGCATCGAACAACTCCTGATCGAAAACATAACCGTGCCCGACGGCACGACAGCCCGGCCGGGTGAATGGCGAACGCCAGCCCGTCGTCGCACAGGTGAAGTATGAACGACTCCCCCCCCATCACCGCTGAAATTCGCGAACGGCTTATCGCCGCGGCCTGCGCGGCCCGGCCCAACGCCTACGCCCCTTATTCGCGCTTCATGGTCGGCGCGGCGCTGCTGGCCGACGACGGCCGGATTTATACCGGCGTCAATGTCGAGAACGCCTCCTATGGCCTCGCGGTTTGCGCCGAGCGCAATGCGATCGGCGCGTTGGCGCTGGCCGGCGGGCGGCGGGTGCTGGCCGTGGCCGTCTGCACCTCTAACGGGGTGACGCCCTGCGGCGCATGCCGCCAGGTGCTCAGCGAATTCGCGCCAGAGGAGGGCGAAGTGCCGGTGTGGATTGTGGATGGGGCGGGGGACGTGCGCGAGATGACGCTGGCGGCGCTGCTGCCGGATGATTTCGGGGCGCGGCATTTGAGATAGCGATAGCCCGATACGGCCGGCCTTATCGGTGGGTTCTGTTTCCAGCTTCTATTTAAGATGCAGAACTAGGTCACGGCCGTCGCCGGTTGGTTTGCTTTCTCAATCGATACACTCTCCACGTAGAGTGTATCGGGGCAGAAATCCTGTCCGTTGACCCACTGAATGCTGCCCAGAAAAGGTCTGACCGAATTAAAATAATGAAGATTCTGCAATTCCCTGAAGATCCCCCTATCCAGGTAGGGTTTCACGTCGAACAAGCGAACTTCACCATTGGCAAAAGTCAGTAGTAGCGTATGGTCGGGATTTGGTTTTACGGACGTGATTCGTGGGTTCATCTTTCATACCTAGCGCAAGGGATCGATTCGGAAGACAGCTTCGCCATTACTGGCAAGTTCCCAATTCGCGATCAATTCTTCCTGATGTATCTCAATCCAGGCCTGTACCAGCTTCATCTTATTGCTTTTTAACTGGCCTTCAAGCAAAGTACCATCAGGAATAGACAAAACGGCTTCCTGTTCTTGATAGCGCACATGAATGTGTGGCAAATGATGCCGATCTTTGTCGAAGTAATACATCGAAATGATGATCCCGAAGAACATCGAAATAACGGCCATATCGCATGTCTCCCTTCCCGGTTAATTGTAGCACAGTGCTGGAGCGCGCGGAATCCAAGCGAAACCGTCGGCTCGGCTGCATAAGAAAGCCGGGTTTCGACGAGAGAAATTCAACTCGCTGAAACCCGGCTTCTCAAGTTTATCGCCATGAGGATAGTTACCCTGCGGCGTACCTGACATCTACTCCTTGTTATTCTTCAACACGCACTGGTCCGTCCCCGGGCCGAGCAGCAAAACGCTCCCTTCCAATATTTGCCGGAAGTCGTTGGACTTGATCAGACAGGTATTCCCGGCCCCAAACGTAGCCGTATCCCAGAAGATCACGCCATAATTGCCGGCGAATTCATTGTTACGCACTACAATCCTCGTGCCCGTAATTTCTGGGAGCCATCCGCTATCAAAGGTCATGCCGATTAAAGTTTCCCCCTGGTTGCTGGCAATTTCAATGGTGCTATCCACGAAATCCGCTACATCCATCATGTAGATTCCATCTTCATACCTGTTATGGGAAACCAGGATGGAAGCATCCTTCAGATTAAAAAGTGGGGTGCCGCTCCCCATGGTCTTGAAGGTGGAGTTGGTGACGCGATATGCCCCGGTTACCGGCGACATCAAGCCTTCGTTGTACAGCCCTTGGTAATAGATCCCATTCCGGAGACTGTATGGGAAATCGTAATTCGCGAGCGGCTCCCCCTCAATCAGGATTCGCGTAACCCAGGCTTCCGCCTGTGTCCCAGTGATCACAATGGCCATATCCATTTCATAAAAGGTGTAACTTCCCCAATCGCCGGAAATTGCCCAACCAGTGGTCATATGGCCGTCATGATCGTCAATGTGAATTGCCAGGTCCGCTATGACGACACGCCCGTTGATGAAGCTAAAGAGTATGGCCAAGGGGTTATCGGAGGATGGGGGATTTAACCAGCCATTTACCGGGGTGACATATAGGTTGGGCAGATTGACGATAACTGTCTTGTCCGCCCCGCTGCCCCGGAATGACCCATAGAAGTCGTAGACGTAGATCTGCGCCGTGTGGAACGTGCCTGGTGTCAGCCGCACGGTCATCCCCGGCCCCCGGTCAATCGCCCAGTCAAACGCGCACTGAATATTGGCAGTGTCGTCGACGCCGGTGGGGCTCACGCGAATGGTATTTCCGGTTAAAGTAATGAATTGTATGTCGCACGGGCTCGCCGGTTGGGCGGCGGCCGTGCCCAGGACCAACACAAAGGCGAGCGTCAGTACGACGCCCGCCGCAAGATATAATTTGGGTTTCATGATTTACCTCCTTTTTCTGCGATGAGGTTAAGGCGACGCACTTCGAAAGGTGCGTCGCACCTTACAATGTGCTAGCTGCTACCCGCTACCTGCGACCTGCCACCCGCCGCGATCACCGGAATGCCGGGCGGATCGGTTGTGGTTCCTCCACCTGGTCTTGTCGCCGCCGGTGCAAGAGGCTTGCCAGCCACGTAGATAAACCACCTTTGCGACGCGGTGGTTGCCATTCCATATATTGATCGGCAAGTGCCTTCGCTTCGGTCTTGGTCCGTGACACCTTTTGTTCCATTGATAACCAGTCTGACATGTCACACACTCCTATAGGCTACCGTTCATGGTCTAACCTGTTTTCAATATACCACTCGACCGCAGTGAACTCGCAAGGAAACGGCCGCTTTTGACCCGAAAATCGCAGGGAGATCGCAGGGATTGATTTTCGCCCATCCGGGCACTACAATATACTCATAGGTTGGCTTGTTTTTCGTGTCGTAGCCGGAATTTCCGGAGCCGGGGGGCATCATGGCACGCTTGTCGCTTTCCTTCCTCGGCCCGTTCCAGGTCACGCTGGACGGACGTATCCTCACCGGATTTGAATCCAATAAGGTTCGGGCGCTGCTGGTATACCTCGCTGTCGAGTCGGACCGGCCCCATGCGCGTGAAACCCTGGCCGCCTTGCTCTGGCCCAACTACCTCAACCGCTCGGCCGCCAACAACCTGCGTTCGGTGCTGGCCGATCTGCGCAAGGTGATCGACGACCGGGCCGCCGACCCGCCCTGCCTGATCATCAGCCGCGATACCATCCGGTTTAATCCAAAAGCTGACTACGAACTGGATGTAGACAAGTTTGACACCGCCAACAGCCTGACGATCGCGCGGTTGGAAGCGATGTTGGCCACCTACCGCGGCGACTTCCTCGAGGGCTTCGCCCTGCCCGACAATATTCATTTCGAAGAGTGGCTGCTGGCCCGGCGCGAGGCGTTACGGGATCAGGCGCTGGCAGGGCTGGGTCGCCTGGAACAACATTACGAGGCCAGCGGTCGAATCGATAGGGCCATGCAATTCGCGCGGCGGCGTCTG
>WBZM01002917.1_pt1 | contig 13873 bp, 12 predicted proteins | sample 5204271 | NCBI WGS metagenome assembly WBZM01 (sample SAMN12344346, study PRJNA552823) | activated sludge metagenome | biome: Activated sludge suspended growth; feature: Nitrification reactor; material: Wastewater; isolation source: activated sludge from nitrification reactor of wastewater...
GGATTCCTCCTGTCGGGTGGGCCGGCTCACACTAGGGACAAGCGCTGGCCAAGCTAAAGTAGAGCATTTGGAACCACAGATTAGAACCCGTCTAATCATGCAGTTTGCCTGAAGCGTCGTTCAGGGGGCCTAAAGGATGGCCCGCGCACGGGTAGGCGACACGCCGAAGCGTTCGCGGAAGACCTTGGCAAAGTGGTTGGCGGTCTCGAAGCCGGTAGCGGCGGCGATCTCGGTCACCGACATTTCCGTCTCGAACAGAAGGCTGCGCGCCAGGTCGACGCGCAGATTGCGGTAGTAACGGCTGGGGGTTTCGTTCAGCACGGCCTTGAACTGCCGTTCGAGCTGCCGGCAGGAATACCCGGCCGCCTCGGCCAGTTCCTCCAGCGTGAGCGGCGTTTCAAGGTTGCGCTGCATCAGGCGGATGACGCGGATCAGGCGCGTGTTGCGCGACCCGATCGCCAGCGCCAGCGACGACGTCTGGGGCGATTCGGCCTGGCGCGGCGCGCCATGCAGGCACATGTCGCCCACCCTCAGCGCGAATTCCTCGCCGTAGTGCTGCGCGATGACTGCCAGCATCATGTCGGTCGAGGCGGCGCCCCCGCCGCAGGTCATCAGGGGGCCGTCGATCTCGTAGATGCGCGGGCTGGGGTCATGGCCCGAGAACAGCTCGCGGAAGCCGGCCTGGTTTTCCCAGTGGACCGTATAGCGCCGGCTGCCCAGAAGCCCGGCGCGCGCCAGCGTGAAGGCGCCGGTGCAGATGCCGCCCATTTCCCCGCCATGCGCCGCGTGGTTGCGCAGCCAATCCAGCGCGGGGCGCCCCGCAGCATCATAGGCATCGGTTCCCGAGCAGACGATCACCGAGGTCGAACGGTGCAGCGGCCCCAGCGCCCCCTGCGCCTCGACCGAGATGCCGCTTGACGATTCCACCGACCCGCCGTCCTGCGACAGCACGCGCCAGCGGTAGAGCGGACGCTGCGACAACTGGTTCGCGACGCGAAGCGGCTCGACCGCCGACGAAAACGCCAGAAGCGTGAAGCGCGGCAGAAGCAGGAAGGCATAATCGCGGGTCTGGACCGCACCCTTGATCGGGAAATGCGCCACCCCGACCGGAATGAGCCCGCCGTCGATCATGGCGGCGCGCGACCGGGCGATCCTGTCGCTGATGCTTTCGGGTTCACGGGTCAGGGTCATCTGGGGCAGGTCTTACCGATAAGGCGGCGAAAATACCATCCCTGCCCGTCGCCGCAATGGCCCCCGCGCCGATCAGGGGATCACCTCGAAGCGGTCAACGTCCACCATCCCGTGATCGGTGATCTTCAGATGCGGAATGACCGGTAGCGCCAGGAAGGCGAGCTGCAGGAAGGGTTCCTCGAGCGTCACGCCCAGCGACCGCGCCGCATCGCGCAGGATGTGCAGGTCGCGCTGCACGGTCTCGAAGGGTTCAAGGCTCATCAGACCGGCCACCGGCAGCGCCACTTCGGCAAGTACCTTGCCGCCCCGCGCCACGACAAAGCCGCCCTCGATCTCGCCCAGCCGGTTCGCGGCCAGCGCCATGTCGGCGTAATCGGCCCCGACGACAGCGATGTTGTGATGGTCGTGGCACACGGTCGATGCGATGGCGCCGGCCCCGATCCCGAATCCCCTGACGAAGCCGGTGGCGACGTTGCCGTTCTTGCCGTGCCGCTCGATAACCGCGATGCGCATCAGGTCGCGCGCCGGGTCGGGACGCTTGTCGCCGTCCTGCGGCGCGATGGTCTCGGTCAGATGCTCGGTGATGATCTTGCCCGGCAGGATGCCGATGACGGGGGTTTCGGCCCGGTTGCCGGCACAGCGGAAGTGCCGCGCCTCGACGCGGGGGGCCCGGACCGAATGGCGTCCGACGGGGGCAATCGTGCCGCGGGCGGCGAAGGCCGCGTCATCTGCAAGCCGTCCGCCCGCGAACACCATCCGCGGCCGGCAGCTTTCCAGGCTGTCGAGCACGACAATGTCGGCGCGCTTGCCGGGCGCGATCAGACCCCGGTCCTTCAGTCCGAAGGCCTCGGCCGCAGAAAGGCTTGCCGCGCGATAGACGGCCAGCGGCGGCGCGCCCAGCGCGATGGCGGTGCGCAGGATGTAGTCGAAATGCCCGTGTTCGGCGATGTCGAGCGGATTGCGGTCGTCGGTGCAGAAGCAGAGATATGGCGAATGGCGTTCGGTGACGATCTGCGCCAGTGCATGCAGATCCTTCGACACCGACCCTTCGCGCACCAGCACCCGCATCCCCTTGCGCAGTTTCTCCAGCGCCTCGGTGGCCGTGGTCGCCTCGTGCTCGGTGCGGATGCCGGCGGCGATATAGGCATTGAGGTCGCGACCTGACAGAAGCGGGCTGTGTCCGTCGATGTGCCGGCCGCGAAAGGCGTTGAGCTTGTCGAGGCAAGAGGCATCGCGGTTGATGACACCCGGGTAGTTCATGAACTCGGCCAGACCGATCACCCGCGGATGGTCCATCAGCGGCACCAGATCGGCGGCGGTCAGCGTCGCGCCCGTCGTCTCCATATGGGTCGAGGGAACGCACGACGACAACTGGACCCGCAGGTCCATCACGGTATGGGCCGATGCGTCGAGAAAATAGCGGATCCCCGGCAGGCCGCAGACATTGGCGATTTCATGCGGATCGCAGATCGCCGTGGTCACCCCGCGGGGGGTGACGCAGCGGTCGAACTCGAACGGGGTGACCAGGCTTGATTCCACATGCAGGTGCGTGTCGATGAAGCCGGGCACCAGCGTCAGGCCCGTGCAGTCGATCACCCTGCGGCCTTCGTAGCGGTCGTGGAGGCCGACGATGGTATCGCCGCAGATCGCCACGTCGGTTTCGGTCAGATCGCCGGTGATCAGGTCGAAGACCCTGCCCCCGCGCAGCACCAGATCGGCGGGCTCCTGCCCGCGGCCCTGGGCGATGATCCGGTCAAGCGGGGTCGGGCTGGGTGTCATCGGGGTGCCTCCGTCTGGCCCGAGTGGACCGCAATCGCCCGGCCCTGTCCAGCCGCCGATTGCCCCTTGCGAACAGCAGGGGCAGCGCGGCAGTCTTCTGCCCGAGCGACAGGAGACAACCCATGACCCCGATCTTCGACGGCCACAACGACTTCCTTCTGCGCCTGCTGCGCGAGCCTGCGCGGCGGGAAACCCTGTGGCTGACCGGTGAGGGCAAGGGTCACATAGACCTGCCGCGCTGCCGGGCGGGTGGCTTCGCCGGCGGGTTCTTCGCCATCTACATCCCCTCGCCGGTGGCGTTCGACAACCCCGATCTTGAGGCGCTGATGGACAATCCCCCCTACGGATTGCCCCTGCCCGAGCTGATCGGCGTCGACAGCGCCGCACCGGTGGCTCTGGCCATGGCCGGGCATCTGATGTGGATGGAGCGGACCGGAACCCTGTCGATCTGCCGCAGCGTGGCCGACATCCGCGCGGCGATGGCGGCCGGCAGGATCGCAGCGGTCATGCACATGGAAGGCGCCGAGGCTATCGGGGCGGACCTTGACGCGCTGCATGTCTGGCACGCGGCGGGGCTGCGGTCGCTGGGTCCGGTCTGGTCGCGGCCGACGGTGTTCGGGCATGGCGTGCCGTTCCGCTTCCCCTCGGACCCCGATACCGGCGAGGGGCTGACCGAGGCTGGGAAGCGGCTGGTCCGGGAATGCAACGCCCTGAAGATCATGATTGATCTCAGTCACATGAACGAAAGGGGGTTCGATGACATCGCCCGGATTTCCGATGCGCCGCTGGTGGCCACCCATTCCAACGCCCATGCGGTGACCCCGTCGGCGCGCAACCTGACCGACCGGCAGCTTGCGGTGATCGCCGAGCGCAGGGGAATGGTCGGGCTGAACTATGCGACCGTCTTCCTGCGCGCGGACGGGCGGAAATCGCCGTTCGCTGGGTGGGATCCGATCCTGCGGCACCTCGACCATCTGATCGGAATACTTGGCGAGGATCACGTCGGCCTTGGGTCGGACTTCGACGGAGCGACGGTGCCCTCGGACATCGGCGACGTGGCCGGAAACCCCAGGCTTCTGGATGCGCTGAGGGCGCATGGCTTCGGCAACGAACTGGTCGAGAAGATCGCCTGGAAGAACTGGCTGGCAGTGCTGGAGCGGACGTGGGGCGGCTGAGCGCGACAGAAAGTCCGGCCAGCGGTGGTATGGCATCTGCCCCGCCCGCGCGTGGCACCCGCCCCGACAGGGGCCGATGCACGAGAGCGGCGGCATGAGCCTGCCGGTCCTGGTCAACGCGCTGGCCCGCCGCGTCTGGCTTGACTGTCATGCGCTGCTGGAGCCCCCCTCGGGCCCCGCGAAGGGGGCCGACCTGCTGGTGCTGATCCGTCGGCTGGGCTTCGTGCAGGTGGACAGCATCAACACCGTCGAGCGCGCGCATCACATGATCCTGTGGGCGCGTCGCCAGACCTACCGGCCCGAAAACCTGCGCCCGCTGCTGGAACGCGACCGGACCCTGTTCGAGCACTGGACGCATGACGCATCCGTCATCCCGACCGAGTTCCTGCCCCACTGGCGGCTGCGCTTTGCCCGCCACGCGGCACGCATCCGCGAAAGCTATCGCAGCTGGCAGGGGCCGGAGTTCGAGGCGAAGATCGACGACGTCATCCGCCATATCCGCGACAACGGTCCGGTCGGGTCCGGCGAGGTGGGCGGGGACGAGGCGCGCGGAAAGGGCGGATGGTGGGACTGGCACCCGTCGAAGGCGGCGCTGGAATTCCTGTGGCGCACAGGCGAGATCGCCGTCACCCGGCGCGAGGGCTTCGCCAAGATCTACGACCTGGCCGAGCGGGTCTATCCGCCCGCACCCGACCTGCCGGCCGATGTCACCATCGACTGGTCCTGCCGCGAGGCGCTGGACCGGATGGGGTTTGCCACCAGCGGCGAGATGGCGGCCTTCTGGGGCAAGATCGCACCCGAAGAGGCCAAGGCCTGGTGCGCGGCCGCGCTGGCCCGCGGCGAGATCGAGGAGCTTGCCGTCGAGGGCGCGGACGGCAGCCTGAGGCGCAGCTTCGCCCGGCCCGGACTGATCGCAGCCGCACAGGCGCTGCCCGAGCCGCCCGGGCGCCTGCGCATCCTGTCGCCCTTTGACCCGGCCCTGCGCGACCGCGCGCGGACCGAACGGTTGTTCGGCTTTCATTACCGCATCGAGGTCTTTGTCCCCGAGGCGAAGCGGCGTTTCGGCTACTACGTCTTTCCGGTGCTGGAGGGCGACCGGCTGATCGGGCGGATCGACCTGCGCTGCCGCCGCACCGAGGGGCGCATCGCCGTGGCCGGGTTCTGGCCCGAGCCGGGCATCCCCTTGACCGGGGGACGGATCGCGCGACTGGAAGCCGAACTGGACCGGTTGGGACGCTTCACCGCCTGCCCCGGGACCGAGTTCGCGCCGGGGTGGGCGCGCATTTCGGACCGGGCATGAAAGGCCGGCTGCCGTAGCGGAATGTAACAGATTTGTAACGCCCCCCGTTGCAACGCGCGCGATTCGCGGTTTAGCTGTCGGAGCGGAGCAGGGCCCGTCGCAAAAGTTTCACCGACCGCGCCTAAAGCAAGGACTGCATCCGACCGGGATACAGCCATTGATAATGGGGAGAACTGACATCATGACGACCAAGACACTGGCTGCCGCCAGCATTGCCGCGCTTATGGCCTCGACGGCGATCGTACACGCCGACGCGCTGGCCGATCTGGAAGCGGCGGCCAAGGCCGAAGGCATGCTGACCACGGTCGCCCTGCCGCACAGCTGGTGCGGCTACGGCGATGTGATCGCGGGCTTCAAGGCGAAATACCCCGACATCCAGGTCAACGAACTGAACCCTGACGCCGGATCGGCCGACGAGGTCGAGGCGGTGAAGGCCAACAAGGACAACAAGGGCCCGCAGGCGCCCGACGTCGTGGACGTGGGCCTGGCCTATGGCCCGTCGATGAAGGACGAAGGGCTGCTTCAGCCCTACAAGGTTTCGACCTGGGACGAGATCCCCGACACCATCAAGGATGCCGAAGGCTACTGGTACGGCGACTATTATGGCGTGATGTCGTTCCTGGTGAACAAGGATCTGGTCGCCAACACGCCGGCCGACTGGGCGGATCTGCTGAAGCCGGAATATGCCGGCCAGGTCGCGCTGGCGGGCGATCCGCGTGCGTCGAACCAGGCAATTCTGGGTGTTCTGGCGGCGGGTCTGTCGAAAGGTGCCGCGGCAGGCGAAGAAGCCGGCAAGGCCGGGCTCGACTACTTTGCCGAGTTGAACAAGGCGGGCAACTTCGTTCCCGTCATCGGCAAGGCGGGCACCGTCGCGCAGGGGTCGACGCCGATCGTCGTCGCCTGGGACTACAACGCGCTGGCCTGGCGCGACGAGATGGCGGGCAACCCGCCGGTCGAGATCGTGGTGCCGGCGACGGGCGTCCTGGCGGGCGTCTATGTCCAGGGCATTTCCGCCTATGCGCCGCACCCGAACGCCGCGAAGCTGTGGATGGAATACCTTTATTCGGACGAGGGCCAGAACCTCTGGCTGAAGGGCTACTGCCACCCGGCCCGCTTCAACGCGATGGTCGCCGGCGGCAAGGTGCCGCAGGATCTGATCGACGCGCTGCCGCCGGCGGCGTCGTACGAAGCGGCCTATTTCCCGACGCTGGACGAGGTGAATGCCAACAAGAAGGCCGTGACCGAAGGCTGGGACACGGTCGTGGGCGCGAACGTCCAGTAGGGCCTACCTAAAACCGAAGCCCGCCCCGGCAGCGACCGGGGCGGGCCAATAGAAAAGACGATCGACGGGGGAAATCGCGATGAAGCCAGCCAGCGGCGCCGTCCGGCGTCTGCCCCTGACGTGGATCGGCATCGCGCCCTTCCTGCTGTTCACGACGCTGTTCCTGATCCTGCCGACGATGCACATCGTGGTCGGGGCCTTCCAGACCTCCGAGGGCAGCTTCACCCTGCAGAACGTCCTTGACCTGCGGACGGGCACCATCCCTTCGTCCTACTGGATTTCCATCAAGGTCAGCCTTGCCTCGGCGGCGCTGGGCTGCCTGGTCGGCTTTGGCATGGCGGCCGCGGTGACCTTCGGCGCGGTGCCGAAATGGATCCGCAGCCCGCTTCTGACCTTTTCGGGCGTGGCGTCGAACTTTGCCGGCGTTCCGCTGGCCTTCGCGTTCCTTGCCACGCTGGGGCCGGCGGGGCTGGTGACGCTGTGGCTGCGAACGAAGTACGGCATCGTGCTAAGCCGCGATCTGGGCTTCAACCTGCTGTCGTTCTGGGGGCTGACGGTCACCTACCTCTTTTTCCAGATTCCGCTGATGATCCTGATCATCACGCCCGCGCTGGACGGGCTGAAACGCGAATGGCGCGAGGCGGCCGCGATCCTGGGGGCGACCGGTTTCCAGTACTGGCGGATGGTTGCGCTGCCGATCCTGTTTCCGTCGCTTCTGGGAACCTTCGCGCTGCTGTTCGCCAACGCCTTCGGCGCAGTGGCGACGGCGATCGCGCTGACGGGGCCATCGCTGAACATCGTGCCGATCCAGTTGTTCGCGCAGATCCGGGGCGACGTCCTGGGCAACCCGAACCTGGGCTACGCACTGGCCTTCGGGATGATCGTCGTCACCGGCGTGGCAAACGCGATCTACATCTGGCTGCGCATACGGGCCGAAAGGTGGCTTAAATGAACCTCTGGGCGCGCCTGACAGGCTGGATCGTCCTGATCTTCGGGCTTCTCTATTTCCTTCTGCCGCTTCTGGGGCTGGCCGAGTTCAGCCTGCGGGCGCGGCGCGGGGTCTATTCGCTGGACGCCTACGCCAAGGTGATTGGTGATGCCGAGTTCCAGGCGACGTTCTCCTATTCCGTGGTGATGGCGCTTGCGACCATCGTCATGGGCGTGCTGATCGTGGTCCCCACCGCCTTCTGGGTACGGCTGAGGATGCCCTGGGCGCGGCCCTATGTGGAGTTCATCACGCTTCTGCCGCTGGTGATCCCCGCCATCGTCATCGTCTTCGGCTACATCCGGCTTTACAACACGTCGAGCTGGCTGCCGCTGACCGGCACGGTGATGGGGACGAACCTTCTGCTGGCCTTCGGCTACACGACGCTGGCACTGCCCTACATGTACCGCGCGGTCGATACCGGCCTGCGCACCATCGACGTCGCCACCCTGACCGAGGCGGCACAGTCGCTGGGCGCGGGGTGGTTCACCATCCTGGGCCGGATCATCCTGCCGAACGTGCTGGTTGCGGTACTGTCGGGGGCCTTCCTGACCTTCGCCATCGTCATCGGCGAGTTCACCCTTGCTGCGCTGCTGGACCGGCCGGCCTTCGGACCGTACCTCCAGCGTATCGGCGCCAACAAACCCTATGAGCCCTTCGCCCTTTCGGTGATCGCCTTCGCCATCACCTGGGGCTGCATGGGCCTGATCCAGCTTGCCAACCGGCTGACCAAACACACGAGAGCCACATCCTGATGTCCTTCCTTGCCATCGAGAACCTTGAAAAGTCGTTCGGCGCAAACCGCGTGGTGAAGGACTTCAACCTTGCGGTCGAAAAGGGCGAGTTCATCTCGCTTCTGGGGCCGTCGGGCTGCGGCAAGACCACGGTGCTGCGCATGGTCGCGGGCTTCGAGACGCCCAGTGTCGGTCGCATCGTGATCGGCGGCAAGGATGTGGTGAACCTGCGCCCCAACCAGCGCAACATCGGGATGGTGTTCCAGTCCTACGCGCTGTTTCCGAACCTGACGGTGGCCCAGAACATCGCCTTCGGACTGAAGGTCGCGGGCAAGCCAAGGGCGGAATCGGACGAACGCGTGGCCGAGATGCTGAAGCTCATCGGCCTGACCGATCTGGGCGGGCGCTATCCGTTCCAGCTTTCGGGCGGGCAGCAGCAGCGCGTGGCGCTGGCGCGCGCCATCGCGCCGCGCCCGCAAGTGCTACTGCTGGACGAACCGCTGTCGGCACTGGATGCAAAGGTGCGGGTGTCGTTGCGCAACGAGATCCGGTCGATCCAGAAGGCGCTGGGAATCACGACGATCTTCGTCACGCACGATCAGGAAGAGGCACTGTCGATGTCGGACCGGGTGGTGGTGATGCACGAGGGCATCGCCGACCAGATCGGCACGCCCTTTGACATCTACAATCGGCCCGCGACCCGGTTCGTCGCCAGCTTCGTCGGCACCCTGAACCTGCTTGAGGCGGAAGTGCTTGATCCGGCGAAGGGGCGTGTGCGCATCGCCGGGACCGAGACGGACCTGCAACGGCCGCTTCCGGCAGGAAAGATCACGCTGGCCGCCCGGCCGGAAATGATCTCGCTTGGTCTGCAACCGGGGAAGGACACGGTACTTGAGGGCACGATCGCCTCGGTCGATTTCCTGGGCTCGGTCGTCCGGCTGCGCGCCGACGTGGCGGGCACGCGCCTAGCTTTCGATACGTTCAACAGCACCGAAAGCCCGCCGCCCGCACCGGGAAGCCAGGTCAAGCTTTCGCTGGCCGGGCGCGACCTGCTGGTCATCGGCGAGAAGTAGGCCAGGGGCACCGGGCCTTTCGCGGCCGTCCATGTCGCAATCAGGCCAGAATACCGGTCGCACCACCCACAGTCTGGGCGCGCAGGGCGGCCGGGCGGGACAGGGATGCGCAACAAGATCGGACACCCGCAGGGTATGGTGCTGGTAGTGGCTGCAGCCGTCCTGTGGTCGCTCAACGGGCTGATCCTGCGCTGGATCGGCGACGCGGGCGCCTTTCAGGTGCTATTCTGGCGATCGCTGGGCATGACGCCGGTTCTGGTTGCAGCCATCGCGCTGCTGTCGGGCAGTCCGCCGGTCGCCGCGATGCGGCAGGCGGGGCTGGCCGGTCTGATCGGGGGGCTGGGGCTGGTCGTGGCCTTTGCCGGCGCGATCCTTGCGCTTCAGTCCACGAGCATCGCCAACGCCGTCTTCCTGTTTGCCGCAGCCCCCCTGATGTCGGCGGTGCTGGCCTTCGTTCTTTTGCGAGAAGCAATCCGTCCCGCGACCTGGCTGGCCATAGCCATCGCGGGTGTCGGCATGTTCGTCATGGTCCGCGCCGGGCTGTCGCGCGGGGCGGGAATGGGCAATCTTGCGGCGATCCTGTCGGCGACCGGATTTGCCGCCTTCACGGTGACACTGCGCTGGGCGCGGCTGTCGGACATGCTGCCCGCCACGCTGATCGGCGGGATCCTGTCGGTGCTGTTCGCGGCGGCCGTCGTCTGGCTGCGCGGCGAAAGCCTGATGCTGCCGGCAAAGGCCGCGGCGCTGGCATTCGGCATGGGAATGGCAACCATCGGCATCGGCAACACGCTGTTCACCCTCGGAAGCCGGACGGTGCCGGCTTCCGAACTGGGGCTTCTGTCGCTGTTCGAGGTCATGCTGGCCCCGGTCTGGGTCTGGCTCGCGTTGGGGGAAGGGGCCAGCGGCGCCACGCTGGCAGGCGGTGCGATCCTGCTGGGGGCGCTGGCGTTCAACACATTGACGGGCATCCGCCACAAGGCCGCCCTGCCGCCGGGGTGAGGGACCCGGCGGACCGGCGTTCCTGGAACGCGATGTTCGCAGGTCACTTCGACCGGCGGAAGAACCGCGAGCGGGCGTAGATTTCCTCGAGCCGCTTCATTCGGGCCTGGGTTTCGTCCCAGGTCAGGGTCTGGACGGCGGCGAGGAGGGTTTCTACCAGCACCTGAAGGGCGACGGTGGAATCCCAGGCCGAGGGCGCCTCGACATGGGCGGACAGGCGGTAGCGCGCGCGTCCGGCGGCTGGCGAGACCCACTGATCGGTGATGACCACGACCTCGGCCCCCAGATCGGCGGCCAGTTCGACAAGCTGAAGCACGTTGTTTTCGTAGCGGCGGATGTCGAAGGCCAACAGCACGTCGCCCGCCGCAAGATCGATCAGCGCGGTAGGCCAGCCGTTCGCGGTGTCGGCTATCAGTGTCACGTCGCGGCGGATGACCTTCATATGGGTGACGAAATAGTCGGCCATCGCGTGGGTGATGCGCCCGCCCATCGCATAGATCTTGCGGGCCGGGTCGGCCATGAGGCCCGCCACCGCGTCGAAATCGGCATGGTCGATCTGGCCGAGTGTCGCCTGAAGGTTGCCGACCACGGCATCGGCGAAGCGGTTGAGGATGTGGGTGTCGGGCACTCCCGTCGCCCAGCGGTCGTGCTTGACCAGAGGCGAGATCAGGCGTTCCTCGACCTCGGCGCGCACCCGCACCTGAAGGTCGGGATAGCCTTTGAAACCAAGCTTCTGGGCCAGCCGCACCACGGTGGGCGTCGAGACATCGGCCCCCTTCGCGAGTGCGGTGATCGATCCGAGCAATGCGACGGGGTAGTTGCGGGTGATGTGGCTGGCAAGCTGACGTTCAGCGCGCGTCAGCCCGTCGAAGGCCGCGCGGATCTGCTGTTCAACCGTGCCTTGTGCCGGCATCGCGCGCGCCCCCTCAATTGCGACTCGGCCCGTTCCTTCTGCATTGCAGTAACAAATTTAACAGAAAAAATCCTCTGAAAAATTCTTGACAGAAGCGAGGTCGCAGTGGACCCTTTCATCAATGACTCGGGGAGGGGGCAGAGGAAGAATGACTGCTGCGGCAGAGCTGTCGGTGCCGGTCGTGACGGTCGAGGGTGCGCAGGCACCCGGGCCCTTCCTCGTGGTATGCGAACATGCCTCGAACGTCTTTCCGGCCGAATTCGGAACGCTCGGGCTCGATCCGGCGGAACGGGAGGCCCATATCGCCTGGGATCCGGGTGCGCTGGGCCTGGCACGCGGGCTGGCGCAGCGGCTTGGCGCACCGCTTGTGCATGCGGGCGTATCGCGGCTGATCTACGATCTGAACCGTCCGCCGCAGGCGCCCGGCGCGATGGCCGCGAAATCGGAAATCTACCGGATTCCGGGCAACGAGGATCTGTCGCCCGATGCACGGCTTCGGCGGACCGAGGCGGTCTACCTGCCGTTCCACGCCGCGCTGCGGGCGGAAATCGCGCGGCGCTGCGCCACCGGGCCGCTGCCCGTGATGGTGACGGTGCACAGCTTCACGCCGGTCTGGTTCGGCGCCGAGCGCACGGTGGAGTTCGGGGTGATCCACGATGCCGACGACCGGCTTGCGCGGGCGGTGGTGGCCGAAGCGCAGGCACGCACCGGGCTGGCGGTCGGGCTGAACGCACCCTACTCCGCGACCGACGGGGTAACACACACGCTGCGCCTGCAGGCCACGCCCTGCGGGCTGCAAAACGTCATGCTCGAGATTCGCAACGACCTGATCGCCACGCCCGGGGCCCAGGATGCGATGGCGCAAACGCTTGCGCCCGTTCTGGCGGCGGCACTGGCGCGGGTAGAAACAGGGACAGGGGGGGACTGACATGCCCGAATGGATCAAGTCCTTTGCGCGTGGGGTCGATACGGTGAACTACCGTATCGGGCGGCTGTCGATGTATCTGCTGTTCGTGCTGTCGGGCGTGCTTCTGTGGTCGATCATCGCCAAGGCACTGGGGCATCCGCCGCTCTGGACACAAGAAATGGCGCAGTTCACCATGGTCAGCTATTTCGTGCTGGGCGGGGCCTATTCGCTGCAGATGGGCGCCAACGTGCGGATGGATCTGCTTTACGGCCGCTGGTCGGCCCGCAAGCGGGCCTATGTGGATTCGATCACGGTCTTTGCCATGATCTTCTTCCTGGGCGTCATCCTGTGGGGCGGCATCGAGAGCACGGCCTACGCCTTCGAGATCGGCGAACGGTCGCGTTCGGTCTGGCGGCCCTATCTTGCACCGGTCAAGATCGTCGTCTGCCTCGGTGTCTTTCTCATGATCCTGCAAAGCGTCGCATTCCTGATCCGCGACATTGCCTATCTGCGCGGCGAGGAATTCTGATGGACTACAACTACATCGCCATCCTGATGTTCGGGGGCATGCTGGCCATGCTCCTTACCGGGCAGCGGGTCTTCGCCGTGATCGGCTTCGTCGCCGCGGTGGCGGCGCTGGCGCTGTGGGGTACCGGCGGATCGGCCATTCCGTTCACCAGCACGATCAAGCTGATGAACTGGTATCCCATGCTGACGCTGCCGATGTTCGTCTGGATGGGCTATGTCATGTCGGAAACCCGCATGGCCGACGATCTCTACCGGATGTTCCACGTCTGGTTCGGGCCGATTCCCGGCGGCCTTGGTATCGGCACGATCCTTCTGATGGTTCTGATTTCGGCAATGAACGGTCTGTCGGTGGCAGGGCTTGCCATCGGCGCGACCATCGCGCTTCCCGAAATGCTCAAGCGCGGCTACGACAAGGTCATGGTGACCGGGATCATCCAGGGCGGATCGAGCCTTGGCATCCTGGTGCCGCCCTCGGTGGTGCTGGTGCTTTACGCGATGATCGCACGCCAGCCCGTGGGGCAGTTGTGGCTTGCCGGAGTATTTCCCGGCCTGCTGATGGCGGGGATATTCATCATCTATGTGGTGATCCGCTGCGGGCTGAACCCCCGGCTCGGCCCGCCGCTTTCGCGCGAGGAACGCGCGGCCATCTCGTCGTCGGAAAAGCTGGCGCTGCTGCGCGCAGGCATACTGCCGGTGGTCATCTTCGCCGCGATGATGGGGCCCTTCATCTATGGCTGGGCAAGCCTTGTGGAAGCCTCGGTCATCGGGGCGGCGATCTCGACGCTTGTCGCGGCGCTGCGCGGCCGGATGTCGAAGCGGGTGTACGAGGTGTGCATGACCCAGACGCTGGGCGTGTCGTGCATGTTCATGTGGATCCTGCTGGCCGCGCTGGCCTTCGGCGCCGTGTTCGATGGTCTGGGCGCGGTCAAGGCGCTGGAAAACCTGTTCCTGCAGGATCTTGGCCTGTCGCCCTGGACGATCCTCGTACTGATGCAACTATCCTTCCT
>WBZM01002920.1_pt1 | contig 13862 bp, 14 predicted proteins | sample 5204271 | NCBI WGS metagenome assembly WBZM01 (sample SAMN12344346, study PRJNA552823) | activated sludge metagenome | biome: Activated sludge suspended growth; feature: Nitrification reactor; material: Wastewater; isolation source: activated sludge from nitrification reactor of wastewater...
GCCCAGCGTCGCGAATGCGACGATGGTTTCGGGCACCGACAGAAGCGGGAGATTCGATATCGTATCCCAAACCGCCGGCACGAAATCATGATCCGCCGGCAGGTGAAAACCGAAGAAGGTGGACGCCTGCGTCGCGACGATGAGCGCGCCGACCCCGGCCGTGTAGCCGATCACTACGGAATGCGAGATGAAGTTGACGATGACGCCCAGCCGCGCGAGGCCGAGCGCGAGTTCGATCAACCCGGTCATGATCGCCAGCGTCATGGCGAGTTGCACGTAATTGGGCGTGCCGGGCGTGGCGAAATGCGCGAGCGAGGCGGCCAGGACAAGCGAGGCCGTGGTGGAAGGGCCGGCGACGAGATGCCACGACGAGCCGAACAGGGCGGCGATGATTGTCGGCACGATCGAGGCGTAGAGCCCGTATTGCGGCGGCATGCCGGCGATCGTGGCGAAGGCCACGCCCTGCGGCAGCACGACCACCGCGCCGGTCAATCCCGCCAGCAGGTCGGCCCGGAACGTCCGTCCGTTGACGAGCGGCGCCCATTTCAGAAACGGCGTAAAGGTCGCGAGCCAGTTCAGGCGGCCCGATGCAATGACGCTGGAGGTCATCGACGGGACCTGTCGATCGCGCGCGGGGCCTCATCGTCGTCTTCCGGCTCTTGCTTGCCGAGACGCGCGCACTCGACATAGACGCGCAGGCTGCACTTGCGACAGACATCGTAGTCGAGGCGACGGTAGATGGAGCGCAGGGCGTCGGTCTTCGACCAGAAGATGTTCTTCTCGCTGATCTCCTCGAGGTAGCCGCCGCGCTTCAGCAGGTCGCGCGTCTGGTCCTTGATGCGGATGAGATAGAGGTCGCCGCCGCGTTCGCGAAACCGCTGGGCGGCCGCGACGATCGCCTCGGCGCCGCCGATGTCGACGAAATTCACGCCCGTCATCACGATCGCGACGAATTTGCAATTCGGCGTATCGTCCTCGATGTCGCGAACGGCTTCGGTGAAGCTCGAAACGGCGCCGAAGAACAGCGAGCCGTCGAGACGCATGATCCGGAATTGCGGACATTCCGGCAGGTCGGGACCGGGATGGGTGAACTTGCGTCCGGTGCTCGTCGGATCGGGCACGCGCGGCACGAGGCGCGGGTTGGACGTACGGTTGAGATAGAGCAGCAGCGAGAGAATGATGCCGAGAAGAATGGCGATCTCGAGATCGAGGGCCAGCGTCGAGAAGAAGGTGACCGCCAGAATCGCGGTTTCCTCGCGGCTCGTCTTCACGATCTGCGCGATGTGACGCCAGTCGATCAGACCCCAGGCGACAAGCATGAGCACGCCCGCCATGGCCGCATTGGGCAGATATTTCGCAAAAGGGGCGATAAAGGGCACGGCGATCATCAGCAACAGGCCCGCCAGCACTGCCGCAAGCGGGGTCTTGGCGCCCGCGTCGTAGTTCACGCCGCTGCGGTTGAAGGAGCCGGTCGCGACATAGCCTGAGAAGAAAGAGCCCGCGATGTTCGACAGGCCCTGCCCGACGAATTCCTGGCTGGGATCGATATGCTGGCCGCTGCGCACGCCCAGCGCGCGCGCGATCGACAGCGCCTCGGTAAGCGCGAACATCGAGACGGCGATGGCCGAGGGCGCGAGCTCGCGCCAGACGCCCGGATCGAAGCTTGGCATGGACAGCGGCGGCAGGCTTGCCGGCAACGTGCCGATCGAGGGAACGTCCACGCCCGAATAGGCGCCGATGATCGCCGCCGCGAGGCCGCCGACGAGGATTGCCACGATCATGTAGGGCACGCGCGGCAGAAATCGCCGCATGAGAATGCCGGTCGCCAGCGTGATTGTCGCGACGGCCGCGATCGCGGGCACGATCTGGTCGGCGTTGATCGCGACATGCAGAAAAGTTTCGTGAAAGCGGGCGCCGCGCGGAATGTCGATGCCGAGGAAATGCCGGACCTGGCTGATCGCGATCATCACGCCGGCGCCCGCGGTAAAGCCGATGACGACGGAATGCGAGATGAAATTGACGATCGTGCCGAGCTTGAGAACTCCGAGCGCGAGTTCGATCAGGCCGACCATCAGCGTCAACGTCAGCGCAAGCTCGACATATTGCGCAGATCCGGGAACGGCGCGCGCCGCCAGCGCGGAGAACAGCACGATGGAGGCGGCGGTGGTCGGCCCGGAGACGAGATGCCAGGAAGAACCGTAGAGCGCCGCCACGATCGCGGGGATCATGCCGGCGTAGAGCCCGTATTCCGGGGGCATGCCGGCGATGGTCGCAAAAGCGACGCTCTGCGGCAGAACGACGACCGCCCCCGTCAGGCCCGCGGTAAGGTCGGCGGACGCCGAGCGGCGATTGACCAAAGGCAGCCAGGCAAGAAACGGCAGGACCGTCTCGGCTATGGCCTGGCGCCGTTGCGGGCTGATCAATGCGGACATTTCCGCCGCAGTCTCCCCAGGATCGGCTTGCGCCGAATTCTTCTCTTGGTCGCAGGAGGCGCCGCGACGGCTGTCTTGCGGAACGGCCGTGCGCGCGCCCTCGCGGAGGTCGCGCGGATCAGTCGGTGATGACCTGCTTCAGCTTGGAAATGCCCAGCATGTTGAGCGCGGCGGTCTCGTAAAACGGCTCGCTCTCGCCCTTGCGCATTTTCCGGATGAAGTACTTCTCGAAGGCGATCTTGGCCGCGTGCACCCATTTGCCCGACGAGGCCCAGTTGACGTTGCGTGGCGGGATCTGCGGCTGAGCGACGAAGGCGACGCCGGAATCGCCGAAGTCGGCGAGGCAGACCGCGTTCCATGTGCCCTGGTGCCGCGGCGCCTGGCCGCGCAGCATCGCGCCGATGTTGAGAGCGGTCGCCGTGACCATCGATTCGATCATGAAGCCGGTCTTCGGCACGCCGCAGGGAACGGGGCTCGGGCCCATGGGCGGAATGGCGACGCATACCCCGACCGAGAAGACGTTCTTGTAGGTCGGATTCTGTTGGTGCTTGTCGACGAGCACGAAGCCGCGCGGATTGACGAGGCCTTCGACGCCCATCAACGGCTTGATGCCGCGGAAGGCCGGCAGCATCATCGAGAAGCCGAACGGCAGTTCGGCGGCCGTCTTCACGGAGCCGTCGGGATTGACCTCCTCGACATGCATCTTGCCGTCTTCGACCTTCTTCACGCGCGTCGAGGTCATCCACTTGATGTGGTGCTCGCGCATCTCGCTCTCGAGCAGTCCCTTGGTGTCGCCGACGCCGTCGAGACCGAGGTGCCCGATATACGGTTCGGCTGTCACGAAGGTCATCGGCACCTTGTCGCGAATCTTGCGACGACGCAGCTCGGTGTCGAGGATGAAGGTGAATTCGTAAGCCGGACCGAAGCAGCTCGCGCCCTGGACCGCGCCGACGACGATCGGCTTTGGGTTCTTGCAGAATTCCTCGAAGGAAACCGACGCCTTCAGCGCGTGGTCGACGTGGCAGATCGAATTGGTGAAGCCGCCGTTGGGGCCGAGGCCCTCTATCTCGTCGAAGGCGAGTTCGGGGCCGGTCGCGATGATCAGGTAGTCGTAGGCGAGTTTGGAGCCGTCTTCCAGTTCGATCGAATTCTCCTGCGGCGTGACCTTGGACACCGGAACAGGTTTGAAATCGATGCCGCGGCGCGCGAAGGTCGGAGCAAGATCGACCTGCACGGCTTCGCGCGTGCGCCAGCCGACCGCGACCCACGGGTTGGATGGAACAAAGTGATAGACCGGATCCTTGGTGACGACCGTGAGCTTGTCCTCCGGCCGCATCTGATCCTTCATTTCGTAAGCCATGATTGCGCCGGCCAGGCCCGCGCCCATAATCACGATTTGCGCCATCTTACCCGCTCTCCCTAAGCTTGTGCTGCGCCGGCCTGTTTTGCACGCCGTGTTGTTTCTTTTCGCGGTCTCGCGCCGGAGCGCCGTTTGCAGCTCTCGACTCCGGCTTCAGATGTGAGCCGCAACGCGCTCACGGAACATCGAAGTCCGCTGCGCGCTTCAAAATTCATTATATTCGCGTATTATGATCTGTCCAATTAATTGCCGTCAAGTTTCAGCGGTGCGGAACCGCTAGCTTGCCGCGCTGCAAGAAAAAACCGGAGGGGACAACCATGGCCGAACCAGCGGTCGACAACGAGGGCTATCTCGTCGATCCCGACGATTGGAGCGAGGACTGGGCGGCGCGCACGGCGGGCGCGCTGGACATCGAACTGACGCCCGAGCACTGGTCGGCCATTCGCTTCATGCGCTTGTTTCGAGAAGAACATCAGGTCTCGCCGGACGTGCGCTTCGTCATGCGGCATCTGACGGAGTCGCTGGGCGCGTCGCGCAACCGGATTTTCGAACTGTTCCCCTACGGCTATGCGGGGCAGGCCTGCAAGATCGCCGGCATGAAACGTCCGCGCATCTGGAGCACCGGCTGAGGCCGGTTCTCATACCTTGGACTCATACCTTGGATTCATGCCGCCTCACGCGCCTGTCGACTGCGCCCATCCGACGAGCGCATCGGCGAATTGGCGCGCGCGTTCGGGATCGAGATCGAGCGTCGTGAAACGCCGCCCCTCGCGGATCGTCACGCGCAGGATCCGCATGTCGCTCTCGTAGCGCAATTCCTCCAGCCGGATTTCGCGCCCGTAGGGCGCCTGGATGGTTTCGAGCCTGCGGCGTTCGGCGTCGGTCATTCGCGCTTGCGCTCCGCCTGATAGAAGACAATTTCCAGCCGCGTCTCCCATTTCGGCGGCGTATCCGGATATTCCGGCTTGATGTCCATATAGAGATGAATCTCGCCGTCGCGCGCCGCTTGCGCGACATGCTCCTCCAGCTGCCTGAAGCTGGTGGTTTCCGGGTGGGCGATCATGAGCTCGCTGACGTAGACCATTGCATTTCCTCGACGTCGCGGATCAGGCGACCAGTCCATGATAGCGGATGCGGTAGAGAAGGCGGCCTCCCAGGCCGGCGGACGCAAAGCCCGTGCGATCGTGCAGGACATTGTTGCACACGAGGCCCACGCCCGGGCGCAGCCGCGTGGTTAGGGTCAGCGGTTCGTCGGCCAGGATGCGCGCGAGCGCGGCGACGGCCTTCTGCGTCATGGCGTCCTCCCGCCAGGCTATGGAGCGCGTGCGCGCCGTATACCGCATGCCGAGCGCGCCGGCGCGCGGGACTATGTAGAAGACCGGGCCGGTATTGACCGGCCGCACCTTGCCGTCCGGCTCGACGTTCGCGGGAATCGCCATCGCTTCGGGATGCATGAGCGCGGCGATGTACGCAGGGTTCTCGTCGCGCAGGCGAATATAGGCGATCTCGTGATCGAGCAGGCGGTTGTCGCCCCCGTCGGCGTCGCGCACGCAATGCAACAACATCGCCTGCACCGCGCGGTCGGGGCCGTGATAATTGTAATAGCCGTCCGTATGCCAGGCGATCGGGCGGCTGGTGTAAGGAATATAGCCGAGGCGTCCGCCGCTCTCGGCGACCTCGATCGCGACGAGGCCGTCGCCATCCCGCGAACGGTGGTCTTCCACAGCGGTCAGGCCGAGAGTCGCGCCTAGGGCGAGGACAGCGGCGCGTTGCGCCTGTTCGTCGCGCGGCGGCCCGGCGAGCGCGTAGACGGCCATGTTGGCGCGGGCGCAGCGGTTGCGGATCGCGGCACGTTCGGCGGCCGTCAGCGCGGCGGGGTCGCCGATCTCGACCGCAAGTTCGTCGATGGAGCGCGGATAGGCTGCGAGCTTCGCCTCGCGCCATGCGCCATAGGATTCGTCGTCGTGGAGGTCGAACGGGCTGGCTCGCAATCCCGTAAGCCCGGCTCCCGGCAGGCTTGCGCCGCTCATTTCGCCCCTCCTGCGCCTCCCGCGCGACGCCGATTTCGAAGAAACTGCATCCGCCAAGCGGGCGGAAGCGATATTTCCTATTCTCATATTCGAATTTTTTGTTATTATGACGTCGCCACGCCCAAATGAAAAGTCCGAATCGTGTTGCCCGTCAAAGGGTCGCGCAGATCGAAGACGGCGGCGGGGCTTGGGAGACGCGCGACGGGCCGGCTGTCCGTGCGCAACGCTGAAGGGAGCAAGGGCATGTCGCACGATGAGGCGAAAGGCGCGTCCGCGCCGAAGGGCAAACATCCGACGCCGCTGCTCGACGAGCTCGAAAGCGGCCCTTGGCCGAGCTTCGTGACCGGGCTGAAGCGGCTGCGCGATTCCGGCGACAAGCAATATGCGCCGATGATGAACGATCTTCTCGGCCAGCTCGAGCATTCCTACGAGACCAAGACGGGCTACTGGAAGGGCGGCACGGTCTCGGTGTTCGGCTACGGCGGCGGCGTCATTCCCCGGTTCTCCGAAGTCGCCAGCCAGTACCCGGCCTCCAAGGAATTCCACACGCTGCGCGTCCAGCCGCCGGCCGGCTACCACTACACGACGGACCTGCTGCGCCAGATGTGCGACATCTGGGAGAAGCACGGCTCAGGCCTCATCGCCTTTCACGGCCAGTCCGGCGACATCATGTTCCAGGGCTGCTCGACCGAGAACGTGCAGAAGGCCTTCGACGACCTCAACGAGATCGGCTTCGACCTCGGCGGCGCGGGCCCGGCGCTGCGCACCTCGATGAGCTGCGTCGGTCACGCGCGTTGCGAAATGTCCTGCTACGACGAAGTGCAGGCGCATCGCACCGTCATCAACGAATTCCTGGACGAGATGCATCGTCCGGCGCTGCCCTACAAGTTCAAGTTCAAGTTCTCGGGCTGCGGCAACGATTGCGTGAATGCGATCCATCGCGCCGATTTCGCGGTGATCGGCACCTGGCGCGACGACATGAAGGTCGACCAGGAAGAGGTGAAGAAATACGTGGCGCGCGTCGGCCGCAAATATGCGATCGACCATGTGATCGCCATGTGCCCGACGCGGGCGCTCAGCCTCAACGACGACGATACGCTCGACGTCGACAACAAGTCCTGCGTGCGCTGCATGCACTGCCTGAATGTCATGACCAAGGCGCTCTCGCCCGGCGACGACCGCGGCGCCTCCATCCTGATTGGCGGCAAGCGCGCGCTGAAGGTCGGCGACCTCATGGGCACGATGATCGTGCCGTTCATGAAGCTCGACACGGAAGAGGATTTCGAGAAGCTGAAGGAATTCGCCCGCAGCCTGCTCGAATTCTTCGCCGACAACGCGCTCGAACACGAGCGCATCGGCGAAACGATGGATCGCATCGGCCTGCCCGCCTTCATCGAGGCGCTGGGAATCGACCCCGATCCGAACATGGTCAATCACCCGCGCACCTCATGTTATGTCCGCACGGACGACTTCGATGAGGAGGCGGCCAAGTATTTCGAGCGCAAGCTGCATAAGGACGCCTCGCGCGCTGCCGCAGAATAAGACGCCGGAGAGCCGCCGCGGACGCGCGGCGGCCGAAGCCAGAGACTTTCGGGAGGAGTTCTCAAATGAATGTCGCCGTTCAGCCGCGTCGACCCGTCGAAACCGGCGTGCCGGACCCGTTTCCGTACATGCATCCGATTTTGAAGAAGAACTACGGCAACTGGGCCTGGCATGACCGTCTGCGTCCGGGCGTGCTGCATCACGTATCCAAGACGGGCGAGGAGGTGTGGACGGTCCGCGCCGGCACGCAGCGCCAGATGGATGTCTACACGATCCGCCTTCTGTGCGACATCGGCGACAAGTTCGCCGAAGGCCATGTCCGTTTCACGACGCGTTCGAATATCGAGTTCATGCTGAGCGCGGTCGACAAGGTCGAGCCGTTGATCGCCGCGCTGGAGAACAACGGATTTCCGGTCGGCGGCACCGGAAATTCGGTGTCGATGATCTCGCATACGCAGGGCTGGCTGCATTGCGACATTCCAGGCACCGACGCGTCGGGCGTCGTGAAGAGCCTGATGGACATGATGCACCACGAGTTCACGCACGAGGAAATGCCGAACCGCGTGCGCATCACGACCTCATGCTGCCAGATCAACTGCGGCGGGCAGGGCGATATCTCGATCAACGTCCAGTACACCAAGCCGCCGAAGATCAACCACGATCTCGTCTCCAAGGTGTGCGAACGTCCGGCCGTCGTCGCGCGCTGCCCGGTGGCGGCGATCCGCCCGGCGATGGTCAACGGCGTGCCCTCGCTTGAAGTCGACGAGAAGAAATGCGTGTGCTGCGGGGCCTGCTATCCGCCGTGCCCGCCCATGCAGATCAATGGCCAGGACTCGACCAAGATCGCGGTCTGGGTCGGCGGCAAGCATTCGAACGCGCGTTCCAAGCCGACTTTCCACAAGCTGGTCATCGCCAACCTGCCGAACAACGCGCCGCGCTGGCCGGAGGTCGAGGCGGTGGTGAAGAAGATTCTCTACGCCTACAAGGAACACGGCCGCGACTACGAGCGGCTCGGCGAGTGGATCGAGCGCATCGGCTGGCCGCGCTTCTTCGAATTGTGCGATTTTGCCTTCACCAAGCATCATCTCGATACCTGGACGGGCGCACGCAAGACGATGAACATGTCGGCGCACGTGCGCTTCTGAGAAGCGCCGAGAGGCGAAAAGGGGGAGGCGAGACTTGCGTTTCGGAATTGTGGTCAACGAGGGACCGTACACGCATCAGGCGTCGGACTCCGCCTATCGCTTCGCGGCCGCGGCGCTGGAGAAGGGACACGAGATCTTTCGTGTCTTCTTCTACCATGACGGCGTGAACAACGGCACGCGCTACACCGTGCCGCCGCAGGACGATCGCAACCTGCAGAAGCTGTGGAGCGAACTCGCCGAGAAGTACGGTCTCGATCTCGTGGTGTGTATCGCCGCAGCGCAACGGCGCGGCATTCTCGACGCCAACGAGGCGAAGCGGCAGGGCAAGGATGGCGACAACATCGCGCCCGGGTTCCGCATTTCGGGACTGGGCCAGTTGATCGAGGCCGGCATACAGGCCGACCGCCTCATCACCTTCGGCGATTGAGGGCGACATGTCTGACAACAACAGGAAGAAGTTTCTCTACGTCAACCGCAAGGCGCCCTACGGGTCGATCTATGCGCTCGAATCGCTCGAGGTGGTGCTCATCGGAGCGGCTTTCGAGCAGGACGTGAGCCTCGCCTTCATCGACGACGGCGTCTACCAGTTGATGGCCAATCAGGACACGGCCGGCGTCGGCATGAAGAATTTCTCCAAGACCTATCGCGCGCTCGGCGACTACGAGGTGCGCAAGCTCTATGTCGAGAAGGAATCGCTCGCCGAACGAGGGCTGGCCGTCGACGACCTGATGCCCATTACGTATGAAGACGAAGACGACGACTACGCCGAAAAGCCCTCGCTGTTCTTCGTCGATCGTTCCGAAATGGCCGCGCTGATCGCGGCCCACGATGTCATCCTGAGTTTCTGAGGACGCGATGGGAACGCTTCACACGATCAACAAGTCGCCGTTCGATCGCAATTCATTCGCGACCTGCCTGGCGCACGCGAGCGCGGGCGACGCCATCCTCATGATCGAGGACGGCGTGGTGGGCGCGCGCAAGGGCACGACATTCGCGCCCGCGCTCGCCGCCAAACTCTCGTCCTGCGCTATCTACGCGCTGGGACCGGACCTGGCCGCCCGGGGCATGAAGCCGGAAGATGTGCTGGAAGGGGTGAAACTCGTCGACTACGCGGGCTTTGTCGACCTGTCCGCGGAGAAGAAGCGCGTCTGCGCATGGTTGTAAGGCCCGGCTTGGGCCGTCGAAACGGAATTAGAGCAGGAGGACCAGAATGAGCACGATGACCGCCTACGAGATCAATGGTCTCGTCGCCGAACACGACGAAGAGGGCTACCTCAAGGATATCGGCCAGTGGACGCCGGAACTTGCCGATCTCATCGCCAAGAGCGAGCAGATCGAGATGACGCCCGACCACTGGGAAGTCGTCAACTTCCTGCGCGAATATTACGAGGAATATCAGATCGCGCCGGCGGTCCGCATTCTCGTGAAGGAAATGACCAAGAAATTCGGCAAGGAGAAGGGCGACCAGAAGGCGCTCTACGCTCTCTTCCCGTACGGCCCGGCCAAGCAGGCGTGCAAGATCGCCGGCCTGCCGAAGCCGACCGGCTGCGTCTGACGCCGCGTCGCTTGGCGTCATCAAGCGCGAAAGCCGGCCGACGGGAGGCGACAAGCCCGCGGCCGAGGGAGGACTCATGCTTACGGCGATCTTCGCGATCCTGTTCTATCTGGCGACGGCCATCCTCGTTTTGGGGCTGGCCTTGCGCATTCGGCTCTACGCGAAGACGCCCGCGCCTCTGAAGATTCCCACGACGCCGGCGCCCATCACGCGCAGCGGCGTGGCCTGGCGCATGGCGCGCGAGGTCGCGCTGTTCGAAAGCCTGTTCAAGTCGAACAAATGGACCTGGGCGTTTGGCTGGATCTTCCACGTCTCGCTCGCGGTCGTGCTGTTCCGCCACCTGCGCTACTTCCTGCAGCCGGTTCCCGAGATCGTCGCGATCATGCAGCCGATCGGCGTGCTGGCCGCCTTCTCGATGGTGGCGGGGCTTCTCGCGCTGTGGGGCCGCCGCTTCCTCGTCGAGCGCGTCCGCTACATCAGCGGCCCGTCGGATCATCTGATGCTTGCGCTGCTGGCGATGATCGGCGTCAGCGGTCTCAGCATGAAGTTTGTCGCTCATACCGACATCGTCGCGGTCAAGGCGTTCTTCCTTGGCCTCATGTATTTCGACTGGAAGCCGCTGCCGGCCGACGTCAATCTCATCGTCCATCTGACGCTGGTGCTGGCGCTGATGATCATCTTCCCGTTTTCGAAGCTGCTGCACGCGCCGGGCGTGTTCTTCAGCCCGACGCGCAACCAGGCCGACGATTCGCGCGAACGCCGCTACGCGCCGCGCGGTCTGTTGAAGCCGCAAGCCAAGGCGTGAGGAGAGACGCATGGCCGCCGCCTCGTCCGATTTCAAGCCGAAGGAACGGGTCGTCGGCGACCCGATCGAACTCCCGCAGCTCGCCTGCGGCGCGATGGCGGGCTCTAAACCCTATGTCGCGGCCGCCAATCACAATCAGCCGCTCGGCTTCCCGGGCGAGCTCGTCGAAGATTGGCACGACAAGGCGATCTTCAGGCTCGGCGAACTGCTGGAGAACAACCGCGCGCTGCGCGTCTATCTCGATTCCTGCGTAAAGTGCGGCGCCTGTACCGACAAGTGCCACTATTTTCTCGGCACCGGCGATCCGAAGAACATGCCGGTCGCCCGCCAGGACCTGCTCCGCAAGGTCTATCGGCGCCACTTCACCTGGGCCGGAAAGCTCGTGCCGTGGCTTGTCGGCGCGGAGGATCTGACGAAAGAGGTTCTCGACGACTGGTACTCGTATTTTCACCAGTGCTCGCAGTGTCGCCGCTGCTCGGTGTTCTGCCCTTACGGCATCGACACCGCCGAGATTTCGATGGCCGCGCGCGACATCATGGACACGATCGGTCTCGGCCAGAAATACTCCAACGAGATCATCGGCAAGGTCTTCAACATCGGCAACAATCTCGGACTGCCGCCGAAGGCGCTGAAGAACACGCTCGAGGGCCTCGAGGAAGAGATCGAGGAAGAAACCGGCGTCCCGGTCAAACTGCCGCTCGACGTGCAGGGCGCGGAAATTCTGTTGGTGACGCCGAGCGCCGACTTCTTCGCGTCTCCGCACATGGAGGGCTTGATCGGCTACGCCAAGGTGCTGCACGAGGCGGGCGTCTCCTGGACTTTGTCGACCTATGCGTCGGAGGCGGCGAACTTCGGCATGTTCGTCGGTTCGCAGGAGAATATGCAGAAGGTGGCGCAGCGCATCGCCAAAGCGGCGAAGGATCTGGGCGTCAAGCGGCTGGTGTTCGGCGAATGCGGCCACGCCTGGCGCGTCGCCTATTCCTTTCTGGACACGCTTGCCGGGCCCTTCGATTTTCTCGACCGCAACTATCCTGTGCCGCAGCACATCTGCGAGTTCACCCACGATCTCATGCAGAAGGGCAAGCTGCGTTTCGACAAGGCGAAGAATGACGAATTCCGTCTGACCTTCCACGATAGCTGCAATGTCGCGCGCGCCTCGCGCATGGGCGACAGGCCGGGAGGGCAATTCGAGATACCGCGAGCGATCCTGCGGGCGACCTGCAACCATTATTTCGACATGGCGCCGGAGACGATCCGCGAGAAGACCCTGTGCTGCGGCGGCGGCGGCGGTCTCCTGACAGACGAACTCATGGACCTGCGCACCAAGGGCGCGCAGCCGCGCATGCGCGCGCTCAAGGATGTCGCCGACGAGCATGGCGTCACGCACATGGCGGCGATTTGCGCGATCTGCAAGGCGCAATTCTCGAAGGTCCTGCCGCAATACGGATTCGAAATGGATGGAATCGTGAGCGTGCACCAGATGGTCTCGAACGCCATCCTGCTGACCGGTTCGCGACAGGCGGAAGAATTCGACGCACAGGGCCAGCCCGCTGGCGCCGAGGCGTGAGGAGACGGCGATGAACGACCAGAGCCCCAACACCAAGCCGACGCATCGCCGCTTCAAGAATGGCGACAGCATGTGGAACTGGACGGACCTGACGTCCAAGATCTTCCAGGCCGACAAGTCCTACAAGTGCCCGACCTACGTGCATCGCACGCCGCCATGTCAGGGCGGGTGTCCGTCGGGCCACGACATCCGCGGCTGGCTGCAGATCGCCCGCGGCATGGACAAGCCGCCGGTCGCCGGAATGCCGTGGCAACAATACGCATTCGAGCGCATGGTCTCGGCCAATCCCTTCCCGGCGACGATGGGCCGCGTGTGCCCTGCGCCGTGCGAGGACGGCTGCAACCGCAACGAGCTCGACGACTTCGTCGGCATAAATGCGGTCGAGCAATATGTCGGCGACTGGGCGATCGAGAACAAGACGAGTCTGCCCGCGCCCCCCGCGCCGAGCGGCAAGTCGGTCGCCGTCATCGGCGGCGGGCCGGCCGGCCTTGCGGCCGCGTATTTCCTGCGGATGAAGGGGCATGCCGTCACGATCTTCGAGATGCATGAGCAGCTCGGCGGCATGATGCGCTTCGGCATTCCCGGGTATCGCACCCCTCGCGAAATGCTAGACGCGGAGATCGGCCGCATTGTCGCGCTCGACGGCGTGACCGCGCGCACCGGCGTTCGCGTCGGCAAGGACGTGACCGTCGAGGAGCTCGAACGCGACTACGACGCCATCTTCTGGGGGATCGGCGCGCAGTCCGGCCGTCCGCTGCCGGTGCCGGGCGCCGACGCCGACAATTGCATCACCGGCGTCGAGTTTCTCGACGCGTTCAATCGCGGCTGGGTGTTTTCGACGGCGAGGAAGATCGTCGTCGTCGGCGGCGGCGACACGTCGATCGACGTCGCCTCGGTCGCGCGTCGCCTCGGCCATATCAGCGCCAGCCATCGGCATGACGTGCGGGACGCCTCCACCTTCGGATACACCGCGCATGACGTCGCCGATACGCTGCGTCGCGAGGGCGCCGAAATCGTGCTGACGTCGCTGTTCCCGATCGAGCAGATGACGGCGGCGGAGCACGAGCGCGAGGACGCCAAGCGCGAAGGCGTGGAAATTCAGGGCGCCGTAATGCCGCTCGAGGTTGTCAAGGGGGAAGACGGCCGCGCGCGCGCGCTGCGCATGTGCAAGTGCACGATGAAAGGAACCGTGCCGCAGCCGATCGACGGCACGGAATACGAGATCGAATGCGACATGGTGATTTCCGCCATCGGCCAGATGGCCGACCTGTCGCAGGGCCTCGAGAAACTCGACGGCGGGCGCGGAGGCGTCGCCATCGACGGCGTCTACAAGGTGCGCAAGCTCGACAAGCATTTTGCCGGCGGCGACGTGGTGCGGCCGCATCTGCTGACCACCGCCATCGGTCACGGTCGCGTGGCGGCCGAG
>WBZM01002921.1_pt1 | contig 13862 bp, 9 predicted proteins | sample 5204271 | NCBI WGS metagenome assembly WBZM01 (sample SAMN12344346, study PRJNA552823) | activated sludge metagenome | biome: Activated sludge suspended growth; feature: Nitrification reactor; material: Wastewater; isolation source: activated sludge from nitrification reactor of wastewater treatment...
GCAGCTTGCCGTTGTCGCGCTGGTGGAGGCCGATGGAGGGCTCGTCGAGGATGTAGATGACGCCGGTGAGCTCCGAGCCCATCTGCGAGGCGAGGCGGATGCGCTGGCTCTCGCCGCCGGAGAGCGAGGGGCCGGGCCGGTCCAGGGTCAGGTAGCCGAGGCCGACGTCGAGGAGGAACTTGAGCCGGTTGCGGATCTCCTTGAGCAGCTCGTCGGCGATGGTGGCCTCCGAGCCCTTGAGCCCCAGGGCCCCCAGCCAGGCGTGGGCCTCGCCGATGGTGAGGCGCGACAGCTCCACGATGCCGCGGCCGCGCACCTTGACGGCCCGGCTCTCCGCCTTGAGCCGCTCGCCGCCGCAGGCGGTGCAGGGCTTGTCGGAGAAGTAGCGCATGTAGTAGCGGCGCATGGCCTCCGAGCCGGTGGAGCGGAAGCGCCGGTAGAGCTGGTTGACCACGCCCTCCCACTCGATGCGGGTGCGCTCCTTGATGGCCGCCGAGCCGAGGAGCACGAGATCCCGGTCGCGCTTGGTGAGCTTGGCCCAGGGGGTGTCGAGGTCCAGCTTGAGGGAGCGGGCCAGGTGCTCCACGAACTCGAAGGTCCAGCCCTCGCCGCGCTCCATGCCCGAGGCCCAGGGCTCCACCGCGCCGTCGCGGATGGTGAGCGAGGTGTCGGGGATGATCAGGTCCGGGTCCATCTCGGCGCGGGTGCCGAGCCCCTGGCACTCCGGGCAGGAGCCGACCGGGTTGTTGAAGGAGAAGTTCTGCGGCGCCAGCTCGCCGAAGGAGAGGCCGCAGGCGTGGCAGGCGTTCTGCTCGGAGAAGAAGCGGTCGTGCTTCTTGTAGCCCTCGGGATCCACCCCGGGGCCGACGGTCTGCTCCTTGTCGGCCTCGGCCACGATGAGCGTGCCCTTGCCCTCGCGCAGCGCCGTCTCCACCGAGTCGGTGAGCCGCCCGCGGATCCCCTCCTTCACCACCAGGCGGTCCACCACCAGCTCGACGTCGTGCTTCAGCTTCTTGTCGAGGGTGAGCCGCTCGGAGAGGGCGTGGACCATGCCGTCCACGCGGACGCGGGCGAAGCCGCGCTGCTGCACGTCGCCGAGGAGCTCCTTGTACTCGCCCTTGCGGTTCTGCACGAGGGGCGCCAGCACCAGGAGGCGCGATCCCTCCGGCATGGCCAGGATGGCGTCGACGATCTGCTCGGAGGTCTGCTTGCCCACCGGCCGCCCGCAGGAGGGGCAGTGCTGCAGGCCGATGGAGGCGTAGAGCACGCGCAGGTAGTCGTGCACCTCGGTGATGGTGCCGACGGTGGAGCGCGGGTTGTTGGAGGCCGCCTTCTGCTCGATGGAGATGGTGGGCGAGAGGCCGCGGATGGTGTCGTACTTCGGCTTCTCCATCTGCCCGAGGAACTGCCGGGCGTAGCTGGAGAGCGACTCGACGTAGCGGCGCTGCCCCTCCGCGTAGAGGGTGTCGAAGGCGAGCGAGGACTTGCCGGAGCCGGAGACGCCGGTGAAGACCACCAGCTTCTTCTTCGGGATCTCCAGCGTGACCGACTTGAGGTTGTGCTCGCGCGCGCCCTTGACGACGATGGTGTCGGGTTCGCTCATGGGGGGCGGTTCATAACGCGCCGCGCTGACGGGGGCCACCTGTTCCGGCGGGGGGCGACGGGGGGAAGCGCAAGGGAGGACGGGGGGTTGCGCACGCGGCGAGAGGGCGCATCGTCGGGGTCGGGGTCGGGGTCGGGGTCGGGGTCGGGGTCGGGGTCGGGGTCGGGGTCGGGGTCGGGGTCGGGGTCGGGGTCGGGGTCGGGCTCGGGCTCGGGCTCGGGCTCGGGGGTTCTCCCCCTCTCCCCCGGAGGGGGAGAGGGCCGGGGTGAGGGGGCGGCGCGGAGGCGAGGCGGTTTGAGGCGGCAATGTCGCGCCTATCCGTCGCAATACGTACCGTCAATATATTGCGAGGGCTTTGCGCTCGACCCTGGAGCGCGTCCGTCCGGTGGCCTAAGCTGGGCCCTGTCGGTCGCGCTGGGGGAGACATGGACGCGAAGTGGTGGATTGGGGCGCTGGTCCTCGCCAGCCTGGCCTGTAGCAGGGCGGTGCAGGGCGGCGCAGCGGCGCCGGGCGCGCCCGTGGTCGTCACGCCGGTCCAGGGCGGGTCGGCCGAGTGCGCCGCCGGCGGGGTCCGGATCGATGCCGGCGGGGTGATCTCCACGGTCTGCAACGGCCTCCCGGGCGCTCCCGGGGCGCCTGGGCCGGTCGGGCCGCGGGGCGTCTCGGGCGGCGACGTGGTGAGCGTGAAGGACTTCGGCGCCGTCGGGGACGGCCTGGCCGACGACACCCTGGCCATCCAGGCCGCCATCGACGCGGCCGGCGCCACGGCGAGGGTGGTCATCCCCAAGGGCACCTACCGGACCGCCGGGCAGCTGGTGCTCGGCTCGGGCAGCCACCTGGAGGGGTATGGGGCGGTGCTGCGGCCGGACCGGGTGCCGGACATCCACCTGATCCGGGCGCGCGGGACCCAGGCCCAGCGACTCTCGGACATCACGGTCCGCGGGATCCGCGTCGACGGCGCCAACAAGGGCCCCGACTTCGCCGACTACGACGAGGGCTGGGGCCAGGTCCGGTTCGACTTCGTGGACGACCTGGTGGTCAGCGATCTCTCCTGGGCGGGCGTCCACTCGTGCCTGGTGCTGCGCGGCGTGGTGGGCTTCTCGGTGTCGAGGATGGTCGGCCGCGATCTGACGGACGGCGTGGTGACCCTCTTCAGCGGCACGCGCCAGGGGACCATCTCCGACATCCGGGCCACCAACGCCTCCGAGTTGATGGACTTCTACGACAACAGCGACGTCGTGGTGACCAACGTCCAGGGCACGGGCCAGGTGACGCCCGCCCACATGAACGAGGCCTTCGACATCAGCACCTCCCGGCGCATCACCATCACCAACGCGGAGGTCTCCGGCTTCGCCCTCGGCGCGCGCATCAAGTCCGAGGCCGGCCACGAGGGCGTCCCGGCCTGGGAGGACATCACCATCGCCAACCTGCGGTGCAGCGGCCAGCTGAAGGAGGGGATCAACGCGCAGGCCTCCGCGCCCGGGTACCTCCCCCCGGCGCGCCTGCGGCTGAGCAACGTCTCCATCCGCTCCGCGGCGCCCGGTGCGGCGGGGATCCTGCTCGCGCCCTCGGCGGCCGGCGCCGCGGACGCGCGCATCGAGGGGGCCGACATCGACGTGCCGGGGACCGGGATCGCGGCCTACGGCTGGACGGACCTGGTCCTGCGCGGGAACCGGGTCCGCGCGGCCAACGGCCTGGGGATCGACGTGAGCGCCATGCCCACGCCGGGGGTCCGGATCGAGGGCAACTCCGTCGTGGCCTCCGGCGGGGGCAAGCCCGGCGCCGCCATCAACGTGCTGCGCTCGGACGACGCCCGGATCACCGACAACGTGGTCCGCTCTGCGGAGGGGACCGCCATCCACTTCGGCGCGGGGGCCGGCGGCGGGGCGAGGCCGGTGATCGCCCGCAACACGGTCTCGGGGGCTGGCTACTACGGGATCCTCGTCCAGCTGGCCGCCCCCACCATCGACCCGCTGAGGGCCGGGTCCATCGTCGACAACGACGTGCGCGACTGGGGCCAGGTGGGGACCTACCGGGCGGGGATCTACGCCTCGCTCAGCGGCTTTAGCGGGGTCCTGGAGGGGCTGGTGATCTCGCGGAACGTGCTGGCCCTCCCGACCGCGGCGCGCAACGACCAGTTCGCCGTCGTGCTGGCCGCGCTCTCCGGCGAGGTCCAGCTCGGCCGCGCCGCCCTGGACGGCAACTTCACCGGCTCCGGCGTCACCTACCCAGGCGTCAGCACCGGCGGATCGATCACGGGGGTGCTGCCGCCTGCCGGCAGCGTGCCGGCGGCCTCCGGCGGTGACACGATCTCCAACGACCGTGGGGACGCCAGCGTCGAGCTGCTGGCTCGCCTGGACGACCCCATCCAGCGGTTCGCCACCACGCTCACGGCCGAGCGCGCCGTCGTGCTCAGGGCCGACGGCGCCGTCCGCGGCGACCACTTCCGCGTGGTGCGGACCGGCCTCGGCCCCCACGGCCTCGACGTGGGCGGCCTCAAGGTCATCCCGCCGGGCACCGCGGCCTTCGTGGACGTCACCTTCGACGGCGCCGCGTGGGCCCTGACTGGCTATGGCCGGCTCTGAGCGCAGGGCGCCCGCCGCCGCGCTCCTCCTCGCCGCGGGGGTGGCCTGTTCGCCTGCGGTGCCCATCACCCCGCCTGCCGGGCCGCCGGCTCGACTGGTCCTCGCGCCAGGGGTGGCGCAGGCCGGCGTGGTCGGCGAGGACCTGCCCGGCCTCGTGGGGGTGCGGGCCCTGGATGCGAGCGGCGTCCCGGCCGAGGGGGCGCGGATCCGCTTCGAGGTCGCCTCCGGGGGAGGGACGGTCTCGGTGGAGGAGCGCATGACCAACGCCGGCGGGGAGGCGCGAACCCGGTGGACGCTCGGGCCCACGTCCGGACTGCAGCGGCTCGGCGCCAGGCTGGCCGGCGCGTCGCCCGGCGATCCCGCGCTCTCGCTGGTCCACTCGGTGTCGGCCCTGCCCGGCCCCCCGGCGGCGGTCCTGGCCGCGGCCGGTGACGAGCAGGAGGCCCCGGCCGGCCAGCCGCTGGCGCAGGACCTCGAGGTGCTGGTGGTGGACCGGTTCGGCAACCCGGTCGAGGGGATCGCGGTCGAGTTCACCTGCGACCAGCCCGATGGGACGGCCATCCCCGCCGCCGCGGTCTCCGACCCGGCCGGTCGGGCCGCGTCCCACTGGACGCTGGGCCGGCAGGCCGGTGCCCAGCTGCTCAGCGCCAGCGCGGCCGGGCTCGGGCCCGCGCGCTTCCACGCCGTGGCGACCGGCCCGGCCCCGCAGGTCCACCTTTCCGTCGAGGCGGGGCAATCCCAGTCCGGCCATGCCGGCGCGCTCCTTCCCGAGCCGATCGTGCTCGTGCTCCGCGACGCCGGCGGGGCGGCCGTCCCGGGCGTGGCCATCACCACCGGGACTGCCGGCGGCGGCGCGACCATCCCGGCCAGCGGCATCACCGATTCCGCGGGGCAGTTCGCGGTGGGGTGGACCCTGGGGCCCGACCCCGGCCCGCAGCGGCTGATGGCCTCGGCCACCGACGCGGCCACGGGCCTCCTGGTGCGGGCCGAGGCCTTCGCGGAGGCCCTCCCCGGGCCGGCCGCCAGCCTGCGGGCCGCCGAGACGGACCTGAGCCGCAACGGCCCGGTCACCGGGGAGCTGGAGCTGCGCGACGCCGCCGGGCACGCCATGGCTGGCGCCGCGGTGAGCCTCCTGGCCGGTCCAGGCAGCGGCGCGGTCTCGCCCACCACCCTGGTGATTGGCCCCACCGGCTTCGGCGAGTTCACCTGGACGCCCGGGCCGCTGGTCGGCGAGCAGCAGGTCATCGCCCGGCACGGCGAGCTTCCGCCCCTGGTCTTCACGCGGCGCCAGCCGCTCGGGTGGGCGTGCGACGGGGAATACGAGGCGACGCTGGTCCGGACCGGAGGGACGCTGGACGGGTGCGAAGGTCCGGGCGCCTTCAGCGTGCGCGACGGGGTCTTTGGCGCGAGCCTCTTCGACCCGACCGGCGGTGTCATCGGGGCGGACGGCGCGGCGAGCCTCACCGTGGCCGCCCCGGAGGAGTCCCGCCTGGTGGTCTGGGACGCCGTCTTCGTGGCCGACGGGCTGGGCGGCGTCACGGCCGGCGGGTCCTACACCGCCTGGCGCCTGGATCCGGCGCCGGCTGCGTCCTGCACGGCCGCCTGGACTGCGGTCCGTACCATGGCGGCGAGCCCTGGCCTCACCGGGACGTGGTGACGCGGCCCACCCACCCGGGGCGCGCTCCTTCGCCCGTTGCCCCTCCACCGGCCGTGACCCACCATGGCCAGGAGGTACGCGCCGTCCGCGCCGGTCCGGTGCGAGGCGCGCGCCAGGGGGAGACCACCATGACCCGCCGCCTGCTCGCCGCCCTGCTGCTCCTCGCGCCCGCGCTCGCGCCGGCCGCCGAGCCCGACGCCGAGGGGTGCCAGGACCCGCCGGGCTTCACCCGCCTGCGCGGCTACCGCATCGCCCGCTGCGAGCGGGCCGAGTTCGAGGCGGTGGCCATGAAGGGCCCCGCCGGGAAGGCCTTCCAGGCCGAGGGGGCGCGCGTCACCGTCTGGTACGAGCTCAACCCGGGCGAGGCGCAGCGGAGCCTGGTGCAGGTGGTGCGGAACTACGAGAACGCCTTCGCCACGCTGGGCGGCCGCGCCGAGTGGAAGGTGGACGAGGGCGGCGAGACCTACCTCCACGCCCGGCCCCAGGACGGCCGGGAGCTCTGGGGGCTGCTGAGCGCCTACAACCCGGCCTTCCCGGCCTTCACGCTGGTCCAGAAGGCCGCCATGGTCCAGGACGTCACGGCCAAGGCCGAGGCCCTCGGCGCCGGCCTGGCGGCCAGCGGCCACGTCGAGGTGCCGGGCATCCTCTTCGACACCGGCAAGGCGGTCCTCAAGCCGGAGTCGGACCGGGCCCTCGCCGAGTGCGCCCGGCTCCTGGCGGCGCAGCCGGCGCTCAAGGTCCACGTGGTGGGGCACACCGACAACCAGGGGACGGTGGCCTCCAACCTGGCGCTCTCGGCGGCGCGCGCCGACGCGGTGGTGAAGGCCCTCACCGGCCGGTTCCAGGTGGCCCCGGCGCGCCTCGCCCCCCACGGCGCCGGGCCGTACGCCCCGGTGGCCTCCAACGCCGACGAGGGCGGGCGGGCCAGGAACCGCCGCGTCGAGCTGGTGGCGCAGTAGCGCCGCCCCGCTGCGTCGCGTCGCTTCCCGCCCCCTCCGGGAGGTGGTAACACCGCGCAACCCATGGAGATGGAGAACGCCCCCGCCACGCTCCCCGTCCCCACCAGGGCCCGGGCGCGGGCGCTCCTCTTCGGCTCCGGCGTCCTCTTCGGCCTCTCCGCCGTGCTGGTGAAGCTGGCCACCCGCGACGGCGGGATGAGCGGCGGGCAGGCCACCACGGTCCGGTTCGGCGTGGGGCTGCTGGCGGTGGTGCTGCTCTTCGTGGCCCGCCCCGGCACCTTCCGGCCGGTGAAGTACGGCCTGCTCGCCTCCCGCGGCCTCTTCGGCGGCGTCTCGGCGCTGCTCTACTTCGTCTCCATCTCGCTCATCCCGGCGGGCGAGGCCACCCTCCTCAACAACACCTTCCCGATCTGGGCGGTGATCATCTCCTTCTTCTTCCTGAAGGAGCGCCCCACCGTCCACCTCGCCATCGCCCTGCTGGTGGCCTCGGCCGGCGTCTTCCTGGTGCTGGGCGGCGGCCAGGTCACCTTCTCCCTCGGCTTCGGCGAGCTGGTGGGCATCGTCTCGGCCATGACCGGCGGCGTGGCGGTCACCTCCATCCGCGCCCTGCGCGCCACCGACAACGCCCCCACCATCTTCTCGGCCATGGCGGTGGGCGGCCTGGTGGTCTCGATCCCCTTCGCCCTGGGGGCCTGGCCCACCGACCCGCTGCCCTGGGTGGCGGCGGGCGGCTGCGGGGTGGTGGCCTTCCTGGCCCAGCTCCTCATGACCGAGGCCTACGGCACGCTCTCGGTGGCCGAGGCGGCCCTCTGGCAGCAGCTCACCCCCATCGCCTCCTTCGCCTGGGCCCTCACCATCGGCGAGTCGTTCACCGGCATGACGGCGGTGGGCGTGCTCCTCGGCATCGCCGGCGTGATCTACGGCTCGGTGCTGGGCCACCGCCCGCAGCCCGGCGCCCCGCCGGCCCTCCGCGAGGCCGCCGCCGGCATCACCGCCGAGGAGCCGTGAGCGCGGCGCCGGGCCACGACGCCGGTCGCACCGGCCGCGTTCGCGCCAGGTTGCTGCTCCTCGCCTCGGCGGTCTGCTTCGGCCTGATGGCCGTGCTGGCCCGCCGCCTCTCCCGCGGCGAGGCCCGCTTCACCGCCGGCCAGCTCTCGGTGATCCGCTTCGCCCTGGGCGCCGCCTTCTCCCTGGTGGCCTTCCGGCTCCGCCCGGACCTCTACCGGCCCCACAATCGCCGGCTCCTCTGGAGCCGCGGGATCTCCGGCGGCATCGTGGTGGTGCTCTACTTCCTGGCGCTGGCGCGCATCCCCGCCGCCGAGGCCGGGCTGCTCTACAACCTCTTCCCGGTCATCGCGGTGGCCCTCTCCATCCCGCTCTTCGGCGAGCGTCCCACCGTCCACCTGGTGCTGGCCCTCGCCCTGGCCACCCTGGGCGTGGTGCTGGTGCTGGGCGACGGCTCGCTGGCCCTGGGCCTGGGTGCCGGCGAGGCCCTGGCGGTGGCGGCGGCGATCTTCGCGGCCATCTCGGCGGTCACCATCCGCGCCATGCGGGCCACCGACAACGCCGCCACCATCTTCTTCTACTTCTGCCTGGGCGGCCTGCCGGTGGCGCTCCCCTTCGCCCTCGACCCCTGGCCCCTCGACCCGGCCGCCTGGGGGGTGGGGGCGTTGATGGCCCTCGCGGCCTACGGGGCCCAGGTCTTCATGGCCGAGGCCTATGGTGCGCTCACCGTCCCGGAGGCCGCGGTCTGGCTCCAGCTCACCCCCATCGCCCAGGCGCTGCTGGCGCTGCCGCTCCTCGGCGAGCGGTTCACGCCGGCCGCCATGGCGGGCGTGCTGGTGGGGGTGGCCGGCGTGGCCTACGGCTCGGTCCTGGGGAGCCGCCGCGCCGCCTGAGCCGCGTCCCGGACCCGGCCCGATCAGGCCGCCGGCGGCCAGGCCACGGTGAGCAGGCAGGCGGCGTCGGCCAGCGCCTCCACCTCGATGGCCATGTAGCGGTCGAGGGTGCAGAGCCCGCCCGCCTCCACCTCCACCCGGTGGAAGTCCGGCAGGTGGATGCGCACGCGCCCCTCCAGGCACTGGAGCATCAGCCGCTCCGAAGGGCCGTTGGGGGCGAAGCGGGTCCCGGCGCGCATCGCCTCCAGCACCACCCGCGCCTCGGCGTACTTGGCGAGGGTGCGGGCGGCGCGGCCGTGGCTCCGGTAGCCGGCCTCGGCGCGGAGCACCGCCACCTCGTCGGCGAGGCGGAAGGAGAGGGTGGGCCCCTGGAGCGGGCGCTCCAGGCTGGGGCGGGCCAGGGTGCCGGTGGGGACGCGGGCCATGGGGACCTCCTCGGGCGACGGGTGCGGCCGGGTCATCGCGCCCCCGGGCCGGCCCGGCAAGGCCGAGGCGGGGTGTGCCCCCCGGCGGGGGACGGGGGCGCGGCGGCGCTCGCCGGGCGGCCGCGGCGCGCTACAGTCGCGGCTCGCCGCGCCTCCACCTCCCGCCAGGAGCCACCCATGCGCCGCCTCGCCCTCGCCGCCCTCCTCTGCCTCGCCGCCGCGTCCCCCGCCCTCGCCAAGGAGGTGGCCGGCGTCGCCGTGCCCGACGCGGTGACGGTGGCCGGGAAGTCCCTGGTCCTCAACGGCGCCGGCCTGCGCTCCAAGCTCTTCATCAAGGTCTACGTGGGCGCCCTGTACCTGGAGGCGAGGAGCGGCGACCCGGCCGCCATCCTGGCCGCCGACCAGGCCTGGCAGGTGACCATGACCTTCAAGCGCGACGTGGAGAAGGAGAAGATCATCGGCGCCTTCAAGGAGGGGTTCGAGAACAACTCCAAGGGCGACCCGTCGCTGGCCGCGGGCCTCGGGACGTTCGACGCCGCGCTCAAGGACCTGAAGTCCGGCGACGTCATGACCATCGCCTACGCCCCGGGCGCCGGCGCCACGCTGACCGCCCCGGGCGGCGCCACCGCCACCGTGGAGGGGAAGCCCTTCGCCGACGCGCTCCTGCGCAACTGGCTGGGCGACAAGCCGGCCGACGGCGACCTGAAGAAGGGGATGCTCGGGAAGTAGCCGGGCCGGCCATGACCGACGCCCTGGTGGTGCTGGTGACGGCCCCGGACGCCGAGGTGGCCGCACGGCTGGCGCGGACCCTGGTGGAGGACCGGCTGGCCGCCTGCGGCAACGTGCTGCCCGGCCTCCGCTCCATCTACCGCTGGGAGGGGCAGGTCCACGACGAGCCGGAGGCGCTGCTGCTGCTCAAGACCACTCGCGCGCTTCGAGGCGCTCCGCGAGGCGGTGCTGCGGCTCCACCCGTACCAGGTGCCCGAGGTGATCGCGCTGCCCGTCGAGGCGGGGAGCGCGCCGTACCTGGCCTGGCTCTCGGCGCAGGTGGGGTGAGCCCTCAACCGCCCGCGGGGGCCTCCAGCACCGCCTGCAGGGCGGCGGCCAGCGCGCCCGAGCGGTAGGGCTTGGCCACCGTGGCGCGGAAGCCGTGGGCGGCCGGGTCGGCCATGATGGGATCGTTGGAGTAGCCGCTCGAGGCCACCAGTCGCGCCGCCGGGTCGTCGCGCAGGATGAGGCGGGCCGCCTCGGCGCCGCCCATCCCACCCCGGATGGTGAGGTCCATGATCACCGCCGCGAAGGGGGAGCCGCGCTCCCGCGCCTCCCGGTGCAGGGCCACCGCCTCCTCGCCGGTGCCGCAGGTGGTGGGCCGGTAGCCCAGGCGGTGGAGCACGCGGGTCGCCAGGTCCCGGATCATCGCCTCGTCGTCGAGGACCAGGATGGGCAGCCCCGGTCCGGCGCCGGCCTCCGGCAGCGCCGGCGCCGCGGCGGCGGGCGTGGCGCGGGCCTCGCTGGCCGGCAGCCACAGCTCCAGCGTCGTCCCCCGGCCGGGCTCGGATCGGGCGGAGATGGCGCCGCCGTGGCGGCGCACCACCGAGTGGGTCGAGGCCAGGCCGAGCCCGCTCCCGGTGGCCTTGGTGGTGAAGTAGGGGTCGAAGATCCTCGACAGGTGGTCGGCCGGGATGCCGCAGCCGGTGTCGGCGAAGGTGACGCGCACGTAGGGGCCGGCCGCCAGGCGGAGCGGCCCGCCCGCCGCCACCACCTCGTCCCGGGCGGTGATGGAGAGCGAGCCGCCGCCGGGCATGGCCTGGGCGGCGTTGATGACCACGTTGGTGAAGGCCTGGCTCAGCTGGCCGGCGTCGGCCTCCAGGTCGTGGATCCCCTCCGCCACCTGGACCGTCCACTCCACCCCGGTGCCGCGCAGCGCCAGCGACGCGGTGCTCTCCAGGAGGTGGCGCACCGGGACCGCGCGCTTGATGGGCTGGCCGCCCTTGGCGAAGGTGAGGAGCTGGTGCGCCAGCTCGCCGGCGCGCTGCGCCGCCCCCTCGCCCTCCGCGAGGACCGCGTCCAGCTCCTGGCCCGGCGGTACCAGCGAGCGGGCCAGCGACAGGTTGCCGAGGATGCCGGTGAGGATGTTGTTGAAGTCGTGGGCGATGCCACCCGCCAGGAGCGCCACCGACTCGAGCTTCTGGAGCTTGAGCAGCTCCAGGGCCAGCCGCTCGCGCTCGGTGATGTCCGTGAAGATCACCACGATCCGGTCCTGCACCCACCTGGCGTTGATGATGACGTGGTGCTCGGCGCCGTCGCGGCCGGTGACGCGGACCTCCTCGGGCGGCACCGGGTCGCCGGTGCGCCGCGCCGCCTCCAGCCGGCCCTGCCAGGAGCGCCAGCGCTCGGCGCGGTAGGCCGGGTCGGGGTAGGCCAGCTCGAACCACCTGGCCGGATCGGGCACCTCCTCCAGCCGCCAGCCGAAGGTGCGGGTGAAGGTCTCGTTGACGTACTCGGTGACGCCGCCGCGCCCCACCACCACCGCCACCGGCATGGCGTCCACCACGCTGCGCAGCCGCGCCTCGCTCTCGCGCAGCGACTGCTCGGCCCGCTTCTGGTCGGTGATGTCGCGGTTGAGCACCACCGCCCCGGCCACGTGGCCGCCCGGGTCGCGCAGGGGGACGGCCGAGTTGGAGATGATCTTGCGCCGGCCGTCGAAGGTCTCGATCTCCACCTCCTCGTCGAAGGAGGACTCGCCGTGGCGCACCGCCCGCGTCGAGCCCCAGTCCTCGTTGCGGAGGGGCTGGCCGGTGCCGGGACGCCGCCCCTTGTACTCGGCCACCCGGTCTGGGCCGACCAGCAGCTCGCCGCCCCAGATGGCGCGCCCGGCGGCGTTGACCAGGGTGATGGTGCCCTCGCGGTCGAGGAGCAGGATGCCGATGGGGGCGTGGTCCAGCACGGCCCGCAGCAGCACCTCGCGCTCGGCCAGGGCCCGCGCCGCCTCCTGGCGCTCCGCCACCTCGGCCGCCAGCCGCCGGTTGATGCGCCGGAAGGAGACGATCACCGCGCCCAGCCCGGCGATGGCCAGGCCCGAGAGGGCCAGGGTGGCGAGGAGCGGCCCGCGGTCGGGCCGGGCCGGGGGCTGGTGGATGATGGCGGCGGCGTCGAGGCCGGCCGGGAGCATGCCCAGGTCCCGGAAGATCTCGGCGATGTGGCGCCACCGCGTCGGGCTCTGGTAGCCGAGCTCCACCAGGTCGGGCTGGACCAGGGCCTCGGACTGGGTGGCCTCGAAGAGCAGCCAGGCGCGGCTGCGCTCCTGGGAGTAGCGGGCCAGGATGAGGTCGACGGTCTCCTCCTTGTGGGAGAAGGCCCGCCGCCAGCCGCGCAGCGTGGCCTGGCGGAAGGCCTCCACCAGCGCCGGCCGGGCCTCGGCCAGCGCCCGGGTGGTGAAGACGTTGTCGCCGTAGAAGTCGATGCCCTGCGCCAGGGGCGAGAAGGAGAGGTAGGGCTCGCCGGCCCGCTCCAGGACGTAGGGCTCGTTGAAGCTGTAGGCCACCATCACGTCGGCCCGCCCCTCCAGCAGGTCGCGGGGATCGCCGGTGTGCGCCACCTTCGCCAGGCGCGTCTCGTCGAGGCCGTTGAGCTTGAGGAGGGCCAGCAGGTCGCCGTGCTGGTTGGAGTACATGATGCGGCGCCCGGCCATGTCGCCCACCGAGGTGATGCCGGTGCGCCGCGGCGTGAGGAGCACCGCCGGCGAGTGCTGGAAGATCTGGCCGAGCACCACCAGGTCGCGCCCCCGGGCCCGCTCCAGGAGGAGCGCCGAGGTGCCCACGCCGAACTGGGCGCGGCCCGCCATCACCTCGTCCTCCACCTGCACGGCCGGGCCGCCCTCGCGGATCTCCACCTCCAGGCCGGCCTCGCGGTAGTAGCCCTCCGCCAGCGCGGCGTAGTACCCGGCGAACTGGAAGTGGTGGCGCCACTTGAGCTGGAGCACCACGCGCTCCGGCGCCGCGGCCCGGGCCGGAGCCGGGGCGGCCGCGGCGAGGAGCAGGGCGAGGAGGGGGAGGGCGGCGCGTCGAAGGGCGGGCTGCATCTCGGTCGGACCGCGCGGCGCGCTCGGGTGCGCGGCGATCGGCCCGCAGGCTACCTGAGGCCGAGCGTCGCTGTCGCCCGGGGGCCCTTCCCTGGCCGCGCTCGGCGAGGGCGGGGCCTGGGGGACCCCGCCCGGAAGCGGGGGGCTTCCCTCCGGGGGCGGGGGCGAGGGAGGCGGTGTCGAGGTGGAGGCCGCGGCGGGGTGAGGCGGGCGCGAGTTGGCGATCAGGGGAGGCGGGTGAGCGTCCAGGTGCCGGGGTAACTCCACCAGGTGTAGGGGCCAGCGCCCGCCGCTCCGCCAGCTCCATCGAGGGTGAAAGTCCCCGTACCGTCCATCCAACTGGTGAAGTCTCCAAGGTAGCTGAATCTGGTCGCGCCGCTCACCGGGTCGACCGAGCCATACCAGGTGCCGGTCGACGCGCCGTCGCGGCCTGGGCTGCGAATCTGGCCCTGGCGAACCTGCAGAGAGATGGCCTCAGAGTAGAGGCTCACGCTACCAGGATCTTCGACGGTGACCGTAAAGCTCCCCACGTAGAACCCGTCGAACGGCTGCCCCTCGGTGGCGGTGGCGGAGAAGGAGGCCGGGCGGGCGCCGGAGACCCGGGCCTCCAGCGCCTGGGCGCCGACCGCCGCGCCCAGCTTCCAGGAGGTCGAG
>WBZM01002924.1_pt1 | contig 13854 bp, 7 predicted proteins | sample 5204271 | NCBI WGS metagenome assembly WBZM01 (sample SAMN12344346, study PRJNA552823) | activated sludge metagenome | biome: Activated sludge suspended growth; feature: Nitrification reactor; material: Wastewater; isolation source: activated sludge from nitrification reactor of wastewater treatment...
CATAGATCGTGTAGCCCTTCTCGTGGAGGAGGTCGGCGAGGAAACGGCCGTCCTGGCCGGTGATTCCGGTGATCAGCGCGGTAGGCATCCGGGCGAGGCTATCGCCGAAGGCCTCGGTCGGAGGGATCACCGCGGTCGGATGCGGTCGGATGCGGTCGGATGCGGTCGGATGCGGCCCGATGCGGCCCGATGCGGCCCGATGCGGCCCGATGCGGTCCGACCCGTGCCCGGGGCCGTCGGGGCACCGTCGATACACTGGCGCCCGCCATGTCACTCCGCACGGCGGCCGCCCACCGCAACCTCCTCTATCTCCTCTCGATGAAGGAGTTGCGCACCCGCTACAAGAAGTCGTTGCTGGGCTGGGCCTGGAGCCTGCTCAACCCGCTCACCCAGATGGCCATCTTCTCGGTCATCTTCCTGTACGTCTTCCAGGCCACGCCGCCGGTGGGCGACCCGAGCGGCATCAAGAACTTTCCGCTCTACTTCCTCAGCGGCGCGCTGCCGTTCAACTTCTTCTCGATCAGCGTGGGCGTCTCGATCGGGTCGGTGCAGGGTGGAGCCGGGCTGATCAAGAAGGTGCAGTTCCCGCACGAGCACCTCGTGTTCTCGGTGATCGTCGCCCAGTTCGTGACGCTGCTGATCGAGCTGGCCGTGCTGTGCACCGCGCTGCTCATCGCCGGCAACATGGTGCTGCCCTGGCTGCCGGCGCTGCTGGTGGTGCTCGCGTTGCTCGCGTTGTTCACGTCGGGCGTCGCGCTGATGCTCAGCGCGGCGAACGTCTTCTACCACGACGTCAACTACCTCTGGGGCATCTTGTCGCAGATCCTGTTCTACGCCACGCCGGTCATCTACCACCCCTCGAGCATCACGCTGCGACCGTTGCGCTGGCTCGCCCTGTACGGGCCCACGGGCAGCTTCATCACCGCCGTGCACAACATCGTCTACGACCTCCGCCTGCCCAGTCCGGTCCGTGTCGCGCAGCTGGTCGTGATGGCCTTCGGGTCGTTCCTCGTCGGCGCCTGGGCGTTCAACCGCATGTCGCCGCGCTTCGCGGAGGAGATGTGAGATGAGCGAGCTCGCGCTCGAGGTCGATCACGTCACCAAGACGTTCCGGCTGCACCACGAGAAGGTCAACTCGATCAAGCAGCTCGTGGCCGGCAAGGGTCGCAACCGCCACGAGGACTTCGTCGCGCTGAACGACGTGTCGTTCGACGTGCGCGAGGGCGAGGTCTTCGGTGTGATCGGGCACAACGGCTCGGGCAAGTCGACGCTGTTGAAGTGCATGGCCGGCATCCTCCAGCCCAACGCCGGCGCGGTCAGGGTGCACAAGCGGATGTCGGCGCTGCTCGAACTCGGCGCGGGCTTCCACCCCGAGCTCTCGGGCCGCGACAACGTGTACCTCAACGCTGCGATCCTCGGCATGACGCGTCGCGACATCGCTGCCCGGTTCGACGACATCGTCGAGTTCAGCGGGCTGCAGAGCTTCATCGACTCGCCGGTGAAGACCTACTCGTCGGGCATGTACGTGCGCCTCGCCTTCGCGGTGGCGATCAACGTCGACCCGCGGCTGCTGATCATCGACGAGATCCTCGCGGTGGGCGACGTCACGTTCCAGCAGCGCTGCCTCGAGAAGTTCGTCGAGTTCCGCAACGAGGGCCGCACCATCGTGCTGGTCACCCACGCGATGAACACGGTGAAGGACATGTGCGACCGGGCGGTGTGGCTGAGCCACGGCGTCGTCACCGGCGAGGGTGACCCGGCCGAGCTCGTCGAGCAGTACACCGAGCAGATGCTCGGGCACATGAGCCGCACCGCCGACGGCAGCATCCGCCGTGGCTCCGGCGAGGTCCAGGTCGTCGCGATCGAGATGTTCGTCAACGGAGGAGCCCAACCCGTCAAGCGCTTCCGCACCAGCGACGAGGTCACCATCCGGCTCCATTACCGGGCGGCCAAAGCGATCCCGCGGCCGGTGATCGGCATCGAGATCGAGCAGTTGGGAGGCGCGACCGTCACGGCGCCGTGCACCCGCGACGTCGGCCTCGTCCCCGACCGGATCGAGGGCGAAGGGTATGTCGACATCGCGCTCGGCTCGGTCCCGCTGCTGCCCGGCACGTTCGATCTGCACACGTCGATCACCGACTTCAACCGGTCGCACGTCTACGACCACCTGCAGGTGGCCATGCGCTTCGACGTGATGACGGGCAAGCCGTACGAGAGCGGTGGGCTCATGACGCTGCGACCGGAGTGGTCGATCAGCTGAATCGGACGTGACCTCGCCGACTCAACGGCTGCGTGGGACTCGTCGACGCACCATGCGGAGCGGCTTGGTCACTCGCCAGCTGACCGTCGATCGGATCGCTCCGAGTTCGGCTCGGAGATTCGTCACCTCCGTCTCGAGCTCCCGCAGGCGCATCGCAGCGGCGGCCGCTGCGTCCGTGCCGTTGGCGGTGTCGGTCGGGGCGGCGGCAGCCCGAGCCGCTGCGGCTGATCCCGCTGGGTCGTTACGCCGGGTGGTCTCGGCCTCGAGTTCGGCACGTACGAGCTCGAGTTCGACACGGTGACGGTGCGCGAGAGCCAGGTCCGGCGACAACTGTTGCCACCGACGCGCGTTCTCCGCGAGGTCGGCGGTCAGCCGCTCGCGTTCGACCGCCGCATCCTCGAGCGCTTTGCGGAGCTGCGAGGTCTCCCACGCGTGTCGCTCCTCGGCCGCCGCTCGGGAGCGGTCGCGAGCCGTGAGGTAACCGTCCCGCTGGACCTGCAGCGCGACGATGATCTCCCATGCGAGCGGCATCGACGGCCAGCCACCGGTGTCGGCACCGAGGTCGGGCGAGCACCACACGTCGAGCAGATCCCCGAACACCCGTGGACCGCGATCGTGCACGACGAGTGCTGCGACGAGACGAATGACGTCAGGGGGAAGACCCGGCGACGACAGCCCGACCGAGCGCGGCACCTCGGCACCCGTCGAATCCGCCTTCGCCTCCCAGAGCGCGTGCAAGAAGGCGAGGAAGGAGAAGTACGGGTCGAACGGCCAGACCACGTCGGTCGGGTCGGTGTTCACCGCTCCGTGGTCGATCAGTCGGGCCCGCCCCTCTTGCCGGTCGACGACCACGTTCCAGAGCCGGAGATCACCGTGGTAGAGACCGACCTGCTCGAGCGCGGCCAACTCCCGGAGCACATCGCCGGTGATGCTGCGCAGTTCGGCGTCCGAGCAGAGGCCCACGACCTCGCTCAGCAGCTCTCCGGGGAACGTCGTGCGAGAGAGGATCGTCTCGCCGACGCCGTCGACGAATTCGACGAGCCCGGGGGCGTCCACCTCGCGCGCTGCGAGCAACTCGAGCACCCGGGCCTCACGCAGCAGGTCCGAACGCAGTGTTTCGAGCACGAACGAAGGTGCACGCTCGTCGAAGCACGCCGCGGTTTTCGTGATGCCTCCGTTCCAGAAGACGTAGCGCATCAGTTGCGACTGCGCATCGCCCACGAGGGCGTGCGATCGTCGGGTGAACGACTCGATGGCGACCAATCGGCCATCGACGGCACAGTGTGTCGTGCTGCAGAACAGCGTCGGCCGAGCGACGGCGGACAGATGCGTGCCCGAGTGAACGAGTTCCCGGATGAACGCGTAGCTGTCGAGGACCACCCTGGGATCGGCCGGTTGAGCCGTCGCCCAGTAGACCGGCTCCTCACGCACCGCCATCTCGTAGATCCCGTGCGGCACGTGCCGAGTCAGCGTCTCGACGAAGGCTCGTGTTGCATCGATTCCGTCGCGGTAGACCAGGTGATGCAGGACCGACAGCCCGATCACGAGATCGACCTCCGCGAGATCGATCACGGAGGCGACGTCCGTCACGTCGCCGCAGAAGAACTCGAGTTCCAGCTCCGGGTGTTCGCCGGCGAGGTGGCGAGCGACCGCGACGTTCGCATCGAGGTAGTCGATGCCGATCACTCGATGACCCGACGCAGCGAGCGTGCAGGACGTGAAGCCTTGCGCGGACCCGAGGTCGACGATGCGCAGCGGCCGCCCGGCGACCTCGGCGAGTTGTGAGACCGTCGTGACCAGGGCATTCATGCGAGGGCTGTCGGCAGCGCGGGAACTCGCGAGCTCGGGGTGTCCGAAGATCGGTTGGTAGACCTCCGGCAGTTGCTCGATCAGCTCGACGAGTCGTCGGTCGTTCGTGTTCATCCTGCCTCGTGGAGTGGATCGATGGGCGCGAGCGCATCGAGCGCTGCGAGGAGACGTTCGGCAGCGGCAGCAGCCGTGTTGTGACGTGCGTACGAGCGTGCCCCATCGCTCAGGCGCTGACGGCGATCGTCGTCGTCGAGCAACCGGCCGAGCGAGACAGCCAGTTCTTCGTCAGAGACATCGCGCTCGACGTGCGCGACCACCTCGTTCGGCAACTCGCGAGCCGAGCCGATGGCGGTGACGACCGTGGGGAGCCCTCGGGCGAGGCAGTCGGCGACGGCGGCACTCGATTCGCCGTTCGACCGGTCGCGTAGCTGGACGGCGAGATCGGCCCACTCCATCCAACGCTCGTACTCCACGTCGTCGACGTGCCCGGCGCACACGACGCCTTCGGCACCGCCTTCGATCGTGTCGAGCACCTCCGCGCCGGCGCCCACCAGCGTCAGTTCGACGTCCGGGCGCTCGCTGCGCAGTCGCCGCACGGCACGAACCAGCTTGTCGGACTGCTTGGCGGTGCTCACGATGCCGAAGCTGACGATCCGGGCCCCCGATGCACGGACGCGTCGACGCGGCCACGGAGCGAGGCCTCCGAGCGGCCCGACGACCGTCGGACGGATCCCGATGTCCTGTTCGACGAGGTCGGCGGCGTGGTGCGAATGCACGAAGATCGCCTGCGCCGATCGAGCGATGTCCGCGAGCAGGAACACCCCTCGCTCGGCCACCGATTCCGCCCAGAAAGCCGTCATCTCGGCGAGCTCAGCTTCGGTGAAGCGTCCGGGGTAGTGCGCTTCCACGACATCCGGCCAGCGTGACTCGGCATAGCAGTTGACGAGACGGACGTCGTGCAGGTGGACGACGCCCCCGACGACCTTCAACATCTCGATCGCCGAGCGATGGATCCCGTTGTTGCCGACCGCATGGATCACGTGATCGAACTCGTCAGCCGCCCAGCGGGCCGGCAGGTCCGACAACGGGTTGACCCAGACACCCGACGGCCAGCGCACGTCGGTACCAGGATCCTCGACGAAGCAGTGGACGTCAGCACGGAGGGCGAGCTCTTCCAGCAACCGCAGGGAGTACTCGGCGATGCCGCTCCGCACCGGCGGCAGTGGGGTCACGTAGGCGATCGAACGACGGCGAAGCGGCCGCCGCGAGCGGGGCGTCCGTCGATCCAGCAGGTCGTCGTAGGCGAGCAACGTCCGTCGCGCTGCCTCCTCCCACGTGAAGTTCGGGATCGCTGCGGTCCGGAGCGCCTGCGAGAACGAGCGGTCGGCGAGGGCCCGCTCGAGGTGATCGTGGATCGAGCTGACGTCATCGCTGTCGAATCGCGCCGACGGGTCGGGCACCACCTCGCGGAGCGACGAGTTGTCGCCGCAGATCACGGGTGCGCCACATCGACGCGCCTCGAGTACGGGCAGCCCGAATCCCTCGTATCGCGATGGGAACACGACGAGCTCCGTCGCCTGGTTCATCGCGACGAGGACGGCGTCGGAGACGAAACCGGTCATCACGAAGGAGTCCTCGAAACCGAGTGACGCAGCCAGCGCCGAGAGCGCGGCGCGATCGTGGTCGCTGATCCGGCAGGCGAGCACCAGCTGGTGCCGGGTTCGCAACTCGACGGGCAATCGACCGTAGGCATGCATGACGCCTTCGATGTTCTTCCGCCAGTCGATCCCCGCTGGGACGAGCACGAATCCGGGCCGCACGCCCGGCACGGCTGCCGACACCTCGCGCAACGCCTCGGCGGGACCGCCCGGATGTGGCCGGAACGCCGCCCCGGCTCCGGCGCCGATCACTCGCACACGGGAGGCGCTGAGACCGAGGAGTTCGATGGCGTCGTCCGCAGCACTCTGTGAGTCGGTGAGCACCATGTCGGCTGCGCCGTAGAGGCCGAGCCGCGCCTGGTAGCGGAGCCGAGTGTTCGTGTCGACCAGATACCGATCGGGGAAGACAGCGGGGATCAGGTCGTAGAGGTTGGCGACGAGGGCGCCCACTCCGACCGGGAGGATCTCGGTCAGCGGACGGTCCAGTTCGATCGGCGAACCGACGTGCAGCAGATCGATTCGTCGGTTTCCCAGTTCGTCGGAGAACGCCACCCGACCGGTCGAACGGAGGCGGTCGACCGCAGCTGGCACCGGCAGGTTCGGGTTCAGGAGAAAACGGTCGACCCGGCCCGGTGCCTGCTCCTCGAGCGCCGACGCGAGCTCGAGGCAGAACCGGGCGATGCCACGCTCCCCGTGAGCCCGGCTCTGCAGCGCCTGGAGATCGAAGACGATCAACGCCTGGTCCGCTCCGATTCGGAGCCCGACGACACCCCGATCAGACCTTCCAGGAACGCGGTCCGGTCCGCGGTCGCCGACAGCAGATCGGACCGTCGACGTTCGTTGTCCGACAGTTCGGCGATCCGAGCGCTGAGGCGCTCGATCGTGTCGGACTGGCGTTCGAGCTGCTCTCCCAGCCGTCCCAGCTGGGCGAGGATCGTCCCGGCCGCGTCGGCGTTCACATCCGCCAGCGCTCGCACCTGCAGCAGTTGACGTACGACGATCGCGTTCGACTCGCTGACGGCATCGGCCACGGACCGCACCATGACGGTCATCTCGTCCGAATGCCGCCGCAGCTCCAGCCCGGCGTCGACGTGGTGTACGGCGGTCGAACTCCGACGGACCTCGTCCTTGACCATCTCGAAATGGCCGTTGAAGTACTGACGGATCGGCGTACCGACGCGACGCAGGATGCCCATGGAACTCCTTCTTCGTCACCGAGTGGTGCTCGGTCGTGCCGGCCTGGACGCTATCGCAGGACCTCGCCTGCGCGGCGAGTTCCCTCACCCGTCGTCGAGGGCTCCGGAGGCAGCCGACATCTGCTCCACGAGCCAGGTCGCCGCTCCGGTGACCGCATCACCCTCGAAGTGGATCCCGTCCCCTGGGCGGTACCTGATCCCGGTGGGGTCCAGGTCCGCACAGGGAACACCCGACGGGCAGATGAACGAGGCGAGGTCGATCAGACCGACCTCGGGTCGAGCGTTCGCGTACTCGCGCAGCACCACGTCGTACGACTCGATCCGCTCCTGCTTGATCTCGGGCGTCGACGTGCCGGCGACCACCGGCACGGTGACCAGGACGACGTCGACCCCGCGTTCCTCGAACTCCCGCACTCGAGCGTCGATGAGCGTCGAGAGGGCGTCCCGTCCGCTGTCCGTCTCCAGCTCGATCCGCCGATCATCCGCGAGCAATCGGTTCTCGGCGTCCCAGATCGACAACCACACCACGACGTCCGGGTCGAACGAGGCGAACGCATTCTCGATCGCCTCGTCGACCATCTGCGGGCACGGGCGCGACCCTTCGTATGGCACCTGGCTGGTGGTGTCGAGGGTGAGACCCGGAAGCAGGCCACACCCGGAGACCGGCGCGAGCGCCAGCGGGAGCCCGGACGCTCCTGCCGACGTCAGGAGCGAGCTCTCGAGGCTGGCGACCACCGAGTCCCCGACCACCAGGACACGGGGAGCACTCGCGGGCACCTCCTCGGCGACATCGCTCGCCACCGTCGGCGTGGCAGCCAACGCTCCGTCGGCGCTGAAGAAGTCGGGCGGGCGAACGGCACCCCAGGTGACGACGACGACGACGAGCGCGGCAAGGGCCATGGACGGCGCCACGACCCGCGCTGCCGCGGCCGGTCGGAACTCACGCCGACGGATCGGCGCTTCGACGAAGCGGAACGACAGCCAGGCGAGCGTGAACGTGAGCACGACTCGAGCGATCAGGACGACCTGCGGAGGCCCCCCGAGCCGCTCCTCGGTGACGAAGACGATCACCGGCCAGTGCCAGAGGTAGATGGAGTAGGACTGGGCGCCGACCCGCACCAGTGGTTGCGACTCCATCACGCGCGTCGCGCCGAGCCCCGGCGTCGCCGCGACGGATGTGACGAAGACGGCCGCGACGACGGCGAAGAGGAGGAACCCGCCGCGGTACATCCACAGCTGATCGTCACCGATCGTCGCGAACGCGGCGATCGTCAGGAGCGCAGCGATGAGTGCTGCTGGTCGCGCCGTGCTCTGACGAAGCGGCCGTCGTTGCAGGAGCATCGCTGCGAGGCAGCCGACGAGCAGCGTCTGCGCCCGGGTGTCGGTCCCGTAGTAGGCGCGCGACGGATCGCCGGACCCGACGCTCGTCGCCATGAGCAGCGCGGAGGCCGCCAAGGCAGCGGCCGTCACGGCGACCAGCGCACGCATCCGCTTTCGCAGCGAGAACACGACCAGCGGCCACAGGAGGTAGAACTGCTCCTCGATCGCCAACGACCACAGATGTCGGAACGGCGACGGCTCCGCGAAGAGGTCGAAGTAGCTCTGCGATACGAACACGAATCGCCAGTTGGCGACGTAGCCGATGGCGGAGAGGGCGTCGAGACGAACACCGCCGAGCTGCGTCGGCTCGAACAGCAACGTCGACACCACGACGGTGGTGAGGATGAGCACCAACGACGCCGGAAGCAGCCGTTTCGCCCGCCGGACCCAGAACGCCCGGATGTCCACCGTCGACGTCGACGACACCTCCCGGAGGAGGAGCCGGGTGATGAGGAATCCGGAGAGGACCATGAAGGTGTCGACTCCCAGGAACCCGCCCGGCATCCACGACAGGTCGAGGTGGTACGCCACCACCGCCAACACGGCGACGGCACGGATGCCGTCGAGACCGGGCAGGTACGTCGGGTGACCCGCTCCCATCGGGACGCCGGACGACGGGGTGTCCCGGATCATCACCACGAGTCGCTCCCGACCGTGGCACGCCCGGTGCCCTGAGCGACCAGCACCGACCGCTGGTACTTCAGCGTGACCCGGGCACGCCAGAAGAGGCGCAACGTGTCCACGATCATGCGACGCACGGCCGCCGGCGTGATGGTCGAGCCGGTCTCGCGAGCCAGCGTGACCGGGACCTCGACGAAGGTCTCGAAACCGGCGGCGCGAGCGGCGATGAACAGTTCGAGATCGAGCGCGAACGCGGACTCGTGCAGGTTCGGGAGCACGGCGTCGATCACCTCGCGGGTGAAGAGTTTCACCCCGGTCTGCGTGTCGCGCACGTCCAGTCGGAACAGGACGCGGATCATGGTGCGATAGCCGGCCGAATAGATCCGCCGGAGCAGCGATGCCCGAACCGAGGAGTCCGGATGCAGCTTGCTCCCGAACGCGATGTCGGCGCTGGTCACCGCCCGAGCCTCGAGCAGTTGGACCATGAGTGCGGGCGGGAGGTCACCGTCGGCGTCGATGAATCCCACGAGAGGTGAGCGCGCCTCTGCGAATCCGGTCCGGAGTGCTGCTCCCTTACCGCGATTCTCCGAGTGCCGGAGGTGCGTCAACCGCGGCAGGTCCACCTCGTCGAGGAGCCGATCCGAGCCGTCGGTCGATCCATCGGACACGACGACGATCCGAGCCTCCACACCAGCAGCGCGGAGATGGGCATCGACCGACCGCACCGTGTCGACGACCGATGGACCAGGGTTGTACGAGGGTATGACGACCGTGACGTCGACGCCCGAGATCGATCGGTGGATCGACCCGTCGCTGTGCGCCACGTGGAGGATCGGTTGCACTCTGAGCAGTGCCGGAACCAGCACCATGATCAGCAACGCGAACGCTGCCGCCGTGGTGGCCACTGCGAGCTGCATGGCGGTCGTCGCGAGCAGCTGTCCGCCGACCGCGATCGCTGCGGACGCCCACGCCGCCAACGACAGCGCCGAGCCGTGCGAGACGTACATCAGGATCGAGACCGTCGCGAGCGACAACATCGAGGCGGAGATCACCAACAGCTGGGCCGTCCCGGCCGACGTGGTGTCGTCTCCTGCGAGCAGCAGCCCGCCGACATCGTCGGCGAAGACGAGGATGATCGTGCTCGCCGTGATGCTGATCACCGCCGTCCAAAGGATCGCCGTGAGGAACGCCCGACGCAGCTCCCCCGTTCCCGAGGGCGATCGCGCCATCGACGGCAGGAACAGGAGGGTGACGGTCAACGGGAGGAACACGATGGCCCGAGCGAACACCGCGGATTCGTTGAAGAGGTCGGCCTCGATGCCGAGCCGTGAACGGAAGGCGACCGAACTCAGCGCCACGGTGATGAGCAGCCCGACGGAGCCCATCGCACCCCGGAACAGGTGGCGGGGGCTCGGCGGTCGGGCGGTCGTCGCCTGCGCCCCGGGGCGGAGCGCGTACGCAAGGGCGGTGATGACGAGTTGGGCGACGACGATGGGCAGCAGGTTGGATCTCGGATGCCGTTCCGACAGCAGGAGCGATCCGACGAGGAGTCGGACCGCTGGTTCGACGACGAGGAGCACGCCCACCCGGAGCCAACGCTCCTCCGCGAGCAGCTCCGCTCGCGGGACGATCGCGAGCATCATCGCGGCGATCGCGACCGCCACCTGGATCGCGACGACCAGCCGGAAGCCGCTGTCGGCGGAGACGACGGCGAACGAGACGGCTCCACCCAGCAGCCCGACCGCGATCCCGGCGATTCCGACGCGGACACCGAACCGGGCCGGCAGGTGCACCGGACGCCGGGGGCCGGCTCCGAGAGAGCCGACGATCGCCAACTGCAGGCCCAAGGTGAAGAATCCGACGGCGGAGAGCCCGGCCAGGACGACCCGGACATCGCTCACCTGGTTGCCGTCGAGGCGGGACGACAACAGCTGGTTGAAGAGCATGCCCCCGGTCGAGCCCAGGATCGCTGCCCCGACGAGCAACACACGTGCACGTCGCTCGGAACCGTGCGTGCGGAGTCCGTCGTTCGCCCGCCTCATGCGGCCCACACCGTAGTTCACCCGGCCCGTCGTTCCTGGCTCGGTGACCCGACTTCGAACGCTCAGCCCGAGCGGACGAAGCCCTCGCAGAACGGCTCACCGTGGAAGTACACGTAGGCGTCGTCCATCCCCTCGATGATCGCGACCTCGACGTACTCCGGCCAGACGATCGCCTCCCACTCGGTCAGGACGGCACACCGCACGTCCATCGGCGGTTCGTCGCTGAAGGCTGCGTGCAACGCCTGATTCGGCTGGGTGTAGTCGTGGAACCGGTCCGCGACGTTCCAGTTGATCGTGTATTGGACGGACGCGAAGACCACGAACACGACGGCTACCGCCACTCGTATCGGCTGCGTGAGCCGCCCGAACGGGGCGACGACCACGCCGAGCACCAAGATCGCAGCGGTCGCGGCCGCAGCGATCGCGTAGTAGTTGTAGACGGCCCCGATGCGAGTGATCTCGTTCTGCACCTTGGCGGTGGACACCTGCACCCCGACGGCCGCGAGCCAGTAGACGGCTGCAGACGCAACGCACGCGACGAACGCGAACCACCCCGCTCGATCGCTCCGTCGCTCCGGCGGCGGGCGGAAGTTCGTCGCGAGCATGACGACGCAGAACGCGACCAGCGCGAGCACCAGCGTGGCTCCTGCCCGGAGGGCGATGGGACCGGCCAGGAACTCGCGGGACAGGTTCCACGCCGACCCCGGCAACGTCCCCAGGAAGGCGATACGGAACGTGCTCAGCAGCCCGGAGCCGACCGCGACCTCGGTGCCGGTGTAGTTCACGCTCAAGTGCCGGGCTCGGAGTTGGAACGCGACCGTGAGAACGGCCGGGATCGCGATCACGATGACGCCGGGGAGCAGCGCGGCGCGGTTCGAGGAGTCCCGTCGGAGGCGCACGAATCCCCAGACGGCGAGCGGCAGGACGGCGGCCACGCATGCGACGTTGATCTCGTAGTAGAGCACCGACACGAAACCCAACGCCCCGGCGATGGCAGCTCGCCGAAGGTCGCCGGAGCGCACCGCGTGGATCGTCTGGGTCAGCACGACGAAACCGAGCGCCGCGGAGGCGAAGCCCGACAATGGGTAGTTCGCCACGGGGTCGTGGGACCACGGCAGGTGGATCTGCAGGATGCTGTACAACGCGATCGCCGTGTAGGCCCGGCTCCGCCAGACACCGACCGGTCGATCACAGATGTCTGCGGCCGCTCGGACGAACGCCGCGACGGACACGACCGTCAGGACGTAGACGAGCAGCTTCGTGGTCGCGTACATCGCCGTATAGCGGATGCCGACATCGGCCATGAGCCACATCCACACGGCGTTCACGAACGAACCGATCACCTGGCCGAGGTAGTTGAAGTGGCCGGCCCTCGTGGTGCCGTCGATCGCGAACGTCCACACGCCACGTGGGCCGATGCCGGCCGTCGGGAATTGGAACCACGGGTTCACGAAGTCGTCGCCGACGATCGGTGCGGTGAGGATCGGCCAGAGGAAGACGGTCGACAGCCCGACGAAGAGAGCCCACCCGATCAGAGAGGGCGACGACACCGCTCGCCGGAGTCTCTGCGGCCAGGGTTCCCCTGGTTCGGCGATCGGCTCCGTTCCGTCGTCGGGCGCGGACTCGTCCCCCAGCGGAACACGTCCGGCCCCGTCGTCGAGATCTTCGGTCGAACCCGATGCCTGCACGGCGGGCGAGACTACTTCACGACCGATCGATGGGTCCGGCGTGCCAGGGGCCCGGGGACGGAGTGCGTCACGGAGAGCCAGTACGAACACGACGGACACCGTGGCCGCACCGACGAACACCGCCAGGGCGATGCGGGTCGCGAGCTCACCGCTGCGCAGGCACGTCGCCAGGAGCGCAACGGCGCCCAGGGTCCACGCGACACCGACCGCGCGGTGACGTTCGCTCGCGACACACGCCGACATCAGCAGGTTGGACAGGAACAGCATCGCCGCACCGCCGGTCATCATCACGAGCGCGCCCGCTGGAACGGACGTCTCGCCGCCGAAGAGCAGCTCGAGCCCCTGTCGGCCGACGACTCCGGCAGCGATGGTGGCGACGAGTCCCAGGCCGAGGTTCAACGAGATCGACCGGCGTACGAACGACACGAACGTCGCCCGATCACCGGATCGCACGTCCGTCGACAGTTGCGGGAGGAAGACCGCTTGCAGAGCTCCGGCCACGAGCACCGGCGCGCTGGTGAGGGAGAGCGCCACGAGCACGTCACCGACCTCTCCGGGCTCTGCGCCTCCCGCCAACGCCCCGGCAAGGGCCGGCGTCCCGATCGCGAACAGTGCTCGTGGCGGCGACGAGACCATCAGGCGTCCGGCACTGCGGGCGGAGAACTCGGAAGGACCGGCACCGCCGCAGTCGGACTCGGCTCGCATGGTCCCGACCCAGACGAGCAACACCAGGTTCGATGCGGCCAGCGCAGTGGTCGCGGCAACGGCGCCACCGCCGGCGATGAGGACGGCGCCGATCATGACCGCACGGAACGCCGCCTGCACCATCGTGAGCATCGCGACCGCGGAAGGTCGGCCGATGCCGGCGAGAATGCCTCTCGCGACCGCGATCGCACACTCGGACAGGATCAGTGCAGCCACCGACGTGACGCTCGAGAGCTCGGTGACCCCATCGCCGAAGGCACCCGTCGCCATCGCGATGCCTGCGAGGACAGCCAGCACCGAGCCGGACGTCGCGGTGACGACGCACGCACGTGCGATGTCGCCGCGAGCGCGTCGTCCTTCGGACACATCGACCGCGACGGAGCGTGTGAGCTCTTGCTCGACCGGTGTCGCGGCGACCGCAGCGCACGCGAATCCAAGGGCCCACAGCACGGCGAACGCATCGAAGTCCCCGGAGTCCAGGGTGCGCTTCGTCAA
>WBZM01002925.1_pt1 | contig 13852 bp, 10 predicted proteins | sample 5204271 | NCBI WGS metagenome assembly WBZM01 (sample SAMN12344346, study PRJNA552823) | activated sludge metagenome | biome: Activated sludge suspended growth; feature: Nitrification reactor; material: Wastewater; isolation source: activated sludge from nitrification reactor of wastewater...
AAGACGAAGAGCGAGAGCGACAGCGCAACGATGAGCAGCGTCGGCGAAGCGCCACCGCCGCCGGCGATCACCCGGTCGACCGCGAACAGGCCGCAGGGCAGCGCGAGCAGAAAGCCCGGCCGGTAGTAGTAGCGCGGCGCGTCGAAACAGAGAATGAAGCTCAACAGATAGATGCTGAGCGGCAGCACCCAGAGAAATGGCACTGCGGCGACATCCTGGGTGAGAAACTGGGTCAGCGCCAGCAGAAGCAGCGACGCTGTCATCGCCAGACCGACCCACAACAGACACTCGCGCAGCGTCGGCGGCGGCGCCACCGCCGTTGACTGCGGCTCGCCGCCCTCCCCGGCCGCCGCCGGATTCGCGCCACCGTCCGCCGGTGCAGCCGCTGCCGCACACCACGACCGCCAGGCGCTGCTCAGACACGCGACGACAAAGGCAACGTAAGCCAGCGACCACAGCCGCGCCTGTTCGAGCACCGGCAACAGCGGCTCGACGAGGACCGGATAGCTCAACAGGGCGAGCATCGAGGCCAGATTCGACAGCGCGTAGAGCCGGTAAGGCATCGCCCTGCCAAACGCACGCCCGACCCAGGCCTGCATCAGCGGCCCGGTCGTCGACAGCAGCAGATACGGCAGACCCACCGCCGAGGCGAGAACGAAGAGGACGTTCCACGTCGGATCGGCAAACGCCGCGTCCTTCCAGCTCGCGTCGGCAACGACCGGCAACGTCGCCAGACTGAGCAGCAGCAGAACGCCATGCACCACATTCTGCCGGCGCGGCGCCAGGTGCTGGTGCAGCAGATGGACGTACAGATAGCCCAGCAGCAGTTCGACCTGAAAGAAGACCAGACAGGTGCTCCACACCGAAGACGAACCGCCAAACCACGGCAGAATCATTTTGGCGATGATCGGCTGCACCTGAAAAAGCAGGAAGGCCGAGAGGAATACGGTGAGCGCGAAACTAAGCAAGCGATTTCTCCAGACGATGGGAACCACGCAGCACCGGAATCCCGGTCGGACGGTTGAAGCTCAGCGTCAGCCCGGCGCAAGCAAGGCCAGGACGCCGCCGCCGCTGCCCGCGCCGGCTGCCGGCAAGCCCCGCCCCGCACTGCCTGCCAATGCAAACTGGCATGTTGCGCCGGCGAGTGCAGGCCGGCATGTTACGCCGGAACCCGCGCCGGCGGAAACGCCTGCCGATGCGCCGCGACGAAGCGGCGCACCGCCCGCCACCGCCTTGCCAGCTCGAGGCGAAGATGTCGCGACGCGCGCAGCACGCGCGCCGATCGCCGGAGGAGCGTGCGCTGCGGCTCGCGCCGCTCGGCGAACGTTTCGCTGACGCTGCGCGAATCGCCGGCGCCTGGCCGCAGCGGCCTCGTTCCCCTGGCCAGGCAAGGTACTTTGCGTATACTCGGACCTTCTGATCTCTATCGGAAAACGGGTCATGACGAGCAGCGCAGCAACACGCTTCGAGCGCAGCGAACCGGCTACGCTCAACGGCTTTCAGGCGGCAAGCGCGCGCCTGATCCTGGACAGCCATCAGCGCCTGTTGCAGCGGCCGCTGCTGCCCGCCGAGGGTGACGGCGATCCGGCGTGGCGGCTTTACCATGCGCCCTTCGTCGTGCTGGCGCACGATGCTGCGCCCGATCCGGTTTTCTTCTACGCCAACCGCCTGGCGCAGGAGCTCTTCGAAATGCCCTGGGCCGAGCTCGTCTGCCTGCCTTCGCGGCTCTCGGCGGAAGCTGCCTCGCGCGCCGAGCGCCAGCGTTTGCTCGAACGCGTGACGCGCCAGGGTTTCATCGAGGATTACGGCGGCGTACGCATTTCGCGCAGCGGTCGACGCTTCCGGATTAGCGGTGCAACGGTGTGGAATCTGAGCCCGGAGGGGAGCGCGGTGATTGGCCAGGCGGCGTCTTTCTCGTCCTGGGTTCCGCTTGTCTGAGCGGGCAAAGCGCGCGAAGTGCACTTCGCGCCATGTTGGGGGACGGTGGAGATGGTGATATTGCTGATGATCGTTGGCGCCTTGCTTGGCCTGGGCACACACGAGGGCATCGGAGCGCTGCTCGGCGCGACGATCGGCTGGCTGGTCGCGAGCGCCATACGTCAGGGGCGCCGCATCGCGCAGCTCGAGCAGGCGCTCGGCGAACGCGCCGAGCGCGCCGTAACGCCGCCGGCGGATCGGCAAACCCAGGTCGGGCCAACACCGGCGGGCGATCAGGCGCGCGAGCCTGCAACGGCCGCGGCGGCTGCCGCGCCAGCGCTGGCCTCGCCGGTCTCGTCACTCGCGACCGCGTCACCGCCTTCACCGCCCTTGCCCTCTGCAGCACCGTCGCCGATCGTTGCGCCCATCCCAATACCAGCGCGAGCGGCAGCCGCCGCCGAATCCGATACGCTCGCGCCGGGTGAGCGGGCAACACGCCCGGCGAGCCATCCGGCCGCCGCTCCGACGACCCCACCGACCGATGCGGGCGAAGCCGCAGGCGAGAGTCGCTCGCTTCTCGGTGCCAATACCATCATCTATGTCGGCATCGCCATCCTGTTCGTCGGGCTCGCCTTCCTCGCCAAGTACCTGGCCGGACGCGTGACGATACCGGTCGAGTTGCGCCTGAGCGCAATTGCGCTGGTCGCGATCGTCCTCACGCTGATCGGCTGGCGGCTGCGCACGCGTCGCCCGCGCTATGCGCAGGTGCTGCAGGGCGGCGGAATTGCTGTGCTCTACTTGACACTGTTCGTCTCCTTCCGCTGGTACGGCGTACTCGCCATGGCACCGGCCTTCGTCCTGATGGCCATCGTCGCCATGCTCGCGGCGGCGCTCGCGGTGTTGCAGGAAGCACCGGCGCTGGCCGTGGTGGGCGCGCTCGGCGGCTTCGCGACGCCGCTGCTCGTGTCCACCGGCGTCGGCAATCACGTGGCGCTGTTCACCTATTACCTGGTGCTCGATCTTGCCATCGCGGCGATTGCCTGGTTCCGCAACTGGCGCCCGCTGAACCTGATCGGCTTCGCGTTTACCAGCGGCGTCGGCAGCCTGTGGGGCGCCACTTCGTACCAGCCGGCGTACTACGTTTCGGCACAGTTTTTCCTGATCGCCTTCTTCCTCGTCTTCATCGCCATCCTGATTCTCCCAGCGCGCTCTGCTGCCACGGACGACGAAGGCGAACCGATCAGCGAGCAGTGGCTGAACGGCAGCTTGCTGTTCGGTCTGCCGACGATCACCTTCGTCCTGCAACACGGTCTGGTTCACCACCTGCGCTACGGCAGCGCCTTCGCCGCACTCCTCCTGGCGGCGTTCTATATCTGGCTCGCCTACTGCCTGCGCGCGAGCCCGCGGATGCGCGTCCTCTTCGAAAGCTGTCTCGCCATCGCCACCGTCTTCCTCACGCTGGTGATTCCGCTTGCCTTCGATGCGCACGCCACGGCCGGCGCCTGGGCGCTCGAAGGCGCCGGCCTGGTATGGCTTGGCGTTCGACTACAGCGCTGGTCCACGCGCAGCTTCGGTTACCTGCTGCTGTTCGGCGCCGGACTGGTGCTGATCCGCGCGGCGCATCAGGCGGGCGTGCCGCTACGCTGGCTGAATACGACGATGCTCAGCGCACTGATGCTGTTCGCCGGCGCCCTGCTCGCTGCGTTCGCCGTTCGCCGGCAGGCAGCCCGGCCGGCCGAGCACCCGGCGAGCAAATTCGACGTGCCGATGCCGCCCGAGCCGATACTCGTCGGCGGCGGCTTGCTGGTCGCGCTGGGCGTCGGCATGCTGCACATCGACGCGCTGCTGGCGCCCGAGCTGCGGCTGGCGGCGGCGATCAGCGGACTGGCCGGGCTCGCGCTGCTGCTCACGCTGCTCGCCGCCCGCCTGCATTGGCCCGGCGTCGCCTGGCCGCTGCTCGGCTTGGCGCCGGCACTGCTCCTGGCTGCCGGCGTCAGTGCGCTGACCCAGGATAATCCCTTCATCAAGAATGGCGGCTGGGCGTGGCTGCTCGCGCTCGCCGCACACCTTGCCGCGCTGCGCTACGCCGCGGCGCACTGGAGCGAGCGCGGCGCGCACCAGGCGCATACGATCGGCTTCCTTGTCCTGGCCGCGCTCGGCGCGCTGGTCGGCCGCGCACTGACGCGCGACCTGGGCGACCTCGGCAGCGCCTGGCCGTGGCTCGGCTGGCTGGCCGCTCCCGCCGCGCTGCTGCTCGCCCTGCCGCAGCCGGCATTCGCCCGGCGCTGGCCGGCCAGCGCTGCACCGGCCGCCTATCAACGCAGCGCCGGAGCAGTGCTCGCAGTCGCGCTGTTCGGCTGGACGCTCGCCGCGAACGTCGCTTCGAATGGTTCGGCGCAGCCTTTGCCTTACCTGCCGCTGCTCAGTCCGCTCGATCTTGGTGTGGCGATCGCCCTCTTCGCCGGCTGGCGCTGGAGCCTTTGCCCGGCCGCCGCCGAGGCGCTGCGCGCTGAACCGAAACTGGCGCCGGCAGCACTCGGCGCCGCTGCTTTCTTGTGGCTGAACGCGATGCTGGTGCGCGGCTTCTACCACTACGACGACGTGCCGCTCCGCTTATCCGCCTGGATCGATTCGCTCGCTGTACAGACGGGCTTCACCTTGTTGTGGGCAGCAACTGCTTTGGCGCTGATGTGGTTTGGCGCACAGCGCGCCCTGCGCGACCGCTGGATGGCGGGTGCAGCGCTGCTCACCGCTGTTGTGCTCAAACTGCTCATCCTCGACCTGGCGGGCAGCGGCACGCTGACGCGCGTCGTATCGTTCATCGGCGCCGGCGGCTTGATGCTGGTGATTGGCTATGTCGCGCCCTTGCCGGCGCCGGAGAAGAAGGATGGATAAGCGGCTGCTCGGCGTTCCTGCCATTCTTGCCATACTTGCCACTTTTCTCGCGCGCGGCAGCGCGTTGGCCGGCACTACCAGCGACGACTTGCCACAGCGCTATCGGGCCGCGATCATCGTCGAGCAGGCGGCACCCTTCGTCCGCCTGCCGCTGTCGCCGCAGGTGTATGCCAACAGCCGGTCAGCCGGCCTGGCCGACCTGCGCATCCTCGACGCCGGCGGCGAGCGCGTGCCTTTCGCGCTGCTCGCGCCGCGCCCGGAGCAGACGACCACCCGCCAGCAGTGGCGCGCGGCCGTCCTCTACCGCCTGCCACCTCGCCCGGCAAGCGGCGAGTGGTTAGCGCCGGTCGATCTGACGCTGGCCGACGGCCGCCTCACGCTGCGCCAACGCGGCGGGCCGCCGATCGCCGCCGAGCGCTCGCCTGGCTGGCTGGTCGACCTCGGCGAGCGCGCTCCGGGCGAAGCCGCGCCGCGCGCGCTGCGCTTCGAGTGGACTGGCCCGAGCGAGTTCAGCGCGCCGTATCAGCTCGAAACCAGTGCCGACCTGCGCACCTGGCGCGCTGCCGGGAGCGGCCAGTTGATCGCGCTCGCCGCCGCCAGCGGCGCGCTGACGCAGCCCGACGCGCCGCTACCGGAGTCGGTCGAGCGCTTCGTGCGCATCGTCTGGCGACCCGAAGCAACGCCGCCCGAGCTGCGCGCCGCGCAAGCCGGGCATGCCGACGAACAGCACACGACGCTCGATCCAGCCACCTCGCTCGTATTGGCAAGCAGCCCCGAGCCGGCCGCGCGTACGCCGGCGAAGACGCCCGGCGCGCGCTGCATTTCGATCTCGCTGCACGCCTCCCGGTGGCCACGCTTGAACTGCTGCTGCCCGCCGGAACGCGCGTCCTGCCGGTGCGCGTGCAGGCGCGCCAGCGGCTCGACGAACCCTGGCAGACCATCACCAGCACGGTGGTCTATCGCCTCGAACGCGCTGGCGGAGTCGCCGCCGACCGCTCGCCGCCGCTCGTCGTGCGCCGCGACCTCCGTTACGTACGCGCGCTCCCCGACGCACGCGCGACCGCCCCGGCCGCCGGCGAAGTCCGACTCGAGGTGCGCGCCGACCTGGCGAGCGTCGTCTTCGCGGCGCAGGGCACGCCGCCCTACACGCTGGCAACGGGCGCCGAACGCGCCAGCCCTGGCGCGCTCCCGCTACCGACGCTGGTACCGGAAGCCGACAAGGAAAGGGTCCGTTTTGGCGTCGCCAAACTCGGCACCTTCGCCGAGTTGCCGGAAGCCGCGCAGCAGGACAAGACCGACGCACGCAACGCCGCACTGCGCCCGTGGCTGCTCTGGGCCGTCCTGCTCGCCGGCGTCGTGCTGCTGGCCGTCATGGTCTGGCGCCTGGCGCGCGCACGCGGCGGAGCGCCCCCGAGCTGAACGGCGCCGGGTGCTCTGCCGGGAGAGATCTGCGCCGGCCTGCCCCGGCCCAGTGCATCCATCTGCGCGCTGACCGCGCGCCCACGAAAGGCAACCCGCAAGCCTCCCGACAAACGGTAGACTGACGGGCAAGCGTTCCTTGCCCTTCAGCCCAGCCTACCGAGGTCTTCCGCCATGTTCACCTTTGCTCAGGATCTTGCCGACATCCTTGAAACCGTCGACCGCCCCGGCGATTTCTATGCCCACGGAACGCACGCGTTCTTTCTTCCCAGGATCGAGGTTGACGGCGTCGGGCCGATTTCGCTGCCTCTTCTGCCAGCGCAGGCCGAGCAACTGATCGCGGTTGCCGAACAGGCGCCGTACGGGCGTGGCGCCGAAACCCTGGTCGATACGGCCGTCCGCCGGACCTGGCAGATCGCCGCCGATCGTATCCGCTTGTGCGGCCGGCAGTGGGAACACGATCTCGGCGAAATCGTCAGGCGCACGGCTGTCGGCCTTGGCGTCCTCGAACCGGTCAACGCCGAGTTGTACAAGATGCTGGTCTATGACGCCGGCAGCTTTTTCGTCAGCCACCGCGATACCGAAAAGGCAGCGGGGATGTTCGCCACGCTGGTCGTCGTCCTGCCGTCGATCTTCACGGGTGGCGAGCTGTGCATACGCCACCGCGAACGCGAGGTCTGCCTTGACCTCACCGCGCAGGACCCGTCGGAGCTTGCCTTTGCCGGCTTCTATGCCGATTGCCTGCACGAGGTCCGCCCGGTCACTGCCGGCTGCCGGCTCGTCCTGATCTACAACCTGATTCGCCCGGGCGACAGCGAACTGCCGCAGCCACCGGCTTACGACACCCAGGTCGACCGCGTCGCCGAACTGCTCGGACGCTGGGCAGCCCAGCACAGCACCGGCGGCGACGCGGAGTGTCCGCAGAAGCTGATCTGGCCGCTCGAACACGCCTACACGCTCGCCGAGATGCGCTTTTCAACGCTCAAGCTCGCCGACGCGGCGGTCGGTTCGGTCCTGCTTGCCGCCGCTCAGCGCGCTTCGTGTCAGGTTCTTCTGGCGTTTCTCACGCTCGCCGAGAACGGTGCGGCCGAGTACGCCTATTCCCCGCGCTCGGGTCGCGGCGCCTACTACGCGGCTGACGACGGTGACCTCGAGGCTGGCGAAGTGTTCGACCGCTGGCTGACGCTCAGCGACTGGCAAAGCGCCGACGGCAGCCCTTCCCTGCTCGACACCTTGCCCGCCGCCGACGCCGAACTCTGTCCGCCGCATGCCCTCGACGACGCCGACCCGGACGAAGAGGAGTTCTCCGAGGCGACGGGAAACGCGGGCGCCAGCTTCGAGCGACGCTATCACCGCGCGGCCTTCGTGGTCTGGCCGAATGGCAGCCGTGTTGCGATCATCGCTGCGGCCGGACGCAGCACTTCGCTGCCTTGCCTCGAACGGCTGACCGAGCGCTGGCTTGCCGAGGGCGGCGCAGCCGCTTCGCCGCTGCGGCACGAGGCGCGCGAGCTTGCCCGCCTGATGATTGCCCGACGCGGCGACTGGCCGAGTCAGGGCTGGGTAGCGGCGCGCGAGTCGGACAAGACGAGCGTATTCCTCGCTGCGCTACGCCGCCTCGAAGACCTCGACAATATCGCCGCTTACGCCAGCGAAATCAGCGCCACAGGCGCGTACGCTGCGGGCGACAACGCGGCGCTGAGCGACGCTTTGCTGCTCCTGCCGCCAGTGCGGGCGGCCGAGCTGCTGACGCAGGTGATCGCCGGCAACGCCGTGCCGCAGGCCAGCGCCTGTGCCGAGCTGCTGGCGCGCCTGGCAACGAGATTCGTCACCCGGCTGCCGGTCGGCGCAGCCGCCGAATCGCTGCGTCCCGCCGTGCTCGCGCTGCTCGCCGCGCTGCCCGGCGACGCAAAGACCGCCGCGCCGGCAGCGGACCCGCCGACCGCGACGCGCGCAGCGCCCCTGACACCGACGCTACCCGTCGAACTGCTTCGTGCGCTAGGTCTACTCGACGAAGCGGCGCTTGGCGAGCGCGCGGTCGATCATCTGCTGGGGAATCCGGGCGCCTTCTCATTCGACACCCTCCTCATTCCTGCCGCGCTGACGCTGGCCGCTGAAAACGCCGCGCTGCGCTCCTGGGCACCGACCCAGCGCCTGCTTTCCGCCTGCCTGGCGTACCTGGCGCAGCGGCTTGCCGTCGTGCTTGCACCACCGGCCGACTTCGCCCGCGACAGCCGGATCGACTGCAAGTGCCGGCACTGCCGCGAACTCGCCGCATTTCTCGCCGACCCGCAGCGCTCCGAATGGCGCTTCAAGGCCCTCCAGACAGATCGCCTGCACGTCGAGGAGTCGATTCGCCGACACCGTTGCGATGTCGACACCGAGACGGTCCGGCGGGGCAGTCCGCATACCCTTGCCTGCCAGAAGAATCAGGCCAGCTTCGAGCGCCTTGCCGCGCAGCGCGAGCGGGAACGCCAGACGTACGAACGTTTGCGTCAGGCAGCCAGCGAATGAGCCTACCGGCAAAGCACGCACATTGCGCGGCCATTGCCGGCGAGCAACCGGCGCTGCCCGGCTTTCACCTCGCCCCGTTTCGTCGCCCGCCGCCGATCGCACGCCGACTGGCGCAGACGATCTCGCGCTGGCGTTTGCTCTGGCCGCTGGCAGCCGCCGTATGGCTGCTGGCCGCCTGTACGACGCTGCCGGAAGGCGTCGTCCCGGTCAGCGACTTCCGCCTTGAGCGCTACCTCGGCAAGTGGTACGAAATTGCCCGTCTCGACCATTCGTTCGAACGCGGTCTGAGCGATGTATCGGCGCACTACCGCCTGCAGCCCGACGGAAGCGTCGAGGTGCTCAACCGGGGCTACAACGCTGCGCGTCAGCGCTGGCAGCAGGCCGCCGGCAGGGCCGTGTTCATCGGCGAGCCCTCGCGTGGCTCCTTGAAGGTCTCTTTCTTCGGTCCTTTCTACGGCGCCTACCACATTGCCGCGCTCGACCAGCGAGACTACCGCTGGGCACTCGTCGTCGGCCCCAGCCGCGACTACCTGTGGATTCTGTCACGCGAGCCTCATCTGCCCGACGAGGTGCGCGAGGCGCTACTGCGGCAGGCGCGTGAACTGAACTTCGCGGTCGATCGCCTGATCTGGGTCACGCATCGCGCGTCCGGCGACTGAAGCGTATCGGCCGACTTCGTCCCGGCCGGTACGCACCGGCGCCGGCGATCTGCTCGAGCCGCGCCTGCCGCGGTTCGGGAGGCGAGCGAGCAACCGGTCATCCGCACGCGTGCTGCCTCCTGTCGGCTCGGCGCTGACGAACCGCTGGTCGACCGTCAGGCCTGCTGCCGTGCTGCCGCCGTACGTGCGTCGACCGAAGAAGATCACCGTGTCTCGGCCGGGAATCCGGTCCAGAAGCTTGCGAATCTGCCTATCCCTGGGAATCGCAAGCACCCCGACGAGCAGGAACGCGTCCTTCGGCGACAATGGCGTCTGCATCCCGTCCTGTCTTGGCTGTCGAGCACAGACAGACTCTGCGACCTGAATACGGAGACGGCTGACAGGGCGGCATTCTCGACTTCATTGCGCTGTGCAGCGCTGCGCTGACGCCTATGTCAATGGCGGCCAAAAACCGCCGAAATCTGGCGCGGCCGAAAATTCGGGCACGAAAATTGCCGGCCCTGAGCCGGGTCAAGGGCGGGCGCCAGCCCGGCGCAGCAACCCCTTGACGCGGCGGAGGGACGGGTACGCTGGAGCATGGCTGTAAGCGCGGCAGTTCCGCGCTTGCAGCCATGCTGACCTGCGCTTTTCTGCGCCAGATTGCCGCGGTTTCTCACCGCCATTAACAGCCTATAAAACAAAGCCTGGAACATACGCCGAAGCTTCTCGCTCAAGACAATGGTGTATCGCAACAGAAGATGGGAGCAAGCGGGGAAATCGGCACGGTAATCATTCACTCCCCTACACGGTTGCCGGGATGGCGGGGATCGTGGGGAGCTGCAAGCCTTTGCGTGCGGCGGCGATGACGGTGCCGAGGTACTGCCAGGCGGACGCTGCGCGACGGCGACAGGTTTCGATGAGGCTGGCGAGGAAGGCGAAGGCGCGGGATCCCTCTTCAGAGCGTGTGCCGTGGCTGATGGTGCGGGAAATCACCCAGTGCCGCAGCGCCTGTTCGGCGGCGTTGTTGGAAAGCGGCAGGTGGGGCTCGGCGACGGGACGCAGGATCACGTCCCAGTCGTAGAGAAATTCACGCACGACGCGATGCAGCACCGAGTGGTCATCCATCTGATGCGCTTCGCACAGGTGCCGCAGTCGCTCAATCTCGTTCGCGTAGCGAACCGGGAGTCCTTCCGGCGGCGGATCGATCCGCGCCGCGTAGATGGCGGCCATCAGCGTCTTCATGATGCCTTCCATCTCTTGCCCCACCCCGGAGACTCGCGCATCGCTCGATTCAGCCAGCCCTCTCAGTTTGCGCAGCAGGTGCGGCCAGCAACGCACGCGGTTTACCCAGGCGCGGTAGACGCCGTAGCCATCGCTGATGAGCAGGCCGGCAAAGCCGTCGTGCAGGGCGTTCTCGAGCATTTCCCGGCTGCGCGGGCCAATGAGGAACAGCACCGTGTGGGTCGTCACCAACGCCCACAGCCACAGTAGCGTGCCGGACTCCGGCCACGAGGTCTCATCGACATGCAGTTGCGCGGCCTGCACGATGTCGGCCACCAAGGCGTCCTCCAGCGGCAGACTGGCGCGGCCCGCTTCGCGGATGGTTTCATCGATGACACCGGTACTCAGCGTCAACTCGAACAGTTCCATCAGCAGTTCGCGAATCCTCGCCCGTGACAGGCGCATGCGCAGCGCGAGCAGAACGATCACCCCGGCCAGCCTCGGCAGCACGACCCATTTCGGCTTCCGCTGGTTCGTTCCGGACCTTCTGAAACACAAGAAGACTAGCTTTCACTCGGTATCTGCAACGGGATCGAACTGAAGAAAATGGATCGTTTCTTGAAGCCAGTCGGTTCTCGGCAGACGGGCGGGAATCATGCCCCCAACATATCACGGACTCGGGGAACCGGCGAGAAACATCAACGAGGCTCATGCACGTTTTGAAATCAACGAGATAAAGAAACGACGCCGTGTTGGCCGCAGCATCATCCTCGAGAGAGAGCCGATATAGATTCACGGATCAAGTTCAACAGCAGGCTATTGTAATGGCGTTTGTGAACGAGCAAATTTCGGTCGAGGATGCCGAGAAATATAGTATCAGAGAAATCAACAAACATTTCTTTCTCGGTCCCGACGCCGTCCGCCTCTCGACGATTGACCGGGAAAACAACGTCTATCTCCGCCGAATGAAAAACAATCGCGAGGAGCCTACGGGGCATGAGGTGTCCTTCTTCTGGAAAGGCGCACTATTCCATATCGATTTCAAGGTAAACGGCGGAGGAAAAAGAACAGATGAGGGATGGAAGAGCTGGACGCATTGGTCCTGGAACGGCATGCGACGTCCGAAGAACCCAGATCACCAAGCGATTCTCGATGATCATCGTCAGGAAATCCTTGCCGATCTGAAGGTGGCGCTGACAGCTTACAAGGATGCCGGTGTGTATTCTCGGCGGATTGAATCCACTGCCACCTTCGATTTTTGAGGCGACGGGCATGACGACACTATCCGCTGAAGCCGCAATCGACCTGCTGCTCAGCGATCCGGCGAAATACGCAACTTCCGAATCCCTGCGCAACATGGCGGCGCAAGCGGGCGGACCTTGTGTCGAGATTCGCAGTTGATTTTTGGATAGGAAGAACATGGCTTTTGTGAATGAGAGAATTTCAGCCGGAGATGCTGAGAAATATGACATCGACGAAATTAACAAAAACTTCATCATGGGGCCCGGCGCGGCTCGCCACTGGACGATTGATCGACAGAAGAATGTCTATTTACGTTGGATGAAAGGAAATCGGGAAGAGTCAACGGAACAGCAAATCTCCTTCTTCTGGAGAGGCGCTCTGTTTCATATCGATTTCAAGGTAACTGGCAGCGGCGAGAGGACAGACGAGGGATCGAAGGGCTGGACGCATTGGTCCTGGAATGGCATGCGGCGCCCAACAGACCCCAATGCTCAAGTGATTCTGGATGCGCATCGATCTGAAATTCTCGCTGACCTTAAAGATGCACTGCGTTGCTACAAGGACGCAGGGGCGTTTTCGTCCCTGAACGAACACACCGCCACGTTTGATTTTTGAGGAGGCGGCCATGACGGCACTTTCATCCCAAGCCGGTATTGACTTGCTGCGCAGCGAGCCGAGAAAATACGCAATCCTTGAAGCGCTGAGCAATCCGCGAAACAGCTTGCTACTGAATCTCCCAGCCGAGTGACCATGCTATATAACGCCTCGATCGGAAGCGGGATTCCCTCGCATACATTGATTGATGCAATGGTCTTGGAGTGGGAAAGCATCCGGGAAATCAACCGGACGCAAACCGCGAAGTTTCTTGACTCCATCGAACTTGAAACGACCGTGAACAATGCGTTTGAGCTTGCTTTGACGATCCTTATATCCGCAACACTCCAGCCAACGACTTCCTCTATGACCCCACCAAGGGCTGGGGGGCGATCAGTGTTCCCGCAAACGAATTGAATACCTCCGCAAGAACGGTGTTGGAAGAGTCGCTGTCAAACGAACGCGCAAGGGTTCTGGGTGAAGGCTGGCGCAATCTCGGTATTGGGGCAAAAGCGGTGCTCCTGACGGAGGGCGTATTCAAAGGTCTCGGCGTCTTGGGTGTTGGCGTTACGGCGTACCAGATCAAGGAACTGGCCGATCAGGCACAGGCCGCTTATGAGCGCGGAGACGTGGGGGGCGCCAGCAAAGTCATCGCTGATGGATGGCTGCAAATCGCTGGCGGCTGGGCTGGCGGCATCGCAGCAACCGCGTTCGCGGCTGGATTCTTCTCCCCGCTGTTGCCGACGGGCCCAGCCGGAGACGTTTTATATCTTGTCCTTGTCGGCGGCTCTGGAATTGGCGGAGCGGTACTTGGGGACAATGCAGTCAAGACCTTGCTGGAAGCCGTGTCAGGCAATTCTGCCGACTTGACGACCGAACTGTGGAAAACAACGGAGTACGCGAATGGCGTTGTGGTTCGTGAGCAAACACATTCGCCTTATGCCGATGATCCTACTGCCGAAATGGGCGCCGCCCGCTTCGGTAGCGAATGGGTGCGTTACAGTAAGAAAGTGACTATTGCCGGGGAGAACGCAACTTCCATACGATTGTGGTATGGCAAATCCGGCATCGTCCGGTGGGTGTATGACCAAGGCGGGAACCATATCGGGGGCAGCAAGACCGTCGTCAATTCCGATGGCGGCACCACGACGGTCGTCTTGAATGCATCGGGTGAGTTTGTTTCTTCAACCACCGTTTTGCTTCTTACTGATGGGGGCAGAACCCTGACAACGTCTTATGCGGATCAAAGCCTGCATACGGTCAAGTACGATCCTCCGACTGAGGCTCAGTTATTGACCCTTCACACCGGGGCTGTGCGCGAAGTTTCTGATGTGACCTTATCTGTGCGTATTCCACGGCAAACTGGACAGCGATTCCACGGCAAACTGGACGCCGATTCCACAGCAAACTGGACA
>WBZM01000203.1_pt2 | contig 13846 bp, 13 predicted proteins | sample 5204271 | NCBI WGS metagenome assembly WBZM01 (sample SAMN12344346, study PRJNA552823) | activated sludge metagenome | biome: Activated sludge suspended growth; feature: Nitrification reactor; material: Wastewater; isolation source: activated sludge from nitrification reactor of wastewater...
GGAACATTCGGAAAAGTTCATGTAGCTATGCATGTTTTAACCGGGTAAAAAGTGGCAGTAAAGATAATATAAAAACAGAAAATAGGCAGTAAAGATGTTCAACGAGTAAAAAATTAAATATAAATAACATTTTTATAATAAAAAACAACACTTCTGGGAACACCATCGGCTTGGCAGAACTTAAGCAAGTTGATATTCTTGAAAATGGGAAATATCAAAACACTTTTTATCTACTCAAAGTGTTTGATAATCAAATAATTCAAGTTGGTGACGAATTAAATGAGATAAACCTCACTAGCTACAACGAAAACTATAATGGATCCACTGAGCTCTTGGTGAAAAAGACAAAAACCAATGTCTCTTCTCGATACAAACCCCTATTTACCCAAGGAGTTGTCGCTGGTGAAACTGCGGAACCACTGGAAAAAGACGAGTTTTTGATCACTTATTTGGGTCAAATTTACTATGGTTTTTATCCCCAATGGACACTGGGAACGACGGCTCCACTAAATGCCGCTGGAGGTATTAATTTTTCTTCCAAGATTAGACTTCTTTCTACAGAGAAAAACACCCTTGCTTCCGGCTTAAGCTTCGCTCGGATACCCAATACCGATCAAAGCACTTTAAATCTAACTTTTCTTTGGGATTCTTATAGTAACACTTCAATGGTCACTCACAATTACCTAAGCCTTGCTGTTTTATCTTATGATAAGGCGGCTGAAACAACGGCAATTAAATCATTTGCTTCGAGCTCCATCCAATCCGGTTATGAATTTATTTTACCTAGCTGGGATAGAATATTGCTTGGACCAAACTATAATTTCGAAAGAAAAAGCATTGGTGGTTATTTTTCCTACGTCAAAGTTTGGGACCGTTTGCATCTCTATTTAAGTTTAAATACGATTGATATTAGAACCCTAAAGTGGTCCTACACTGAAGGCTATTATTTTTTTCTTGACCTGTACTGGAGATTTTAATCATGACAACTAATCATTACAAGAATAAGCGCTAATAGATACCTTTGTACCAACGGGGAGTTTTTTGTTAAACTTAATCACGTTCCCCACAATTTCATGGCTTACAGTTGGGTCTGAGGTAGAAACGGTAACCGTTAATCCTTCTGGAGTTGAGCACTTAATAGCAAAATTATCAACGATAGGGCCTGTGACCTGATCAAAAATATTTTGCAACTGTTGCGTGTAATCATCACTGCAAATATCTCCCAAAACCATCGCAACAGGAGTGAGTCCCTTAGATTGGCGTTCATTGTTAATGAGAGATTGAGCCGCTTTCCGAGCATTGTTATATTCGTATCCGTAAGATCCCTTGACCACATTTAATAATTGCTGTGATTGAAGTGGCAAGCAATATTCATCGGCCACGATAATGGGATGAATTCCAAAATTTTTGCTTGGATATTGTGTACGAATATTTTGTGGTAACTGCCTTCCTAAATCCAAGTCAGTTAAGGCATAAGACCCAAGACTCGCGTATAATTGACTTCGCTCATCTTCATCGGATAGGAAAATAATCTGCAAATCAGCCTCATCTCTTAAAAAAGAGTCAGGATTATTTTTTACCACTAAATTTGCTGCATAAATGCCCCTTTCGTCACCAGTAGGGCAATTCTGATAGTACTCTGTTTCGTAATTTGATTCATTTAAAGATTTTCCACCTGAAATCCAATTTCTAATAAATGTTTCACAGTCTTGTGTTTCTTTTCTTCTTACTGTCTGATTAAAAATCTCCATTTTTTGACTTAAATTTCCATCATCTCTTGATAAGAATTTTTTTCCACTAGACATGGTAATTAATTTTCCATCTTGTAGAGCTCCATTTTGATTGATCCCTCTAGCACCATTTTCTGGAGAAGAAATATCAGTGGTTGTAAAAGCTATTCTATAATCTACAGACTTTTTTTCTAAATTATTAATAAATTGCCCAAATCGAATTGCCATTCTTTCTTGTTCATAGGACATAGACGCTGAATTGTCAGTTACAATTAAAATATCGACCTTGCCGCCATCTACAACGTAATCCTGTGCAGGAAAGACGGGCTTTCCATTTTGTACCACACAAGATTTATCCTTTTCACAATCAAAATTCTGAGAAAACTTAACGGCAGAACAGGCTCCCAAAAAATAAGCTCCCATAAAAATTATAAATGTTGCAGTTTTTTTTGCCATCATCAAAGGCTCCTATCTCTTGATATAACAAAATCAATACCAAAAGAAATCAAACCTAATGAAGATGAGCTCAAATCCTATCCCCAAAGACAAATAATGGCACTTTTTGAACAATTTTGAGACACCGTTTTTGAGACACCGTCTTGCCTCTCGCTCAGCTACAATTCGACCATGGCTTTCAAAACAGAATTCCGATAAGATGAGGCAAGATACTTTTCTTCCACAAGATCTACAAGAAAAGGGAATCGTGAATTTTCAATGTTTTCTTTGATTTTAGATAAAAACCCTGATGGTAAAGAAATCTCCGAATCTGATTTGAAAAGAAGATCCACGTCTGAATGAGAATGGAATTTTTTGCCAACACGAGAACCAAAAATGTAAACTCGAAATCCTCGATTTTTTAAAGGTACTATTACTAGTTGATTCAACAATTGATATTGTTCTTCAGTCATGCCAAACTTCATGGAAGTTGACTCAATTTGCCGATATAGTCATGAATCTGAGTTTGAAAAAGTATTATTTGTTGAAAAACTTTGGTCGCTGTTTCTTCATCATAGGAATGACTTGAGCTGTTCCTTGCCTCAATAAAATCTAACCACATTTCAGCTGAACTTATTAAATCAGCTCTGGCCATCTCTCGAATAGCTTGTTTAGGAAATTTGGTTTGTGAGCCTAGTTTTTTTACCGCCAATTTCCACGAGAGCTCAATAGTGTATTCAAATCGTTGAATACAGGCATCCCTGGCTATTTTAAATTGAATCGGATGTGCCTGCATCTGTTTTGAAAATTCAAGAGCTTCCTCTAGGGTAGATACAGCTTTAGTGAGTTCTTCAAGAGAAATATTTGATGCCACTTTAACCTATTCTTCAAAGAGAATTTCTTGTTTGATGTTATGAAATCTTTCACCAAAAGGTCAACCTTAAATTTTGAATCTCTCAGTGGTAATAGGCCAGGCAAATATTTTTGTTAACTTTAGAATTAAAATAAAGTCTAAAAAAATTTTTCTTCCAATGAGTTTCATAATACTGAAAAAAACTAAACATCGGAATAACCATATCCAATGGACTGATCCCCATGCTGCTTACAAGTGAAAACTCTCTATGATTCCTCAAAATGGTAGGTAGTACCGTAGGTAAATAGACCGCTTCACCTTCTGCCTTTCCAGATTTAACATTTTCTTGATCAAACCGCCAATTTAACCAACCAACTTTAACTCCCAGAAAAACATGAGCCATATAATTATGAACTTTTTTAGTTCGTTGTCTAATTAGAAAAATTTCAATATATTTTTCCTTAGTCTCAATGTTTTCGAAATAACCAATCCCTAAAGACCAATGCAACATGGCTCCTAACGGTTCAGCCCTAGAAGATCTAATACCTAAGGACAGCACTCCATTTAAAGCTAAAAATCTTCCTTTCACATTTTGTTCAGAAACAACTCGAAATGAACTCCAGAGCTCATCCTCAATTTTTGAAATTAATTTTTGAATTTCATCTTCTCCAAACCCTGTGAGTTCTTTTTCTTTGCTTATCTCAAAAGCTTCCTCAATTTTTTCTTTCTGATCGTTTAAATCCTTCTGCCCGACATCTCGACCCGATTTTTTGGTAAAAAATTTAATTACTTTATTTTTATATGAAGCAAATCGACCCAAAAACAAAGTTTTCTTCTCTGAATCAACATTCCCTAGGAATCCCTGGAGGATTGAATTTCTTCTTTGATAGTATTGATCTTTTTCTTCCTGTGTCAGTTTGTTAAACTCAATCTTAAGCTCTTCATCACTAGGTTCATTTTGAATTTGAAATCTCCTACCATTAGGTGTCAAAATTTCATTGGATGTGAATATAAAGTCGCTTTGTTTTTTGATGGATTCAATGACAATTTGTTCTTGCCGATTATCTTTTTGCTCTTGCTGATTATCTTCTTGAGCAATCGGATTCTTCTTTTCAGGTAAGTCAATTGCCCATGAATTAAGGACTAAACAAATAATTAAAAAGATGACTAAATATTTAAAATTAAAAATGTCTTTTATCATAAGCGAAGAACTTTATCACAAACCTTGGTATTATACGACTGTAGATAAATAGACAGTGATTTTCTGAATATGACTTGAAAAATCAGCACATTCAAATAGTTAGCTCTACGTGCATTCCAATCTCGCAGACCTTACGCCTAGGAACGTATTGTATGATTTAACTTCTGCCATTACACGAAGATAGAATTCATGATGATACCAGTCACGCGCACATAATCAAAAATCTACCGGTAAGCGGGAATTCCTGTAATGTACTCACCGAGGACTAAACGATGAATGTCCTCCGTGCCTTCGTAGGTGTTCACGCTTTCGAGGTTCATCATGTGCCGGCCACATTGATATTCGAAGGTGATGCCACTGGCGCCTAAAATATCCCTGGTCATTCGAGCGTGCTTTAGTGCCTTTGCAACATTATTCATTTTTGCCATTGATATATGCTGAGGGAGAATTTTACCTTGGTCTTTCGTTCTTCCCAACTGCAGACTCAGTAATTGGCTCAGAGTGATGTCCGTGTACATTTCAACTAATTTGGCTTGTACCAGCTGGTAACTGGCAATGGGCTTATCAAACTGGATCCGGGTTTTAGCATAATTTAGGGCCTCGTCATAACAGGCAAGCGAAGCGCCGACGGCCCCCCACGCAATCCCATAACGAGCATGATTTAAACAGGCAAAGGGACCTCGCAGTCCTTGAACTTGAAGCTGCTGACTGACAGGAACTCGGCAATTTTCAAAAATAAGTTCGCTGGTAATTGAGGCCTTGAGGGAGTATTTTTTCTCGATATTCCTTACGGAAAATCCTTTGGTATCCCTGTCGACAATCAGACCAATAATTTTTCCCTCGTCATTTTTGGCCCAGACGATTGCTAAATCAGCCATCCCGCCATTGGTGATCCACATTTTAGAACCATTTAAGATATAATGATCACCCTCTTTTTTCGCTTTGGTGAGCATGCCTCCGGGGTTGCTCCCAAAGTCAGCTTCGGTCAGACCAAAGCAACCAATCAGCTCGCCTTTTGCCATTTTAGGAAGGTATTTTTTCTTGTGTTCCTCTGTCCCGAACTCAGCAATAGGACTCATGCACAGAGCTCCCTGAACGCTCACAAAAGAACGAATTCCGCTGTCCCCACGTTCTAGTTCTTGCATGATCAAACCATAGGCGGTGTAGCTCACACCGGCGCAGCCATATCCTTTGATGGTGGCTCCAAGAGTTCCCATTTCAGCCAATAAAGGAATCAATCTTTTTGGAAAAACACCTTGTTCGAAATCATCTGCAATTGTCGGCATGATTTCTTTGGTTACAAATTGACGGAGACTATCTCGAATGAGAATTTCTTCCTCGCTGAGTTGTGACTCTATATTAAAAAAATCAGGTGCAACAAATGGGTTCATAGATTACCTCTTAATTCGATTTTATCCTAGATTTTATTGATTAAGATCTATCCTAATATTTCCATTGAACTTTATTCATCAAATATCTCTACTGACCTAGCGTGTTATGCCTAGATGGCATTTAAATTAAATCTGCCTCAAGAATAAAAGTATGATAGCAGTTGGAACCTATGAATAAGTCTATTAATAAAAATAATTTTGTTATCACCATTGCCACCGTAAATGGAAGCGGTTCTCAGTCTGCAAATAACATTTTACTCAAAACCTTATTTCGCATGGGCGTGCCTGTGGGAGGTAAAAATGTATTTCCCTCAAATATTGCCGGTTTGCCAACATGGTTTTGGATACGGGCCGAAGAGAATGGATATGTGGCCAGAAGAGAAAAAGCGGATATTTTCGTTGGAATGAATCCGCAGACTCTGTTAGAGGATTTAAAAACCTTAAGATCAGGTGGTTTTTTTATTTATAACACAGACCTAGGAACTCAAATACAATCAAGCCTAGCTCAAGCCATCGTAAAAGAGGCTTCAATTCAATTGATACCGATTTCATTTAAGCCTTTGGTTGACCAGAGCACGGATTCAATTAAAGTCAAAAAATTAGTGATCAACATGATTTATGTTGGAGTTCTTGCCAAACTTTTAAATTTGGATTTAGAAATTCTTAATCTTTCTATTGCCGACCAATTTGAAAATAAGGAATCCGTCATCACGGTCAATAAAAAAGCGGCGGAGTTAGGCTATCACTATGCTGAGACCACCCTCAAAGATATTCCATTTCCTTATCAAGCAGTGGCTACTGAAAAAAACAAGAACAAAGTCTTGATGGAAGGGAACACGGCGGCTGCCCTCGGCTGGCTGTTTGGAGGTTGCACCTTTACAGCATGGTACCCTATTACACCTTCAAGTTCCATTGTCGAAAAATATATTCAGCTCGCTCAAAAATATCGAAAAACTAACGAAGGTAAAAATAAATTTGCCGTCATTCAGGCCGAAGATGAGCTGTCCTCCATTTGTATGGTGCTCGGTGCCGGCTGGGCTGGCGCTCGCAGCGTAACAGCCACTTCTGGCCCAGGGTTAAGCTTGATGGCTGAGGCAGCAGGGTTTTCTTATTTTACCGAAATTCCCGCCGTTATTTGGGACGTCCAAAGAGTCGGACCTTCCACAGGAATGCCGACGAGAACAGCCCAAGGAGACTTACTATCTGCCGTTCATCTTTCCCATGGGGATACCAAAAACCCTTGTTTGCTTCCTGGAAATATTCAAGAATGTTTCGAGTTTGGTCAAACGGCTTTTGACTTAGCCGAAAGACTTCAACAATTAGTCATTGTATTAAGTGATCTGGATTTAGGGATGAATCTTTGGATGGAAAATAAACTGACCTATCCTGAACAGCCTTTCGATAGAGGAAAAGTATTAAATGCAGAAGATTTGGAAAAAATAGGTCAATTTGAAAGGTACGGAGATCCTGATAAAGATGGCATTCCTTACCGAACCCTTCCAGGAACTTGGCACGAGAAAGCTTCCTACTTCACTCGTGGAAGCGGCCATAATGCCAAAGCCGCTTACACGGAAAAAAGTGATGAGTACCAATTTATCGTTGATCGTCTTGCTAAGAAGTGGGAAACGGCTAAAACAATAGTGCCAGCTCCTGTTTATTTATCAAGTCAACCAGACTTAGATTTTCAAAGTCAATCTCTTGAACCTCAAGCCTTTGGAACTCAAGAAGATAAAGTTCAAACTAAAACTCAAATTGGTATTATCGCCTATGGCTCCAGCGACCTTGCAGTTAAAGAAGCCATGCATTTATTAAATGAAAAAAATATCTATACTCATTATTGCCGCATCCGAGCGGTACCTCTGACCCCTGATGTTTTAGATTTTATCCATCAACATAAAGTAAACTTCGTGGTGGATCAAAATCGCGATGGGCAAATGTGTGAGCTGCTTAAATCGGAGTTCAATCAGGTTTATCACTTAATTGAATCTATCAGACATTATGATGGCACGCCCATCACTGCTGAAAGTGTTCTTGAGCCCATTGTCAAATTCTTGGAAAACATGGCTGAAAGGAAGAATTAAAAATGTCAGTAACACCCACAACTCCTCCCGTAACAGCTCCTGTAAATAAAAATAAAGTGAATTTAGAAAAGAAAGATTATTCTGGCTCTGCCTCTACCCTATGCACAGGTTGTGGTCATGACAGCATTACCGCTCATATAATTACAGCTACTTATCAAAATGGAATTCATCCCTATCAAATTGCCAAGATGTCTGGAATCGGCTGCAGTTCAAAGACTCCGGCTTACTTCATGTCGAAATCTTTTGGTTTTAATTCCATGCATGGACGTATGGCTCCGGTCACTACAGGTGCCAAAGTTGTCAATGGCAGTTTACAAATGATTGGCATGAGTGGAGACGGTGATACCGCAAGTATTGGAGTGGGTGGCTTTACTCATTTAATACGAAGAAATGTACAAATGTGTTATATCGTGGCGAACAATGGAGTTTATGGATTAACCAAAGGGCAATTTAGTGCTACCGCTGATAAGGGTGCTAAACAAAAAAGTGGTGCCTACAATCCATTTGATACCATTGATATTTGCTCCTTGGCACTCACTCTGGGATGCACCTTTGTGGCGAGATCTTTTTCTGGAGATGCCAAACAATTGGTTCCCTTGCTCCAAGCCGCTCAAAAACATAGAGGCACGGCTCTCATTGATGTGATTTCACCCTGTATCACTTTTAATAACCATGATGGCTCTACAAAAAGTTACACCTACGTTCGTGAACACGATGTCAGTCTCCAAGAGTTGGGACTGGTGCAGCCCATGGAGGAAATCAAAGTAGATTACCGTGAGGGATCCACACAAAGGGTTCAAATGCCTGATGGGAGCGAGCTGATATTAAAAAAATTAGGAGCCAATGAACATTCTGTAAGTGATAAAATAAACGCGCTAAAACTGCTTCAAGAAAGCGCCAATGCAGGTCAAATTTTGACTGGCTTATTTTATATCAACGAATCAGCTCCTAGTCTTAATGAAGAGTTAAATCTGGTTTCTGAAGGTCTCTCTGAGCTAAATGAATCTCAGCTTAAACCCTCAAAAACCCAGTTTGAAGAAATCTTGGCCGACTTTTTATAACCAGATCATTAGCAATTCGCAAAATTCTCATGAAACTATTTCATGAGAATTTTAACATTGTTTTGCGACAAAACATCGCCATCAACTTTTAGAGTTCCTCTGAAATTTTCAAGATGATCAATTTGGCCTTTCACTTTTAAGATACCTCTGAAATTGGTTATTTTTTTAACATTTCCAGAAATTTCTAGAATACCACGATAGTTTGAGATTTCATCGATACTTGGGGAGTCCAAGCATAATAAGCCCCTAGAATTTCTAATTTCTGTGACGACATCAGCTCTCATAATAGAGAGTGATCTGACGTTATTTACATCGTTGATTGTATCAGCTTCAGCTAACAAAAATAGTGCTTTTATATTATTAAGCCGAATAATATTTTTAATATCTAAAAGAAATAACAAACCCATGTGATTATTTATACTCACTTGATCTTGAGATGATATTTTTAAGACCCCCGTCGTATTATTTGCGGATGCTACTTTAGTTTTTTGTACAAAACCGCTGGAAATCATCATCAGTCTATTTAACCCTGCACAGGATATTTTATAACCAGATTTAATGTTTCCATTATCTTCATCAATATCATAATCAAGATACTCCTTAGAAATATCAATAGAGTCGTCCTTATCATCATCATCCTTTATAGCTCCGTGAGAGACTGTCGGCGACCCCGTAGCATCATGAGTCGGTGGCAGCATTGTTGGTGGGGTGGTAACTGAAGTTGGCGGAGGAGCAGATGGAGGAACCACTGATGAAACTGGTGGAGGTGGCGTCGTTGGAGAGGTTGTAGGCGGTGACGTTGGAGTTGCCGTTGGAGGGACTCCGACGATTCTATCTGGATCAACGATAGTTATTGGATCTCCTGATGCAGGATCAGAACTATTAATAGGACTTGGAAAATCAGGTTGGCCACTGTCATCGACATCCATTTTAGCGACCTCAGATTGGCTCTGCATGCTGATACTTCCTGACTGGCCGCAGTTTTGAAATGAAATAACAAAAACAACTGACAAAAAACTTAACAACAATCTGCTCTTAAATTTCACTAGAGCCCCCTGATAATCAGAGCATGCAATATCAAAACCTTTTCAAATTCATCGTGTTCAATTTAAGCGAGATGATTTTAAACATTGAATAAAAGAATAACATTTGGATTGAATTCTCTTTTTGAAACAAAAAACTGCGAAGGCTACTCTGAAAACTTGATGACCGAAGATAATAACGAATTGGACGCTAAACTCAGAAATTAAAATGTAAGATAAAAATTAATGTTTAGTCCTGGCACACCCACAAAACCTTTTTCACCAATAAACTCTAAATAAGGGGTCACACGGTAATCAAGAATCCTACGGTAAATGATTTCACTCCACGAAACAGATAAATTGTAACCAAGAAGGTGATAATCAGGCCTGTTATTATAATCACAAAAAACATTATAGGATATACTTTTTTTGGAATTAAGATGTTGTCCCAGAGATAAACCATGGGTCACTCCTAATTCATGATTCTTTTCCTGATACTCGCCTTCATTAATCCAAGTCAAAGAAAAAAACCTATCTAGAGGAAAATCAAAATTGTAGGCATTGAAAATTCCAACTCCTTTATTAGGATGGGCAAATAACTCGAGTTTAGGGTTAACGTGGAATGTATCAACATTGATAAGACTTTCAAATGTAAATGAATGAGATACTTTTAATGGGTCTTGAAGTTCAATTCGAGGCTGAAATGACGTTCTTATTTTTCCCAAATTTTGAAACCACCCAATAGTGGCACCATAATTTTGATCTTTGGGGGCCTGTTTAACGTATCTGTTTTTCGCACCCCTCTTATCTTCAACTTCATCATAGGAAGTTAACTGCAATTGCCAGTATTTTTCAAGATTAGGTAACCTCAATACAATTCGAAATCCAGTCGTGTTATTAAATGTCTCACGCTCTTTGATATAACTTGTATTCTCAATCCTAAATGTAGTTTCATTTTTTTTGGTAGTTAATTTATGGCCTACCAAAAACAAATCAATTGCTTCAGCTTGACTATCAAACCATTCTGATAGTTCTTTGTTATTCCGAATTAGAAACTCCTCAAATGTCTCTTCTGTTTTCTCGTTTGATTTCTCACGACTCTTGCTGTCACTGTTCTTAGAATTTCCACTAGGGTGATTTTTAAACTGAGTCAAAGAAAGGACTCTTACTGGCAAAAAAATAATTGTACTATAAAAAAATAAGAGTAGAAAAAACCGACAATAGAAAAACTGGCATCCTGAATAAAAGGAGTGAAAAGTAAAAAGTCGTTGGACAATAAGATACATTGATTTTAATCTTCCTCTATGTTGAGGATTATGACGTTTATCTTATTATCGGTAAAGAGTTTTGCATACAGCCCTGCACCAGGAAATGGCTATATCAGCATTGGTCCTCTGCTATCTAAAACAAACTTTTCAAATACAAATTCTGGCACCCAATCCCCTTTTCAGCCTGGACTTGGTGTTGTTGGCTTAGGAGATATCAGTAGTTACTCATCTATTGAAATCATGATGTTCTTTACCAATAAACTTTTTTTTCGCGAACATGATTCCCTGATTCTTAGTGAAAAAACGGAACTTCTTCAAATTTCCATGGGCTATCGCAGATATTTTTTGGAATATGTCAGTGCGGCCATAGATTTTTACTCCTCTTATTCCATTGGCGATCCGCAAACAGTTCACAGTGACTTTCTCTCTGGAACAGACCAGAAAACCTCTGCAAGAGATATTACTGAGTATGGATTTGATTTTTCATTACAATTCGATCTTTGGAGAGAAAAAAAATCAGCATTTATTTTTGACAACAGATATTCACTCTCTGTTACTAACAAGAATCAAGAGTATGGGAATAGTTATTTATTTTTTCTAGCCTATCAACACCAAATTAAATAGGTTAGATCCTATCTAAAAATAAGGAACCTAATTTGATTCTAAAGGCTTAAAATCAACTCTGATTCCATCATCTGATTTGGGAATAGCCGTTCCATTAAATCTAATTAAATTAAATTCTTTAATATAGGTCCATCCATTTTTTTCATCTTGATCTATCAACTGATTATTTAAATAGACTTTTATAGAAGAAACTTCTGGTACCTCCTTGAGTTTGTAGTCTGTAAGTACCTGGATAACCCTCGATTTAATCCCTGACAAGGCAGTATAAATATTGCTCCCACATATAGATCCTGAAAACCCTGAACTGTATTTAACTAATTCTAAAAATTTGATTCCTGGGCTTTTATAAAAACTCCATTCACCACTAGGGCATTGATCATTCAAAGAAAGCACGCCAAAGAAATTAAATGACCATGCCTTAGACCCATCCTCATAATTAGGTTTTAGTTTGTTTAAGAAATCAGCATAATAAGTCCATTCAAAATGGCTTTCATCATCTTCATTGCTCAAGGCAATAACACTTAAATAAGCGTCCTTTCTCAAAAAATTTTTTCCTTCTCCGTTAAGGTACACGTCTGAAAAAACACTCACCATAGCATCTAAGCCTTGTTCAATTGTAGCCCCATCCAAACCAACCAGGATCTTCTTGGCCAGCTCCTCATTAATGTTTTTACTTGAAGAATCAATAAATTTAGGATTTCCAAATAGTTTTCCACTGTAATCAAAGTGACTGTTCATTGTGGTTGTGACAACACCAATATGAAAATCCATTCTTAATTCACTGAAAGAATCAATAAGAAATGGCAACTGATCAGCCAAGTACTTTTGAACCACACCCATAGAAGAAGTATTATCAACAATAAATAAAAAGTCGACTTTGTTATTATACTTGATATCTTGTGCAAAGTTTTGGCTTGTTTGAGGCAAATCAAAATTAACACTGTTTGAACAACTCACTAAAAAAACACAAATCATTGAAATAAACGTCTTCATGATGCCTTCTTTTTGCCTTTACCCTCTGCTTCCGCAAATTCTCGAATTTTTTGTTTTATATTTTGGCTAATGCTTGTAAATCTAACTCCATACTTGAATTCTAGATTTTGACCTTGCTGGTGACTATTGAATTGCTTACTTACTATGGAACAAATGGCATTAAAAGGTGGAACGCCATCCCCTGGTTGAAAATGTAAAAATAGATTTTGGCCATTCCTTAAATCATTCGTATCAACAAAAATCCCAGCACCACCAGAGCTTAATTCAATACTTCTTCCCTTATAAATTCTTTTATTATCATGAACCACTAAACTACATCCATAGTTGACTCTAATATTTCTACGCCTAAAAAAATATTCTTGAATTTCAGGATTTCCACTTTTTAATAAATTTTGAATATTTTCAGAAGCAAACTCTTGGGTTTCCGCAATACGTTTCCAATTCTCAAACTTTTCATGCCAAATAAAATCATATTCTGACAAAATTTTTGATTGCAACATTTGAATTATTTCAGTGATAAAAAAAGGACCATAATTGTTTTTTTCCTTCAATAAGTACCAAGCTTTTCCCTCAACTTGCTGATCTTCAATTGTTTTAGATTTCTTAATTTTTTGTTTAGCTAGGGGATCCTCACTTGGACCTCTCAAAACACTTTCTGTAAATAATTTATTGAACTTTGGATGTTCCATTATTAGGATCCAATCTCTTTTTGAGTTTTCAAAAATATAGTCCATCCAACTTATTTCTTTTAATTCAATTTTTTTAAGAATCTGATCTTCAGTTAAAGGACCTAACTGTTTTTCATTTTTACTTATAAAGTAGATATTCTTCATGATTTGTCCTTAGCCATATGGACCTTATTCGGGAAAAATCGATTTTGACTTTAAGGAAGTTATTGATATGAAGAATTTTATTTAATCTTTTTTGTAAATATATTGGACATTATGGGCAAATTGCTTATGAAACTAGACCCTTTTTCATACCCAGACCTTCACCAGCCATATATTCTCTAGGGGTAGCCACATAGGGTACATTTGAATATCCCACCCTTAAAAAAATAGACGCCTTTTTAAAGTCCAAAGGAGTTTTATCTGTTATTATTTTTTCAAGTTCATTCAAAATTGATTGATGCTTAATAGAAAAAGAAAAATGCTTTTTTTGATAGAAATAATTCGCCAAAATTAAGG
>WBZM01002927.1_pt1 | contig 13840 bp, 9 predicted proteins | sample 5204271 | NCBI WGS metagenome assembly WBZM01 (sample SAMN12344346, study PRJNA552823) | activated sludge metagenome | biome: Activated sludge suspended growth; feature: Nitrification reactor; material: Wastewater; isolation source: activated sludge from nitrification reactor of wastewater treatment...
GCCCGGCCGGGCCAGGTGCAGCGGGCGGCACCGTGGGCCCAGGAAAGACACCGGCCGGCCCCACAGGAGCGGGGTCGGCCGGCGGGCGTCGGCGCGGGGGGCGCGCGGACGCCGAGCTTCAGCAGGGAGGGGCCCCGGCCGCAGGCCGGGGAGGGACGGAGTCCCTCCCCGCTGGGTGAACCGCCGAGCGCGGAGCGCGAGAGCGGTTCGGGACCCAGCGCAGCGGGGCGGGGCGCAGCCCCGCTAGTTGGCGCTGGTGACCTTGCCGGTCGGATCCACCTGCTGCAGCGCCACGGTGGAGCCGCAGGTGGTGGTGACGGTGGCGGTGAACTGGGTGGTGCCGGAGGTCGGCACCGAGATGGTGGGCGGATTGACGGCGACGGAGAGGATGGGGGTGGCCACGGTCAGCGCCGCCGAGGCGCTCTTGGTGGGATCGGCCACGCTGGTGGCCACCACGTGGACCGTCCCGGTGCCGTCGGGCGCGGTGTAGACGCCGGTCGAGGAGACGCTGCCGTTGCCGGCCCCCTCCTGGATCGACCAGGTGACGGCGCGGCTGCTGCCGGCGGCGCCGCCGGTGACGGTGGCGGTGAGCGCCAGGGTCTGGCACCCGTTGACCGAGCCGGTGCCGGGGGAGACGCTCACGGCGACCGGGGTGACCGGCGCCGCCACGGTGACGGTGGCGCTGGCGGTCTTGGTGGGGTCGGCCACGCTGGTGGCCACCACGTGGAAGGTGCCGCCGCTGCCGGGCGCGGTGTAGGTGCCGGCCGCCACGGAGCCGCCGCTGGCCCCCTCCTGGACCTTCCACGTGACCGCGGTGTTGGCGGTGCCGGTGACGGTGGCGGTGAAGACCTGCTGGCCGCCGGCGGGGACGTTGGCGGTGTCCGGCGCCACGACGACCGAGACGTCCTGGCCCTGGCCAGGCGCCTGGTTGGTGACGGAGGCGGCGCCGCAGGCCGAGAGCAGCAGGAGGATCGTCGCGAAGGCGGCGGCGAGGGTGGTGCGGTGCATCGGGGGGGCAGGGTGGAGCACGGTGGTTCTCCCGTGAGCGGGTGTCGCTCGTCCACGCGACAGAACCATGCTCGCGCAGTGCGCCACAACGCCCATAGGCGTCACGTCCGCGCGCAGTAAGTGCTTGTACCTACTGGAGATATCCGACACGAAGCGCGGATGTCGCACCACCGAAAGTGCGAGACCGACTCGCCGGGAAGAGGCGCCCCGATTGGGTCGATCCGGGCCGCGCGCTTCGGTCTCACCGCACCGGTTGTCGGTGCCCGGCATGACACCGGGACAGGCGGTTCCGGCCCACATCGCGGTGCGTTACAGCTTGTACAACCATGTGCGTCTGGCGGCAGCGGCAGAGGCGGATGGCGCGGGCCTGGGCGCTCGCGGCGCTCCTCGCGTCGGCCTGCGCCGACCGGGGGCCCTCCCCCGACTTCCAGGTCCAAGGCGTCGGCGTGCTGGTCCGGTCCGAGGCCACCTTCACGACCCAGGCGGACCTCCCGGCGCGGGTGGAGTCCACGCTGCGGGCGGCGCTCGACTACTGGGGCGGCACCTTCGAGCAGCTGGCCGGCGTCACCATCACGCTCGACGGCGCCAGCACCGTCGAGTGCCGGGGCGTCCCGGGCGCCATCGCCTGCTACGACGGCGACATCCGGGTCTCCACCCTCGACGCCGGCGTCACCCTCGACTGCGTGGAGCAGACGGCGCTGGTCCACGAGGTGGGCCACGCCGTCATCGGCGACCGCGACCACCACGACCCGCGCTGGATGGACTTCGCGCCGGTGGCCGAGGCGCTCTCCGGCCGCGACGGCTACCAGCCCGACGGGGCCACCGCCTGCGCCATGGCGGTGAGCCGCTGGCGCCACCCGCCCTGCCGCCATTGAGGCCGCGCGACCCCCGCCGGGCCGCTGGCGCCCCGCGCCCCGCGCCGGGAAGATGCGGCCATGGCCCGACGCCCCGCCTCCCCGTCCACCGCGCCCACGGCGCCCCGCTTCGAGGGCTTCGCCGACGCCGGCGCGACCTTCTTCTCGGCGCTCACGCTCCACAACGACCGCGACTGGTTCCTCGGCCACAAGGCCGAGTACGACGAGGGCTGGCTCGCGCCCATGCAGGCCCTCCTGGCCGAGCTGCGCCTGGGGCTGGCGCCGGCCTACCGCGGCCTCCCGCTCGGGGCGCCGCGGGTCTTCCGGATCCAGCGCGATCTGCGCTTCTCGAAGGAGAAGGTGCCGTACAAGACGCACATCGGCGGGCTCCTGCCGGTGGGGGCGGCCGGCGGCCCCTTCGGCGGGCCCTGCGCCGCCTACGTCCACGTCGGCGTGAACGAGACCTTCGTGGGGGCCGGCGCCTACGCCATGGATCCGGCCGCGCTGGCCACCCACCGCAAGGCGCTCCTCGACCCGAAGCGGGGCGCGGTCGCGGCGCGGCTGGCGGCGGCGCTGGAGGCGGACGGCTGGGAGCTCTCGGCCATCGAGTCGCTGAAGCGCCCGCCGCCGGACGTGCCGCCGGAGCACCCGCGGCTCGCGCTCCTGCGCATGAAGGGGCTGGTGGCCACGCGGCCGCTGCCGCGGCGGCTGCTCCCGAGGCGGGCGCTCCTCGACGAGGCGGTGGCGCGGCTCACCGCGGCGGCGCCGCTGGTCCGCTGGCTGGTGGCCAACGGCGGTTGAGGCCGCGGGCCCGGCCGCCGGGGCTCAGAGCCCGGCGGGATCGAGCCGGTCGAAGGCCCGGCCCAGGAAGGCGGCGGCCAGCCAGGCCTCGGCGAAGAGCGTCGCCGCCGCCACCGCGGCGCCGGCGGGGAGCCCGGCCGGCCCGAGGAGGGCGAAGGCCCCCAGGCCGATGCCGCCCCCCAGCACCGCGGCGGGGATCACCGCCAGGCCGAGGGCCAGGGCGTGGCCGAGGAAGGAGATGAGCCGCAGACCGAGCGCCTCGGGGCCGCGGGAGCGGGCCCCGTCGGCCGGCGCCCAGGCCGGCAGCAGGATCACGAAGCCGTTCTGCAGCGTGAGCGCCAGCACCGTGAAGGCCGGCCCGAGCAGCGCCGCGGAGGCGGCCACGCCGAGGCGCCAGGCCGGCTCGGCCGGGAAGAGCGCCGCGGCCACCGGCAGGCAGAGCCACTGCAGCGCGGTGAGCACCGCCAGCGGCGCCGCGATCTGCCCGCGCAACAGCTGGGCGCCGGTCATGGGCAGGGTGCGCAGCAGGTCCAGGCTGGCGAGGTCGGTGCGCAGGTCGGCGCGGATGAGCCCCGGGCCGGCCAGCAGGAGCCAGGCCCAGACCAGCGCCGCCACCAGGCCGACCAGGCCCGCGGCGCCGCCGCCCAGGGTGTCCGGGAGGCGCGACAGGGCAAGCGAGAGCGCCACCGTCCCCACCAGCACCGCCGCCGCCAGGAAGACCCGCGGGCGGAAGAGCCGCCCCGCGGAGATGAGCCCCTTCCAGAGCAGCGCCACCTCCGGCGCGCCCCGCGGCGCCAGCCGGAAGGGCGGCGCGCGCCGGCCGCCGCGGGCCGCCGGGAGCGGGGCGCCGCCGCGGGCGGCGTCGAGGCGCTGGGCGCGCCGCGCCGCCTCGGCCACGGCGTCGTCCTCGAAGTGCACCACCGTCGCCATGACCCAGGCGTAGTGGAGCGCCAGCACGGCCAGGGCCCCGGGCAGCGCGGCGAGGAAGGCCGGGAGGTCGCGGGCCAGCATGAGCCGCACCGGCGCGCGCGCCGGCCAGAGCACCCAGCCGAGCGGCGCGCCGTCGATGGCGGTGGCCCAGGCCAGCACGTCCTCGCGCGGGTCGCCGGTGAGGCCCGGCGGCTCGAGCTCGCCGGCGGCCCACCAGAGGACCCAGCCCGCCGCGCCGAGGAGCGCCGCGGTGAGGGCGAAGCGGCGCAGGCCGGCCAGGCCGTGGCGCGCCAGCCCGGCGCGGGTGAAGGCCGCGGCCAGGGTGTGGAAGGAGAGGGTGGTGAGCCCCACCCAGGAGCCGAGGGCGAAGAGCACCGGCGGCCCGCCCAGCGAGCGCCCCAGGAAGAAGGCGGTGACGGCGGCGCCGAGGAGGCCGGTGGCGAGGAGGCGCAGCAGCTTGTAGTGGACCAGCTGCCGGCGCGTCAGCGGCGCCGGGAAGAGGTGCTGGAGCTCGGCCTCGGTGAAGGCCAGGGCGCCCCGGTCCCCGCCGAAGAGCCAGCCCAGGGCCAGCGTGCCGAGGGCCAGGCCGGTGAGCCCCAGCTCCAGCGACAGGCGCCATGCCTCGCCGATGGGGCGCGCCGGGCCGCGGCCGCCCAGGAAGCGGCCGAAGTAGAGCCACCACCAGGCCAGGCCGAGGAGGGTGGCCACCAGGTAGCGCGGCTGGCGGATGCGGCGGAGCTGCGCCAGGACCCGGTTCTTGAGGCCGGCCAGCAGCAGGAAGGCGGTGACGGAGAGCAGCCGCACGCCGGTCAGCGCTCCCCGGTCGGCCGGGTCGGCAGCGGCTCGGCGGCGGCGCTGGTGATGCGCACGAAGAGGTCCTCCAGCGAGGCGCCGGCCTCGCCGGCCAGGGCGGTGCGGATCTCCTCCACCGTGCCGTGGGCCACCATGCGCCCGCCGGCTACCACCAGCACCCGGTGGCACAGCTCCTCCACCAGCGGCAGCAGGTGGGAGGAGAGGATCAGCGCCGCGCCGCCGGCGGCCCGGGCCCGCAGCGACTGCTTCATCTTGCGGATGGCCAGCGGGTCGAGGCCGGTGAGGGGCTCGTCGAGGACGATCAGGCGCGGGTCGTGGAGGAAGCCGCAGGCGATGGAGAGCTTCTGCTTCATGCCGCGCGACAGCTCGCCGGGGAGGGCGTCCTCCTTGCCGGCCAGCTCCAGCTCCTCCAGCAGGGCCTGCCCGCGGGCCTCCCAGCCCTCCACGCCGAAGAGGCGGGCGGTGAGCTGCAGGTGCTCGCGCACCGTGAGGTAGTCGAAGTGGCGCGGCTCGTCGGGCAGGAAGGCGAGCTGCCGCTTGGCCTCCACCGGCGCGGTGGCGAGGTCGCAGCCGCCCACCAGCACCCGGCCCGAGGTGGGCGGGAGGACGCCGGCCAGGCAGCGCAGCGTGGTGGTCTTGCCGGCGCCGTTGGGGCCGACCAGGCCCAGCACCTCGCCCGGCGCCACCGTGAAGGTCATGCCGTCCACGGCGCGGAGCGCGCCGTAGACCTTGGTGAGGCCGGTGACCGAGAGGGCGGGGCGGAGCATGGGGGCGAGTCTACACGCCGGGGGCCGCCGCGCCGGGGGCGGCGCCGCCGGGGGCGTGCTCCAGCGGCGCGATCTCCCGCGAGGAGAGTCGGAGGAAGCGGGCCAGGAGGGCGGCCGCCACCGCCACCAGCCCCACCACGAAGCCGCCCCAGAGCCCGGTCACGCCCAGCGAGAGGCCGAAGGCGAGGAGCAGCATGGCCGGCAGGCCGAGCAGCCAGTGGCCCGCCAGGTTGGCCCACAGGGTGAAGCGGGTCTCGCCGGCGCCGCGGAGCACGCCGGCCCCGGCCGCCTGCACGCCGTCGGCGATCTGGAAGAGGGCGGCCAGGCGGAAGAGGGGCACGGCCGCCACGATGACCTCCGGATCGTCGGTCATGAGGCCGGCCACCCAGGCCGGGGCGGCCACGAAGGCCAGGCCGGCGCAGGCCATGAAGCCGGCCGCGGCGCCGAAGGCGGTGAGGCCGGCGCGCCGCGCGCCCAGCCGGTCGCGGGCGCCCACCGCCTGGCCGACGCGCACCGAGCCGGCCTGGCCCACGCCCACCGCCACGGTGAAGGAGAGGGTGGCCACCGAGAGCGTCACCTGGTGGGCGCCCATGGCCACCGGGCCGAAGCGCGCCGCCAGGAAGGCGCCCAGGGCGAAGAAGGCCACCTCGGCGAAGATGTGGAGCGCGGTGGGCGCACCGACGCGGGCGGCCAGCCAGAGGGTGGCGCGGTCCTGCCGCCGCGCCGCCGGCGGGAGCGGCGCGGCCGGCACGGCGCGGACGGCGGCGAGGAGCAGCAGGGCCTGGAGCGCGGTGCAGAGCGAGGTGGCGATGGCGGCGCCCGAGGCGCCCATGGCCGGCACCAGCCGCAGCGGGCCGGCCCACCAGGGCAGGCCGGCGCCCCCGAAGACCAGCAGCACGTCGAGGGCCAGGTTGGCGACGTTGGCCACGGCGGTGGCCACCACCATGGGGCGGACCAGGCCGGCCGCCTGCAGGTAGGCGCGGCCGCCCACGTAGAGCATGAGGAAGGGGAGGCCGGGCAGGCGCCAGAGCACGTAGCGCCCGGCCTCGGCGGCCACCGCCGCCTCCACGCCGAGGGGCTCGAGGAGCCACGGGAGGATGGCCAGCGGCACCGCCAGCCAGGCGGCGGCGTGGAAGGCCAGGAAGCCGCCCTGCCAGGCCAGCTGGCGGGCCCGCTCGCGGTGGCCGGCGCCGAAGGCCTGGGCGATGAGCGGATCGAGCCCCATCATCACGCCCATGCCGAGCACCGCCACGGTGAAGAAGAGGGCGTTGCCGAGGCCGGTGGCGGCGAGGGGCACCGCCCCGGCGCGGCCGGTGACGGCGGTGTCGACCACCCCCATGAGCGCCTGCCCGGCCTGCGCCGCGGCCAGCGGGGCCGACAGGCGGGCCAGGGCCGCCGCCTCCGCGCGCAGCCATCCTGGGTGCTTTCCGGGCATGGGGCGCGGAGCATAACGGCGGGAAGGTGTTGCTGCATCAAGGGGTTGCGTGACCGCCCCTTCACGGGACCGGCCGTCCGTGCTTTGCTACGCGCCCTTCCCGACGGCCACCACCATGTCCAACCCCGAGTCACCAGGCGCCGGCACCCCCGGCGCGACGCCCGCGCCCGCCGCGGAGCCCACGCCCGCGAAGGCCGAGCCCCCCTCGTCGGCGCCGACCCCCGGCGCCCCGCCGCGCGAGGTCACCGCCCCCATCCAGACGCGGAGCGCGCTCCCGGCGGTCGGGGCGCACCCGCCGGACCCGGCGCACGGGCACGGCGCCCGCGGCGAGGCGCGCGGCAAGGCCCTGGTGGGCCTGGCCATCGGCGCCATCGGCGTGGTCTTCGGCGACATCGGCACCAGCCCCCTCTACGCGCTCAAGGAGTGCTTCGCCCCCGGCATCGGCCTGCGGCCGGACCCCGAGAACGTGCTGGGCGTCCTCTCGCTCATCTTCTGGTCGCTCGCCTTCGTGGTGAGCTTCAAGTACCTGGGCTTCGTCATGCGGGCCGACAACCGCGGCGAGGGCGGGGTGCTGGCGCTGCAGGCGCTGATCTCCCGGAAGGACTCGGGCCGGCGCGGCCGCACCCTGCTCCTGGCCCTCGGCATCTTCGGCGCCGCGCTGCTCTACGGCGACGGCATCATCACCCCGGCCATCTCCGTCCTCTCGGCGGTGGAGGGCGTGGCGGTGGCGGCGCCGGCGCTGGAGCACGCGGTGGTGCCCATCACCCTCGTCATCCTGGTGGCCTTCTTCCTCTTCCAGCGGCACGGCACCGGCGCGGTGGGCAAGGTCTTCGGCCCCATCATGCTGACCTGGTTCGTCTGCATCGGCGCGCTGGGCGTGCGGGGCATCCTCCACGACCCGGCGGTGCTGGTGGCCGTCCTGCCCGGCCACGCCCTGCGGTTCTTCGCCGAGAACGGCCGGATCGGCTTCCTGGTGCTGTCGGCCGTGGTGCTGGCCATCACCGGCGGCGAGGCGCTCTACGCCGACATGGGCCACTTCGGCCGGCGGCCCATCCGCATCGCCTGGCTGGGCGTGGCCATGCCGGCGCTCCTGCTCAACTACTTCGGCCAGGGCGCCTACCTGCTCCACGACCCGTCGGCGGTGGAGAACCCCTTCTACCTGCTCTGCCCGGAGTGGGCGCTCTACCCCATGATCGCGGTGGCCACCGGCGCCGCCGTGGTGGCCTCGCAGGCCCTGGTGTCCGGCTCCTTCTCGCTGACGCAGCAGGCGGTGCAGCTCGGCTACAGCCCGCGCGTCACCATCCGCCACACCTCGTCCACCGAGATCGGCCAGATCTACATCCCCGAGGTGAACTGGGCCATGGGCGTGGCCTGCCTCGGCCTGGTGGTCGGCTTCCGGAGCTCCTCCGCGATGGCGGCGGCCTACGGCATCGCCGTGACCGGCACCATGGCGGTCACCTCCCTCCTGTTCCACCGGGTCATGCGGGACATCTGGTCCTGGCCGCGCTGGAAGGCCTGGCCCCTCACCGTCGTCTTCCTGGCGGTGGACCTGGCGTTCCTCCTCGCCAACACCGTCAAGATCAAGCAGGGCGGCTGGTTCCCGGTGGCGGTGGCGGTGGTGGCCTTCCTGCTCATGTCCACCTGGAAGCGGGGGCGCTCGGTGCTGGCCGAGCAGCTCAAGCAGGCCGGCCTGCCCCTCGACCTGTTCCTCGACGACGTGGCGCGGCGCAAGCCGGTGCGCGTGCCGGGCACGGCGGTCTTCATGACCTCCAACCTGGGGAGCGCGCCGCCGGTGCTGCTGCACCACCTGAAGCACAACAAGGTGCTCCACGAGCGGGTCATCTTCGTGTCGATCCTGACCGAGGAGATCCCGCAGGTGCCGGAGGAGGAGCGGGTGGTGGTGCGCGACCTGGACAACGGCTTCTTCCAGGTCATCTCGCACTACGGCTTCATGGAGCAGCCCCACGTCCCGGCCCTGCTGGAGGGGCTGGCGACGCGGCCGGGCCTCGACGTCCGGCTGGAGGTGCGCCCCATGGACACCACCTTCTACCTGGGGCGCGAGACCCTGCTCTCCACCGGCGCGTCCAAGCTGGCCACCTGGCGGAAGAAGCTCTTCATCGTCATGTCGAGGAACGCGGCGACGGCCTCGGCCTTCTTCGGGTTGCCGCCCAACCGCGTGGTCGAGCTGGGCGCCCAGATCCAGCTGTAGCGGGGTGGCGCCCCGCCCCGGCCCATCACGGGAAGGGCGCCACCACCAGCCAGCTCTCCACGTGGATCGCGCTGTAGTGGGCCACCAGCAGGGCGGTCCACCAGTGGCCGCCGGAGCGCCCCAGCCCGTCGATCCCGGTGGCCAGCAGCGGGTACTGGTCGGTGACCGGGTCCTGCAGCTCGGTGACCTGCCACGCCACCGGGCTGGTCCCGGGGGCGTCGTGGTCCACCCCGGTGGCCAGGTAGACGCGGGCCCGCACGCCCCACTCGTGCAGGATGGTCATGACCCGGTCGCCCTGCACCGCCACGTGGCAGGCGCCGGGGTTGAACTCGGCCCGGAAGCCGAGGGCCGGGAGCGGCGACAGGTTGAGCGAGCCGTCGGGGTTGACGCGGCTGAGGCGCGAGTCGGTGCCGTCCTCCCAGCTCCAGTAGACGTGGCCGGAGGGGAGCGCGAAGGCGTAGTTCGAGCCGGTCCCGGTGTCCGAGTAGTTGATGGCGGCGGCGGGCGCCCAGGTGGTGGCGCCGGGCGCGGCGAGGGGGATGGGGAAGAGGCGGTGGAATCCGGTGGAGTCCCCGTGCAGCCCCCGGGCGGCGAAGGCGTAGATGGCCCGGGTGGTCGGCTGCTGCACCACCGAGCCCATGCAGCCGTAGGCGCCGTCGAGGGCCCCGGCGCCGCCGGTGTGCTGGAAGGTGGCCAGCGCGTCGAGGGGGCCGCCGCCGAACCCGGTGAAGTGCGCCGCGCTCCCGGGGGCCACGCCGCCCGCCGGGCTGGTGACGAACCCGTAGACCCAGGAGTCGGTGGTGTACCAGGCGTCGACGGTCATCAGCCCGGCCAGGCGGTGCTGCCCGGCGCCGTCCACCACCTCGATGAGGGCGTTGCCGTAGACGTTGCCGGCCGGCGGCGAGAAGGCCACCTCGGCCTCCTTGGCGAAGCCGGTGATGCGCCCGTCGGCGTCGCGCAGCACGGCGGCGCGCAGGTAGAGCATGGAGAAGAGGTTCCCGGCGGGCGCCAGCAGGTGGAGCTTGTAGGCCGCCGTGTCCATCACGGCGGTGACCTGGGCCACGCCGCTGGCCGCGTCCACCGGGATGGCGTCCTGGGCCATGGGGCCGCCCACCGGGCCGAAGAAGACGTCGAGGGACCGCTTGGTGCCGGTCTCGGCGTTGGGCGTCTGCACCACGATGAGCGTGTCGGCGTGGCCGGCCGGGTCGAGGTCCCAGGTGCCGGCCCGCGGACCGCCGTCCACCACCCCGATCCCCAGGCGGGCCTGCCAGAGGCTGGCCGGCGGGGCGGCGGCGACGGTGAGCTCGGCGCTGGCCGAGCGGGTGGGATCGGCCACGCTGGTGGCGACCACGTGGCAGGTGCCGGGCGTGTCGGGCGCCGTGTAGCGGCCCCCCACCACCGCGCCGCAGCCGGCCCCCTCCAGCACCGACCAGGTGACGGCGCCGTCGGGGCTGCCGGTGACCGTGGCGGTGAGCCGCAGCGTGTCGCCGACGACCAGGGTGGCGGTGTCCGGCGAGACGGAGACCCGCACCTCCACCACGGTCACGGTGGCGCTGGCCGAGCGGGCCGGATCGGCCAGGCTGGTGGCGACCACGTGGAAGGTGCCGCCGCCCCCGGGGGCGGTGTAGAGGCCGCCCGAGGTGACGGCGCCGCCGGCGGCGCCCTCCAGCACCGACCAGGCGACGCCGGCGTCGAGGGTGCCGGTGACGGTGGCGGTGAACTGCTGCGTCCGGCCGGTGGCCAGGGTCGCGGTGCCCGGCGCGACGGCCACCGCCACCTGCGTGACGGTCACGGTGGCGGCGCCGGCGCGGGCCGGATCGGCGTGGCTGGTGGCGACCACGTGGTAGGTGCCGGGGGCGGCCGGGGCGGTGTAGAGGCCGGCGGCGGTGACGGCGCCGCCGGCCGCCCCCTCCTGCACGCTCCAGGCGACGGCGGTGTCGGCGCTGCCGGAGACCGCGGCGGTGAACTGCTGCGTCCGGCCGGTGAGGAGGGCGGCCGTGGCCGGGGAGACCGAGACGCCCACGGCGGTGACGGTCACCACCGCCGCGCCGGCCTTGGCCGGGTCGGCCTGGCTGGTGGCGACGACGTGGTAGGTGCCCGGGGTGGACGGGGCGGTGTAGCGGCCGTCCGCCGTGACGGTCCCGCCGGCCGCCCCCTCCTGCACCGACCAGGTGACCGCCTGGCTGGTCCCGCCGGTGACGCTGGCGGTGAACGCCTGCGTGGCGCCGGTGAGGAGCGCCGCGGTGGCGGGCGCCACGGTCACCGAGGTCACCGGCGGCGGCGAGACGGTCACCGCGGCGCGGGCCGACCTGGCCGGGTCGGCCTGGCTGGTGGCGACCACGTGGAAGGTGCCCGGGCTGGCGGGGGCGGTGTAGAGGCCGCCCGAGGTGATGGTGCCGCCGCCGGCGCCCTCCTCGACCGACCAGGCCACCGCGGTGTCGTCGGCGCCGGTGACGGTGGCGGTGAAGGGCTGCACCTGGCCGATCACCAGCGCGGCCGAGGCGGGGGCGATCGACACCTCGACCTCGGTGACGGTGACGGTGGCGGCGGCCTGGCGGGCCGGATTGGCCTGGCTGGTGACGACCACGTGGTAGGTGCCGGCGGCAGCCGGGGCCGTGTAGCGCCCCTCCGAGGTGACCACGCCGCCGGCCGAGCCCTCGCGCACCGACCACCAGACGGCGGTGTCGGCGGTGCCGGACACGCTGGCGGTGAACTGCCGCGACCGGCCGGTGAGCAGCGCCGCCTCGGCCGGCGAGATGCCCACCGCCACCGGCGCGGGGGTGACGGTGACCTCGGCGACCGCGGCGCGATCGGCCTCGGCGTGGCTGGTCGCCACCACATGGAAGGTGCCGGTGGTGGCGGGCGCGGTGTAGAGGCCGGCGACGCTGACGGCGCCGCCGGCGGCCCCCTCCCGCACGCTCCAGGCCACCGCCGTGTCGGCCGTGCCGGTGACGCTGGCGGTGAACTGCTGCGTGGCGCCGACCTCGACGCTGGCGCGGCCGGGGGTGAGGGCCACCGCGACGGGCGCGCCACCGAGCAGGTCGCCCTGGCCGCAGCCGGCCAGCGCGACGACGACGGCCGCCAGCCCGGTCCGGACCACCGCTCGAGGTGCCATGCGCGGGACCGATGATGGCCCGCGGCCGCGACCGCGCCAACGCCCGTTCAGGCGCGGCAGGCGGACGCGCGCGCCCCTGGGTCCCGCGTCCACACGGCGCCCGGAAGGCGGGCCCCGCGGAGGACCGCGCCGGCCCCGGCGGGCGCCCCGGGCGGGCCCGGTGTAGCGTGCGCCGGTGCGCTGGCCGACCGCCCTCCGCTCCCTCCGCAACCCCGCCCTCCGCCTCTTCTTCGCGGGGCAGGCGGTCTCCCTGGCCGGCACCTGGATGCAGTCGGTGGCCCAGGGCTGGCTGGTCTGGCGCCTCACCCGCTCCGCCGAGCTGCTGGGCCTGGTCGGCTTCCTCGGCCAGCTCCCCGTCTCGCTCTTCGGGGTCTGGGCCGGCTCGCTGGCCGACCGCTTCCCCCGCCGGCGCCTGGTGCTGCTCACCCAGGCCAACGCCATCGTGCAGGCGACGCTCCTGGCGGCGGTGACCCTGCTCGGCGTGGTGCAGGCCTGGCACGTGGTGGTGCTGGCCTTCATGCTCGGCCTCACCTACGCCTTCGAGATCCCGGCGCGCCAGGCGCTCCTCGCCGACGTGGCGGGGGAGGACATGCCCAACGCCATCGCCCTCAACTCCTCCATCGTCAACGCGGCGCGGGCGGTGGGGCCGGCCCTGGCCGGCTGGGCGGTGGCGGCGCTGGGGGAGGGCTGGTGCTTCGCCCTGAACGCCCTCTCCTTCGCCGGCACCTTCTACGCGCTCTGGGTGATGCGCCCGCCGCCGCAGCCGCCGGCCCCCGGCGGCCACCGCGAGCACCTGGCCGAGGGGCTGCGCTACGCCTGGACCACGCCCCACGTCCGCGCCCTCCTGCTCCTCATCGCCTGCTCCAGCCTCCTCGCCATGCCCTACGCCACGCTCCTGCCGGTGGTGGCCTCGGAGGTGCTGCACGGCGGCCCGACGCTCTTCGGCTGGCTGCAGGCGCTGGCCGGCGCCGGGGCCTTCGCCGGGGCGGTGGCGCTCCTGCTGCGCCGCGGCCTCGACGGCCTGGCCCGCCACGTCGGCACCGGCGCCACGCTCCTCGGCGCCGGCGTGCTGGCCCTCGGCCTGTCGCGCTCGGCGCCCCTCTCGCTGGCGGCCCTGGCGGTGACCGGGCTCGGCTTCATCACGCAGATGGCCGGCACCATGACGCTCTTGCAGGGCACCTGCCCGCCGGCGCTGCGAGGCCGGGTCATGGGGCTCTTCTCCACGCTCTTCGTGGGGGTGACCCCCTTCGGCGCGCTGGCCTACGGCGTGGCGGCCCACCGGGTGGGGGTGGCGGTCACGCTGGCGGTGGGTGGCGCGGCGGTGCTGCTGGCCAGCCTCGCCTACCACCTCGGCGTGGCGCGGCTCCGCGAGGTCATGGCCGCGGCGCGGCCGGACCCGACGGGCCCGGGGCGGCCGGAGCGGGGCCGGTGAGGAGCGAGAGGCCGCCGGCGGCGAGGGCGAAGAGCACCGCGCCGGAGAGGGCCAGCGCGAAGCCGGGGAGGAAGGTGGCGAGGTCGGTGCCGTCGCCGCTCTTCAGGGCGAAGACGACGCCGGCCACCTCCACGCCCAGCACCATCCCCAGGTTGCGCGCGGTGGCGATGAGCCCGCCGCCGGAGCCGAGCCGGTCGCGGGGCAGGGCGCCCATGATGGCGCTGTTGTTGGGCGCCTGGATGAGCCCCATGCCCAGGCCGCAGAGCGCCAGGCGCGCCGCCACCGTCCAGAGCGGGTCGGCCGGCCCGCAGCGGGCCAGCGCGCCCAGCCCCACGCCCAGCAGCGCCGCGCCCAGCGCCGGGAGGCGCGCCGTGCCGAAGCGGTCGGAGAGCCAGCCGGCCACCGGCGAGGCCACCGACATGGCCACCGGGACGGCGATGAGGATGGCCCCCACGCCCCCGGGGGGCAGGCCGCGC
>WBZM01002928.1_pt1 | contig 13836 bp, 13 predicted proteins | sample 5204271 | NCBI WGS metagenome assembly WBZM01 (sample SAMN12344346, study PRJNA552823) | activated sludge metagenome | biome: Activated sludge suspended growth; feature: Nitrification reactor; material: Wastewater; isolation source: activated sludge from nitrification reactor of wastewater...
AAGAGCTGCTCCACTACGCCTTTTTAAAGTCCAAAGGAGTTTTATCTGTTATTATTTTTTCAAGTTCATTCAAAATTGATTGATGCTTAATAGAAAAAGAAAAATGCTTTTTTTGATAGAAATAATTCGCCAAAATTAAGGGCCCGCCATACGGCTGAAGATGAATATCATTTTCTGTCAGCTTCATCCATATCTCCATCATTTTTTTTCCAAGAGCAACCCAATGAATCTGCTCAACTCCTTTTTCCGAGAGATGCCATATTTCTGGAGACGAATTCAAGGGCCTCGTAACACTTTCATAATTTGGCCATAGATGAAATACATCATAGGGTATCGTTAAAGGGAATGATTTTATCATTACCATTAATTTTTCTAAAAAATAACTGAGACCTAGATTTTTAATTGGAATTCCTCGATTTTCAGAGTTGACTGTTAGCTCTTGTAACAATTCTTTAAACAACTTATCATTTTGAAAACGTATTAAGGACAATTTTTTTAATACTTTGATGACTCTATTACGATCTTTACTCGTTTCAAAAGAAACAACGCCTGAGATTCTATTAAATATATCCGATTTGATCTCAGCAGGGATTTTTTGAGATAAAAAGAGGTTTCTGTCTGTAAATCTTTTGCGAAAGTACTCCTGTTTTTTCTGAGTTAAATCCTTAATAAGTTCAGTATCTTTCTGCAATCTAAAAATTATTTTTGAGTCAAATGGGTTTTGATCTAGATTTTCGACAATTGATATTACTTTAATCCCAAAACTGGGTGCCAAATAAATCACACTATACACCATAATACCAAGCCCCATTAAACTCCCAAAATAAAATGGATCTGTATAGTTATGAACATTTTCGTTTTTTTCTATTCGAAGGGTTAAAATGTAGTTAATTTCACGCTCCTCCAGGGCGATCCTGCAGGGTTGCTGGTTTCCACCAGACGGACAATATCTTAGTAGTTCTATCATTTGATGAATCATCTTAGAATCATATCGTATAGAGTTAAAATTAATCTATAGGCTAATTTGACTTATTTACGATTTCTGCTTGAGTCTCGCTTTCTTGTCACTTATGTTTAATCAAGATAAACCTCATATGAAGAAAATTAAGTCCCAATCCTACTCCAGCAGTATTTTGTCTCTAAAAAAAAATGAAGCCATTATATTAAGACGTCATCGCTACCAAGAGGAGAAAATTGTTTTAGATATTCATTCTAAATTCTGGAGTCTTGGCTATGGAGACTTTCCCGAAAATAGCATTTTTTTCTGGTCAAATAAAAAGTGGAATGAAGTCAAAGGTCAGATTTTGCTTTATCTGAGCCCCTTTTCTATCATCAAATGGAAAATTCGAAAAGGTAGCCTTAAATGGATTTATCTTTTAAGTCAAACTAGTGTGGACAAAGCAACTCAAATTGAATCAAAAATTATTTCGCCATTTGAATCTCATTTCCTGCCTTTGATTAAATCTTCTTCAACTTTATTATCTTTTATCGAAAACCAGCTTGGCACTAATCCAAATCTAAGAAGTAAGAACCATGTTGAAGGCTTATTAAAAAAAAGCATTCAGAAAAGATTTATGATTTCAGAAAATATTAAGTCACTTGTAAAAGAGAACCATAATTATTCCTACGTTAGTAGACAATTTAAAAAATCTTACGATATTTCACCCGTTAGATATCGTAATCAGTTAAGACTGATCCAGGCATCACACGAATTGCTATTTAGTGATGAATCGATATTGGAAATTGCCAACAAAATTGGACTAAATGATTCAAAGTTCTTTTATAGTCAATTCAAAACCATTCTAGGAGCAAATCCATCAAAATTCTTAATTCAAAATAAACGTTGACTGATGAAGTAAGTCTGGCTTTTAGATCTGGGCTTACACCTATGACTAAACCCTATTTAAATTTAAACTTAGACGGAGTTGTTTGGGTAATTTTCTTAAACTGCTTATTAAATCGACTTAGATCTGAAAAACCAGTTTGAAAAGCAATGTCAATAACACTTGAATCTTTAACATCCGTAAGTAAGGTAAACATTGAATTAAAGACTCTAATTTTTGTTCGGTACTCAACAGGTGTAAGCGCAAATGTTTTTTGAAAAATCTTTGTTACTTGCGAATTTGTTAGATTAAACCGAGCTGAAATATCCTTTATTTCAATTTTTTCTGCGTAATTTTCATCAAGATAATCTTTAATAGTATTAGCTAATTTATGGGGGCCATTGATAATATTTTTTGGAATTTGATATTTAATAATTCCATTATTAACAACATCAAAAAATTCAACAAGACTCTTGGGCTTGTGGACTTCTTCTTCAAAAATAGTGATCTGATCAATTTGAACACATTCATGTTTTTTTGTAATATAGGCTTCCCACTTTAAATGGTTAGTGAGCATTTTCCAATGGACCAAAGTATATTTAGGAATAAAAATGGCGACCACTCCAGTTAATTCTATGGAGACATCATAACTCTTTAAAACCAAAAAGTTATTCGTCAGATCAGCAAAAGCTAGGATCGAAAAATCTCCATAAGTATCGATAGCCTCATATCCTAATGGGTAATAATGTTCTCGCTTTAACAACGTTAATCCTGAATCAATTTTCACAAATTCACTCTGATAAGAAGGGGTTGAAATATGCAAATTTTTATTTTTCACATTTTAAGTCCATGGAAAAAAACGCCTAGATTTGTTCTATTAACCCTATAAAATTTAAACAAGTAAAGGAAATTATGAATCAATTTATACACTTAATATTATTAAAAGAATGTTTTTCATCTCAAAAGTTAGTTCGAATTCCTGAAGAGATGGTGATGAGCAGTGAAAATCAAACAAATGAATTCAATCAAAGCGGTTGTATGGATTCAGCACTTAAAGCTTCTTACTTGTTTCATGCTTATTGGGCATCAAGAACTATAAATAAATCTACCAAAGTTTTAGATTTAGGAGTCGGGCCTGGAAACCAACTATCTTATATTGCATTAATGAATCCAAACATTCAGTTTCTTGGCGTAGATTTATCTGAAAATATGCTAAAGATCGCCCAGGATAATTTCAAGAAACTGAATATAAAAAATGTTGACCTTATCTGTGATGATATTAGCACTTTAAAAAAGTTAAACTCGAATGGATTTGATGGCGTCATTAGTAGCGTCGCCCTTCACCATTTAAATAATTTTAACGATCTCGAAAACACTTTCAAAAGTTTAAAAAGGGTCCTTACTAAAGAATTTTCAATGTATATCACTGACTTCCTACTATTTAAAAATCCAAAGAGTGTCGATCACTTGCTCGCTCTAAGTAAAGACCAGTCCCCTGAATTTCTCTTGGACTATAAAAATTCTTTAAAAGCCGCATTTAATAAAAAAGATTTTCTCAACATTAGGAATTCACTTTTTCCTGAAGTTAAAATTCATCTTTCTTTTATCGCAGAGTTTTTGATTATTCTAAAAACAGCTTCTCATCCTATAGATAATACAGCAAAGATGTTTTTCGAAAATGAACTGGCTCAACTCGGTAAAGAAAGTAAAAAAATATATAAAGATCTCCGCTACTTGTTTATGCCTTCTGGATTGTTTTAAGGCGTCTGGGCATAAAATGAGTGCCATTTATTGTTCTTTTGTTCAATTCCCTACAGTGGATGTTCCTTCTAATATAAGCTATATTTTAAAACAATGAGACGCCTTGTTTTTCTTATCGTTTATTCCACCTTTTTTCTCTTTCAAGCTAGAGGATTAGCTTCCCAATCTTGCTTATCCAAATACATTTCTCCGACCTTCTCGATTCGAATTCCACTGAATGACTCAGAAGAATTTATTAAAGCGCAACAGGGGATTCAAACACTTCAATCAGATGGGCTAATTTTTAAGTTTATCGCTCTCAAAGGCTTAAGGCAGAATCATCCTCTATATCAAGTGGCCAAAAACTATCTTTTAGATGACTATCCAAATTCCCTACAGAAAAATGAGGCCTTTATTAAAAGATTGAACGAGACCACCTTGATATTATGGGAAAATATTCATTTACTTTTAATGTTTGAAAGTCAGAGTTTGAATATCCCCATTGCTGGAGCCGCTTTTTTTGTTGGTAAAACGAATTCTGATCCTTTGGCTCCTTTTATAAGAGGTCCTTTACCCATGGAGCTGGAAAAAGGTATTGACTTGAAGAGCAAACAAAAAAATCCTCATATTCCTATGGTTGAAATTGGGCGATTGAGTTTGAGTGAAGCAATTCAAAATAGAAGAAACAAACTAAAAACCTTATTAAAGGTTTTACATCAAATAACCTCAAACTCGGAACCTTTATCTGAGTATTTTACTTATACCTCAAAGAATCTGTTACAATTTTATAGATTCTCAGGTTACAAATTTCTAAATTTCCCTGAGTACGAGAATCAAGGATTGATCTCTAAAGATGATGTTATTTCTCAGCTTATTTTAGAGCTTCCCTGATGTAACTACTACCTTGATCTAATAACCAAACCACAATGGCTATAACAAAAAAGATACAGCCCATTTCACGCCACATAGCTTGTCCTTGATAGGCAATCAATAATTTACCAATTCCGCCACCGCCAACGAAGCCAACTATGGTTGCCATGCGCACATTGATATCCCATCGATAGACCGTAAATGAAATATAGGGCAGGACCACCTGGGGTACTATGGCATACCAAATAGTTTGTAGTTTGGAGGCTCCGGTGGATTGAATCCCTTCAATGGGACCATCTGAAACAGTCTCAACAATTTCAGAGTATTGTTTAGCAAGGGACGCAATAGAATGAATCATCAATGCCAACATCCCAGCACCCGCACCAATCCCTACCCAAACTGAAAATATAATTGCCCACATGAAAGCTTCTACCGAACGAATGATATTTAACATCGTTCTTAGAAGTAAATAAACCAAAAAAGCGATGGGATGCCTCATGATGTTTTTTGCAGCTAAAAAGCTGAGTACAAAGGCTATAGGTATAGCAAAGGCTGTTGCAAGAAAAGCCATGAAAAAGGTTTCAAACATTCTTAAAACAGCATGGGGTAAAAGTTGAAAATTTGGATTTAATAGCTCAGCAAAAATTCTTTTGACGCCCTTATAGCCGTCGATATCTAACAATTTAAATACTGAAAAATCCGTCACTTTGATACCTACGGCAAAAAGCGTTAGTAATAAGATAAATAAATGCCAATGAGAAAATGACACATACCAAGGAACTTCTTGAGAAGTTACTTTTTTGTAGGCTGGTTCAAACAAAGTTTCACCCAATGTCTTAATTGATTTTTTATTTAAAAAATTACTAATAGCAATCGAAATGAAGAAAAAAACGACGACAATTAAGGAGTTTTTTGATAAATTCAACCACTCTTCATCCGTGGGTTTAACCATAGCTATCAAAACCACACAGAGTAAAAAACCAAAAGTTAAACCATCAAATACAGATCTTCTAATTGAAAATGAATTCATTTTACTTCCTTAGTTTATATGGACTTCTTTGGCACCCTCACCATAAATTTTTTCAAACCAGGCTTCGTTGATTTCACTGGGGCTTCCTTCATAAACCAGTTCTCCATTTTTCAGGGCAATCACTCGAGTGGCATACTGACGAACTAAACTTAAAAAATGGAGATTACAAATAATAGTGATCCCTAATTCTTGATTCACTTTTTTTAAGTAATCCATAACAACATGACAAGTAGCAGGATCGAGCGAAGCCACAGGCTCATCAGCCAAAAGCAACTGAGGATTTTGCGTTAGCGCCCTGGCAATGGCTACTCGCTGTTGTTGCCCCCCAGAGAGTTGGTCAGCTCTGATTTTTGCCTTCTCGGCGATGCCAACAAGATTTAAATATTTTAAAGCTTGCTCTTTATCCTCGTTCGAAAACAAACCAAGAATTGACTTCCAAGTTGACATTTGACCTAACTTTCCCATGAGAACATTGGACATCACTGAATGCCTAGGAATTAAATTAAAATGCTGAAATATCATTCCAATTTTAGTTCTAATTTTTTTAATTTCGGCCCCCTGTGCCTTTGCAATATCTAGAGGCTTATCTCTTTCACTATTAAGGTGACTATCAAAATTTCCATTAAATATAATTTCTCCAGATGTGGGATCATGAAGCCTATTTATACAGCGAAGCAATGTCGATTTACCAGAACCACTGAGACCAATGACCACAAGAAACTCGCCTTTTTTTACATCAAAGGAAATTCCTTTCAGCGCGCGCACTCCATTTGGGTATGTTTTTTCCAAAGCCCTAATGCTTAAAATATTATTTGCCATAATTTATTTTACCAATAACTCTTGGGCTGACTTCCCAATGGATGAAAGCATATTTCTCACTGATTCATAGTCTTTGTCCGTAGTCACTTTTAAATCGGTGACTCCATACATTTCCTTAAAAGCATTTTTTCCCTCTTCTGTGGCAACAAATTTTAGTAAAACCTCCGTAATTTTTTTCTTCATCTCTTCATCCATTTCCTTCCGAAAGACAATAGGGTCATTGGGAATAGGATCCGATAACTCCAAAATTCTCACTCTAGATTCAACATCGGGATATTGGGTCAGCACTAATCTCCTTGCGTCTTCCATCTTTCCCTCGGTCGGTGGAGAATAAAAGGTAGCTCCAGCATCGACTTCTCCTAAGTAAACCTTCGTGATTACCGAATCATGCTTCATAGAAAAAATCGTTTCCTTTGGAACAATTTTTTTATCTTTAAGAGTTTTCATGGGTAACAAATAACCAGAGGTTGAAGAGGGATCGACAAAAGAAATTACTTTCCCATTTAAATCTTCAAGTTTTTTAATAGCACTATCTTTTTTTACTACGAACTGGGATTGATAAGTTGCTGATCCATGGCGAAGAACGACAAGTCTTGCTTCAGCTCCATATTTCTCGTGGGCTAGCAAATATCCAAAGGAATTTAGGGCTGCGATGTCGGCCTTTTTAGTTCCAAAGGACTCAACAACAGCCACGTAGGATTGAGGAACTGAAATTTCAAATTTATAAGGCGTTTGAGATTCTAAATATTTTTTGAATACCCTAGAATTTGCTTCCAAAACTTTGGCATCAACGGAGGGGGTAAAATAGAATTTGATTGGGTTTTCACTGCTACCTAACTCTGCTTTTTGACTGGTACAACCATTAATTATTAAGACAAAAAGCATCAAACCTAAAGAAATATATTTCATATTATGAACTTCTCCGTATAGTTTGGACGGAAGCTACCAAAAAAAAATGTAAAATCCAACAAAACTCTTTGCTTTTGTTTATCTTCCATGGCTGAATTCATAATCATTTAATCAAATGAAACGAATATATGACGCACAAACAAAATAAAATACTTTCCCCTAGACAAATCCTGCTTCAAATTAAAAATCTTTCCCTGAATAATCCACGAAAGCCTCTGGTAGTATTTGATTTAGACTCGACCTTATTTGACGTCTCCCCTCGAATGGAAAAGGTTTTAATTGAGATCTCTCAAACTCCTGAATTTATTAGGCGATTCCCTGAAGTTAACTCTTATTTTAGAAATATTAAAACTCTTCGAAATGACTGGGGTTTTATAAAAGTTCTTCAACGAGCTGGGGTTGATCATGACCACTATGAACTTTTTGATTATGTCAGATCTGCTTGGATTGATAAATTTTTTTCTAATGAATTCGTTCATTTTGATGTTCCCTATGAAGGAGCCTCCTTTTTCGTCAACCAGCTTTATCACTTAGAAATACCCATTGCCTATTTAACAGGACGTGATGTGGCAAGAATGGAAAAAGGTTCAAAAGAGGTTCTTCTAAAATGGGACTTCCCTTTAAATGATGATTCTGCCACTTTGATTCTGAAGCCATTTAAAGAAATGGACGATGCCCAGTTTAAATGTGATTGGTTTAAAACTTTAGATAAAGATAAATTTTCAAAAATTTACTTATTCGAAAATGAACCCGTGAATATCAATTTAATTAAAAAAGAAGTTCCAGAAATTGAAATTGTTTTTTTTGAAAGCACCCACTCAGGAAAAGAGCCTCCTCCTTCTGAAGTCACCACAATTATCAATTACTTGTTAGAAGAAGGATAAATGTTATATCTTATTGCTACCCCCATTGGGGACTTCAATGAAATCAGTTTGAAATCTTTAGATATACTTAGAAAAGCTGAATATATTATTTGCGAGTCGACGAAGGAAACCTCCACTCTATTGAAGTTTCACCAAATTACTGGAAAAAAATATGAACTCTTGAATGAACATTCCACGCCAGATGATGTGAAAAGGCTCTGCGAATTATGCTCATCTCATCTCGTTGCTTTAGTCTCAGACTGTGGAACTCCAGGATTTTGTGATCCAGGAAGTGATTTGGTTTCCCTATGTCGAAATAAAGAGATTGAAATTAAAAATTGTTTAGGGGCCTCTAGTTTAATGGGCCTCATCAGTTTATCTGGTTTAAGATTAACTGAGTTTTTATTTCGAGGCTTTTTAAGTCAAGATACTGAAACCAGAGATTCTCAATGGCAAGATTTAGTTCATGACATGAATAAAAACAAAAGACCCATTGTTGTCATGGACACTCCTTATCGATTGCACAGAACCTTGTCTGATTTGGAAAAATATTTTCCGCAAAATGTTATCATTCTAGCATTAAATTTAGCAACGGAAGAAGAAATAGTGTTCAGAGGAACCCCTGCTCAAATTAAGTTTAATACTTTACCGAAGAAGGCTGAATTTATTTTACTTTTAACCCCAACAAAACATTAGGTCATCTTATGGAAGTGCTTCCTATTGATAACCATTTAGTTCCCATAAGTGAACTCATGACCCAGTTTCAAAACATAGTGATCAAAGCAAGTCCAGGTTCTGGAAAGACCACTCGCATTCCTCCCTACTTAAATAAGTTTTTTAAAAAAATCATCGTTCTTGAACCACGACGAATTGCTGCCATAAGTGCAAGCCAAAGAATTGCCACCGAACAAGAATGGGAGCTGGGAAAAAAAATTGGTTACCATGTACGTTTTGATAAAAAATATGACTCCCAAACTGAAATCATTTTTTTAACTGAAGCTTTACTCGCCAGAAAACTGCTCTCCGAAGAAGATTTAAATAAAATCGATTTGATTATTCTGGATGAGTTCCATGAACGAAATCTTTGGACGGATCTATGTTTAGGAATTATCAAAGAATGGCAGGAATTAGGTTCCCCTGTCAAACTTATGATTTTATCGGCAACTATAGATACACATAAGATCAAAACTTATTTACCAAATTGCACTATTTATCAACTTGAAATTCCCAAATTCCCGCTTGAAATAAACTATTCAAAAACACCATTTAAGCTGGCTTTCGATAATGATTGCGTAAAAAGGATTATCGAGACCTTAAGAACTGCTGTCATAAAACAAAGTCATCAAATTTTAGTTTTTCTGCCGGGCCAAGGTGAAATTAATAAAATCAAAAACCAACTTTTACTTCAAGCTTGGGCAAAGGACTATCATATTGAGGTATTGCATGGGAATCTCTCTTTATCTGAACAAAGTCGGATCATAGAAAATAATTCCTATAAAAAAAATATCATCCTCTCAACAAATATCGCAGAATCCTCGGTCACAATTCAGAACCTTAACACGGTCATTGATTCTGGATTAATTAAAATTTCAGATTATGACTTTAAAACTTCGACACAAGAACTGAATTTAATGAAAATATCCAGAGCCTCAGCAGAACAGCGCCAAGGTAGAGCCCACCGACAGGGACCAGGAACTGTTTATAAGTTATGGATGCCAATGGACGAAAAATCAATGGCGGAATATTCCGTTCCAGAAATTTTAAGGACTGATTTAACGCTACCTCTTCTATTTTTAAGCCATTTAGGAGTTAGCAGCGATCTTTATTTCAAGCAATTTTCCTGGTTTGACTTCCCTTCCAAAGAAGTTTTACAAAATACAACAGAAGAGCTAATTTCTAAAAAATTAATCTCGAATCATAAACCAACTTCATTGGGGCTTTTACTATTAAATTTAAATATTGAATATCATCTTGGGCTCATTCTTTTATTTGGGAACTGTTTTAATCTTCTGTATGAAGCTTGTGTGTTGGTAGCGTTACTCCAAGAAAAGGACATTTTATCTGACCCACAAAAAGAAATGGTTGACTCTGTCCCCGATTTTTATTTTTCAGATTTAATACTTAGGTTTGAGATGTTTTCTAAAAATCCACAATTATTTAAATCCATTGAATCTGTAGCAAAATCATTAAATCAAAATTTTATACATCAATTTAAATCTGAAATGATTCTAAAAAATGTGAAAAATATTTTTGATTCTATAGATCGAGAATTCAAAATCACCTCTGTTCTTGATCGACTAAGGTTTATAATCGACTATGTGTTTATAGAAAACCTTCAGAAAAGAAGAAAAGAAGGGAAAAACAAAAATCTTTCCTATTTGAATACGGCCGTTAACAAATTTGGAACCGAAAGTGCTATTTATGAAACTCATTTTAAATCTCTGTTCTACTCCAAAAATGAATATTTTTTAAGTTTGAAAAACTTTAAAACTCCCAAAGGAGAATTAGTTTCTAGCTGGGTCCATTTTATATCCTATGAAAGAATTGAATTTCTACTAAAATCTCAGCTTCATATAACTGAATCATTTGAGTTAAATAGAGAAACTCAGAAAGTTTTCAAAACTAAAAATATCCTTTATAAAAATCTAGTTTTAAAATCAATTGAAGGCTTGGAGATTGGACCAGAGGATAAAGAAAATGTTTTCCAGTCCATTATCCTCAAGGACTTTGAAGGTTTTAAACAAAAAATTCCTAGCCTCAATTTATTTTTTCGTCGTCTCAGCTTTTTAGTGCACACTCATAGAATTCCCGAAACCACAAGTATTAACTGGCAATCCATTGTTGCCGAGGCTTGCCAAGGAGAGCAAAGCATAGAGGATATCATCATTAAAGATTGGACCTATTTCATCACCAATCATTTACCAAGGGATCTAGCTGAAGTTTTTGCCATTGAAGCCCCTCTGGTATGGGAAGACAAAATTCATAAAAAGAGTTTTCGTATAAATTATGAAAATAATGAGGCCCTGCTGGAAAGTAAGTTACAACATTTTTTTGGGATTAAAAGTCATCCTTATATTGGTAGAGCCAATTATAAATTAAAAATTATTCTCCTTGGCCCCAATGGAAGACCTATACAAATTACTAAAGACCTTATTGGTTTTTGGAAATCATCATACCCTGAAATTCGTAAGGAAATGCGTGGTAGATACCCTCGACACGCTTGGCCTGAGGACCCTACAGTGGAAATCAATTGACTTCAATTCCAGGGCTTATTTATATGGCCCCATGGAAACGATTAAAATTAAATCTCTAAGAGTTTCTAAAAAATTTAAGCGTCTTTTTAAGCGAGTCACTTATACGTTGGTAGGACGCTTTAAGAAAAAATATGAACATCGCCCAGTTGAAAATCTCATCGAACCTGTTCCCAAGGATGTCTTAATTGAAAATATAAGGAAGATGACTCTCATTTATTCTTCTCCTAATGGCAAAACTAATATTGGAGTCTACATGGCTCAAGGGTATCAAATACCTGACATGATGCTAGAAATTGGCCGTCTCAGAGAAAAGGTTTTTAGAACTGTCAACGAGGGCACCGGAAAGGCCTGCGATATTGATGAATTTGATTCCTTCTATCATCATATCGTTGCGATTGAGGAAGATACCAAAAGAGTGCTGGGAGCCTATCGCGTTGGACTGATAGATAAAATTATGAATTCAATTGGAATCGATGGATTATATACACACTCCCTCTTTAAATATGAAGGACTTATACATTCACATTTAATGGATGCCATGGAAATGGGACGCTCTTTTGTTGACGAAGATGCGGGAAGGGCCGCTCTTAGAGCTTTGGACTCAATCTGGAAAGGTATTGGAGCTTTTCTAGCTAAAAACCCGCACTACCGCTATTTAATGGGCCCTGTAAGTATTTCAAATAGCTATTCTACTAACTCAAAATTACTTATGATTTATTTTTTAAATCATAAGTATAAATCTGAATTAAGTTCCTTTGTCAGGGCAAGAAAGCCTGTAAAACTAAAGTCTTCTTTTGATAGGGACTTAAAAGATACAGCTGAAAGCTTAAAAAGTTTTTCAGAATTAGATGAGTGGGTAAAAAAATATGACCAAATGGTGATCCCTTCACTCTTAAAAAGCTATGCCAAGTTTAATACCAAATACCTTAGCTTTAATTTCGATCCTGATTTCAACACTATTGACGGCCTTATTATAACTGATTTTCTGACTTCCCCAAAAGAAGAAGTGATCAAGCACATGGGTGAAGAGTCTTATATAAAATATCTAAACCATTATTCAGGAAACTATCTTCACTGAGGCTTTTCTAATTCCAAACATAAGGATATTTTTTAAAGCGTTAAAGCACTCTTTGTTAAATGGCTGCCCTAAATCGTTTTCAATATAAAAAATGGCTTCTTCTGGACTACGGACAAGAGAATTCTGTGTTCCCGAAATTGAAACCTCACAGAAGGTGTCTGCCAAAGCAACTACTTTAGAAAAAGGATGTAACCGAACATCTCTTAAAGACCGTGGATACCCCTGTCCAATTGCATTTTCATGATGCTCATAAACAATGGCCATGACTTCTTGAGGGATATTTTCAACCGTTCTTAAAATTTCAATCCCACGAAATGGGTGCTTTTGATAATATTCCAAATCATCTGCAGTGTATTCGACTCTCGATTTATTCAGAAAGCTTTTGGGATACTCCTTCAGACCTACGTCGTGCAATATACCCCCTAAAGACATTTTTTCTAGTATCGACGGATTATTCCAGTTTTTAGATTGAGCAATCATGACTGAGACCAAACTCGTAGCCATGGAATGCCTTACTAACTCCTCGGAGATACCATTTAACACATTCATCAACGAAGATAATCTGGGATTCTGGTCAATAAGTTTAATGATAGAATTAGCGACAAATTTAGAATGCCCAAGCGCCTCATGATTAAACCCTAAATGATTGATAGAAGTGAAAATACTGTTCAATGTTTTTGACAAGACATTCATTTTTGCTTCAGTTGATACTTTATCGTTTTTCATTATTTCATTTGATGAAAGAACCCGCAATGAAGTAAATTTTCTTAAATCTATTTTTTTTACAAATACTTCCGGACTCTCTTTAATTTTATCATAAAAATGAAGCTCTTTGAATTGCTCTTTCGTGCCCTCTCTGCCAATAATTACAAAGTTACTCTCTCCCAGTTTTAAATATACATCCCCAGGTAAAGTGATATTTGGGACGATGTCCTCAATACTTATTAATACTAAACCTTCCACATCATTCTTCATGTGTAGCTTTATCGGCTGAAGGTATGAAACCTTTAATGTTTTGTTATGAGACGGTCCCAGCCTACAATGACCTCGTTCTCGCCTACATCCTTTGTAACGACACTGTTGGCACCTATTTTGGCATTATTTCCTATAGAAATAGGGCCAAGGATTTTGGCTCCAGTACCAACTAAAACATTATTTCCCAAGGTTGGATGACGTTTTATGGGTTCAAATTTAGCTCCACCGAGAGTGACTCCATGAAACAGTATACAATCATCACCTATCACTGCCGTCTCGCCGATGACCAAACCCATACCATGATCAATAACTAATCTTTTTCCAATTATGGCCCCTGGATGAATTTCAATTCCAGACAGAAATCTAGAGATCTCACATATAAATCTGGCAAAAAAGAAAAAACCTAACTTGTAAAATGGATGTGCGATTCTGTGAAAAAATAAGGCTCGTGGGCCAGGGTAAAGAAAAAAAATTT
>WBZM01002930.1_pt1 | contig 13834 bp, 9 predicted proteins | sample 5204271 | NCBI WGS metagenome assembly WBZM01 (sample SAMN12344346, study PRJNA552823) | activated sludge metagenome | biome: Activated sludge suspended growth; feature: Nitrification reactor; material: Wastewater; isolation source: activated sludge from nitrification reactor of wastewater treatment...
CTATGCGCCCGGGCTCCGCCCGCGACGCCGCCAGCGCCGCCGGGCCACCCTCGGCCTCCAGCACGCGGTAGCCCGCCTTCCGCAGCACCCGCACCGTGACCTGCCGGACCTGGGCCTCGTCCTCGATGACCAGGACGGTCTCGGCGCCGCCCGGCGCGGCGCGGGAGGCCCCCGGCCCGTCCGCACCGGGCGGCCCCGGCGCGGGGCCGGCCTCCGACGCGTCGCGCGGGAGGCAGACCCGCACCGCCGTGCCCCGCCCCGGCTCGCTCTCCACCAGCAGGTGGCCGCCGTTCTGCTGGACGATCCCGTAGACCGTCGCCAGCCCGAGCCCGGTCCCCTTCCCCACCGGCTTGGTGGTGAAGAAGGGCTCGAAGAGGTGGGCCCGCGCCTCGGGGCTCAGGCCGGTGCCGCCGTCGACCACCCTGAGCTCCACCCACTGGCCGGCGCGGCGCCCGCCCTCGCCCGGCTCGTCGCGGGCCACCGTGACGTTGGCGGTGGAGATGACCAGCCGCCCGCCGTCCGGCATGGCGTCCCGGGCGTTGACGGCCAGGTTGACGAGCACCTGCTCCAGCTGCCCCACGTCGCCCCGGACCGGCCAGAGCCCGTCGGCCGCCTCGACGGCGAGCTCCACGTCCTCGCCCAGCACCCGCCGCAGCAGGGCCGCGCTGGCCCGCACCACCTCGTCGAGGTCGAGGCGCCGCGGCGCGATCACCTGCTTGCGGGCGAAGGCCAGGAGCTGCCGCGTCAGGTCGCGGGCCCGCAGGCCGGCGGCACGGACCTCCACCACGTCCTCCAGGCTGGCCGGCCGGCCCGCCCGCGCGTCCTCCTCGAGGACCCGGGCGCAGCTGAGGATGACCGTGAGCAGGTTGTTGAAGTCGTGGGCCACCCCGCCGGCCAGCCGCCCCACCGACTCCAGCTTCTGCGCCTGCCGCAGCTGCGCCTCGGTCCGCTTGCGCTCGGTGATGTCGCGGATGAAGGCCACGATGACGCCGGGGGAGCCCGGCACCAGGCTGAGGCTCGACTCCACCTCCACCAGCGTGCCGTCCTTGCGCCGGATGCGGCTCTCGAAGCGGTCGAAGCCCCGCTGGTGCAGCCGGGCGATGCGGGCCTCCACCGCCGCCTGGTCATCCACGGCGTCGACGTCGGCCACGCCGAGCCGCAGCAGCTCCTCGCGGGTGTAGCCGGTCAGCCGCAGGGTGGCGTCGTTGGCGTCCACCAGCCGGCCCTCCTCCGTCAGCTCCCAGAAGGCGTCGATGGAGGCCGCCAGGACCGCGCCGCGGTGGCGCTCCCGCTCGGCCAGCGCCGCCTCCTCGCGCCGGGTGTCGGTGACGTCCCGGGCCGTGCCCAGGATCCCGGCGATCCGCCCGGCGGCGTCGCGCCAGGGCGCCACCACGTAGGCCAGCGCCCGCGGCCCGGCGGGCGTGGCCATCACCACCTCGCCCGCCTCGGGCCGTCCCGAGGCCAGCACCCGCGCCTCCACCTCGCGCCGCTCCGGCGCCTGCCGCGGGGCGGCGAGGATCTCGTCCTCGCTGCGCCCCACCACCTCCCCGAGCGCCAGCCCCATCAACCGCAGCCCCGCGGCGTTGGCGAAGAGGAAGCGGCCGGCCGCGTCCTTGAGGAAGGCCGGCTCGGGGACCGCGTCGAGGAGGGCCCGCAGCGCCGCGGCGTCCTGGGCGACGCCGGTGGTGGGTCCCTCGGTGGGGTGGTCGCCGCTCATGTGCCTGGCTGCGGGTGGCTCGCGAAGAGGGGCCACCGATCATAGCAACCAGGAGGCCGGCCGGCCGTGCCCCGCACGGGCGGTGGGTGGCGGGTGACTGGCGGTCGCTCCGGGCGGCGCGGCCCGCTCACCCGCCCCCCGGGGAGGGGAGGAGCGGAGGGGTCCCGGGCCGGGACCGCGACCCCGACCCGCCGGCTCCGGCGCCGCGATCCGGAGGGGTGGTGCGGCCCCCTCCCCGGAGGACGATCGCACTCGGAGTCCATCCTGCTATGCTTCGCCGCGCGTGAACGGGCCGGACGCCCGGCCCGGGCGGACGCCCGCCATCAGGGCGCCGGCCCGTCGTCCTCGCAGAAGTGCCCCGCCTGGTGTTGCCCGGTGGAGAACCCGTCGAAGATGAGCGCCACGATGCGCGCCGCGCCGCCCCCGATGAGGAGCCCATGCTCGCCTGGCTGAAGGCACTCCGCTGGCGCCTCTCCGGCTGGCTCACGCTCCGCAGGCACCGCGCCTGGCTGGCGGAGGTCGCGGCCAGGGACCCGGTCCAGCGGGAGATCTTCGCCCTGGCCGGCGTGGCCGACGCCGACGGCATCGAGGCCCTGACGGCACGCCAGCGGCTGGTGCTCGACGCCTGGTCGACCCACGGCATCGTCCAGAACGGCGGCTTCCGCTTCTTCCTGGAGGGCGATGCGCCGCTCCAGCCCGCGGCCGACGGCCTTCGCGCGCTGGGGTTCCCGGCGGCCGCCGGCGCCTGCGAGCGCGTCCGCGCGGCGCTGGCCGGCAGGCCCGAGCTGACCGAGCGCGCCCGCCGGGACGCCGCCCACCGGGAGGCGCCCGACGGCCCCACGCCCGAGGACCTCGCCCTCTTCGACGTGACCGGGGAGGCCCTCCGCACCGCCGTCGCCGCGTTCATGCGCGGGCACCCGCGCGACTTCCCCGGGTACCCGGCGGGCTGAGGCGCGCCCCGCCGCCCCCTACCAGGGCGCCGGCCGGTAGTCCTTGTAGAAGTGCCCCGCCTGGTGCTGCCCGGTGGTGAACCCGTCGAAGATGGGCGCCACGATGCGGGCCGCGCCGTCCACGATGTCGAGGGGCGGGCTGAAGGCGTGCTCCTCGGCCTTGCGCGCCGCGATCTGGGCCGGGTCCTCGTCGGTGACCCAGCCGGTGTCCACCGCGTTCAGGTGGATGCCCGAGGTGAGCAGGTCGGGGGCGCTGGTGCGCACCAGCATGTTGAGCGCCGCCTTGGCCATGTTGGTGTGGGGGTGCCGGTCGGTCTTGAGCGACCGGTAGAACTGCCCCTCCATGGCCGAGACCAGCACCACGTGGCGCGCCCCGTCGGCGCTGGTGGCGGTGCCGGGCGGCGGGGTGGCCGAGCGCTCCATGAGCGGCCGGAGCCGCGCCGTCATCACGAAGGGCGCGGTGGCGTTGACCAGGAAGACCTCCAGCAGCTCGTGGGTCGGCACCTGGGCCAGCGGCAGCCGCCAGGAGTTGACGGTGCGGAGGTCCACCTGCTGCAGGTCCTGGTCGAGGTGGCCGTGGGGGAAGATCTCGATGGCCTCGGGGCCGGCGCCGGTGAGGAGCAGGTCGTCCTCGGCCCCGGCCTGGGTGAGGAGCGCCGGGCGCGTCAGGCCGGCGGCGCTGCGCCGGCCGTCGTGCTCGGCGCGCAGCGCCTCGTCGCTGGCCAGGAGCCGGCGCAGCCCGGGGTCGACCAGCTCGGCCGGCCGGTGCTCGTCGTCCACCAGGTGGGCGTAGAACCCCGGCGGCCGGCGCACCGTCTGGCAGGCGTTGTGGAGCTGGAAGTCGAGGCGCGGCAGGGTCTGGTCGAGCCAGTGGCAGAGGTGCTCCACGCTCGGCGTGTGGCGCAGGTCGATGCCGTGGATGACCAGGCGGTCCCTCCAGGCCTCGAAGTCCGGCTCGCTGGCGTAGCGGCCGGCGGCGTCGCGCGGGAAGCGGGTGCAGGCCACCACGGTGCACCCGGCACGCAGCAGCATGAGCGCCGCCTGGTAGCCGATCTTGACGCGGGCGCCGGTGATGAGCGCCACCCGGCCGCGCAGGTCGGCGGTGGCGGCGCGGCGCGCCTCGTTCTCGTCGCCGCAGGGGCGGCACATCTGGTCGTAGAAGCGGTGGAGCCGCCGGTACTCCTTCTTGCAGACGTAGCAGGAGCGCGGCGTGGCCAGCTCCGGCCCCTCGTCGGGCGCGGCCGGCCCGGCGGCGGCGTCGGGATCGGCGGGCGGCCCGCCGGCGGCCGGCTCGGCGTCCACCGAGCCGTGGAGCTGCGGCCACCAGCCCGAGGCGTCGGTGCCGCGCGGCGGCAGGACCGGGATGGGCGCCCGGAAGACCGGCTCGTCGCGGAGCCGGCGGATCTCGGTGGTGCGCCGCAGGGCGGCGTCCTGCTCGCGCTGCGCCTTGCGCGCCGCCTGGGAGAGGCGCAGCTGGGCCCGCTGGAAGCGCTTGCGGGCCTGGAGGTCCGGGCCGGCCAGCTCGCCGCCGACCTTGCGGAGGCGGCGCCGCGTGGGCTCGTCGAGGCGCGCCAGGAGGTCGGCGTCGCTGGCGATGGACTCCAGCACCCGGGCGGCGGCGTCGATCTCGGCCACCGAGGGCCGGGGCGGGGCGGCGGCGGGCGGGGGGGCGGGCGGCGTGGTCGGCTGATCGGCGTCGGACACGGGCCCTCCATACCCGTTGGGAGGGCCGAGGGGAAGGAGGTCGCGCCGGGAGGCGCCGGCGGTCTGGGACCCCGCGCCCCCGCATGGAGCCGGACCCCAGCGAGACCGGTGTCACGGAGCGTCCTGCCCAATGGTTGGGGCCCCACCCGCACCGCGGGCCCCCAGGAGGCACCCCCATGCACGGCACGACGCGCAGGCTCCCCCGCACCCTCCTCCTCGCCGTCCTCGCGGCCACCGCCGCGACGGCGCTGGCCGACGGCCCCTCCCCCGAGATGAGCTTCTTCGTCACCAGCGCCGGCCCCGGCAAGGGGGCCGACCTGGGCGGCCTGGCGGGGGCCGACGCCCACTGCGCCGCGCTGGCCAGGGCGGCCGGGGCGAAGCGGACCTCGTGGAAGGCCTACCTCTCCACCACCGCGCCGGCCGGCGAGGCCGGCGTCAACGCCCGCGACCGCATCGGCAAGGGGCCCTGGAAGAACCACCGGGGCGAGGTCATCGCGAAGAGCGTCGAGGACCTGCACTCGGCCGGGAACAACCTCACCAAGCAGACCGCCCTCACCGAGAAGGGCGAGGTGGTGAGCGGCCGCGGCGACGCGGTCAACACCCACGACATCCTCACCGGCTCGGATCCCCAGGGCCTGTACTCGACGGCAGGCGGCGACACCACCTGCGCCAACTGGACCTCCAGCGCCGAGGGCTCGGCCATCGTGGGCCACTCCGACCGCATCGGCCTGAAGGACACCCGCCACATGACCTCGTGGAACTCGTCCCACGGGTCGCGCGGCTGCGGGCAGGAGGCGCTCAAGGGCACCGGCGGCGCCGGGCTCCTCTACTGCTTCGCGGAGTGAGGCGGCGGGGCGGACGCGCGGGCGCCGCCGGGCTCCCGGTCAGGCGCCCAGCGCCTTCTCCACCGCCGGCTCGAGCGCCCGGGGCGGCGTGATGGGGGCGAAGCGCTCCAGCACCGCGCCGTCCCGGCCGACCAGGAACTTGGTGAAGTTCCACATGATGCGCGGGCCGAGGAGGCCGGGGCGCGCCGTGGTGAGCAGCTTGAAGACCGGGTGGGCCGCCGGCCCGTTGACGTCCACCTTCTCGAACATGGGGAAGGTGACGCCGTAGTTCACCTGGCAGAAGCCCTCGATCTCGCCGGCGCCCCCCGGCTCCTGCTGGCCGAACTGGTTGCAGGGGAAGCCGAGCACCACCAGGCCCCGCTCCCGGTACTTCTTCCAGAGCGCCTCCAGCCCCTCGTACTGCGGGGTGAAGCCGCACTTCGAGGCGGTGTTGACCACCAGCACCACCTGGCCGGCGTAGTCGGAGAGCGAGACCGGCTGGCCGCGCAGGCTCCGCGCGGTGAGGGCGTGGAAGGGGGCGCTCACCGCTCCACCTGCGCCATCAGCTCGGGCGAGTAGCGATCGCCGGCCACCCGGCCGGCCAGCGGCTCGAGCGCCGCCAGGTCCTCGGCGGTGAGCCGCAGCGCCGCCGCCCCCAGGTTCTCGTCGAGCCGGCTGCGCCGCCGCGTGCCGGGGATGGGGACCACGTCCGGCCCCTGCCCCAGCACCCAGGCCAGCGCCACCTGCGCCGGTGTGGCGCCGTGGCGGGCCCCCACGCCGCGGATCACCTCCACCAGCGCCTGGTTGGCGCGGGCGTTCTCGCCCCCGAGGCGCGGGATCTTGCGGCGGAAGTCGCCGGCGCCCAGCCCCTCGGCCGCCGCCACCGCGCCGGTGAGGAAGCCGCGCCCCAGCGGGCTGAAGGGGACGAAGCCGACGCCGAGGGCGCGGCAGGCCGGCAGGATGTGCGCCTCCACGCCCCGCTCGAAGACCGAGTACTCGCTCTGCAGCGCGGCGATGGGGTGGACGGCGCAGGCGCGCCGCAGGGTCTCCGGCCCGACCTCCGAGAGGCCGAGGAAGCGCACCAGGCCGGCCTCCACCAGCCGCTGCATGCCGCCCACCGACTCCTCGATGGGCACCTGGGGATCGCGGCGGTGCAGGTAGTAGAGGTCGATGACCTCCACGCCGAGGCGCTTCAGGGAGGCCTCGGCCACCCGCCGCGCGTTCTCGGGGCTCCCGTTCGCGCCGCCGTGGAGGCCGAACTTGGTGGCCAGCACCACCTGGGCGCGCCGCCCGCGGATGGCCTTCCCCACCAGCACCTCGTTGGTGAAGGGGCCGTAGACCTCGGCGGTGTCGAGGAGCGTCACCCCCGCGTCGAGGGCGCGGTGGATGGTGGCGATGGCCTCCACCTCGTCGATCTCCCCGGGCCGGACGTAGCCGTGGGTCATGCCCATGCACCCGAGCCCGATGGCCCCGACCTCCAGCCCCTGCGCCAGCCGCCGTGTCTCCATGGACGACCTCCGTGGTTCCGGCCGCCAATCTAGCGCGCCCCCCGCCGGGCGGCAGGACGCCGGACGGGGGCGGCGGTATGACTGGCCCCCCACCCGCCAGGAGGCCCCCGATGAAGCTGCTCGGCTCGGACACCAGCCCGTACACCCGCAAGGCCCGCTTCGTCCTGCTGGAGAAGGGGCTGGCCCACGACTACGTGGTGGCGCCGCCGCGGGAGCCGGGGAGCCCGGTGCCGCAGGCCAACCCGCTCGGGCGGATCCCCACCCTGCTCCTCGACGACGGCACCGCGGTCTTCGACTCGGCGGTGATCTGCGAGTACGCCGACGCCCTGGGCGCCGGCCCGGCCCTCATCCCTGCCGGGCGCGAGGCCCGCATGCGGGTGCGCCGCTGGGAGGCGCTGGCCGACGGCATCATGGACTCGGCGGTGGCGGTGCGCGTCGAGTCGCTCCGCCCGCCGGAGCGGCAGGACCCGGCCACGCTGGCGCTCCACGGCGCCGCCATCGGGCGCGCCCTGGCCCACGCCGCCGCCGCCCTGGCCGACGGGCGCGCGTTCCTGGAGGGCGACGCCTGCAGCCTGGCCGACCTCGCCCTCCTGGCCGCCCTCGCCTACCTCGACCTGCGCCAGCCCGAGCGCGACTGGCGGGGCGCCTGGCCGGCGCTGGCCCGCTTCGACGCGGCGCTGCGGACCCGGCCGGCGCTGCGGGCGGCGCTGCCGGGCTGAGCGGGGCCGGCCCGGGCGCCCCGTCGCGGGCGCCCGTTCACCGGCAGGCTGGCGTAGGATCCACCGATGCGCCTCGGCCCGCTCGCGTCCCACGCCGCCCTCCTCGCCCTCCTCGCCACCGCCCGGCCCGCCGCCGCCCAGGTCCAGGCGTTCGACGCCCCCGGGCCGGACGGCCTGGCCGTCCCGGTGGCCGGCGTGGCCGCCGCCGAGGAGGCCACCGGCCTCTCGCTCACCCCGGCCGCCCCGGGCTTCGTGGGGGAGCCCGCGCTCCACTACCTCCACCAGCAGCGCACCGACGGCCCCGGCGCCGCCGACGGCGCCTGGCTCGCCATGCCCCTCGGCCCCCTCGCCTCCTCGCTCTCCATGGAGTGGGTCCGCCCCGGCGAGGACGGCGTCCGGCGCTACCGCCGCACCTCCTTCGGCCTCGCCGCCGGCGACGGCCGCGTCCTCTCGGCCGGCGTGGCCTGGCGCTGGTGGTCCTCGCCGGACCCGGCGGTGGAGGCGCTCCACGCCTGGGACCTCGGGCTGACGCTCCGCCCCGCCCGCTGGCTCTCGGTGGCCGGCTCGGCGCAGGGCTTCGGCGCCCGGTTGGCGGGCCAGCCGCTTCCGCGGCGCTACGACGTGGGCCTGGCCGCCCGCCTCCTCGACGACGGCCTCACGCTGGCCTGCGATCTCCTCGCGGACGATCGGACCCGCAACGACTTCCACCCCACCCACCTGGCCCTGGGCGCCCAGCTCGACCTGCGCTCCGGCCTGGGGCTGACCGCCCAGCTGCGCCTGCCGCTGCGCAGCCTGCCCGGCGCGCAGGCCGACGTGACCACGGTGGTGGCGCTCACCTGGAACACCGCCCACGCCGGCTGGACGGGCGGCGTCGCGGGCGGAGGGAGCGAGACCGCCTCGTTCCTGGGCGCCCGCGCCTCGGCGGAGCGCTACCGCGGCACCCCCGGGCCGGCCCAGGTGCCGCGCCTCGAGCTGCCGCGCCTCCTCACGCCGCGCCGCACCCTCTTCTTCACCTTCGGCCCGCGGGATCCCTACGGCGCCCTGGTGAAGCGGCTGGAGGAGGCGCGCACCGACCCCGAGGTGGCGGCCCTGGTGCTGGAGGTGGAGTCGGTCCCGGTCGGCGCCGGGCGCGTCGAGGAGCTGCGGGCCCTCCTGGCCTCGGTGAAGGCGAGGAAGCCGGTGCTGGTCTACCTGACCGGCGGCGGCGTGGGCGCCTACTGGCTGGCCAGCGGCGCCACCGCGGTGGCCATGCCGCCCTCCTCGGCCCTCATGCTCACCGGCTTCTCGTCCTCCAGCCTCTACCTCAAGGATGGCCTGGCCCGCCTCGGCGTGGTGGTGGAGGTGGCCAGGGCCGGCGCCTACAAGTCGGCCCCCGAGCCGCTGACGCGCAGCGAGCCCTCGCCGGAGGCCCGGGAGATGACCGGCGCCATCCTCGACTCGCTCTCCGGCCTCTTCACCGCCGACGTGGCGGCGGCCCGGTCGCTGCCGCGCGAGCGGGTGGCGGCGCTGGTGGACCGCGGCCTCTTCACCGCCGCCGAGGCCAAGGCCGACGGCCTGGTGGACGAGCTCGTCTGGCCCGACGAGCTGGACGCCTGGGCCAGCCGGCTCACCGGCCGGCCGGTCAAGGTGCGCGGCGGCTGGACGCCGTCGCCGGCCCGGCAGGCGCAGCGCTGGGGGGAGCCGCCGGCCATCGCGGTGGTGCGCCTGGAGGGGACCATCGCCGGGGGCGCGACGCGCCCCGAGCCGCTGGGCGACGGGATGCTGGCCGGCGCCGCGGGCGCCGCCGAGGCGCTGCGGCGGGCCGCCAAGGACGACCGGGTCAAGGCCATCGTCCTGCGGGTGGAGTCGCCGGGCGGCGACGCGCAGGCCTCGGACCTGGTCTGGCGCGCCGTGGTGCAGGCGCGGCGGAAGAAGCCGGTGGTGGTCTCCATGGGCGACGTGGCCGCCTCTGGCGGCTACCTGGCGGCGGTGGGGGCCGACCTGATCGTGGCCGAGCCGGCCACCATCACCGGCTCGATCGGCGTCTTCGCCGTGAAGCCCGACCTCTCGGGCCTGCTGGAGAAGCTCTCGCTCCACCGCGACGCGCAGCGGCGCGGCGAGGTGGCCGAGGTCTTCTCGCTCACCAAGCCCTGGACGCCGGCCGAGCGGGCCGCGGTGGAGCGGATGATCGACGCCGCCTACCAGCTCTTCGTGGACCGGGTGGCGGAGGGGCGGAAGCTGCCGCGCGAGCGGGTGCTGGAGCTGGCCGGCGGCCGGGTCTGGACCGGCGAGCAGGCGCTGGAGCGGAGGCTGGTGGACCGGCTGGGCGGGCTGCCCGAGGCGGTGGCGGCGGCGCGCGAGCGGGCCGGCCTGCCGCGCGACGAGGCGGTGGAGCTCCTCGGGCTGGGCGGCCAGGCCGGCCTGCGGCTGGCCGGGCCCTTCGCCGACGCCCTCGCCGACCGGCTGGCCGAGGCCCTGGCGACCGAACCGCCGGCGCTGGCCCGGGCCGCGGCGGCGCTGCCGGAGCTGCGCTCCGCGGCGGTGCTGGCCGAGCTGGGGCCGGTGCTGGCCCTGCCCCTCGACTGGCTCCCGCCCGAGGCCGGGGGGCGGTAGGTCGGCCGCGGCGTCCCACGGTCCGGGCCCGCCGGGCCACCCTCGGACCCTCCGCCCGGGGGGCCCAGCAGATTGGCTTTCGCTCCCAGATCTTTTTTGCTAGGGTTCTCGCGTTCCTCCCGCCTTGGCGACCTCGGGTCGGTCCGCGGCGGAGGGACTCCAGGACGGCCTGCTTCGTGCGCATCACCGGCCGCCGCCCTCTGCGAGGCGGCGCGGTTGCCTCGGCCGCCCCTCCAGCAGCGGTGTAGGACGCGCGACGGGCGACTCGCCCGGACGCGCGCAGCAAATACGACATGAGCGAGAACCAAGAGTCCCCTCCCCAGGGCAGCCCGCCCCCTTCCTCCACGCCTGCGCCCTCGCCCTCCGGCGGCGGTGACGCCGGCGCCTCCGCCTCCATGGACGGGGGCGGTGGGGGTGGCCAGCCAGGCCAGCCCGGCCAGGGCGGCCGCCGCCGCCGGCGCCGCCGCGGTCGCCGCGGGCGCGGGGGCCAGCCCGGTCAGCCGGGGCAGCCCGGCCAGGGTGGCCAGGGCGGCCCGCAGGGCGGCCCGGGGATGAACGGGAACCAGGCCCAGGGCGGTCCGCCGCAGGGCCAGGGTGGCCAGGGGGCCCAGCCGCCCCCGGGCGCCCAGCCCGAGGTGACCGAGGAGGTCGAGGGCGTCCTCGACTTCGAGGGCAAGGGCAACGGGTACCTGCGCGAGGCCAAGCGCAGCTACATCCCGCAGACCTTCGACGTCGAGGTGCCGCGCTGGCTCATCGACCGGATGCACCTCCAGGCCGGCATGCTGGTCAAGGGCCAGGCCGCCGCCCGCAACATGAAGCGGGTGATGACCAAGGTGGACACGCTGGAGGGCGCCGATCCGATGGCGGTCCTGCGGCGCACCCACTTCCAGAACCTCACCGCCACCGACCCCACCGAGAAGCTGGTGATGGAGACGCGCGGCGAGGAGCTGGTGGGGCGGGTCCTCGACCTCATCTCGCCCATCGGCCTGGGGGCCCGCGCCCTCATCACCTCGCCGCCCAAGGCCGGCAAGACCATCATGCTGCAGCGGATCGCCCAGGCCATCACGGCGAACCGCCCCGACGTGCACCTCACGGTCCTGCTGGTGGACGAGCGGCCGGAGGAGCTCACCGACATGCGCCGCAACATCAAGGGCGAGGTGATCGGCAGCTCCAACGACCGGCCGGCCGAGGAGCACATCCACGCCGCCGAGATGGCCATGGAGCGGGCCAAGCGGCTGGTGGAGGGCGGCAAGGACGTGGTGATCCTCCTCGACTCGATCACCCGCCTGGCGCGCGCCTACAACAAGGAGGTCGAGTCCTCCGGCCGCACCCTCACCGGCGGCGTCGACTCCCGCGCGCTGGAGCGCCCCAAGCGGCTCTTCGGCGCGGCCCGCAAGGCCGAGGAGGGCGGCTCGCTCACCATCATCGCCACCGCCCTCATCGACACCGGGTCCCGCATGGACGAGGTGATCTTCGAGGAGTTCAAGGGCACCGGCAACATGGAGGTGGTGCTCTCCCGCCAGCTGGCCGAGCGGCGCATCTTCCCCGCCATCGACATCGGCGCCTCCGGCACCCGCAAGGAGGAGAAGCTCTTCTCCCAGAAGGACATCGAGAAGGTCCGCCGCCTCCGCGGCGCGCTGGCCTCCCTCAAGCCGGTGGAGGCGATGGAGCGGCTCCTCAAGAAGCTGCAGGAGTTCGAGACCAACGACGAGTTCCTGGGGAGTTTCTAGGATCCCTCGCCTCGCGCAGTTCCCCGCGGCCGCGCCACCTTCCACGGTGGCCGCGGCCGCGGCCGTTCCGGGGTGCCCTACCCGGTCACGTCCTTCGCGATCACCATCCAGTCCTTCTGGCCGTTCCCCTCGGCGAGCCGGCGGTCCATGGCCGCCGCCAGCGCCGGCAGCAGGTTGAGCCCGGCCCCGGGCCCCGCCGCCTCGGCCATGAGGCGGGCGTCCTTGCGGGCCATCTCCAGCGTCCAGGAGGGCTGGTCGTAGCGCGCCGCCAGGATGCGCTTCACCCGCGCCGGCACGAAGGCGCCCGGGTTGAAGAGGTCGAAGAGCGCGCCGGCCTCGGCGGGCGGCACGCCACAGGCCTTGGCGAGGCCGAGGGCGTCCACCAGGCCGGCCGACATCGACATGAGGAAGAGGTTGCCGACCAGCTTCAGGACGGCGGCGCGGTCCACCTGGGGGCCGAGCCACTCCAGCCGCCCGGTCATGGGCGCCAGGGCCGGGGCCAGGGTGTCGAAGCGGGCCCGGTCGCCGGAGGCGAGCATGAGGCCGGTGCCCTCCAGCGCGTTCTGCGGGCTCATGAAGACCGGGGCGTGCAGGTAGGGGTGGCCGAGCGCCGCCCAGCGCGCCTCCCGAGCCACCGCGCCGCCCGGCGAGGTGGTGGTGTGGTCGGCGATGGGCACGCCGGCGGCGAGGCCGGGGCGGGCCGCCTCGAGCACGGCGTCCACCGCCGCGTCGTCGGAGAGGACCAGGTGCACCCGCACCGCCCCGCGCACCGCCTCCGCCGGCGTGGCGCAGGGCACCGCGCCCGTCTCGGCGAGGGCCTGCGCCTTCGGCGCCGAGCGGTTCCAGCAGCGCACCGCCACGCCGCGCCGCCGCAGCGCCCGCACGAAGTTCCCGCCCAGGAGGCCGGTGCCGAGCACCGCCACCACCTCCGCCTGCGCCACCGCCGTCTCCGCCATGGGGACACCTCCGGGATGGCGCTGGCCTACCACGGAACGGCCCGGCCCCTCGACCGGCGTCACGGGGCCGTCCAGGGGCCGTCCCGGGGCGCCGCGGCACGGACGCTCCGTCATGGCGCGCCGCATCCGTCAACGGGCTGGCGCGACGGCCCGTCTCAGCCGCCGCGCGGCGTCGCAGGCGCCCTGCGCCGCGCCGCCGCGTCGCATGAACACGGCAGGTCCGGCCGGTTGTCTCCCTCGGACCCACCGGCGAACATGCGGTCCACACGCGTGCGCCCTCGGGCCGCCGTTCGAGCGGCCCGGCCACGCCGACGATCAGGGGGACCTCACCGTGCACCGCGCCTTCCACCTCACCCGCCTCGCCACCGTCCTGGCCGCCGCGCTCGCCGCCGCCGGCTGCACCGACAAGGCCACCGCGCCCGCGCCCACCGGCCCGCGCGCCGACCCGCTCATCCGCATGCCCGGCACCCAGCCCGGCCAGGTGACGCTCGGCTCCTCCACGCAGTGCTACCCCTGCCACGGCAGCGGCAACGCCGCCTGGGTGCGCGCCACGCCCGACGCCCGCGGCCGCACCGACTACGAGGAGTACAACATCTTCAAGGCCTGGCAGGGCTCGATGATGGGCAACGCGGCCCGCGACCCGCTCATGTTCGCCTGCCTCACAGTGGCGGCGCAGGACTCGCTCTACGCCGCCGGCACCACCGACGCGGTGGACCTCTGCCTGCGCTGCCACTTCCCCAAGGGCTGGCTGGAGGGGCGCTCCAGCGCCCTCGACGCCTCGGCCATGACGGGGGACGACTACGACGGCATCCAGTGCACCTTCTGCCACCGGCTCACCGACCCGCTCAACAGGGACGGCGCCGCGCCGCGCGAGGGCGGCACCTGGCAGGTGAACTACGACGAGCAGAACTCCCCGCTGGTGCCGGCGGCCCACCGCTCCGGGACCGCCGCGGCCCGCACCCTGGCCCTCGACCAGGCCACCATGGCCGCCATCACGCGCTTCAGCGGCCAGCCCTTCATGGAGGGCGGCGTCCCCTTCAGCGCCGCCTGGGACGAGGCGGCCGGGGGGCAGTACTTCGTCTCCCTCGACCCGGCCACGCGCGGGCCCTTCGCCGACGCCATGATGACCGGCAC
>WBZM01002931.1_pt1 | contig 13832 bp, 12 predicted proteins | sample 5204271 | NCBI WGS metagenome assembly WBZM01 (sample SAMN12344346, study PRJNA552823) | activated sludge metagenome | biome: Activated sludge suspended growth; feature: Nitrification reactor; material: Wastewater; isolation source: activated sludge from nitrification reactor of wastewater...
GCGTTTCCCCCTGGCCTATCGGGAATTGGTGGAGGACCAGGCCTGGCAGACGGGCCTGCCGGCGGACTGGATCTTTGGCGTCATCCGCCAGGAGAGCGTCTTCAACCCGGACATCGCCTCGGAGGCAGGCGCCCTGGGGCTAATGCAGTTGATGCCCGGCACCGCCAAGGACCTGGCGGCGGAGGCCGGCGACCCCGCCCCCGCTCGGGCGGCCATCCTGGCCCCCGCGCGCAACATCGACCTGGGCAGCCGCTACCTGGCCCGGATGCGTGACCGCTTCGGCCATGCCGCCCTGGCCACCGCCGCCTACAACGCGGGACCCAACCGGGTGGCCCGCTGGCTCCCCGACCATTGCACCGAGGCCGACCTATGGATCGCCACCATCCCCTACGCCGAGACCCGCGGCTACGTCGAGCGGGTGCTGGCCTATCGCATCATCTATCAGCGGCGCTTGGGGCTGGAGCCGGTGCGCCTGAGCGACCTCTTGCCGCCGATACCGGCGGGGTAGAAGGTGCGGGACGAGCCGTCCGCCATTCTCCAAGTCCCCATCAATCAAGCTGAAGCTATCTTCCTGTCAGCGTCCCGTCTCACTCCCAATCGCTATCTCCCCTGTAAAGAGGCTCTAACCAGGGGTTAGGAGGCTTGCCGGGTCATAACGCCAGCGCCCGCCGCAGGGCCTCCTCTACCACAGCCTCCGTCACCGGCAGGGGGATGGCGGCGAAAAGGGGGAAGCGGGCGGTCATGGCCTCGAACTTGGGCAGGAATTCCGGCTGGTAGAAGGCGATGACCTTGACGCCGGGATGGCGCTGAAGGTAGCCCATGAGCGTCTCCAGGTTGCTGGTGCGGTCACGGAAGTCGGACTGGAAGTTGTACTCGGTGACGATGACATCCGGCAGGCGCCGCTTGAGGGCCGCCTGGGCCTTGCGTTGGGAGTTGACCACCTCGGTGTCGAAGCCCAGGCGGCGGTAGAGGGGCAGCAGGTTGGGGTAGCCGCCCAGTTCGATGATGGCCAGCAGGCGGGGGCTGCCAGAGGGTGGCGCGCCCTCACTATTGATGGCAGGGTGCCTCAAGCAAACACCACCCAGGTAGTGGCGATGTATTTGACCCCCGACTCCATGCGGGCGGCGCGGTGTTCGTGGGTCCAGAAGGGGGGAAAGAGCACCAGGGTGCCACGCTGGGGAGCGACGCTGACCTCCTGGTAGAGAAACTGGGTCTCGCCGCCGGGGCCGGGGACGTCGTTCAGGTACCAGAGGGCGACGAGCTGGCGCTGGCTGAACTCGTGGCTGCCGCCGTCGATATGCCAGTGGTAATAATCCCCCGCCCGGTAGCGCTGCACCTGGTAGCCCATGTCCTTGAAGGGCCCCTTGAAGTAGGGATAGGTCTCACGGAACTCGCGCAGGGCGGCGGCCAGGGAGCGGAAGAACATCTGGTCCACATCCTTCCAGTCCTCCTTGTTGCTCACCACCAGGTCCATGGTGGACTTGACGCTGCTGTCCTTGGCCTGGACCTGGCCGATGCGGCCCTCGTGCTGCTGTTCGGGGTGGGCCTCGAAGCGGGCGATCACCTCGTCGCAAAAGGTCGGCGGCAGGGCGTTGGGGCGGGCGAAGATAAAGCTGCCGGGCTTGACCTCGCGGATGCTCGGCAAGGGGACAATCTCGCGGTCGAAGGGAGTCATGGCGATACCTGATCGGTGCTTCGGGCTGGCGCTCTGCGGGTCATGCGGTGGTGGCCGCCCCCCGCAAGGCGGCGCGGATGATTTCTTCCGAGGTCTTGGCCCCCTCGGCGACGGCGCGGGCCATGCGGTTGGCATCGGGGGGCCGGTAACCAAGGGCGATGAGGGCCTCGATGGCGTCGCCCAGGGGATCGGCCCCGCCTGCCGCGCGGCTGGACCCGGACGCGGCGCCGGATGCTCCCGCGACTCCGGAGGTCCCCGCGTTGGTCACCCCACCGCCCGCCAGACCGGCCACCCGGTCGCGCATCTCGATCACCAGCCGCTCGGCGGTCTTGCGGCCGATGCCGGGCAGGCGGATGAGGGCGGCATGATCCTCCTGCTCCACGCACAGGGCGAAGCGGCGGGCATCCATGCCGGAGAGGATGGCCAGGGCCATGCGCGCCCCGACGCCGGTGACCTTAAGCAGATCACGGAACAGGGCGCGGTCGGTCTCGCGCAGAAAGCCGTAGAGGGTGTGGGCGTCCTCGCGCACCGCCAGGTGGGTCACCAGGGTGACCTGTTCGCCCACGGCGGGCAGATCGTAGAAGGTGGACATGGGGGCCTCCAGCTCGTAGCCGACCCCGTTCACGTCCAGCAGCAGCCAGGGGGGCTGTTTGTGGAGGATCTCGCCGCGCAGACGTCCGATCATGGCCGGAAATCCCGCCAGGAGGCGGCGGCCCGGCGCCGCGCCGGGATGCCCATGGAGTGGGCATGGCACAGGGCCAGGGCCAAGGCATCGGCCTCGTCCTCGGCGGGTTCAGCGTCGAGTGACAACAGGATGCGCACCATGTGCTGCACCTGGCACTTCTCCGCCCCGCCGCTGCCGACCACCGCCAGCTTGACGGACTTGGGGCTATATTCATGGACCTGGACCCCGGCCTTGAGGCCGGCACAGAGCACGGCGCCCCGGGCCTGGCCCAGTTTGAGGGCGGCGGTGGGGTCCCGGGCGAAGATCAACTGCTCCACCGCCATCTCGTGGGGGGCGTAGCCCGCCACCACCTCGGCCACGGCGTCGAAGATGAAGCGCAACCGCTCCGGCCAGGGGTGCTCGCCGACCCGGATGCAGCCGCTGACGATCCGCCGACTGTGGTTGCCGTCGGTGTCGATGACGCCAAAGCCGGTGGTGCGGGAGCCGGGATCGACCCCCAGGACGCGGTGGCGCAGGGGGCCTGGGGTGGTGGAGGCTCCCGCCAAGGGCCTAAGCCTCCAACTCCGCCAGGACGGCCTCGGCGATGTCGGCGTTGGAATAGACCACCTGGACGTCATCCAGGTCCTCCAGGGCGTCGATCATCTTGAGCAGCTTTTCCGCCGTGTCGCGGTCGTCGATGGCCGCCTGGGTCGAGGCGTTGTAGGTCACGTCTCCCTCGCCTTGGGCAAAGCTGGCGGCGATCAGGGCGTCCCGTACCGGACCGAAATCGTCCGGCGTGGTGATGACATCCAGGGAACCGTCGTCGTTGCTGACCACGTCCTCGGCGCCCGCCTCCAGGGCCGCCTCCATCAGGGCGTCCTCGTCCACCCCGGGGGGGAAGCTGATGACCCCCTGCTTGGTGAAGAGATAGGACACGGAGCCGCCGGTGCCCAGGTTGCCGCCGTGCTTGGAAAAGGCATGGCGCACGTCGGCGGCGGTGCGGTTGCGGTTGTCGGTCATGCAGTCGACCATGACCGCCACCCCGCCGGGGCCATAGCCCTCATAGCGGATCTCCTCGTACTGCTCGCCCTCGGTACCGCCGGCGCCGCGCTTGATGGCGCGATCCACCGTGTCGCGGGGCATGTTGGCGCCAAAGGCCTTGTCCATGGCCAGACGCAGGCGCGGGTTCATCCCCGGGTCGCCGCCACCCTCGCGGGCCGCGACCGTCACCTCGCGGATCAGCTTGGTCCACATCGAGCCGCGCTTCTTGTCCTGCGCCGCCTTGCGGTGCTTGATATTGGCCCATTTGCTGTGACCGGCCATGAGTCCCACCCCCCGACAACCTGAAAAGGAGCGCATTGTATACATATCGCATTTCAGTTTTCGGCATTGTGTAAGGCCCAGCCTCATTCGTCCCGCAGGGCCAGGATCGGGTCGATGCGGGCGGCATTCAGGGCCGGCAGCACCCCGGCGGCGAGGCCGATGAGGCCGGCGCTGGCCTCGGCGGCCAGGGCGAACTCCCAGGCGATGTGGGTCGGCAAGGCGGGGACCAGGGCGCCGATGAGGCCGGCGATCCCCAGCCCTAGTGTCAGGCCGGCCAGGCCGCCGAGCAGGGCCAGGATCAGGGCCTCGCCGAGAAAAAGCAGCAGGACCTGCCCCTGGGCCGCGCCCAGGGCGCGCAGCAGGCCGATCTCCCGGCGGCGCTCGCGCACGGCGATGGTCATGATGGTGAGGATGCCGATCCCCCCCACCGCCAGGGAGATGCCGCCGATGGCGCCCACCGCCAGGGTCAGGACGTTCAGCACCGAGCCGGCGACCTCCAGCATCTGGTCCTGGGTGGTGACGGTGAAGTCCTCGTGCCCGTGGCGCTTCAGCAGGACTTGACGCACCCGTTCCGCCAGGGTCGCGCCGTCCACCTCCGGGCCATAGAGCAGGTCGATCTCGAAGAGACTCTCCCGATTGAACAGGGCCAGGGCCCGCGCCACCGGGATGTAGACCGTGTCGTCCAGGTCGAAACCCAACATCTGGCCCTTGGCCTCCATGACCCCGATCACCCGGTAGGGCTCGCCGCCGATGCGGATGCGCGCCCCCAGGGGCGAGGTGGCACCGAAGAGTTCGTCCCGGAGCTTGGCGCCGAGCACGGCCAGGGCGCGCTCGCCCGCGTTGCCGGCGCCCTCCTCGGGCAGAAACCGGCCCAGTTGCGGCTGCATCGACCAGACCGCCGGCACCTGGCTACCGGCGCCGATGACCAGGGCGCGGCGGGTGCGGTCGTTGCCCTCCACCTCGGCGTTGCCCTGGGTCACCGGCACCACCGCCGTCACCCCGGGCACCCGCGCCAGGGCCTGGGCGTCCGCCAGGCTCAAGGGCCGCACGTTGTGCAGGATGGCCCCGGACATCCCCAGGGTGGAGACCTTGCCCGGGGCCACGGCCACCAGGCGGGTGCCGAACTGGGAGAACTCGCTGAGAACGAAGCGGTGGATGCCCTCGCCGATGGCGGTGAGCAGGACCACGGCGGCGATACCGATGGCGATGCCGGTCACCGTCAGCAGGCTGCGGGCGCGGTGGGCGACCACGGCGCCGAGGCAGAAGCGGACGAAGTCGCGGGCGAGCAATGCCTCAGCCCCCCGCCAGGGCCAGGACCGGGTCCAGGCGCGCCGCGCGCAGGGCCGGCAGCAGGCCGAAGCCGATGCCCGTGGCCAGGGAGACGGCGGCCGCCGCCAGGGGCGCCCAGAGGGGAACGACCAACTGGAAGGCCGTGATCTGAACGTTGAAGATCCAAATCCCGCCGTAGGCAACGCCCAGCCCCAGCAGGGTCCCCGCCAGGGCCAGCAGCAGGGCCTCGGTGAGAAAGAGGGCGAGGATCTGCCGCCGATCCGCCCCCAGGGCCTTGAGCAGCCCGATTTCAGGGGTGCGCTGGGATACCGCGACCAGCATGACATTCATGATCAGCACCCCCGCCACCAGCAGGCTGATGGCGGCGATGCCGGCGACCGCCAGGGTGAGGGCGTGGAGGATCTTGTCGAAGGTCGCCAGCAGGGCGTCCTGGGTGATGAGGGTGATGTCATCCTCGCCCTCGTGGCGCTCGCGGATGATGGCGCGGACGGCCTCCTCCGCCGGGGCCAGGGCGGCGCGCCCCCGGGCCTGGATGAGGATGCGGAACAGGGCCGGGCTGTTGAACAGGGCCTGGGCGGCGGCCACCGGGATCAGCACCGTGTCCCCCAGGTCGGCCCCCAGGGAGAAGCCGGAACTGGCCAGGGTGCCGATGACCCGGAAGCGGCGGTCGCCGATCCGCACCCACTGCCCCAGGGGCGATTGTTGGTCGAAGAGCTCCCGGGCCAGTTTCTCGCCGAGGAGGGTGACGGCCTCGGCCTGGCGGGGATCGCCGGGGGGCAGGAACTGGCCCTGGGCCAGCTCGATCTGGCGCACCGGCTGAAACTCGGCGGTGGTGCCGACGACATTCGCCTCCCGTTCCCGGTTGCCATGGGAGACCGGCGCCGAACCGAGGCTTAGGGGGGCGACGCGCGCCACGTAGGGGGAACGCAGCAGGGCCAGGGCATCGTCCAGGGTCAGGTCCCGGGCGGTATCGCCGAAGAGCGGCGGCGCCCCGCCGGTGGTCTCGCTGCGCCCGGGGAGGACGATCAGCAGATGGGTGCCGAGTTGGGTGAACTGGCCGGTGACATACTGCCGCGCCCCCTCGCCCAGGGCGCTCAGCACCACCACCGCCGCCGTTCCCAGTCCCATGGCCAGCAAGGTCAGCCAGGTCCGGGCGCGGTGACTGGTCAGGGCGCGCAGGCCAAAGTGCAGGATGTCTCGCGAGAGCATGGGGGTGGGGATGGGTGTAGGGAGTTTGGAACGATGGCGGTGGTGGGGACTTGTGGGGTTGGCGCGGCTCGGTCGGGCTGGTTCGGACGGATCGGGCCTGGGTCTCAGCCTAGTGCGCCGCGACTTGCTCCGCCGGCCCGTGCCATCAGGACAGGCGCCCCCGAAAATCCTCATAGCCAAAGGTCTTGATCAGTCGCAGGGCATCCGTGTCCGAATTCCACAGGGCGATGGCCGGGAGGGGTAGCCCGTTGAAGGTCGTGTTCTTCACCAGGGTGTAGATCGCCATGTCATGGAACAGCAGGCGGTCGCCGCCGCGCAGGGGTTGGGGAAAGCTGTAGTCGCCGATGACGTCCCCCGTCAGGCAGGTCCGTCCGGCCAGGCGATAGTCATGGGACCAGTGTCCGGGATCGGCGGCCCCCGCCACCGCCGGGCGATAGGGGGTTTCGAGGACATCCGGCATGTGGCAGGTGGCGGAGGTGTCGAGGATGGCGATGTCCATGCCGTTCCAGGTCACGTCCAGCACCTCGGCCACCAGCACCCCGGCATCCAGGGCGATGGCCTCGCCGGGTTCCAGATAGACCTCCAGGTTCCAGCGCCGGCGAAAGTCCTGGATCAGGCGGATAAGGTCATCCACCTGATAGTCGGGGCGGGTGATGTGGTGGCCGCCGCCGAAATTGATCCACTCCAGGCCGCCAAGCCAGGGCGCGAAACCGTCTTCCACCGCCGCCAGGGTGCGGGCCAGGGGCGGCAGGTCCTGTTCGCACAGGGTGTGAAAGTGCAGGCCGCTGATGCCCGTCAGGTCCCGGCCGGCGAACTGGGCGCGGGGGATGCCCAGGCGCGAGTGTGGGGCGCAGGGATCGTAGAGGGGGTGCCAGCCCTCGCTGTGCTCCGGGTTGAGGCGCAGCCCGAAACCAAGTCCGGGTCGCCGCGCCCGCGCCGCCTGGATCAGGGGCTGGAAGCGTTGCCACTGGCCGAAGGAGTTGAAGAGGACGTGATCGGCGAGATCGAGGATCTCGGTCAGTTCCTCCGCGCGGTAAGCCGGGGAGAAACAGTGGACCTCGCCGCCGAAGTCCTCCCGCCCCAGCCGCGCCTCGTACAAGCCGCTGGCGCAGACCCCCTTGAGGGTGCGCATGAGCAGGGGCCCCAGGGCGAAGAGGGCGAAAGCCTTGAGGGCCAACAAGATCCGGGCACCGGATTCCCGCTGGACCCGGTCGAGGATGCGCAGATTGGCGGCGATGCCCGCCTCGTCGATGACATAGCAGGGGCTCGGGACCCGCCGCGGGTCGAAACGCGCGAAGCGCTCGCGATTGGGCCGGGGCAGGGTGTCATGTTCGGTCATGGTGAGGCGACCTCCTGGTCAGGGCTCCGGGCCGGACAGGATGGCGCCATCGTCCATGCGAATGCGCCGTCGGGCGCGGGCGCCGAGTTCGGCGTCATGGGTGACGACGATCAGGGTCAGCCCCTGGGCATTGAGGGCCTCCAGGGTCTCGATGACCTCGTGACCCGAGGCGCGGTCCAGGTTGCCGGTCGGTTCATCGGCCAGGATCAGGCGGGGCTCGGTCACGGTGGCGCGGGCGATGGCGACCCGCTGACGCTGACCGCCGGAGAGCTGATCGGGCTTGTGTTGGGCGCGGTCGGCCAGGCCCACGGCCTCCAGGATGCGGGCGACCCGCGCCCGGCGCTCGCCCGGCTCCAGACCGGCGAGGACCAGGGGCAGCTCGATGTTCTCCACCGCCGAGAGGCGCGGAATCAGGTGAAAGGACTGGAAGACGAAGCCGATGCGGTCCCGCCGCAAGCGGGCACGGCCTTCCTCGCCGAGGCTAGTGGTCTCCAGCCCGTCGAGGCGATACCGGCCCTGATCGGGGCGATCCAGCAGGCCGAGGATGTGGAGCAGGGTGCTCTTGCCCGAGCCCGAGGGACCCATGATGGCGGCGTAGTCGCCGTCGGGGATATCCAGGTCGACGGCACGCAGGGCATGGACCGGCTGATCACCGACCTGGAAGGTGCGGGAGATGTCGCGCAGTTCGATCACTGGGAAGGTTTCCGGGCCGTGGTTCGGGCAGTGACGTAAGGAGCCGTGGCGGCCGTGAGCGAGTGAGTTGGTCTTGCAGAGTACGAAAGGGCCAGCAGGCGACAGCCTGGTGCCGGACGTGAAAAGGAAAGGGCGCGATCCGCGTTCAGGGCTGGGACTCCTCCTGGACCGCCCGGGCGCCATCCCGCACGCCCTCCTGATCGAGAGACAGGACCACCAACTCGCCGGGCTTCAGGCCCCCGGTGATTTGGGTCTGCTCCCAGTTGGCCAGGCCGGTCTCGACCTTGCGCGCCTGCAACCGGCCGGTCACCGGGTCCAGAACCAGCAGGGTGCCATCGGGCTTGAGGGCGGCGGTGGGGACCCGCGGGACCGCCTCCCGCCGCTCGACGATGATCTCCACGTCCGCGCTGTAGCCCGCCAGCCAAGCCAGGTTGTTCGCTGGCTCCGTCGCCGGGTCAGTCGACGGTTGGGTCGTCGAATCGGTCGACGGATCAGCCGCCGGGTCGGTTGCCAGATCAGTCGACGGATCAGTCGCCAGCTCCGTCACCAGATCGGTCGATGGGTCAGTCGTCGGGTCGGTCGCCGGACCTTTCGCTGGCTCGATCAGCTCCACCTCCACCTCCAGGGTGCGGGCCTGCTTTTCCAGGTCGAGGACATAGGGCGCCAGGCGCCGTACCCGCCCGGCAAAGACCCGGTCGCCGAAGGCATCCAGGGTGACCCGCACCTCGGCGCCCAGGCGGACCTTGGCGGCATCCACCTCGTCGATGGGCGCGGAGACATAGTGGCAAGCGTCGTCGATGAGGTCCACCGCCGGCGGGGTGGGGATGCCCGGGGGCGAGGGGGTGACGTATTCGCTCAGTTCCCCCGAGACCTCGGCGACGATGCCGGGGAAGGGGGCGGTGAGGCGGGTCTTGGCCAGGTTGGCGTGGGCGACGCCGACCTTGGCGGCGCTGACCCGCGCCGTGGCCTGGGCGGCCTCGCAGTCGGCCCGGCCGGCCTGGGCGGCGGTGATGGCCCGGTCCAGGGTCTCCTGGGAGGTAAGCCGGCGCACGTCCAGCTTCGCCTGGCGGGCGGCCTCCCGCTCGGCGTTCTCGGCGTTGAGACAGGCGGAGCGGGCCCGGGCCTCCGCCGCCTCCGCCTCGCGCTCGGCCAGGGTCACCTGGGCGGTCAGGTCCTGGTTCCACAGCTCCAGCAGCAGGTCCCCGGTCTTGACCCGGTCGCCCTCGCGCACCACTAGGGTGGCGATCTGGCCGCCCAGGCTCGGCGCCAGCTTGGCTCGGCGGCAGGGTTTGAGGGTCCCCGCCCGAGTATTGGCGACGATCTCCTCCACGGTGCCCGGCATCGCCTCCTGGACCTTGACCTTGACGGGTGCTGGTTCATGCAGATACCACCAGCCCCCCAGACCGGCGGTGGCCAGAACAAAGAGCGCCAGGGCGCGGCGACGAAAGCTCATGCTGTAGCCCCTTGGCCGGATTGGGATGGAACAGTCATGCCGTCGATTGGTGGCATGGTGCCGTACGTAAAGGTCCAGTGGCTTGCAGCCGCTTCCATCAGGTGTAATGGTCATGCGCGGAGGCCAGCGGCACGACGCGCAAGGACGTCAGGTGGTTGTGGTCGATGGCATGGCACGTCCTCCTTGGGTTACTTTAGGGCAGACTGCCGGATATAGCCAGGGCGCCGCCGGAAAGCGCGGGGCGCTTCGGGAAGCGCCACCCCCAATTTTTTCGCTTGACTTTCTTGTCGCCAAGTCCTGCCGGGGCGTATAAGATCAATATAGCCCCTCTCGGTGAGACCTTGACATGCAGCAGGTATCCATTTCCTATCCCGCTGAGCGATCCCTGGTTTTCGTCGTCGATGACCAGTCGGCGGGACGCACCATCCTGGAGCGCCTCATTCGTGGCCTTCAGCAGGAGATCGAGGTCATTACCTTCGCGGATGCCCCGGCCGCCATCGCTCATCTCGCCTTGGCGACACCGGATCTGATCGTGACCGACTTCATGATGCCGGAGATGGATGGCATCAGTTTCATTCGGCACATCCGTGGCCAGCCCGAGTGCAACGATGTGCCGATCATCATGGTCACGGTCATGGATGACAGAAACGTCCGTTATCAGGCATTGGATGCGGGGGCGACGGATTTCCTCAATCGCCCGATCGACCAGCATGAGTGCCAGGCACGCTGTCGCAATTTGCTGACACTGCACCGCCAGCAGAAGATCATCAGCGGGCGGGCCAAGTGGCTGGAAGAGCAGGTCGAGTTGGCCACCCGCCAGATCATCGCTCGTGAAAAAGAAACCCTCCTGCGGCTGGCCAGGGCGGGTGAATACCGTGACGAGGATACGGGAAACCATGTGTTGCGCATGGCCAAGTACAGCCGGTTGATCGCCCAAACCCTCGGATGCCCGGACGCCGAGGCCGATGCGATCGAACTGGCGGCGCCAATGCACGATATCGGCAAGATCGGTATTCCCGATCAGATCCTATTGAAGCCAGCGCGGCTCACTTCCCAAGAGTTCGAAGTGATTCGCATGCATAGCCACTTCGGCTATGAAATCCTGCGCGATAGTCCCTCCCCTTACATTCAGCTTGGCGCCACTATCGCCCTGTCGCACCATGAGAAGTATGACGGCACCGGCTATCCCAAGGGTCTCCACGGGGAGCAGATCCCCTTGGCCGCGCGGATAGCCGCCATCGCCGACGTCTTCGATGCCTTGACCTCGGTTCGCCCCTACAAGGGCAAGTGGTCCACCGAGCAGGCGCGCGATCACATTCATGGTTTGGCTGGCAGCCATTTCGATCCGGCCTGCGTCGAGGCCTTTCTACGGCGATTTTCCGATATCGAGCATATCCGTGAAACCCTCGGCGACTCGGCGGAACTCCAGGCGGAGGTGGATTCCGTGCCATGAGCGGGTGGCGACGACTGCCGTTGTTGTCCCCCGCCTTGTCCCGGTTAAGCCATCACTGGCGCAAGGGCTTTCGCAAGGGGGACGAGGCCTTCGACGCGGAACGCGAGCAAGCCCTGATTCGGCTCGCGGTCGGCGCCATCGTTGTCCCCTATCTTTTTCTGACGGGGGTCAGCGCCGTTCATCTCGGCAATACCCTGACTATCGGCGGCTTGGCGGTCGTGTTTCTGACCGCGGCGCTGGCATTGTTGGTTTATCTGCTGTTGCATCCCGTGCCGTCCCCGCCGCGACGCTATCTGGGCATCTTGCTGGATTTGTCCATGACGTCCGCCGCCCTCGCCCATACGGGCCCGGAAGGGGCCCCCTTGCTGTGCGTCTATCTATGGGTCATCGTCGGCAATGGCTTCCGCTTTGGCCCCCGCTACATGGTGGTGGCGACTCTCGTCAGCCTCGCCGGCTTCAGCGCGGCGATCGGGGCCTCGGAGTATTGGCAGAGCCACCCCTATATCAGTGCAAGCTATCTGTTGGTGCTGGTCGTCATTCCGCTCTATATGGGGGCCTTGCTGGCGAAGCTGCGCGCCGCCCTGCGCAAGGCGTTCGACGCCAGCCAGGCCAAGAGTCAGTTTCTCGCCAAGATGAGCCACGAGTTGCGCACCCCGCTCAACGGCATCATCGGCATGAGCGATCTCCTGATGGACGCGCGACTGGGTGACCAGGAGCGTAAGTTCGTCACCACCATCCATCACTCGGGCAAGACACTCCTGGCGATCATCAATGACATTCTGGATCTGTCGCGTATCGAGGCGGGACGCCTCTCGATCGTCGAGGTGGAATTCGATCCGCACCGTCTGGTCGCCGAGATCGTCGCCATGTTCTCTCCCCAGGCGGAGGGCAAGCAGCTCGCGCTGGCCCACCGCTTCGATCCCCGCGTCCCATTTCTCCTTCGGGGCGACGCGCAACATCTGCGGCAGATCCTGATGAATATCGTGGGGAACGCGGTCAAGCACACCCCCATGGGCTCGGTTGAGATCCGGATCATGCCCGGTGATATCACTCCGGCGGGAGAACCCATGCGGGTGCGCTTCGAGGTCGAGGACACCGGCCCGGGCATCGCCCCCGAGGATCAGCCCCATATCTTCGACAGCTTTCGCCAGGCGAAGATTGGTCCTGACCGCCGCGCCGACGGGACCGGGCTGGGTACGGCCATTGCCCGCGAGCTTACCCAGCTCATGGGTGGCAGTATCGGTTTACGCAGCGACTTCGGCAGCGGGTCGGTATTTTGGTTCGAGCTTCCGTTCGCCGTCGTCCCCACTGCCAGCCCATCCGACGCACCATCCCTGGCGGGTACCCATGCCTTACTGCTAGGGACCGGCAAGGCGTCCTGGGCCGTATTGGAAAGGCTCACGACGATGGGGGTGACGACCGCGATCCTGGCCAGCCCGGAGCGCATGGCCGGCCGGTTGAAGGCGGCGAAAGAAAGTGGACGTTCCGTTGGCTTGATCTTGGTGATCGAGCATGACTTCGGTGCGGAGATCGTTGCGCGCCTGAGCGGGATTGGCGAGGCGGATGACCCCCCGTTGCGCTTTCTGTTGCGGGACCAAGGGGAAGGAGTGGGCCCGCTTGCCATGTGTCGTGGTTTTCATGGGGTGCTCGGCCTGCCGCTCCAGCAGCGCGAGCTGGAGATGGCCGTGCATGCGGCCCTCAGTGCCCGGCTGTACCCGGAGAACGTGGTTTCACTCGGTGAGCGCTACAGTCGGCTGCCATCGTCCGTGGGACGCCCCTTGCATATCCTCGTCGCCGAAGACAACGAGACCAATCGAAAGGTCACGCGCGCGATCCTCGAAAAGGCCGGCCATCTGCTCACCATGGTCGAGGATGGCGAGGCGGCGCTCAATGTGCTGCGGGAACGGGTCGCCGACTTCGATCTCTTGCTGCTCGACAAGAACATGCCCGGCCATGACGGGCTGGAAGTTTTTCAAGCCTTGCGCTTCATGTATCCCGGCATCTCGTTGCCGACGATCATATTATCGGCCGATGCCACCCTCGATGCGATCGAGGAAAGTCGCCGGGCGGGGGTCCACGCCTACCTCACCAAACCGGTCGAGAGCCGGCGTCTCCTGGAGACCATTGAGGATATCTGTCGCGGCAAGGAAACGACGGATAAGGGCAACCGGACTGACAAGCCGTCCCGGGAGCACCCTGAAGAAGAGGAGACCGCCCTGTTCGATGATGAAAAACTCGATTCGCTCCTGGCCCTCGACCAAGATGGCACCTTTTTCCAGGAGTTGGCCACAGGCTTCAAGCGCGATACGGAGCATTCGGTAAACGCCATCGCCACGGCGCTGAAATCCGCGGACTATCCGGCGATGCGGGCTGCCGTGCATGCCCTGCAAGGCTGTTCGTCGGAGTTGGGCGCCATTGGCCTGGTGGCCGCGGCCGTGCGTTTCCGGGCGCTCAAACCCGTTGAACTGCAATCGTCTGAGGCGGAAGCCTTTCTGAGGCTGTTACGACAAGTCCATACCAGCACCCTGGCGTACATCGCCGCCCGCCAGCCGGGAAGCCAGTCCCGATCGACGCCCACCACTGCCACCGTCCCCGCCCAGCCAGGGCTAGCGGATGGCACTTCCCTGTGCCGGGCCTCCTGACGCGGCCGAAGCGGAGCCATCAATCATGCCGCCAGGGCTTGGCTATGCTCTTGGCGACCGACCAGGCGTTCCATCATGCGCAAATCGCGCG